>Ga0065708_1006492_pt1 | contig 62172 bp, 56 predicted proteins | sample Hoacrofraction12_2_FD_59095 | JGI IMG/M metagenome (GOLD analysis project Ga0065708, IMG submission 59095) | Hoatzin crop microbial communities from Cojedes, Venezuela, sample from fiber fraction 12 v1 | ecosystem: Host-associated > Birds > Digestive system > Esophagus > Crop | place: Venezuela... | reverse complement strand
TCTTTGCTTCGCAAAGTGCGACGTCCTCGCCATGGCAGACATCAAGCAAGCTTGGTCTGCTCATTTGGCTCGTCGGTCGTTGATAATTGATAATAGAATAAATAATGATGAGAAAGGTTATTGTTATATTGATTGCGATGGTGGCTTTGGTAAGGCCGGCATCTGCAGAGGTTAAGTTTGGTATTAAGGGTGGTATAGATATTACCAAGTTGTCATTTAATGAGGCTGATTTGAACTCATCTAACAGGGCTGGATTTTTTATCGGCCCGATGGTGAAGGTCACATTGCCTTTAACAGGTTTGGGCGTTGATGCTGCTGCACTATACGAACAGCGTGAGTTTCAGTTGCGTGGTATAAACACAACTACTAATGCAGAGGCTGCAGACAAAGTGACGCAGCGTCAGATAGCTATACCTATCAACCTGCGTTATGGTATTGGACTTGGTGATATGTTGAGCGTGTTCCTTTTCGCAGGACCACAGTTTGCTTTCAATGTAGGTGATAAGGATGTGTCGCTCATTGATGAGGTAGGTTCGTGGACAGCGCGCACATCAAATTTCAGTATTAATGCTGGTCTCGGTCTTACGTTGTTGAAACACCTACAAGTTACAGGCAACTATAANATNCCTCTNGGTAAGACNGGTGAGGTTAAGAAGATGAATGGTACTTACGATGCTAAGACCAANACTTGGCAGATTGGTTTAGCTTACCTGTTCTAAANAGGGTCTACATCGAAATATATTTGCAACGTGGAATAGCGTTGCTTNGAAGTGATATGATTGGATACGTCAAGTAATAACTGACGTATCCAATTTCGTTTTATTGTGGGCTCNAGTTTGAGTACTAATTTTCTNATGNACATGTTTCTTACTCTGGCAATGCCCGGTTTNTCAGGACCGAGGATTCTGTAGTCTAGTTGTCTCCTGAGGATATATGCCATCTCATTACTTGCNTCTTCNACAACNTTATCGTTCGTATGTCTTAGGAATACATATATNAGGTTGACGTAGGGNGGNTAATGAAANTCTTTTCTCTCNATAGACTGACATTCNTAGAANCCGTCGTAATCATTGTTTACNACNTGTCTTATGACAGGCATGTTGACATCTCTCGTCTGAAGGATAACTAATCCCTGTTTNCCTTTTCTTCCTGCTCTGCCACTTACCTGTTGCATCATCATAAAGGCATGCTCGTGAGATCTGAAGTCGGGGATATTGNTCATGGCATCGGCATCGAGAATACCAACNACNCTTACGTTGTCGAAGTCTAGTCCCTTGCTTACCATCTGCGTACCGATNAGTACGTTAGTCTTTCCCTGCGAAAAATTTTCNATGATTCTCTCGTATGCGTTTTTNGTTCGCGTGGTATCCAAATCCATTCTCGCAACATGTGCATCGGGGAATAACATGTTCACGATATCCTCAATTTTCTCCGTTCCGATACCCCGTTCGCTGAGTTTCGTTCCTTCGCAGTTGGGACATTTCTCTGGNATCTGATATACGGCACCGCAATAGTGGCACACCATNTGGTTACTGTTTCGATGATACGTAAGCGATACGTCGCAGTTGTTGCATGTCGGCACCCAACCGCAGTCCTTACACTCCACTATAGGCGCATAACCTCTTCGGTTCTGGAAAAGGATAACCTGTTTCCCATTCTTTAAGGCTTCTCCCATCTTCTCTATCAGTAGAGGTGAGAAATAACCTTTCATAATTTTTCTGCGTTTTAAATCATGAACGTCAACAACCTCTATCTTCGGGAGTTGTATGTCTTGATATCTTTTGGTTAGTTTTACCAGTCCGTATTTACCNNNNATAGCATTATGGTATGTTTCCATACATGGGGTAGCAGTACCTAAAACGGTCAAGGCATTGAACATCTGTGCTAATACCATGGCACAGTTCTTGCCATTATATCTCGGTGCGGGATCCTGTTGCTTAAAAGATGTCTCGTGTTCCTCGTCAACTATTACCAGTCCTAATTTTTGGAAGGGTAGGAACAAGGCTGATCTNGCTCCAAGTATCACCTTGTACGGATTGTCTGACAGTTGNCGTTGCCATATCTCGGCTCGTTCATTATCGGAATAACGTGAGTGGTATATGCCCAGTTCGTCACCGAATACCGCTTTTAATCGGNTCATGATTTGTACGGTCAGAGCTATTTCCGGTAGAAGGTACAGCACTTGTCTGCCCTCGTCGATACATTTTCTGATGAGATGTATATAGACTTCCGTCTTACCACTTGACGTAACGCCATATAGCAGTATGACTTTTTTCTTTTCCGACTGTTTTAGGATATCATCGTATGCCTGTTGCTGGTANGTATTCAGAGTATTTAGCTTTGCNGCGTCATTGGCTGAAAGTTGCACATATCCTATCTCTTTCTCATACTCCGCTATAATACCCTTTGTGTTGAGTGCTTTGACGATGGCTGTGGTACAGTGACTCTCGTTTATCAGTTCCTCTTTANTAACCTCGTTGTTGCCATTTTCCGATAAAGTGATAAGCGTCTTTAGTACTTCNATCTGTTTCTTTGCACTTTTGGGCATACTATCCATCACCGCCTCGATATCTTTTGCTGCCGCGACAGATAGTTTTACGTATGTTTCTGTCTTCGGTTTATAACCGTCTACAGTTCTTAACCGTTGAGGCACAGCCGCCTTATACACGTCACCTATTGGTGACATGTAATAGTCGGCAATCCACTGCCATAGTTTCAACATCTGAACGGTAACTACTAGGTTTTTCNTCGAGAACCTCCAAGACCTTCTTTTACTTCAAATCCTGTAGGGCGTTTATCATGTATATTAGTAATAATTCCCACATACCGTTTGTTTTTCCCGAAAGGCACTACGACTCTTATACCGGGTTGTAGTTTTTCAGTGTCACCTTTCACTTCGTATGTGAAAGTTGAACGTAACGGTACCGCGAGAATAACGTCAACGTATGTCATTTATTCCTGTTCCGTACGGTCGTCGATATTATCACCGTTGGTTGGTGATAAAGCCTCATCAAAGTCAGATATACCAGCATCGATGAGGATATTGTACCATTGTATNAATTTCTTTATGTCACCGTCGTGAACACGTTCTTTGTCATATTCGGGCAGCACTTTTGCGAAGTACTCTCTCAGTTCCTTACTGCTTGCCTTTTTATGTGATATTGACGTGTTTTTACCACCTTCAAGTTCCTTAACCTTGTTGAGTACATCTTTNAAAGGCACGTCATCGGCTACCGTATACATTGCGATGTCGCCTAGACTTATCACTCTGTCAGTGGCAAATACAGGCACACGACGGTGTGTCTTGTCCAACATCTCTACAATAAGAGTAGCTTTACTTCTCGATAATAATTTGTATAATCCAGGTTTTCCTGAAATAGCTAAAATTGTTGTCTGCATAATTTTATTTTTTTATTAAGATCNTCGATTTGTTTATCAACATCNGCCGATCCATCGTTAATAATTTCTATATCACTTNTTTTAAGTATCTCTTCTTGTGACATCTGTGCTGTTATCCACTGCAGAGCTTGTTTCTGCGAGATATTGTCACGTGTCATAATCCTTTTNTCTCTTACCTCAAGCGGAGCAGTGACACACACTACCTTATCCGCNTTGATACGTTTGTCGAACCCGCTTTCGAAATATATNGCACTTTCTATCCACGANTATCCGCTTTTCTTAAAATCCTCAGCAACGAANGGNTGTACGACATCNTTTATCTTTTGTTTGTTCTCTTCCGACAGCAGCAGAAATCTTGAGACTACAGCTTTGTTCAATCTGCCTTCATTGTTGTATGTGTTATCACCAACCAAATCTGTCAGACGCTTTTTCAGTTTCTCGTTGTCATTCATGAGCCTTTTGGCNGCACTGTCGCAGTCGTAGACCTTTATGCCTCTCTGCTGCAGTTTTTCTGCTACGTAACTTTTTCCGCTACCTATGGCACCNGTTATGACTATCACCATCGTTATCTACTCTTTCCNTGTGTCTCTCCTGTCTGGTTGTCTTCCAAGATATAGTCAACGTTGTTGACATCCAGTTTAACCCTGCTTATTCCACTTGGTATGGTATGTATATATACCTGTGGCTTTTCTGTTGGTTTCTTCTGAATGTCAGCATAGTCAACCACNAGATCAAAATCTTCTGTGGATATGTTTTTGAATGTTTTGATACCTGTTATAAATGACACCTTTATCCTNGAGGGGAAGAGTCTTACTGAAATACCTTGTGGAATATTGGCACACCTTACAGGNACAAGCATTGATTCGTCCGTTAAGACGTCGGCGTACGCTGTAACAGTAACCTGTTGAGGATAGATACGTGCGTTTTTGATATTCACAAGATTTGCTGTCGTTGTGATTTTATCCACNAACCCCTCNTGNGATATCCTTTCCGTCGTAACGGATTCAATATTGTCGATATCATTGACACCTGCTGTAACAGTAACGCTTTCCGGTNCTATTTGNGTACGCANAAGATAATATGAGCTGTCAGGACGTATNACCCCGTTTAATTTCACTTTCACCATTTTTGATGCCGCTTTCTGATATCTATANGAGATGTCAGNAGGTTTAATGGTGATACCATTAGAACTAGTNCCAAGAATTTTTTTTACACTATTCCTTAGTTCTGTTGTTGACAGCACACCCGCGTGCGTTCCTTTTTGTGTCGTCTTGAAATCGACAATAATGGGTTTGATATCACTCTCTTGCGGTATCGCATACACTACGAATCCTTTGTCGTGCAGTGTAACTTTGACACTGTCAATGATATCTGTTACAATAACGTCATCCGGGATATTCTGTACCTTTACAGGTANTTTAANCNNTNTNTCAGCCGTATCGTTCATNACCAANAGNAACCAGAATACGAATGAGATNATGANGAANAAACAAAANGTCAGAAGCTCTTTCGTCAGNTTACTGGAAAAGAGTTTCTGCAGAATACCGAAGAAAACGTTGCCTTGGTTCATTTACTGTTGCCTCTGTTGTGCGGCAGCTGATGTGTTTGCGTATACCGATGTCTTGTCTATACGAATCACTACACCTTTGGATATNTCCAGTTCGATGATACCCGTAGCGACATCAATATGTTTAACCGTTCCATGTATACCACCTGCAGTGACAACTTCGCTGCCTTCCTGTAGAGAGTTCTGGAAATTGCGTATTTCTTTTTGTCTCTTCTGTTGAGGTCTTATCATGAACAACCACATGATGACAAAAATTGCCACCATCATAATTAGGAAACCACCACTACCGGCACCNTTTGCCTGNGCAGCTAAAAGATTTGTGTAGAACATATTATTTACGTTTTATTTATTAATTTAATTCTCGTTTATTTTTTATTGTCAAGTTGTTTTTTTATCACTCCGTCGCTGATAAGTTTTCTTGTGATACTGTCCAACATACCGTTTATNTAAGCACCACTCTGTGGGGTACTATATAATTTAGCAAGTTCCACGTACTCGTTTATCGTGACCTGAGCGGGTATAGACTGGAAAGTGAACAATTCAGCCAAGGCTATCTGCATGAGGATCACGTCCATATATGCCAAACGGTTAAAGTCCCAGTTTTTCGAAGCATCAGACACATATTTCTGATATTCTTTGTCCTTCAATATCGCGGTACGCAGCAGTTGATGTGCAAATACGATATCATCGTCATCGTCAAACTCCGGTAACAGTTCCTTCTTGTCATCACTAGTTGCCTCAAACCGTTTGATTGTCTTTATAACGAAAGTGTCTACGATCTCTTTNTCATCATTCCAATACAGACATACGCTCTCTAACGCTTCGTCGATATCTTCGCTATGAGCGAGTATCCTCTTGTATACCTTTCTCCAAAACTCCTTGTCGTTTTCGTAATTATCCTCTTCATTCAGATAGTCTGCGTATATCGTAGACTGTACGATGATGTTGTATAACTTATTTACGACATCAGGGAAGTTTACCCACGACAATTTCTTTTTGTCAAGGTAGTCAACAAGCATATCATTATTCTCCAGTTGCAGGGCCAACCTGTTATTCGCGAACTTCTCGCTCGGTTTCTCCCTACCTTCTCTTAATGCACGTGCCGTCTCTATCTCNGTATATTTCTGTGCCTCATGGGTGATGGCAACGATAAGACCCAACAGTACATGGTACAAGTCGTAGGCATTGGNCATACTGGCATCCAGTTCTTCTTCCGCCTTNTCAATGTTATTCTCACCTTTGATGTAATAGGCATACACAATCTGTACAACCTTCAGTCTTATCAAATTTCTATTAACCATCTTTCGTATCTNTATTTGTATTCCTCTGAAAATCGGAACAAAGGTACATAANTTTTTTCATATAGTATTCGCAACTTNGTTTTTTCGATTATTTTTTGCATATTATTTTTAGAATTAAAGATTTTTTGTTACCTTTGCACCCGCTTTTCGTGTGATGGCGAGTTAAGCANAGTAAATTCTTAATTTAGAGTAACACATTATGAAAGAAATTAATGTTACAGGTCAGAAGCGTACAGACCTTGGAAAGAAAGCTTCAAAATTATTGCGTAAGGAAGGATTGGTTCCTTGTAACCTCTATGGTGAGAAGAANGGTGCTGACGGTAAGTCAGAGGCAATGGCTTTCGCTTGTCCTATGAACGAGCTTAGAAAGATTGTNTACACTCCTCACATCTATGTTGTAAATTTGGTTATCGATGGTGAAAACCATCCTGCAGTACTCAAAGANTTGCAGTTCCACCCAGTTACAGATGCANTGTTGCATGTTGACTTCTATGAGGTTAACGATCAGAAACCTATAACAATAGGTATTCCNGTTAAACTCAANGGTCTTGCACAGGGTGTTCGTGATGGTGGTAGACTGAACCTCGTTGTTCGTAAGATTAATGTTACTGCTCCTTATCAGCAGATTCCAGAGCATTTGGATATCGATGTTACAGNATTGCAGCTNGGTAAGAGTATCAAGGTTGGTGAACTGAGTTTCGAGGGATTGGAGCTTGCTACAAACCCTGAGGTTGTTGTATGTTCTGTTAAGACAACACGTAACTCTCGTTCTGCTTCTACTGATGCTGGTGCCGCTGAAGAGGGTGCTGCTGCAGAAAGTGCTGAATAATAAGAATGGATAAGTATCTTATCGTGGGACTGGGTAATATCGGTACTGAGTACGATCTTACCCGTCACAATACAGGATTTATGGTATTGGACGCTTTTGCTAAGGCGTCCAATATCGTTTTTGATGATCGCCGTTATGGTTTTGTGGGCGAGACATCAATAAAGGGAAGGAAAGTCTTTTTACTCAAACCCAGTACGTTCATGAATCTTAGCGGTAATGCTGTCCGNTATTGGATGAACAAGGAGAATATNGATATCAGCAGACTCTTAGTCATCGTTGATGATCTGTCGCTGCCTCTAGGTGCCCTCCGTTTGAAGGCNTCGGGAAGTAANGGCGGTCATAATGGCTTAGGTAATATACAAAGCGTACTTGGNACNCAGGCATACGCNCGGTTGAGAGTCGGTATAGGAAANGATTTCCCACGTGGTATGCAGGTGGAATGGGTGTTGGGTAAGTATGATGAGGAAGACCTAAAAACTCTTCAACCGTCTATTGACCGCGGTGTGGAGATTATAAAAAGTTTCGTGCTGGCCGGTGTAGATATCACGATGAATCAGTTTAATTCATCGGGTAAAATCAAATAAGGTCGTCATCATCTTCTTCGTCATCATCAAAACCNTATATCACAGGTTCTATAAATGCGTCCATTGCTCGACGGTCCTTTTTCGTCGGTCTACCGGTACCGCGGGCACGGTCNACGAAACCGCTGATGCGACTCATCTCAAGCAANTCATACTGTTTNGGNTCGGTGACGTTCTCGTATATTTCAGGTATTAGCTTNGCACCTACACGCTGTTCTATACATTTGAGAACCTTGAAAGAATAGGTGATAGGCGGTTTCTTCACGTTTATCACCACTCCTTCTTTTATGATATGCGATGGTTTCACATTGACACCATCTATCGTCACTCTACCGTTCTTGCATGCATCNACGGCTATCGAACGCGTTTTGAATATCCTTGCCGCCCAAAGCCATTTATCAATACGGGCAGAGGGTAGGTGATGAACGTTGCCTGCCGAAGTTGGCGTATTTTGTATGTTGTTCTTCTTCATTTCTCGATATCTTAAGCGTTAGTTGCCTATCGTTCTTACATCACTGTCTCCAGGTTTGAAGATAAGTCCNGTACAGTTCTGTATATCTGCTTTATACTCCTTCATTTCAATATTATTCCAGTCNATGTCATNCGTACATTGNGCNACTTTTGNGTGTGGTATTATGCTACCGTCTCTGACCANGATAATGCAGGGTATCTCACCNACTTCAATATTCTGATATCCCTTGTCATACACTTTGTTCGTCTGATAGTCTATCCATTTCCCTTCCGGTAGGTAACAGGTTCTGCCTTTTGCGTCTTCAAACAGAGGACATACCAGAATCTGACTACCAAACATGTATTCATCTTCCACAGTCCATGCTCCTGCNTCNTCAGGGAATTCCACAAACAGAGCCCTAAGCATCGGCAGTCCGCGATTTGAACAGTCTTTGGCCTGTGCGTANACGTAGGGCATAANNTTGTATTTCATCTCNGCGCACTTACGGAAAGCATCGGTAAAACTACTGCTTATCAGCCACGGTTCCGTTGGAGGAGCTCCATGTGCACGGGTGTGAGAAGATAAGAATCCGAACGGTAACCATCTACGGTATAGGTTCTCGGGNGTAGNGGTAACAAAACCNCCCATNTCATGACTCCAGAAAGAGAANCCGCTAAGACCGAGAGATAATCCTCCTCGTAANGTGCCNACCATACCCATATTGGTNGTGGCGGCATCNCCACCCCANTGCAGAGGATANCGTTGAGAACCGGCCCATGCGCTACGCGCCCATATAACACCTTCTCCGTCACTATTATCCCGTTGAGCCGTNGCACCCTTTACNGCTTCCCATAGNGATTTGTTGTATCGTAGAGGNTATAGATTATGTTCATATCTNCCACTCTTACCATTATAGTATATACCATCGAAAGGAGCAGCCTCACCGAAATCACATTTTATTGCAGACACTCCCTGTTGTATAAGGTTACTTATTTTATCTTGATACCATTTTACCGTTTGTGGGTTAGAGAGNTCGAGTACGGCATCCTCGTAGGGCAATGTNCCNTCACCATTTTTTACCGCCATGCCGTTGCTTACTAATTCCTGGAAGAATTTATTTTTAGGAGTAAAATACGGTAACTGCCAAAGACAGGTACGGAAGCCCATNTTTTTCATTTTCTTCAACATCCCTTTTGGGTCGGGGAAACGATTCTTCGCAAATTGATAGTCGCACTGCCAATCAACCTCGAACCAACCTGTATCGAAATGTATGACATCACACGGTATTTTGTTGGATCTGATCTTGTCTGCNATCTCTAATCCTTCCTTCTGTGAGAAATAGGATATGCGACTCATCCATGTACCGAATGTCCACAGTGGNANCATCGGACTCTTACCTGTTATTTCTGTATATTCATTCAGTATCTCTTTCGGATTACCGAAGAATACAAAGAANTCCATCTGCTCGTCATCCATATACAGACTCTGTGCNCCTATGTATGTCTTTCCGAAGTCTGCCGTGACCGTAGCNGAAGTNTGCATAAATATTCCATATCCNCGGTTNCTGAAATAGAAAGGNATNGGTTTATATTGTNCTTCGCTTTCCGGTCCCTGTGGNTCGGTAACGAACAACAGCACCTTCTGTCCTGCTTTATTGAGTGAAGAGAAGGACTCACCGCAACCATATATGCGTTCTCCCGGAGACATGCTGAACACGGGGTTAATACTCCGTCTGTTGTCTGCTCCACGTTTGATGAAGTTGAAAGGAAGAATCTTTATCTGTGTAGAATCATTATCGTTGATAGTCCTTGTCTGCGTCATTATCTTACCATCCTTGTCCTTTATGATGATNCGCCATGGATAACGTTGTATTTCCAGAGAACCATAATCATTGGAGTATGTGATGCTGTTACCTTCTTTAGACACGTTCCATGCATTATCAATTTTCGATGGCGCTCCGTTAAACATGATATCCGTNGCATCATCGTTTTTAGGTGTAATAGGAGAGGTGTTCATCCTTATACGTAGCGTACGAGGTGAGATACGGTCTATCTGTATTCCTAATATAGGATCATTGTCATATTGGGTATCGGGAAAGTCCAACATCCGCAGTCGTTGAGGCCAATACACGTTACTGTTGAACGCCTGTCGTGGCGCAATTCTGTAACGGTTCCATTTCACTTTACCTGCGCCCGACGAGGTGTCGAAACTTGCCAGCGAGTCGGCAAAGAAATATATGTTACTGATGTCACTGAAGTCCTGNGACACATCCTTTGCCTGATTCATCAGGTATTGAACTCCTGCATTCGTCTGTATCTGCGAAAATGCAAGAGTCGTGCATATCATGCATAATGCTGCAACAAAAACTTTTCTCATATAATAGTGTTATCGTTTATCTTTAAAAAATGTCGTCATTATCTCGGCACATTCGTCCTTCAGTATGCCTGTAGTCACCGTAGTCTTAGTGTGTAGCACCTCAGGGGCAAAGATGGTATATCCCCTTTTGTCATCGCTGGCACCGTACACTAGTCTGGATATTTGTGCCCATGATATTGCACCTGCACACATCACACATGGTTCAAGGGTGACGTAGAGAGTGCAATCGTGTAGATATTTTCCACCCAGATAGTTGGCCGCGGAGGTTAGTACCTGCATTTCGGCATGAGCGGTAACGTCTGTCAAGGTCTCGGTGAGGTTATGTCCACGTGATATCACTCTGTCTCCGCTAACTATCACGGCACCAACGGGTATCTCTCCTGATTCTGCCGCAATCTGTGCTTCAGCGAGTGCCATCCGCATATACTGTTCGTCTTTTTTTCTGTTGTTCTTCTGTACTCATATCGTACGCAAAGGTCGTAAATTTTTCTGATAAAAGACTATTATTATGAAAAAAAGTTGTACCTTTGCAGCCGCAAAGCTTTAGGGGTGCCAGACCGCTTGTCTGGCTGAGATCAGACCCTCGAACCTGATGCGGATAATGCCGACGAAGGGAAAAGGATAACATCAATTATTTTCATTACGTCTGAAAGACAATGGGAACCCCTTANTTTTAATGTTTAAAATAAGGTAAAATGAAAAGTAAGAAATGCGTTATTATGTTGGCAGCTATGACTGCCGCTATGACTGTGAGTGCGGAAACAGAAGTAGAGAAAGGAATACCTGTAGATTCCATTACAACAGTGAATCTTCAGGATGTGACGGTCGTATCGACAAGAGCNCAGAAAAATACTCCAATATCTTTNTCTGAAATGGATAAGAAGGATCTGGATAGGGTAAACTTGGGACAGGATATACCTTATCTTTTGTCTACAATGCCTTCAGTGACAACAACGTCGGATGCCGGTAATGGTATTGGATATACGACAATGAGGGTCAGAGGCTCCGATCCTTCGAGAATAAATATTACGGCTAATGGTGTACCGATGAATGATGCTGAGAGCAGTCAGTTGTTCTGGGTTAACCTAGGAGATTTCGCAAGTAGTGTACAGTCNATGCAACTTCAACGAGGTGTAGGTACCTCAACAAATGGNGCCGGTGCTTTTGGTGCTACATTGAATATGCAAACGGAGAATATCGGTGTTAAACCGTTTATCGGGATAGACCTTTCAGGTGGTAGTTATTATTCTCATAAGGAGACGCTACGTTTTGGTACAGGACTGATAAAGGATCATTGGGGAATACANGGACGNNTGTCAAACATAGGCAGTAAGGGATATATCGATCGTGCTTCAACGAAACTAAACAGTTATTTCCTACAAGGTGGTTACTTCGCTGATAANACGATGGTGAAANTGATTACNTACAATGGTGTNGAAGAGACATATCATGCGTGGAACTATACGTCGAAATGGGAACAGGCACAGTATGGCAGGACATATAACTCCTGTGGCGAATACTGGGATGCCGATGGTAATCGTCATTACTATGATGATCAGACAGATAACTATCATCAAAATAATTGGCAGTTNCATTGGACACAGGTNCTGACGGATGCATGGAAACTCAATGTGGCTCTACATTATACCAAAGGAACAGGTTACTATAATCAGTATAAGAGTAANAGGACTCTCTACGAATATAATCTGGATGATAATATGACGTGGGCAAAGAGTGACTTGATAAGACGGAAGAGTATGGATAACGANTTCTACGGTTTCGTCGGAAGTATAAGTTATGACAATAATAACGGTTTACAGGCCGTATTAGGNGGAGGATGGAATAAATACGATGGCGACCANTTCGGATTGGTGACATGGGTAAAGAATGCTATCGAAGGTTATAACTATGATCCTGATTGGAAATACTATGACAACAATACGAAGAAGGTNGATGGAAACATNTANGGNAANGTCAGCTATGAGTTCCTGCGCGGATTATCNGNATACTTGGATCTGCAATANCGTCATGTNGGTGTTAAGATGANNGGNAGTGCCGATGCGATAGACTGGAATACNNATNAGAGAATTATGTATGATCTGGATGAAAAATATAATTTNTTCAATCCTAAGGTAGGATTTAACTGGCAGTTTAATCCTNATAACAGAGCTTATATAAGTTATGCTATAGCNCATCGTGAACCTGTTCGTAATAANTTNGAAAATGCGTTAAACTCCTATTCTTCATTACCTTCTCCGGAACGTCTNGGCGATTTGGAGGCNGGTTATAAGTATCAATCTTCAAAATTTTCTGNCGGTGCAAANATNTATTACATGCACTACAAAGATCAGTTCGTNTTGACNGGAGCNTTGGATTCCAACGGTGAGGCCGTTACNGCAAACGTAGGAAAGAGCTATAGAGCCGGCGTCGAGTTGGAACTGGCATGGAAACCGATAGAATGGTTTAGATGGGATATCAACGCCACGCTTTCTAAAAACAAGGTGAAGGATGTGGACGTGACATTGGAGGATGGTACCTCAGATGTGATAGAAGGATGGCAGTCTTTGTCNTTTTCTCCCGATGCTATCATAAATAATATTTTTTCATTTGATTACAAGGGACTACATGCCGACATACACACGCAATTTATAGGCGANCAATATCTCACAAACACTGGTTTTAAGACAATGCAATGCGAAGATGAGGACGGAAATACGACATACGAGACGTTACAGTTGAAAAGCCATTGGAATACCAATCTTAATGTGTCGTACACATTTGGCTTAAACAGATATGGAGTAAAGGATATTGCGGTAGGTGTGACACTATACAATCTCTTTAGTGCGGAATACGATAACAACGGTTGGGCTGCACCACAGTATAGAAAACAGAGCGACGGTAGTATAATCGCAGTAAACACCTGGGGCTATCGTGATGCCTACGCAGCAGGTTTCGCACCTTCAGCTCCATTTAATATGATGGCGCACCTTTCTATAAACTTCTGATATGCAGATATTAACATTTATACANGAGCATTCGTTGCTATTGCTTGATATTACGTCCACGACACTCGGCCTGATTTATCTCTGGCTGGAGTATCGTGCCAGTATATGGTTATGGCTTGTAAGTATTATAATGCCGGCCATAGACACCGTACTCTATTTCAAAGCAGGTTTGTATGCGGATTTCGGCAGGGCGATATACTATTGTCTTGCTGCTGCGTATGGCTATATTATATGGCGATGTGGTAAGAAAGGCGAGGAAAAAGAGTTGCCTATAAGTCATTTCCCCACGAAATACATAGTGCCTTGTCTGCTAGTTTTTATAGTAGCTTGGGTTGTNATATATTTTATTCTGGTGAAGTATACCAATTCAAATGTTCCTATCAGCGACAGTTTCGTAAATGCCCTTAGCGTCATCGCGCTATGGGCACTTGCCCAGAAATACTGTGAGCAGTGGTTTCTGTGGATTATTGTCGATATTGTTTGCTGCGCTCTCTACGCCTATAAAGGAATACCCTTCAAGGCCTGTCTGTATGGGTTGTATGCAGTAATTGCAGTCTTTGGCTATCTNAGATGGAAACGATTAATCGTCAGTCAATCTCTCGGATAGACTCTGAATAGCATTATATGCAGTGAGGTCGATGGTTGTAGGTGTAACGGCAACATAACCATGTTGTAGTGCCCACCTGTCTGTGTCAGTGGCGTCAGGTTCCAACTCTTTAAAATTTCCTACAAGCCAATGCATATCGAAACCACGTGGGTTACGCATGGTAACGACCTCTTTTTCCCAGGTGGCGTTAGCCATACGACATACTTTTATACCGCGAAAAGAATCGGTGGCAGGCACGTTGACGTTGATACAGACGCCCGTNGGTANACCGTTGTCTAATACATCTTTCGTGATACGTCTCACAATATCTGNCATCGGAGAGAAATCAGCATCNTCNCTNTGGTCACAGAGAGAAAAGCCTATAGAGGGTACNCCTTTCATACATCCTTCTATTACAACNCCCATCGTTCCTGAATAATGGGCGTTGACAGAGGCATTGTCACCGTGGTTGATACCTCCGATAATTACGTCGGGTAACCTGTCTTGACAGAATTTATTTATCGCTAGTTTCGTACAGTCGACAGGCGTACCGTTGCAGGCGTAGATTTTCACGCCCTGAGTATCCTTGATTTTTCGTAATGTCAGGTAATCGAGAGCTGTGAAGGCACGAGATTGTCCTGATCNAGGACCGTCTGGTGCCACGACTAATATGTCTGCCATATCTTGTAACATCTCTACCAGACAGTTAATGCCTTTGGCTTGGTAACCGTCATCNTTGGAAATTAGTATCAGTGGNCTTATGTCTTGTGNCATATTATTCTTATCGTCTATTTGTCTGCAAATTTCGGAAAAAATATTGAAAAAGGATGGAATGTGATGTGATTTAATCTTTTTTTCAATATTATTTTGTAACTTTGCCGCAATCTTTTTAAAGAAAGAAGGATAATATGGGTAAGATAATAGCTTTAGCTAATCAGAAGGGTGGCGTTGGTAAGACAACGACGACTATCAATCTGGCGGCTTCGTTGGCTACGTTAGAGAAGACAGTACTTGTAGTAGATGCCGATCCGCAGGCGAATGCGTCGAGCGGTTTAGGCGTGGATATTAAGGAGGTGGATTGCTCTCTGTACGAATGTCTTATAAACAAGAGCGATGTGCGTGATGCAATATACACGACGGATATAACAGGTCTGGATATTATACCTAGTCATATCGACCTCGTGGGAGCNGAGATAGAGATGCTAAACATCGAAAACAGAGAGAANATCGTGGCTTCTGTGTTAGCGCCTATCCGCGANGAATATGACTATATCTTGATAGACTGTTCACCTTCGTTAGGACTTATAACGGTGAATGCCCTTACTGCGGCCGATTCCGTTATAATACCGGTGCAATGCGAATATTTCGCACTCGAAGGAATAAGTAAGTTGTTGAATACGATAAAGATAATCAAGAGTAAGCTCAATCCGAAATTGGAAATTGAGGGNTTTCTGCTTACTATGTATGATAGTCGTCTCCGACTCGCTAATCAGATTTACGATGAAGTGAAGCGTCATTTCCAGGAATTGGTGTTTAAGACGGTGATACAGCGTAATGTGAAACTTAGCGAGAGTCCGTCACATGGACTGCCTGTTATTCTGTATGATGCAGATTCTACNGGTAGTAAGAACCATTTGGCATTGGCAAAGGAGATAATAAATAAAAATAGATAATGGCTGTAAAGAAAAAATTTAATAATGTCCTCGGTAGAGGGTTGGACGATATAGGTAACGGTAGGGGATTAGATGCTCTNATCGATACGAACGGAGTGTCGACAAAAGGTAGCTCTACGATTAATGAGATACCTCTTGACGCTATATCTCCTAATCCCAATCAGCCACGTAGAGATTTTGATGAGTCCGCTCTCAATGAGTTGGCTAACAGTATAAAACAGATAGGTATAATACAGCCTATAACNCTGCGACAGGTTTCTGACGGGAAATATCAGATAATAGCTGGCGAAAGACGATGGAGAGCCTCACAGAAGGCTGGTCTTACGAGCATTCCGGCGTACATACGTACAGCAGAAGATGATAGCGTAATGGAAATGGCTCTTGTGGAGAATATCCAAAGAGAGGACTTGAACCCTATAGAAATAGCCTTGGCATATCAACAACTGCTTGAGCAGGATGGTATGACACAGGAAAAAGTGTCAGAGAGAGTCGGAAAGAGTAGAGCAGCTATCGCAAATTTTGTGAGATTACTTAAATTACCGGCTCAGGTGCAAATGGCACTGCAGAAACGTACTATCGATACCGGACATGCACGTGCCTTGTTGTCATTGGATAGCCCATCTTTACAGGTAAAAGTTTTTAATGATATACAGAAACGTAATTGTTCTGTAAGAGAAGTAGAGGAGATGGTACAGCGTATCAAGAACGGTGATGTCGCTGTGAATGAAACAAAGAAAGCTAAACCCAAGTCTGNGAGCAATGGCGCATATAAGGAATTGGAGAGCAGACTATCTAAGTTCTTTGATTCGAAGGTGCAACTGAATGTGAGCTCTACAGGTGCGGGAAAGATTAATATCCCCTTCTCTAACGAGGAAGACCTAGAGAGAATAATGCGTTTGTTGGATACCACAAAATAATATCAATGTTGATATTGCGTAGATTCCTTTTCATTATCTTAGCAAATGTTGTTGCAGCCCAGATGTTGGCACATGAGGTGCTGTCAACGGAGAAAGCAGATAGCGTAATGTCTTCAGAATTGGAGAAACCGATATCTGCAGACACGTTATTGACGGTTGCCGGTGATTCTGTGTCGTTTGTGGGTGACNCGTCTGTTAAGATGAAGAAAGATTGGTCTACATGGCGTCCTGACCCTAAGAAGGCATTGTGGCTGGCTCTTGTTATCCCGGGAGGAGGACAGATATATAATCGTAAGTATTGGAAACTGCCTATTTTTTACGGTGGTTTTGTGGGTTGTATATATGCACTCAGATGGAATAACATGATGTACGAGCAGTATTCTCAGGCTTATCTGGATATGATGGATTCGGATCCTACGACGGAGAGTTACAAGGATTTTATACATAATGTAGAGATAACTTCTGACAATGCTTCTACTTATCAGAATATATTCAAAAAGAGAAAAGACAAATACCGCCGTTGGCGTGACCTTAGTTTCTTTGTGTTGCTAGGTGTATATGCGTTGTCTGTTATAGATGCATACGTCGATGCGGAACTGTCTGTGTTTGATATGTCTGACGACCTGAGTCTNGAGATTAGACCTACAACAATTCGTAATGGAGTATCAAACTCTCCCTTAGATGCCTCGGTGGGAGTGCAGTTTGCGTTGAATTTCTGAGTGTTATCCACTTATACTAATAAGAATAAATAGTAAGATATGAATTATAGATATATATTAGCGATATTGTTTGCCCTGACGATGAATTTTCCACTGTATGCTCAGCAGAATGAGACGGATAGCGTAACAGTGGAATACGATTCAGCGGAGGATGATGATGAAGAAGACGATGACGATATAGAGGTTCCCGAGTCGATGGAGGAAGATAATGCCGATCATTTGCTTGATGATTATGAGGCGCGGGAATATCTCTCTGGCGGAGTGAGTGATAATAGTGTAAATCCTATCGTCAGTGATTCTGTTTATATAGATCGTCTCAGCAGGATGCCTACGGTTATAGAGATGCCGTACAACAATGTCGTTAAGAAATTTATTGAACGTTATACAGGTAGGTTGCGTCATACNGTATCTTTCATGTTGGGCGCACAGAATTTCTATATGCCAATTTTTGAACAGGCATTAGAGGAGCAGCAGATACCTCTGGAACTAAAATACCTCCCGGTTATAGAGAGCGCATTAAATCCTAAGGCTCGTTCAAGGGTGGGGGCTACAGGCTTGTGGCAGTTTATGCTTAAGACGGCAAAAGAATATGGTTTAGAGATAAACTCTCTTGTAGATGATCGCTGTGACCCTATTCTTTCATCCAAAGCCGCAGCACGTTATCTTAAGGATTTGTACAATCGTTACGGTGACTGGACATTGGTTATCGCAGCCTATAATTGTGGTCCCGAGACCATAGATAAGGCGATAACGAGAAGTAAGGGAGAAACGGATTATTGGAGAATATACCCTTATCTTCCAATGGAAACGAGAGGTTATGTGCCTGCGTTTATCGCTGCCAACTATGTAATGACATATTATTGTGAGCATAANATAACTCCTATGGAGGCGGAATTGCCACCATATACTGATACCGTAATGATAAACCGTTGTGTACACATGGAGCAGATAGCTGCTATATGTGGTATTAGCGTGGAGGAATTACGGTCTCTCAACCCTCAGTATCGTACGGATTATATAGACGGTAGCATGAGACCGGCTATACTGAGGATGCCTAACAATATGATAAAGAAATTCCTGGAAAAGGAAAATGAAGTTTACAGTTATAACGANTCNGAATATACGGCAAAACGTGCTACNGTAGACGTGGATGAGCGTGTGCTGACACCTGTGAAAAGACATTACACTCGTAAGACAAGATACTCAAAGAGACGTGGTAAAGTTAGCTCACGTAATAAACGAGGACGTTACTCAAGAGGAAAGGCCAGAAGAGTATCTAACAGAAAGGCTACAGCTAGTAAGCGCAGATCATCGGCAAGCAGTAGGAANAAGTCTTCGAGCAGAAGGAAATCATCGTCAAGGAGAAGTAGGAGACGTTGAAAAGAAAGGAAGGTATTATGCAGGACAATGACATAAAACTACANCAGTCAACAGGAACGACGGGTATGGAAGAACGTCGAGTCGTGTATCGTGAAGANTGGATAGATTCCAAACCTATGGTGGAACGTAAGGAAGGACAGANCGANGAGGAATGGGTCGATGATACTTTCAAAGTTCTTATAGANGCGTATAAAACCACTCGCCATAGACAGAAGGTTGATATTATTACAAAAGCATTCAATTTNGCNAGNCAAGCCCANAAAGGAGTAAAGCGCTTGTCAGGCGAACCTTATATATTACACCCTCTNAATGTGGCATATATCACCTGTAAGGAAATAGGTCTGGGCTCGACAAGTATCAGTGCCGCATTGTTGCACGACGTAGTAGAGGATACCGACTATACTGTTGAGGATATAGAGAATGTCTTTGGTCCAAAGATAGCTCAGATTGTNGACGGACTGACGAAGATCTCCGGTGGTATTTTCGCCGATCAGGCTTTAGCGACGGGAATGCACCCTTCTGCTCAGGCGGAAAATATAAAGAAATTACTGCTCACGATGAGTGAGGATATCAGAGTTATCCTCATAAAGATTGCCGATAGACTACATAATATGCGGACTTTGGCAAGTCAACCGGCCAATAAGCAGTATAAAATAGCAGGAGAGACGATGTATATATATGCTCCTCTTGCTAACAGNTTGGGACTGAATAAGATAAAGAATGAATTAGAGAATCTTAGCTTTAAATATGAGCATAAGGAACTGTATGATGAAATAGTATCTAAAATTTCCAGTACCGACGAGGAGCGTAGGGACCTCTTTAATGAGTTCACAGCACCTATACGTGAGGAACTGGATAAGATGGGACTGACATATAGAATACAGGCGCGTGTAAAATCGCCTTATTCCATTTGGAAGAAGATGCAGAATAAGCATGTCAGTTTTAACGAGATATATGATATCCTTGCAGTCAGAATAATATTTACGCCGATATCTCCTGCAGAAGAACTGAATGAATGTTTCCAGATTTATGTTGCCATAAATAAAATCTATAAGTCACATCCTGATCGACTACGCGATTGGGTGAACCATCCTAAAGCAAACGGATATCAGGCATTGCATGCTACCTATATGAGCCATCGTGGACAGTGGATAGAAGTGCAGATACGTAGCGAGAAGATGGATGAACAAGCGGAACATGGTTTTGCTGCTCATTGGAAATATAAGGATGCAGGTGTCGATGTAAATAATAAAGAGGAACAGATCAGTGAGGATGATGGCGAACTGAATGAATGGTTGCGTACGATAAAGGAGATTCTTGACGATCCACAACCAGATGCAATGGATTTCCTGGATGCCGTGAAGATGAACCTCTTCTCAAACGAGATATTCGTGTTCACTCCTAAAGGAGAATTACGTACTATGCCGATGGGTTCAACGGCATTGGATTTCGCTTTTTCAATACATACCTTCCTTGGAACACATTGTATAGGTGCAAAGGTTAACCATCGTTTGGTACCAATGAGCCACAAACTGCAGAGTGGNGANCAGGTGGAGATTCTGACATCTAAATCACANCATGTAGANAGGTCNTGGTTAGAGTTTGTGACTACGGCAAANGCCAACGCGAAAATACAGGCCGTATTGAGGAAGGTGGAACGAGACACCAGGAAAAACGGTGAGGACAAGCTTAATGCTTTTCTTGAAGAACATAATGTTGAGAGGACTACCGATAATCTGACAAAGATNCTGAATTATTATGAACTGGAAAGATTGGAAGACCTTTATCAGGATATAGGAGACGAAAAGATTGAACTTTCAGATAAAATGTTGTCTGCTATAAACAAGGACGCAACAGAAAAGAAGAATTGGCGTAGATACGTTCCTTTCCTAAAGTCGAAAGACAGCAATACGTCTGATAAGAAACAGCTAATAACCGTAGATAAAGATTTCGATAAGAAGAAAGCTATCGTGCTTACGGAAGACACTATAAATATGTATAAGATCAGCGACTGNTGTCATCCTATACCCGGTGACGATGTGCTGGGATACATAAACAACCTGAAACAGATAGAGATACACCGCAGAGATTGTAAGATAGCCAACAAACTGAAGAGCAGTTTCGGAAACCGTATCGTTGATGCGAAATGGAAGATGGACAAAAAATCCATGCTTTTCGATGCAGCTTTAGAGATTAATGGTATTGATAGAATAGGCGTTCTCAATGAGGTAACACAGGTTATATCGCAACAGATGAATGTGAATATACATAAGGTGTACATTACCTGCGAGAAAGGTATTTTTAACGGAAAGTTCGAGCTTAAGGTTCACGACCGTTCTGATGTGAAGACAATAGAAAAGAATTTACTTCAGATAGATGATATAAAAGAAGTAAAAGAGGTGAAATAAATTTATAACTGAAATCTATGCGTATGTTTCGTCTTGTAGGGATATTATTACTATCTTTCTTCGTAAGTTCAGTATATTCAAAATCGTATGATAACCCCGACACCATTTTTGTAGCTCGCGATGGTACGGGTGAATTTCGTACGGTGGATGAGGCTTTGGAGGTATGCCGTGCCTTCATGGATTATCAGAAGGTAATATTTGTAAAGAAAGGTACATACAAAGAGAAATTGGTGGTACCACAGTGGCTTACCAATATCCAGATAGTGGGCGAGGATAGGGATGAAACAATCATAACATACGATGATCATGCAAATGTTTTTATCCCGGGAACCCAACAGAAGATGGGAACTTTTAGAACATATACTTTAAAAATAGAGGGTGATGGTATCACTCTGAAGAATATTACCATAGAAAACAACTCTGCACGTTTGGGACAGGCTGTAGCGCTGCATACCGAAGGTGATAGACTGACGTTTATAAACTGTAGATTTTTAGGACATCAGGATACCGTATATACGGGAAAGGGTAAAACGAGACTTTATTTCAAAGATTGTTATATCGAAGGGACTACAGACTTTATCTTTGGACCGTCTACAGCATGGTTTGAGAATTGTGATATATACTGTAAGGCAAATTCGTANATAACNGCAGCCTCAACACCTGCTGATGTTAAGTACGGTTATATCTTTAATAAGTGCAGAATACGTTGCGCCGAGGATGTGGATAAAGTCTATTTAGGAAGACCATGGCGTCCNTANGCNTATACCCTGTTTATGAACTGCGACTTAGACGGGAAGATACGTCCTGAGGGTTGGGAGAACTGGAGAAATCCTTCAAATGAAAANACGGCTCGTTACATGGAGTTTAATAATAAGGGAGAAGGAGCAAGACCCAACAAACGCGTAAAATGGTCGAAACAATTATCGAAAAAAGAAGCTTCNGAAATAACTATCGATAAAGTATTCTCTATCAATGACCAGTGGACTATCAATTAGTTCATGTAGTCAAGATGTTTCTTGATTCGAAGTAGTTGCTCTCTCATCTCTTTGAGGCTAGACAAGACCTCTTCGCTTTTGTCNACGCCTTTTTTGTTGGCAGAGAGCATTTTCTTCGCTGCGGAAATCTTAAATCCCCTCTCTTTCACGAGGTGATAGACCGTTTTAAGGGCTGTTATCTCATCTTCTGTATATTTACGTATACCAGCTCCAACTATCTTCTTCGGTTTCAGTTGTGGCATCTCTGTTTCCCAAAANCGAATNAGTGATGGAGCGACGCCTAACTGCTTGGCTACCTCGCTGATAGAATAGTATAATTTTTTATCTGTCTCCGTTTTTTCAACCATATACACTTTTTTTTATTTTTTTTCATACGATAATACTTGCAAAAGTAAGAAAATAAAATTATCTTTGCAAGCAAATAAGAAAAAAAATCAGTTTTTAAAGAACAGATATGACNTCTAATGAAATCAGAGAGTCTTTTAAGACTTTCTTTCAAAGTAAAGGGCATGCCATTGTGCCTTCAGCCCCAATGGTAGTTAAGGACGATCCTACATTGATGTTTACCAATGCAGGTATGAATCAGTGGAAAGATATTATATTGGGAACCCGTGATCCCGAACCTCGCAGGAGGGCAGATTCTCAGAAATGTCTTCGAGTGAGTGGTAAGCATAATGACTTGGAGGAGGTAGGACATGACACCTATCATCACACCATGTTTGAAATGCTAGGTAACTGGAGCTTCGGCGATTACTTCAAAGAAGGTGCCATCGATTATGCGTGGGAGTATTTGGTAGACGTGTTACACCTTAATCCTGCAGATCTTTACGTCACTGTTTTTGAGGGTAGTAAAGAGGAAGGTCTTGAGCGTGANGATGAGGCTGCTGGATATTGGGCAAAACATGTGCCTGCAGACCACATAATCAATGGTAATAAACATGATAACTTCTGGGAGATGGGTGACACAGGTCCTTGTGGTCCTTGTTCAGAGATCCATTTGGATAGTCGTACCCCTGAAGAAAAAGCAAAGGTTCCAGGAAGAGACTTAGTTAACAAGGATGATCCTCAGGTTATAGAGATATGGAANATCGTGTTCATGCAATACAACCGTAAGGCGGACGGCAGTTTGGAGAAACTTGCCATGAACGTTATAGATACGGGTATGGGCTTTGAACGATTGGTTAGAGCTATTCAAGGGAAAAATTCTAACTATGACACAGATATCTTCCAACCTATTATCAAGGAAGAGGAACGTCTGACAGGCATGAAATATGGCGAGAAAGAAGATACTGATGTGGCAATGCGTGTTATTGCAGACCACCTCAGAGCTGTTTCTTTCTCAATAGCAGATGGACAGTTGCCGTCTAATGCTAAGGCAGGATACGTTATCCGTAGAATACTTCGTCGTGCCGTAAGGTACGCATATACTTTCTTAGGACAGAAAGAACCGTTCATGTACAGACTCGTACCGGTATTAATTTCTGAAATGTGCGGTAGCTATCCTGAACTTTCAGCTCAGAGCGAATTGATAATCAAGGTTATGAGGGAAGAAGAAGATTCATTCTTGCGCACACTGGATAAGGGTATTTCTATGCTTAATGACGCTATGGCTGATCTGAAGAAAACAGGAAAGACAGAACTTGATGGTGTTCAGGCATTCCGTCTTTTCGATACATACGGATTCCCTCTTGATCTTACAGAACTGATATGNCGTGAGAACGGTTTTACCGTTGACGAGAAGCAGTTTGACGAGGAGATGCAGAAGCAGAAAGAAAGAGCAAGGAACGCAGCGCAGGTAGAGAACAGCGANTGGGTGGTACTGCAGGATGGTGAACAACAGTTCGTTGGTTATGACCAAACAGAATGTGACTGTCACATACTGCGTTATAGGAAAGTGACGCAGAAGAAGAACGAATACTATGAGTTAGTTTTTGATAAGACTCCCTTCTATGGCGAGATGGGCGGTCAGGTCGGTGAACAAGGCGTTTTGGTGGGTGGAACGGAAGATATTGAAATCTTCGACACAAAACGTGAGAATAACCAAAGTATTCATTTGGTGAAGAAGTTGCCATCGAATCTTACAACGCAATTTATGGCCTGTGTGTATACAGACAAGCGAGATGCCAGTGCAGCTAATCATACGGCTACTCANCTCTTGGATTATGCCCTGAAGGAGGTTCTCGGTGATCATGTAGAGCAGAAGGGTTCTCTTGTTGGTCCGGACACNTTNCGTTTTGACTTNTCTCATTTCGAGAAAGTAAGCGATGAGGANNTNCGCNANGTTGAACGAATTGTTAACNAGATGATAAGAGAAGATATTCCTCTTGAAGAACATCGTGACATGCCNATAGAANAAGCAAAAGAGATGGGCGCTATAGCTCTCTTCGGCGAGAAATACGGTGATACAGTACGTGTGGTAAAATTCGGTCCTAGTGTTGAATTCTGTGGTGGTATACATGCATCCTCTACAGGTAAGATAGGATTCTTTAAGATTCTCAGCGAAAGCAGTGTTGCTGCAGGTATCCGTCGTATAGANGCCATAACNGGAGAGAAATGTGAGGAAGCTATATATATGCTTGAAGATACAATGCGTGCAATCAAGGGATTGTTTAACAATGCCAAGGATTTGCGCGGNGTCATCGNGAAATATATAGAGGAGCATGAGAATATGAAGAAAGAGATCTTGTCGTTTGAAGCACAGGCTGTTTCACGTCTGAAAGAAACTCTTCTAAATAAGGTGGAGAAAATAAACGGGNTAGATGTTATAAAGGCTGTGCTTCCTGTTTCTCCGCAGAATGCGAAAGATCTCGTATTCCAGTTGCGTGAGTCACATCCGTCAAACCTCTTAGTGGTAATCGGTTCTATAGAAGACGATAAACCAATGTTATCAGTGATGCTCAGTGATGATATGGTAAAAGACCATGGNTTGAACGCTGGTCANTTGGTACGTGAAGCCGCTAAACTGATACAAGGTGGTGGCGGTGGTCAACCCCATTATGCCACAGCTGGAGGTAAGAATAAAGACGGTATCAGTGCAGCTGTTGAGAAAGTTATAGAATTGGCTCTAAAGAAATGATAAAATAATTAGAAACAAGAATATTAATCTATAAAACTTCTAGCTTATGAAACTTGATGGAAGACGTGAGAGCAGCAATGTAGAAGATCGTCGTAAAATGTCTGGTGGCACCAANGCCGGTCTCGGTCTTGGAGGNATTATAATGGCCATTGCGATAGCTTATTTTACCAATGGCGGTAATTTAGCCGGTGCATTACAGACTGGTATAGGACAGGCCATGCAACAGTCTCAGAATGTAGAGACTTACGAGGGCGAGGAACGTGAGTTTACGCAAGAGGAACAGGAAGCGGCGAAATTCGCTTCTCAGATTCTTGCTGGAACAGAAGATGTCTGGACAAAGGTTTTTGAATCGATGGGTAAGACATACGAAGCTCCAAAGATGGTTCTATTCACCAATGCGGTGTCTACTGCCTGCGGTAGCGCTTCCAGTTCAGTGGGACCATTCTACTGTTCGGGAGATCAGGCTCTGTATATCGATTTGAGTTTCTTTACGCTAATGAAGAATCAGATGGGTGCCGGAGGAGATCTCGCGTATGCCTATGTCATAGCTCATGAGGTGGGACATCACGTGGAATATCTCCTCGGAATACTCAATGAGGGTCATNCTAAGATGGCTCGACTAGGTAATAATAGTCCGGAGGCTAATAAGGTAAGTCAGTGTATTGAACTTATGGCTGATTATTATGCCGGAGTATGGGCGCACTTTGATAATCAGATGTTCGGTTCTTTGGAAGATGGAGATATAGAAAATGCCATCAACTGTGCATCGAAGATCGGCGACGACTATCTTCAGAAGAAGGCACAGGGTTATACACAACCGGAATCGTTTAACCATGGTACATCTGCCATGCGTATGAAATGGTTGAAGAAAGGTCTGAATCTTGAAGGTAATAAGTTGCTGGTAAGGTTACCGGACTATTCGGAACTGTAATTTNTGATGAAGGAATTTGTAATATCTGAAGTTAAGGCAGAGACTGCCGTCCTTGTTGGTCTGATAACTCAACAACAGGACGAGGATAAGACTAAGGAATACCTAGATGAGTTGGAGTTCCTTGCAGACACTGCCGGCGCTAAAGTTGTTAAACGTTTTACACAGAGAGTAGGTGGACCGAATCAGACGACATACGTCGGAAAAGGTAAACTAGAAGAAATAAAACAGTATATAAAAGACGAGGAAGATCAAGAGCGNGAGATTGGTATGGTGATTTTNGACGATGAACTCTCTGCCAAACAGATTCGTAACATAGAGAACGAACTGAAGGTGAAGATTCTCGACCGTACCAGTCTTATTCTTGATATCTTTGCGATGCGTGCTCAGACGGCCAACGCGAAGACGCAGGTGGAGTTGGCACAGTATCGGTATATGCTACCTCGTCTGCAACGTCTGTGGACGCACCTTGAACGTCAGGGAGGCGGTAGCGGAAGCGGCGGCGGAAAAGGTAGCGTAGGATTACGTGGACCTGGTGAGACCCAGTTGGAGATGGACCGTCGTATCATATTACAACGTATCACCCTTCTGAAGCAACGATTGGTGGAGATAGAGCGACAGAAGTCTACTCAACGGAAGAATAGAGGACGTATGATTCGAGTAGCGTTGGTGGGTTACACGAATGTGGGTAAATCGACAATAATGAATCTTATATCCAAAAGTGAGGTCTTTGCCGAAAATAAGCTTTTTGCTACGTTGGATACCACAGTCCGTAAGGTTGTGATAGAAAACCTACCTTTCCTACTCGCTGATACAGTAGGTTTCATNCGTAAACTGCCTACAGACCTTGTGGATAGTTTCAAGAGTACACTTGATGAGACACGAGAGGCCGATTTGTTGTTGCATGTGGTAGACTTGTCACATCCTGATTTCGAGGAACAGATACAGGTTGTAGATAAGACTCTTGCTGATTTAGGTTGCGCAGACAAACCATCGATGATAGTTTTCAATAAGATAGATGCTTATCATTGGGTGGAGAAAGAGGAGGATGATCTGACTTCCAAAAGTAAAGAGAANATATCGCTAGAGGAACTGAAGAAAACCTGGATGGCGAAATTGAACGAGAACTGNATCTTCATTTCAGCTAANGANAAAGAAAACATACAGGAATTTAGAGATATTCTATACAAGAAAGTACGTGAATTACACGTGCAGAAATACCCTTATAATGACTTCCTTTACGAAGTAGATAACTGATAATGGCAGATAGTGACGACTTTATACAACGTGAAATTAGATTCTTGACCGAAGATGAGATACGTTCTTTGGAAGATCAAGGCTGTTGGGCTGAAGACTGGACTAAAATAAAGGTCAGCGAGGATTTTTCTTGCTCTAATTTGCGTAACGTCACTATGTTTGGTGATATTCGTTTGGGGGTGTTTGATAAAAGCGTGGAAGTTAGTAAAGGNTTTATGAAACACTCNGGNATTTACAATGCCGTACTTCGTAATGTTACCGTGGGTGATAACTGTTTAATAGAGAATATCGGTAACTANATACATAATTGTAGCATAGGTGACGATTGTTATATATCTAATGTCGGCACTATAGATACTACAGAGGGTGCTACATACGGTGAAGGGAACGTCATATCCGTGCTNAACGAAGCGGGCGACGGTAATTTGGTTATCTTCCGAGATCTTAATAGCCAGTTGGCAGATCTGATGTTGAAAAATTCTCAAGACTCAGATTTTAAAGAGGCCATGCGACGTATGATTCGTGAGAATATAACATTTAATGCACATTCTTCCAGTAATATTGGTGATAGAGTAAAGATAATAAACACCACAGATATTACCAATACTGTTATATCTGATGATTGTGAGATATATGGGGCGGTACGTATTAATGACTGTACCATATTGGGTTCAGAGCAATCGAATGTGTATATAGGTTCGGGAGTTATATGTGAGAATAGCATAATCAGTGACGGGTCATCGTTGACAAATGCAGTGAACCTGCAAGACTGCTTTGTTGGTGAGTCATGNCAGATAAGTAATGGCTTTACAGCATCCTCGTCAGTATTTTTTGCTAATACTGTGATGAGTAACGGTGAGGCCTGTGCAGCTTTCTGCGGTCCTTTCTCCGCAAGTCATCACAAAAGCAGTCTTCTTATAGGTTGCAAACTCTCTTTTTATAATGCAGGTAGCGCGACGAACTATTCGAACCATGCCTATAAGATGGGACCGATACATTGGGGCGTCTTNGAAAGAGGAAGTAAGACAGCTAGTGGAGCACATTTACTACTGCCTTGTACTATCGGNNCNTTCTCTATGTGCATGGGAAAAATTTCCAGTCATCCTACGTTGAAGAATCTTCCTTTTTCTTACGTCATAGGGGAAGGAAGGGATACTTACGTTGTTCCAGGTCGTAATATAGGTACGGTCGGTTTGTACCGCGATGTAAACAAATGGCCACACAGGGATATGCGTTCTGAGTCATCAAAAAAGAGTATCGTCAATCAGGATTGGCTTTCGCCGTATGCTGTCCATGAGATATTCGAGGGAAGGAATCTGCTCCTTAGTTTGCGNNATTCAAATGATGNCGTNCAAGACGTATATGATTTNAAAANCTTTAAAATAAAGTCNTCAGCAGTAGAAAAAGGTATAAAGTTGTACGATATGGCCCTAAAACTTTTTATGGGTAAAATCATAAAGAGGAAGTCTGATATATGGAGTCTTTTACCGATAACGGTNNCGGAANATCTNTTTANNTGGGATGANCTTTCCGGAATGTTGTTACCAGAAACAGATGAGACATCAATCGTTGATAGTATAAAGAACGGTAATTTAGAAACGATAGAAGATGTGCAACAATGTCTTTCNGATGTNCATGCCTGGTATCCTGACTACTGTTTGCGGTGGTGCCTATCGTTGATATGCGCTTATTATGGTGTGGAAACTATCGATGATAATGTATTAGACCGTGTCTTGTCTGATTACGAGAATAGTCTTCATCTATGGAAGGAGATGATAAGACAAGATGCAGAGAAAGAATATGCTTTGGGCGATATGGATGAAAACGTGTTGTCCGACTTTTTGGAGAAATTAGAAAATGATATAAAATAAAATAGTTATGGCAAATCCAGAATTTAAGTACGCACCCATGTTTCAGTTGGGTAAAGATGATACAGAGTATTATCTGTTGACAAAAGAAGGAGTAAGTACTTCAGAGTTTGAAGGCAAGACCATATTAAAGGTGTCGCCAGATGCATTGACACGTCTCGCCAATGCATGTTTCCGTGATGTCAACTTCCTTCTTCGTCGTTCACATAACGAAAAGGTGGCAGAGATTTTACGCGATACGGAGACATCTGCTAATGATAAGTATGTAGCTTTAACGTTCTTGAGAAATGCAGAAGTGGCATGTAAGGGAAAACTACCTTTCTGTCAGGATACGGGTACGGCGATTATACATGGAGAGAAAGGTCAACAGGTATGGACTGGTTTTTGTGATGAGGANGCTCTNTCTAAGGGNGTNTATAAGACGTANACAGANGANAANCTNAGATATTCNCAGAATGCGCCTTTGGATATGTATAACGAGGTGAATACAAAATGTAACCTACCCGCTCAAATAGATATAGAAGCAACAGAAGGTGCGGAATATAAGTTCCTGTGTGTCGTAAAAGGTGGAGGTTCTGCAAATAAAACATATTTCTATCAGGAGACAAAGGCTAGAATCCAGAATCCGGGAACTCTCGTTCCTTTCCTTGTAGAAAAGATGAAATCTTTAGGNACGGCNGCCTGTCCTCCTTATCATATCGCATTCGTTATCGGTGGTACATCAGCAGAAAAGAATCTNCTNACNGTAAAACTCGCNTCTACACANTANTATGACAGTCTACCAACTACGGGTGATGAGACGGGACGAGCATTCCGTGATATCGCTTTGGAGGAGCAACTTCTTGATGAGGCTCATAAGATAGGCTTAGGCGCACAGTTTGGAGGAAAGGCCTTTGCACACGATATACGCGTGGTACGTTTACCGCGACACGGCGCATCATGTCCTATCGGACTTGGTGTAAGTTGTTCTGCTGACAGAAATATTAAGGCAAAGATTAATGCCGATGGTATATGGATCGAGAAATTAGATGATAACCCCGGTGAACTTATTCCTGAGGANTTGAGAAATGCGGGTGANGGAGATGCTGTAAAAATAGACCTCAACCAACCGATGAGTGAGGTTTGTAAGATACTGTCACAATATCCTGTAAGCACTCGTCTGAGTCTTAATGGAACGATTATCGTTGCAAGAGATATCGCTCATGCCAAATTAAAGGCTCGTCTTGATGCNGGAGAAGATTTGCCACAGTATTTCAAGGATCATCCCGTTTTNTATGCCGGTCCTGCAAANACGCCAGAGGGAATGCCTTGTGGTAGTATGGGACCGACGACNGCNAACCGTATGGATCCNTACGTTGATGAGTTCCANGANCACGGAGGTTCTATGGTGATGATAGCAAAAGGAAACCGTACNCAGGTGGTNACNGATGCTTGTAAGAAACANGGAGGTTTCTATCTCGGAAGTATAGGCGGCCCTGCTGCCGTACTGTCCATGAATTCTATTAAGAGTATAGAATGTGTGGAGTACCCGGAGTTNGGAATGGAAGCTATATGGAAGATACAGGTAGAGAANTTCCCTGCGTTTATACTTGTTGACGATAAAGGTAATGACTTCTTCAAGCAGTTGAAGCCTTGGTCGCCAAAATGTTAGTTTTAAATGTAAGGTATGAAGAAATTTTGTCTATTTATACTGCTGATGCTGTCAATGACGGCATCAGCAGAAATAAAGACGGATAGTTTTAAAATATCCCCGATAGATGATATCGTTTTCGCTCGTATGNANGGAAAATCGTATCCTAAGAATTGTAAGATAAATCGTAANGANCTGTGTTATGTAGAGGTTTATCATTATGATTATCGAGGAAAGGAACATAAGGGAGAAATTGTGTGTAACAAGAGAATAGCTAANGATCTTGTAGAGATATTCCGTGAACTGCATGCCAATAAATATCCAATAGAGAAAATGACGCTTATTGATAACTATGATGCGGTGGATGAGGCTTCTATGCAGGATAATAANACATCNTNTTTCTGNTATCGTACNGTTGCAGGTAGGAAAACACTCTCAAAGCATGCAAGAGGATTAGCTATTGACATAAACCCGTTCTATAATCCCTGTGTGACAAAAAAGAAAGATGGCACAGTGACAATACAACCGTCAAATGCCTCTCTTTATACCGACAGGACGAAGCAATATCCTTATAAGATAGAGAAAGGAGATTTGTGTTACAACTTGTTTAAAAAACATGGATTCTCATGGGGAGGTGATTGGAGAGGTAGCACGAAAGACTATCAGCATTTTGAGAAATAATCGATGATTAGACGCCTATCTTTTATTGTATGTCTTTTTATGTCTATAGTAGTATATGGACAAAATTCTGAGATTCCCAATGTTTCTTTGGGTAAGAAAGATTTCAATATCGGTTTGATAGGCGTTGCGGATACTATACGTGGCGTACAAATTAATCTACTCCAAAGTCATGCAGACTATATGAGTGGATTCCAGTTTACACCTGTCATCGGAAGTGCAGGCCACATGAACGGTTACCAGTTTGCATGGATATCAACACTCGCCAGGGATATGACAGGTTTGCAGATGGCTGCAATAAATAATTCTACCTTGGGAGCAATGGAAGGAATGCAGTTGTCGGCTCTTACCAATGTCGCTGTGAGTGTGAATAAAGGACTACAGCTTGCGAGCACTAATATAACTTCTACCCACATGAATGGTGTCCAGATTGGAGGTTATAACTATTCCGATACATTAAATGGAGCTCAGGTGGGATTTATCAATATGGCACAGCAGAATCCCAGAGGATGGCAGATAGGTGTTTTAAACTATTCCAGAGATACCCTAAAACATAGCGTGGGTCTCGTTAATATAAATCCCGAAACTGAAATCGATTTCATGGCTTTTGGTGGTAACACATCACTACTTAATACAGCTGTAAGAATAAGAAATGGTAATGCATTCAAGATAGTCGGTTTCGGAACATTCTATCAAGGCCTAAACAAAAAATTTTCTGGCGCAGTTTTCTATAGAGCAGGACGTTATTTCTTAAACAACAAACGATGGAGGTTAGGAGCCGATCTCGGATATTATCATGTTGAGACACTTGATGATGACGTTGATCTACCATCTAGGCATTTATACTCCTTACAGGCTCATATCAATGCCGACTATCTATTGTCTAAGAGGTGGTCGATATTCGCTTCTGCAGGATACGAAGAAACGCATTTCTACAAGAAAAATGAACTGCAGAGGAGAGGACTGGTAGCACAACTGGGTATCGCATATAATTACGAACGACATCATCGTGTCAGAAAGAAGTATATGCCAGAGCTAGATCTTTCTGATGCAAATGTTTTTTTGAAACCCAAGAGAAAGAGTTGGTTGGCTGCTTTAGAGGTGACGTTAATAAATGTCGGTGTGCATTGCTTTGACAGGTTCGTTACAAATGAACGTTTTGCACAGACAACGATGTCGAGTATAAAAAGAAATTTTGAAACAGGTTTTGTGTGGGACAACGATTTCTTTTCCACTAACCTTATTGCTCACCCTTATCATGGTAATCTTTATTTCAATGCCGCGCGTTCTTTAGGGCATAATTTCTGGCAGTCTGTACCATTTGCCCTTGGAGGAAGTTTGATGTGGGAATTCTTTGGAGAGAAAGACCCGCCTGCCATCAATGACGTGTTTGCAACAACGATGGGAGGTGTATGTATTGGAGAGATTCTGTACCGTTTGAGTGATATGTTTTTGGATGATCGTAGCAAGGGAGCCAAACGTTTTTGGCGAGAGGCTGCTTCTACAGTGTTAAATCCTATGAAGGGTATTAACCGTATTGCTAGTGGTAAGGCTTGGAAAGTTAAAAAGGAGAGAGGGCCCTATTTGCGTCCGGAAGGACTAGGCTTTAGAGTAGAGATAGGAGATCGCTATTTGGCGGATGAAGGTGAAATGTTTCGAGGTGAACATCAGGCGTCTCTAAGTTTGGAGATGGAATATGGTGATGTGCTAGATGACGATAACAACAAACCGTATGACTTTTTTGACCTTGCCGTAACGTTTGGCTTTGGTGGCAGTCAACCTTTTGTTAATAATGTACATCTTTTGGGTAGACTATGGAGTGCTACTGTTGTGAAGACAACACAACTTGACTCGGAATTTGGATTTTACCAACATTTTAATTACTATAATTCCAATCCCGTGAGTGGCGGCAGTGATCAGACCCCATATAAAGTATCGGAAGCAGCATCGTTGGGACCTGGATTCGTTTTCCGATATAATAATATAGGATCATTATGGCGCTTTGAACAGCGTACCTTCTTGAGTTTGGTGCTTTTGGGCGGTTCGAAGAGTGACTATTATAATGTTCTTGACAGAGATTATAATATGGGTAGCGGTTATAGTATGAAAACGCAGACGATAATAAATTTCCGCACCCTGTGTAGTCTACGTTTATCGTATGAGTATTATCGTCTGTTTACATGGAAAGGTTATGAAGATATCGATCTTAGTATTGTCGACCCATTCTATCTTAATGCTCAGGGCGATAAGGGCAATGCCCGTCTGACGATACTTAAGGGTCAGTTTAATTTTCCTATCACGAAAAATTTAGATATCGAATTGTCGGGAAATTATTTTATCCGTAATACACATTATGCTTATTACGATGATGTTCGCGCCAAAACGTTTGAAATAAGGGTTGGTTTAGGTTATGAGTTCTGACATAAAAACAGAACAGTCAGGAATCTCTTCCCGACTGCCCCAACTTAAATTATTAACTTTAAAATTCTCTCATTTCTTTTCAAAAGAGCTTTCGCTCTGAAAATTCTTTTACATGTGTGCTATCGAACTTATTTGCTCTCAAGCTTTTTGTCCATGTAAGCGGCAACTGCAAAGAATACTACTGCGTAACCGCACATAATTGTTAATCCTGTCATAATCTTTTTCCTTTCTCAATCTTTTTAATTAATAATACTTATATACTTGCCCTCGCGGGTTTGGTTATCCTTATTCAATCTTTCTATCTACCATCACTCGGTCTTACGACCTTAAGGAGCTAACGCTCTCCTATTGACGATTTAATCTATATAACTTTTACTACTATGAAGACTCTTCTTCTGTTTTCTGATGCAAAGGTACGACGATTTACAGTTTGTTGTATCACTTAATGCTATATTTTTGAGAAAAAATACAGTTTTCTTGACATAAATCAATATTTTGTGTACGTACACAGTAAATTTTTACTCAAAATATGTTGCATATTCGATTTTTTTTGATTAATATTGCGGTTGATAAAGGAATATATAATTTTAAACTTAAAAACTGTTAGGCTATGGACGTAAATGAACTAAAGAAAGCTTTGAGTGAGGGTGATAATGCTCAGTTGTTCGAGCAGATAAAGGAGAAACTAGGAGGCGCAGCTGACCTCAGTGCCATGATAGCTGCATTGAAAGAGAAGTTAGGTAGCGCTGCAAGTGGTAACTCCCTGGTAGAGTCTTTGCAGAATATGTTGATGGAAGATAAGGACGGTGATGGATCTTCAATCGATGATATGCTGGAGAAATTTGGTCTTACGGCAGAACAGGCAGATACGGCCGCTTCTTTTGTAGATAAGATAAAAGGTATGTTCGGTTTCGGAGCAAAAGAAGAAGCTCAAGAGACAGAGGACGAAGCAGAAGATGACGGTTCTGTGGAAGTGGAAGTCTGATTTCTGAATACTTTACCATTTGATATACTGCCATTAGAGTTTATCTAGTGGCAGTTTTCGTTATTCAGAGATTCTGTGCAACAGTAAAGGCCGTTGTCCATGCCGCTTGGAGATTGAATCCACCGGTNATGGCATCGATGTCTAATATTTCGCCTGCGAAAAATAAACCTGCGACATTCTTGCTCTCAAGTGTAGACAAGTTTATTGATGACAAGGCTATTCCTCCTGCGGTGACGAACTCCTCCTTCCATTTTCCCTTACCGTCAACAGAGTATATATCGTTTGTCAACGTTTCTGTGAGCTTATTCATTCCTTTATTCCCTAGTTCATTCCATCTCTTGTCGTTGGGTAATCCTGATCTTTGTAACAGATATTCCCAAAGTCGTGATGAAAATCCGTATGGATGTATTTTGCTCAAAAACTTGTTGCTTGAGGAATCCAGGGCATNATTNAATGCGTCTCTTACCGTTTGGTTACTTTCGCCGGTCCAGTTTATGGATATCTGAAACTTGTAATTCTTTTCGTGTATGTACCGTGCAAAGTACGATGACANTCGGAGTGTGGCAGGACCNCTGAATCCCCAGTGGGTTATTAGNANTGATCCTTCTGCACGCATCTTCTGACTAGGTATACCTACAGTAACGTTAGGGACAGAGGTACCGGTTAATAGATGTAGTTGCTCATCCTTCACATTGAATGTAAAGAGGGAGGGAACAGGAGATACGACCTCGTGTCCTAGATCCGCAAGATATGAATATGACGATAAATNATGGTGACCACCTGTTGTTACCACAACTTTGTCCGCGGTTACTTCTTTTGCGCTGTCAAACGTAAGATGGAAGACATCTTCAGACTTTATCAATCCTATTAATTTGTGTTTGACTGCAATATTAATTCCTAACCGTTGTGAATCTTCAAGAAAGAAGTCTACGATGGTATGAGAGTCGTTACTACTTGGAAATACNCTATNATCGTCNTGCGCATACANATNAATTCCCCTCGAGGTAAACCATGAATAAGTGCCTTGATTATCAAATGTTTTGAATAGCCTTTTCATNAGTTTNTNGCCACGAGGATAAACGTTCTTGAGGTCTTTGACATTCTCGAACGTGTTNGTGAGATTACATCGTCCACCTCCAGTGAGGAGCAACTTGGACATCACATCCTGAGAACCTTCAAAGATGGTTACATTATAAGTCGGGAATTTTTCTTTGATATTGATGGCCGCAAAAAANCCNGCNGCACCACCACCAATAACTGCTATCCGCATAATTTTCCTTTTGGGTGCGCCTGAAAGGACTCGAACCTTCACGTCANAAAACACTAGATCCTAAGTCTAGCGCGTCTACCAATTCCGCCACAAGCGCTTAACGTTCCTCCACAAATCGGTTGCAAAGGTAAACTAATTTTTTGAAACGNCCAAAAAAAAACACATTTTTTACTTTCAACACCCTAATGTCAACTAATTTTGCTAACTTTGCAAACGTTATGCAAAAGAAGAGATTGTTAGGAATGACGCTTGCTGAATTGCAAGAACTCGTGAATGACATGGGAATGCCGAAATTCACAGCAAAACAGATTGCTCAGTGGATTTACGAGAAGCATGTGGCGAGCATCGAGGATATGACAAATCTTTCTAAACAGAATAGACAGAAACTTAAAGANGAATATGAAGTCGGTGTGATGAATCATACCGATGCTAGGTATTCCAATGACGGTACCATCAAATATCTCTTTCCTACAGAAGGAGGAAAAGAGGTGGAGACGGTTTTTATCCCTGATGGAGACCGAGCTACACTNTGTGTATCGTCGCAGGTGGGGTGTAAGATGAATTGCTTGTTNTGTCAGACGGGNAAACAGGGCTTTGAAGGNAACCTNACNACGGCAGATATCTTGAATCAGATATATTCTCTGCCTGAGAGAGACAGACTTACAAAACGTGGTCTTTATGGGTCAGGGAGAACCGATGGATAATATCGACAACGTTTTGAAGGCTACCGATATNTTGTGTGCTGCAGATGGTTTTGGATGGAGTCCTAAACGTATAACAGTTAGTAGCGTTGGCATACGTAGTAAACTGAAACGTTTTTTAGACGAGAGCTCGTGTCACGTGGCGATAAGTATGCATTCGCCTTTACACGAACAACGACTTGAATTAATGCCTGCAGAGAAGGCTATGTCTATAGAGGAAGTCGTAGATTTGTTGAGGCAATATGATTTCTCTCATCANCGTCGTCTNTCGTTCGAATATATCGTTTTCGACGGTTTGAACGATTCCGTTAGACATGCTAATGCCGTATTACGTCTTTTGGATGGAATGGAATGCCGAGTAAACTTGATACGGTTCCATAAAATACCGGGCGTCAATCTAAAGTCCTCTGATGAAGGTAAGATGGAGCAATTCCGTGATTTCTTAACCTCGCANGGTATTTTTACTACGATTAGAGCTAGTAGAGGTGAGGATATATATGCTGCCTGCGGTCTTTTAAGCACGGCAAAGAAAAATAAAGAGTTTGTGAATAGATAAATATGGAAGATAGAAAAATAAGGGTGGCTATNACCCACGGAGATACAAATGGAGTAGGATATGAAGTGATATTTAAAGCACTGTCAGATCCACTTATGCTTGAACTGTGTACANCAATTATCTATGGTTCTCCTAAGGTTGCTGCATATTATCGCAATTTGTTGAATATAGAGGCTAATTTCTCTATCATCAATAAGGCAGAAGATATATGTGACGGTAGAATCAATCTTATGGCTTGCGTGGAGGAGGATGTTAAGGTTGAGGTAGGTCAACCTTCGGATGTTGCAGCCGATGCAGCATTGGTGGCNCTTAATACCGCTTTGACAGACTATAATACGGGAGCTTTTGATGTNTTGGTNACAGCTCCTGTNTATAACAACACTATAAAGGAGAAAGGACTGGTATATGCCGGACATACCGAATTTATCGAGAAGAGGATAGGAAATAATGAAAAGGCTCTGAAACTTTTGCTCAACGATAAGTTGAGAGTAGCCCTTCTTACAGGAAATCTTCCTCTAAAGGATGTCTCAGANACGATATCCGTAGAATCGATAGTTGAGAANATAAAGATTCTGCACAAGAGCTTTGAAGCGTGATTTCCTAATATCTAATCCTCGTATNGCNGTATTGGCNTTNAATCCGTANTGTGGTGATGACGGCAAGTTGGGCAAAGAAGAAACNGATATAATTATACCGGCTATATCGCAGTTGGATGAACTAGGAATGCAAGTGTTCGGTCCATACGCTGCGGATGATTATTTCGGAGACGGGAAATATGCTCATTTTGATGCAGTCTTGGCCATGTATCACGATCAGGGNGCAGCTCCTTTCAGNTCGGTGTCATACGACGGACGAGTTGATTTCACTGCNGGAATGCCTTTAGTGCGCACAGCACCTGATCATACGGCTCAATATGAGATAGCAGGCAGAGGCGATGCCGATGAAACATCGATGAGAGAAGCNATATATGCNGCTATCGATATTTTCCGTAACAGGATGAACTATGATGAGGCTGTAAAGAATCCTCTTCCAAAGTTGTATCACGAGAAGAAGGAAGACGGTGAAAAAGTGAGATTTAACATCCCAAAGAAGAGGGATGCAGCCGNTGTNGATGAAGAAAAAGAATCTAAATAGACTGATTTTTTGCCAAAATTGCAGCTATTTGGAAAAATGTGTGTAATTTTGTCACTTCAATGGACAATTCGGAATTACAACGAATAAAAAATAAGTACACTATTGTAGGAAACAGTAGTGGGTTGAATCGTGCCCTTGACGTAGCTCTTCAAGTGGCACCGACGGATTTGTCTGTATTGATTGTGGGTGANAGCGGNGTCGGNAAGGAGGTNATACCCCGTATCATACACGATAATTCTCCCCGTCGTAAAGGCAAGTATTTTGCGATNAACTGCGGTTCTATACCAGAAGGTACNATNGATTCNGAACTCTTTGGTCATGAGAAGGGATCGTATACNGGTGCTATAAGTGATAGCGACGGTTATTTCGGTGCTGCGAACAACGGTACCTTATTTTTGGATGAGGTAGGTGAGTTGCCACTAAGTACCCAGGCTCGTTTATTACGTGTCTTNGAAACGGGCGAATACATACGCGTGGGTGGTACGGATATCATGCATACNGATGTAAGGATTGTTGCTGCGACCAACGTAAATATGCAAAAAGCTATCTCCGAAAGACGCTTTAGGGAAGATTTATACTACCGTCTAAATACTATCCCTATCCAGATGCCGCCGCTCAGAGATAGAGGCGATGATATCGTNCTCTTGTTCCGNCTTTTTGCTTATCAGATAGCAGACAANCTGAAGATGGAAAAGNTTCATCTTACAGAGGATGCTGCNGAGATGCTTAAGCATTATAAGTGGCCNGGTAATGTGCGACAGTTAAAGAATGTCACGGAACAGATTTCTGTGATATGTCAGGAACGGGAGATAACGTCAGATATTCTGTCGCAGTTTATACCACGAGATGTGGAGAGTACACAGTTGGCTACTATTAGCTCGTCAACTTCTCAGAGTGAGCATAGCTTCGAGAACGAGAGAGAAATCTTGTATAAGATTCTGTTTGAGTTGAGGGGTAATGTGAACGAACTGAAACANGAAATGGATGGACTCAGAAAACAGTTGCAAAAACGTCCTGAAGTTTCTGATTCTGGTACAGAAACTGCCAATACTCCTACTATAACAGCTGTTTCGCATGCGATATCACCAGCGGTGACTACACCGGAAATGGATAATTCAAGNAATGTNATCATATCTTCNGCACGNACGAAGCGTAGCAGNATGCCCGAAATAGCAGAGGCTGAAGAGGTAACGGAAACAGAAAATCTGAATCTTGGCGATCTTGAGAGNCAGATGCTACAGAAAGCACTGGATAGAAATAGAGGTAANCGAAAGAAAGCNGCGGAGGAGTTGGGTATAAGTACCCGAACCCTATATAGAAGGTTGAATCAATATGGATTGGATAAATAAGATGACGAGAATGACTAGGAAATTTGGCATATTCTTTGTCGTGTCATGCACGGTATTACTTGCGGCTTGTACCGTAAGCTATAAGTTCAATGGTGCGAGTATTGATTATACCAAGGTGAAAACGATCACTATCGCAGATTTTCCTATCCGTTCAGCGTATGTATGGGGACCTATGCAGAGCATCTTTAATAATCGTTTAAANGANGAGTTTGCTAATCATACGAAACTGCAACAGGTGAAGCGCAACGGTGACTTGAAGATAGAGGGTGAGATAACTAATTACACCCAACGAAATAAGAGTGTCAGCAGCGATGGACAGTCGGCACAGACAGAATTGGCAATGACGGTGAATGTGAGGTTTACTAATAATGCCAACCATAGTGAGGACTTTGAACGACAGTTTACTTCGACAAAGTCGTATGAGACGACACAGTCGTTGAACTCTGTACAGGAGGAGTTGGTTACGCAGATGTCTAAGGATTTGGTGGAACAGATATTTAACGCTACAGTGGCAAACTGGTAGTAGACGATACGATAAATGGAACTGACAGATTTGATACAACATCCGGAGGATATGGACAGCGACTCATTGTATGAGTTGAGGTCAATATTGGCTTTGTATCCATATTCTCAGACGGCGAGGATATTGCTTCTGCAGAACCTGTATCTGCTCCGTGACCCTTCTTTTGATGAAGAATTGCGCCGTGCTGCCATATACATAACCGACCGTACGGTGCTGTTTGACCTTATTGAGGCTGCGCACTACATGATAAAGAGCGAGAAAGATTCGCAAGCAGTGGAGCCCGAGGAGAGTGATAGAGGTGAGAGAACTTCTGTGCTTATTGATGAGTTCCTAGATTCGATCCCCGAGGAAAAACCGAGAAAGGATGAGAAAAGGAAACCTACGCCTGCTGATGCGACAGTGGATTACGTGGCATATCTTCTTGAATCAGAATCGGGACAGGATATATTGGAAACGTCGACTCCAATGAAGGGACAGTCACTTATCGACAAGTTTATCGATGACGGAAAGTTTAAGTTGGATGATNCACAACCCGAGACGAGCGGAGCGGATGTTAAAGACGAGGAAGATGGTGANGGCTATTTCACAGAGACCCTGGCGAGGATATACATNAAACAGGGGAAGTATGAGAAAGCTCTTGANGTTATGAGAAAATTAGAGACGCANCTAGATCAGAAGAATGATTATTTAGCCGACCAGATGCGTTTTTTGAAGAAACTCATTATCAATGACAAGAATAAAAAGGTAAAATAAATAGAATAAACAATTAATAAATTAAACAATGTACACATTTTTCGTAATTTTAATCGTTATTGCAGCACTGCTGATGATAGGTATCGTGCTGATTCAGGAGTCAAAAGGTGGTGGTTTGNCTTCAAATTTCTCTTCTTACAACCAGATAGGTGGTGTTCGTAAGACTACAGACTTTGTTGAGAAAACCACATGGGGATTGGCCATCGCAATGGTTGTTCTGAGCGTTGCTTGTGCATACGTTGCTCCTCAGGCTTCAGGNTCACAGAGCGTTATAGAGCGTACAAAGACAGAGAATAGCGCTGCCAACCCTGTTAATATGCCANGTTTCGGAGCTTCTCAGCAGAAAGAGGCTGCTCCTGCAGCAGCTGGTCAGGATGCTAATAAGGCAGCAGCTCCAGCACAACAGGCTCCTAAGGCACCTGCTCAGAAATCAAAATAAGAATTTCTGTAGATAATAGAATAAAAGGATGTCCCGAAAATCGTGGACATCCTTTTTTCTATGGATATCGGTGAAATCAATATCTTAAATCGTTCCAGACCCAATCGTAGGTATCATACTTGGATTCTAACTTGTTTTCTAATCCGTCTGAGAGTCCAGAGAAGAAATCTATGCCAGTTATTTCTTCAACATCGTCAACAGAACAAGCATACTGTTTGATACCACGTTCACTACCTTTATTCTCATAGATAAAACCTATGGCAGCGGGATCATTACCTAGTCTTAACACGACTTTGTAGAAACGCTCAGGTACTACAACCTTGTTCCTTCCTACTTTTTTATGATCGCCATCATCAAGAAGAGGACCACATACGATGTATATATCACCGTAACGACGTGCCCAATATCTACATTGCATCTCCAAATCATTCCATGCGCCCGTGTTCAGGTTATGATTTTGTGGACACATATTGGTAAATAAGAAACAGTCGTTCATCGCATCTGAACTCCATTTGTTATCGCCCGCAGGNCACATGTGTCCNCGGTCATAACGAGAGTTGTAATAATCGTTGTTTGTTGCACGAGGTGACGGCACATCGTAGTCATCATGAAATTTTGCATTCTTTCGTTGTGAGTTACCTGTAGAATGCGCTTTAGTAAGATGCCACATNGTCCAATTGGGCAGTTTNGTATCTTTATTATACGATGTTATATAACCTGTGCGATATAATATTTGTGACTGCACATCCTTATTTATCTTAGGCAGAAGATTCTCAAGATCCTGTTTAACGGAGTATCCTTCGTTGTAGTTCTTGTTCTTTTTCTTTTTATAGTAGGAATCGGTATCGTCAGAATCGGTACTTTCACTTACCTCAGATTGATATGCGCCCTGAATGCCTCCGATAAGCGGTTTGTGTGGCTTGTTACCATAACACGCTGTTATAGACAGTACTGTCAGAAAAGCGATGATGCAATTTTTCTTCATGTCTTAAAATATTTTGTCTTTTTCTTTGTATCCTATTTGTTCGCCCATTTCTCTGCGAAATAGCGCCATAAAGGTGCAGCCATAAGACTTTGCCAGAGTTCTCCTCTCTTTAATATTCCCAACACTTCTTCTTCTGAGAATATTTCCACTTGTATGTCTTCNGTAGCATCCANATGCTGTCCTGCCACTTTTTCTACACCTTTTGCGATAAAGCAGTGGGTTAAATTATTTGTTGTACTTGCATTACCCGAGAGTTGCATAATCTCCTTCCATTCACCACCTGCATATCCTGTCTCTTCGAGTAATTCACGTTTTGCAGCAGCTAAAGGTTTTTCGCCTTTTTCAATTACTCCGGCAACCAGTTCATCGACGGTCTTACCGAGTGCGTATCTATATTGTCTGACAAAAACGAACTTGTTGTCATTGGTTATTGCTATAATATTTACCCAGTCGGGATATTCTAATACGTAGTACTCGTTATTAATTCTGCCGTCGGGTAATTCTACGACATCCCTTCTTGCCGTCAACCAAGGTCTTTGTATCAGATACTCTTTTTTCAGAGTCTTCCACGTCATATCTCTTTCCATAACTATAAGATGTTTTGTAGTGCAAAAATAATGAAAAAAAATCAGATAAGACTTCTTCTCCTTGAAAAAGATATTGTAAAGTATTACGTTATGAATTTTATTATTAATGCAGCATTGTACGTAAAGAGAAATAATACGAGTAACGATAGCATAGAATAGACGTATATTCTGTATTTACTAGAGATGCTTTTTACAATGTATCCGATAGCAATAGGAATGACATAAATCCAATGATTAGACATTATGTATATCTCATTTATGGCAAATCCTAGGACAAAATGCAACATCATGTCAAGNGNGAAGAATGAGAGTGTAAGCCATAAAAAACGTTGATGTCTACCACACCAAATACCCAATAAGAACAGCGATACTATTATAATTTCTACGACATAATTGAAAGTATGACTATAGTTAACGAATACGGGCCTTTTTATCAGCGCATCACCTAAAAGGTATTCTTGATGAAGTTGTATCGATTCTCCAAAGAGATTGCTATGAAATGTTTCCCATCTGTCGGTTACAAGGTCTACATTCCCTGCTTTAGACAGATCCTTTAACCATGACTGTAGTTCTCTTTCTTCTTTTGTTTTCTTCCTTCCACCATGTCTTTTTAAGACTTTCTTCTGATTAGCGGAAATAGAATCCTTCTGGTTCTTGACGCTTTCTACGATACTTGGATTCGTGGTGTTTTGTAGTTTACCATAAAAAGCGAGTTTTTCCTCAAGTTTCTTTCTTGCTTGTTTTTGTTGTTTTACTTTTTTTGCCTGTTTATTTGCTTGTTCTACAGGATGAACGAAATATTTGTATTGCCATTCACTGGCCTGCCATAGTAAAAACAGTGGTATGATGAATGCAAAAATAATATTGGCGGGTTTAAAGAAATTCTTCCCGTTTACGAAAAAACTTGCCATTATCGTTTTAGCTCCGTTGNTCAGGGTAATGCCCGCAGTAAGAAGGAGTANTAACAGTGCTTCCCACTTTTTCATTANCTTCTTTTCTTGAATCTTCTTNCCNGCNATATACAGTGTNAGNAGNATAGNNGTCATNGAAAGAGCGAAGTGGTCAGGAGCAATCTGACTCGACATAACGTATGCAAAGGAGAATAACATATATGACAGAATTATTGTCCCGAGTCGGTCTATTCCTATAATCTNCCGGATNATTCTATAAATAAAAAGGTATGAATATATTGTTGTTACCAGTAATAGCGTGTATATGATAAAAGCTCCGCAGTTTATGCCCGTGAGATATATCAATCCTTGATTTAGGAGATAAAAAGGGTACATAAACAGTGTAAGCAACGGGTGACGGAAAACCTGGTAATGTGGATACCAATCTTCCATTACTACAAGGGTGAGAGGATCAAACCCCGTGAAATGGTATCCCTTTATTATTGCTGATCTAGGATACTTATGAACAGTTAGGAAGACGTCAGACCAATGATATATAACAAGTGCACNGAGGATGGTAAATACTATAGCGATGATGGCTACAGGAATCCTTTCCTCCTTTTTTATTTTAAATATTTCTTTTATCATACAGTATGCAAAGTTAGCTAATAATTTTCAATAAAGGGTAGCTATATAAAAAAAGCGTCCGATTCTCACCGAACCGAAACGCTTGTTATGTTTAATTAGAACTTGTTTTCTTAACATAAAGGTTGTCTCACGACATCCTCTGTTATCTAACCAATCTTTTTAAACATACCTTAAAACCAAATAACTAAAACCTAAAAAATATTACTACTAACCTAAACAATCTATTCAAAAACNATCATCAGGATTTTTCTCCTTTTGACGGTGCAAAGGTACGACGATTTTTAATACGATGCAAGAAAAAATATGTTTTTTAGCATAAAATGGCTTTTTTCTTGATATAAATCAATTTTTATGCATAAAAATGAGGAAAAAATCCCTTAGTTGTGATTTTTTGAGTAAATTTGCAAGACATATTCATATATGCGGATACTTATAGTCAATACAAGCGAGGATGTGGGAGGTGCTGCACAGGCAGCACACCGTTTGATGGATGCNTTAAACAATAATGGACATAAGGCAAAGATGCTTGTACGTNAAAAATGCAGTGAAAACCTTACAGTTGTGGGGATAGACAGACCGCTGGCAGCAAAATGGAAATTTCTGTGGGAACGGTTATGTATATTCTTTCGTCTGCNTNTNAGACGGAAAAATCTTTTTGCGATAGATATTGCAAATACAGGATTTGATATAACCCAGATGCATGAATTTCGTGAGGCAGATGTAATACATTTACATTGGATAAACCAGGGGATGTTGTCACTAAAGGGTATAAAGAAGATTCTCGATACGGGAAAACCTGTTGTGTGGACCATGCATGACCTTTGGCCTGCAACGGCGATATGTCATCTTTCATTGGATTGTAAACATTTTCAAGATAAGTGCGGTAATTGTATGCTGCTTCCCGGAGGAGGTGCAGATAAGGATTTGTCGTCAAAAATATGGAAACGGAAGAAAAATTTATATGATGGCGCAAATATACAGTTTGTAACGTGTAGCGGGTGGCTTGAGAATCAGGCCAGACAGAGTTCCATGTTGTCTAATAGTTTTATAACTAGTATCCCTAATCCGATAGATAATCGTATATTTCACGATTATGACAAGGATGCTGCTCGTAGGGAGTTTAATCTTCCTTTGGATAAGAAACTTATTCTGTTTGTTGCTCAACGTGTAACCAATCAATTCAAGGGAATGGACTACCTTATTGCTGCATGTAAGAAAATGGTTGAGTTACATCCGGAAACACAGAACGACGTATCCATGTTGATCATGGGTGGCGATTCGGAACAGATTGTTGCACAGTTACCTTTTACTGCATACTCTTTAGGTTATGTGAGAGACAGCGTTGAGATTATGAAAATATACAACGCTTCCGATACCTTCGTCTTACCTTCACTATCCGAGAATCTCCCGAACACAATAATGGAAGCCATGGCGTGTGGCGTACCTTGTGTGGGATTTAATGTCGGAGGTATCCCTGAGATGATAGAGCATCATATCACTGGTTATGTTGCCAAATATAAAGATAGTGATGATTTGGCAGAAGGAATATATAACACTCTTTATGTCTATGACCGTGAGGCAATGAGTACTGCGGCATTGATAAAGGTGAACAGGTCATATTCTCAGAGTGCAGTGGCTCTGCAATATACCGAGGTATACAATGAGGCATTATTAAGGAGCAAAGGAGAATCATGATTAGATATTCTATTATAACTATTACATATAATGCTGAGCGTGTTATAGAGAGGACACTTAAAAGTGTAGAGAATCAGGATTATAAGGAAATAGAACATCTTATAATAGATGGCGCTTCATCTGACCGAACATTGACGTTGGTTGATGAATATGTCGCCAGAAATGAAAAATCATCAAATAAACACGAGGTGAAGATTGTTAGCGAGAAAGATAAAGGTATCTATGACGCTATGAACAAAGGACTTCACCTTGCTGCAGGCGACTATATTATTTTTCTTAATGCCGGAGATTGTCTACATGACACGTGGCAACTGAAGGAATGTGCTAAAAGAGTGGGGGAAGATTGTGGTAATAGTCTTCCTGCCGTGATATACGGAGATACAGATCTTGTAGACGAAGATGGTGTATATATTGGCAGACGTCGTCTTACTCCTCCAGAAAAACTTACCTGGAAGAGTTTTAAATACGGAATGCTTGTTTGTCATCAGTCTTTTTATGCACTGAGATCGTTGGCTGTAAATTTCGATTATGATTTACAATACCGACACTCTGCCGATGTAGACTGGTGTATACGTATAATGAAAGAAGCACAGAGAAGAGATATGACGTTGTATAATTCTCATCTTACACTTACTGATTATCAGAAGGAGGGAAATACAACTGTAAACCATCGTGCCTCTTTGTTTGAACGTTTTGACGTGATGCGANAGTCATTTACGGTCTTATAACAACNATTGTCATGCACTGTTGGTTTGTAGTGCGTGCCCTCTTCAAATAATTATGGAAACCATCCATGTTTTTGATTTCGATGGAACTCTGACAAAAAGGGATACGTTATTGGAATTCATACGTTTTACAAAAGGTAATATTCCTTTTGTAGGAGGATTCTTTATCCACTCACCTTTGTTGGTACTGATGAAGTTNGGCTTGTACTCTAATAATAAGGCAAAACAAAAGATATTTTCCTTTTTCTTTAAGGGTATGACAAAAGAGGATTTCGATATTTATTGTTCTTCNTTTGCCATAGAACAGGNACAAAAGATTTTACGTCCAAAAGGAATAAGAACAGTAAAGGACGTTTTGATGCGCGGCGATAGAGTTGTGATATTGACGGCATCAGTATCTGATTGGGTACAACCCTTCTTCGGCGGTTTGGATGTGAATGTTATAGGTACAAAGGTGGAGGTAGATGGCTCAGGTCGTCTTACCGGAATATTTACCACTCCTAACTGNTATGGTACTGAGAAGGTTAGGCGTTTCTTGGAGTCTTATCCAGACAGAGAAAACTATCATCTTGTGGCTTATGGTGACAGTAAGGGCGACAGACCGCTGTTAGAACTTGCTGATGAATCCTTTTATAAACCGTTTAGATAGTTTTATATAGCGTGTTATACTAAACAAATTTTTCATGGTTTGAGAAATAAAAAAATCCTCGATGCTGAGCACCGAGGATTTTTATTATCTATGGATGTTTAATTACTTAACGTAAACAACAGCCAGACGGTTAGATGTTACACCCTGAACACCCTTACCTGTAGCCTCGTCAACGATGACGCCACGGCTCTTGAGGTATTCAGCTGTCTTGTCAGCACGAGCCTGAGACAGTTTCTGGTTGAGTTCCTTAGAACCCTCTGGAGAAGCTGTACCAACGATCTGTACGTGTGCACCTTCCTTAACTCCGTCGAGAGCAGCCTTAGCCTCTTTAGTGAGGTTAGATTTACCCTGTGCGAATGTTACGAATACAAGATCCTCAACTTTGAGAGTCTGAACCTGTGCAGGAACCTCTTTCTCTACGATCTTCTCGATAACCTCTGGCTGACGGTTGCGGAGTTCGTTGATCTGAGCGTTCAGAGCATCGATCTCAGCCTGGTCGCGAAGGTCAACAAGCTTGAAGTTGTGTGAACCGTAGCTGTTGTTGAACTTGTAAACGAAACCAAGGTTCAACTGGAAGAATGAGTTGTTGACGTTGTATGTAGGCTGGTCACCATTAGCTGTATAACCATTACCTCCTTCATATACATAGCTCTCGTTGTTATGGATTCGTCCCTGGAAAATCCAGTTCATAGAAGGCTCGAGATAGAGCTGGAACTGCTTNTCGCTACCNAAGTTGAATGCGAAGTCAAGAGCNGCCTTAGAAGTCATACGGTTCTTACGACCAATTAAACTATAATCGCTCTTTGTTCCNAATGTGTGCAACCAACCGAAACCNTAGAGAGCTGAGATCTCGAATGCACGAGGTTCACCGTTGTAACCACCGAAGAGGTTCATCAAGTTTACAGTTCCCAATGCGTTAACNTTTACGGCACGAACAAAAGTTCCACCAATACCTGTCCAAGGTCTATTTGCAAAATAAGCGTTACCCTCAACAGCGAAACCGAATACAGGAGTGAAAAGTTTACCTATACGGAGACCTGCGTTAGGGTTGAGGTTCTTGAACCACTGGTTGTGAGTTGTCTTAGTAGACAAACCACCCTGGATACCAATGTACCAGTTGTCTGTGAATTTGCTCTGAGCCAATCCCTTGTTCTCAGCAGATGCAGAAACTGTCATGACAGCAGCTGCAAATAACAATACTAATTTTTTCATTTCTCTAAAATTTAACAATTATTGATTCTGAAATTCGGTGCAAAGATACAATGATTTTATATAAGTTCCAAATTTTTTCGATAAAAAATGCGTTTTTAGCGACAAAAAGCCCATTTTTTCATAGTTATGCTCTAATGTGAAACTAAATATCATTGTGTAAAAAAATCATATTTGCTGCTTAAAAAATGTTTATAAGACCTTTTCTGGGGTCTAAATCGNTATTTTGAATNCATCAAATCTNTTTTTGATAAACATTGTAAGATTACACCTTATNTATATATANNATATAACATTATACTTATTCTCCGTTGATGGTGAATTTCTTTANATCNTAATATGACCCGTTGTATATGTTGAAGTCAACATACCCCTTTATTCCCGGCAACTTGCCTACATCGGTGTATTGCCAGAACTTAAATTCTCCGCGGTATTCCAATTTTTCCACGTAATAGTGGGCTATCCAGTANGGATATTGGTCGAAAACCTCATCGTCAAGGTATTTCTCCTTGAATTTCCTATAGGTATAGATGATGGGTTTTACATGATATTTATCTTCTACGATATGNANCCAAAGCAGAATACTCTCCCGGAATTTCTCAACGCTGACGTTGCTGGGTTTGTGTTCAACATCCAGAACGGGNGGTAAATCNCCTTCTTCCAACTGCGCATTTTCNAGGAACCATGCGGCTTGACTGCGTGCATCGCTCTTGTTGCTCCAGAAATGATATGCTCCTCGTATGAAACCATAGTCGCGAGCCTGTTGGAAATTGTCTGTGAAATTCTCATCCAGTTTGGTGCTACCCTCCGTAGCTTTGATGAGTATGAACCTTACGGGACAGTCGTTGATCTTTGCGTCCTTAAGTTCCTCCCAATCGATAGTTTCCTGATAATGCGAGATGTCGATACCTTGTATCTCGTATCCTTCAGGAAATGTGATATCCCCATATAGCGCTTTCCATCGGAAGCCTGTAGGACTAACGAAGAAAAAGTAGAACGCCCAAACATATCCTGCTACTATCAATGCGCCACCTAACCAATATGACCAGGATGGCATCTTTTGTAGTATACGCACAAATATGTTCGGGCGTTTATGTTTGACGGGCGAACGATAAACCTTCCTCTGACTACCGGAACTTGTGTTTCTTCTGGTAGTTTTAGAAGTGTTCCTTTTGTTATCGCTTCCCATCTCCTCTTAACGATTTATGCCTGCTCCAACGACAAGGTCTTTGTCGGTTGGTCGCAAACCTCAGCAGGACCCCAATACTGTATTGGTCCAGGATATACGAACGCTGTTTTTCTTGCCCACTCGTCTCTCTTGGCAGCAAAAGCCTTAAACGGTTTACCGTCAAGTTCCACAAGAGCCTTACGGATAACAGGCTTCATCTCACCGTTACGTTTCTCCATGTTCATCATCATGGTGATAGGCACACCTCCTGCAATCCAGTTTTCTGCAGGTGCAGTGGTATTCTTAACGATAGCCATGTAACCTGTCTTACCATTAGCGATAAGCTGTACCGCACTAGTACCGAGTGCATAACAGTAGTCAGCATCGAAGTTGGATGGAGCGGCGCAACGACCTTCATATCCGAAGAAATGGTGCTGTGCAGCAAACTTACCATCATACTTACCTTGTTNCTTCCATTCAGCAAGTCTTGCCTCNCACATATCAGAGAGCAGTTTCTCGGTCTCGATAAGACTAACCTGTACGTTTCCGTGTGGGTCACGGTCTAATGACAACTGACGAGCTACACCTTCTGGCAGTGTTTCGAAAGTTGCCTTATTAGCATCACTGAGATGATTGATGATATATTCTCTCTGAGCATCTTTGTCAAGATCCTTATAGTCGTTGCCATGAGCAGCGAGAAGGTCGTTGAGCTCTTCGATAAGACGTCCGATAGCAGGGATAAACTCGATAAGTCCTTCTGGAACGATGACTGTACCGAAGTTATTACCGTCAGAAGCNCGGTTGGCTATCACCTGACACAACTGATCTACGATTTCATTAAGTGTCATGTCTTTCTTCTCAACCTCTTCGCTGATAAGNCATACGTTAGGNTGNCACTGCAGTGCACATTCCAATGCTATATGACTGGCAGATCTTCCCATCACCTTGATNAAGTGCCAGTATTTACGTGCTGAATTACAGTCACGCTCGATNTTNCCAATCAGTTCTGCGTATGTCTTACATGCNGTATCAAAACCGAAACTTGTNTCNATNTGGTCATTCTTGAGGTCACCGTCGATAGTCTTAGGACAACCGATAACCTGTACGCCGTAGTTCTTCTGNGCATAGTATTCAGCTAGTACGCATGCGTTGGTGTTAGAGTCGTCACCACCGATGATTACNATAGCTTTTATGTTGAGCTCTTTGATTATCTCATATCCCTTTTCGAATTGGTCAACTTTTTCAAGTTTTGTACGTCCTGATCCGATGATGTCAAAACCACCTGTGTTACGGTAGTCGTTGAGGTAGTCGGCAGTAATCTCCATATAGTCATGGTCAACCAATCCGCCAGGTCCCATGAGGAATCCGTACAGTTTATTCTCAGGATTGAGCTTTTTCAGNGCATCGAAAAGTCCACTAATCACGTTGTGACCGCCAGGAGCCTGTCCACCAGAAAGTATTACACCTACNTTCATAGGAGCAAAACTTTTAGATTCACCCTCTACGAATTCTATCAGTGGCATACCATAAGTGTTTGGGAACAGTTTTTTGATATCCTCTTGGTTATCTACACTCTGTGTCGGTGCTCCCTCTTTTGCTACAGCAGCACCACGCAACGCTTTAGGCAACTTGGGTTGNTAAGCTGCTCTTGCAATTTGTAACGCACTTTTTTCCATCTTAAATCTTTTGTGTTTATATATCCTAAAATTGGATGCAAATTTACTAGAAAAAAAACGAGAAAGAAGATATCTGGCATGTAAAAATGTATATTTAATTTTTTTTTAGACAAAAATATTTTGAGGTTGTTTTTTTTCTTATTATATTTGTCCGTTGAATTGTCCGAGAGGAGGTAAAATTTATGGCAAACAGAAGAAAATTAAAAAAACAGATTAACGCTATCTCAAGCGAATTGTTTGCAGAGGGCGTAGCTGCGTCTTTGTACGTGGTGGATAAGAATAAGGAAAGTGTAGATGAGGTATTGAAGTCTATACTGTTGGTTCACGATGATATAATAAGACGTATATCCCACAAAGAACCAGGAATTAGTGCAAAGGCTTATTTCGATAACTGTAAGAAAGATTTTAATAAGCATGTTACAGAAATGGTAGACCATATCTGTAGCTTGAGTTGACATGATACACACATTTTGCCGTTGGCTACTTTATAAACACCTAGGATGGAAGAAGGTCGTAACAGAACCCCTTCCAAAGAAATGCATAATAGCTTTGGCTCCTCATACAAGTAATTGGGATTTAATGTTGGGGCAGTGTTATATGCGTGCGGAGAATTTTCATTCCAACTTCCTTATGAAGAAGGAGTGGTTCTTTTGGCCGTTGGGGCCAATCTTTCGTAAGGTGGGTGGTATACCCGTGATTCGGAGTAAGCATTCAAGGATGACGGATTCTATAGCAAAGACAGCTGTTGAGTCGGATTCGTTCATCTTGTGCATAACTCCTGAGGGAACAAGGTCGAAAAATGCCGATTGGAAAAAAGGTTTTTATTATATTGCCTTGACAGCACAAATTCCTATTCTGTTGTATGGCGTGGATTATCAGAAGAAGGAGATTGTATGTACACGAACCTTCATTCCAACGGGAGATGTGGAAAAAGATATGTATGAAATAAAACAATACTATAAGGATTTTAAAGGTAAGTACCCTGAACATTTCGCTATATGATTAAGTTTCCTTCCATATTCGTGAAAGTAACCGTGCTGATATCAGTATGCATGTCTGTAGTTTCCGGCAATGCAAGAAAAACCAATGATTGGAATGGAATAGAATATGAAGGGAAACCATGGGTTAAGAATATCTCAAAACCGTATAAGATAAAGAAAGGACTCGATAACCATCATGTGACTATCTGGGCTTCGCATGGCATGTATTATAAAACTGCTGAGGATCAATGGAAATGGCAAAGACCTCTGCTGTTTAACACAAGGGAGGATATGTTTACCGAAACGATAGTACTTCCATATCTAATACCTATGTTGGAAAATGCCGGAGCGGTAGTCTTTACTCCACGAGAAAGGGATATACAGACGCGTGAGTACATTATCGACAATGATAATAACTTCAGTAACGTGGATGGTTATGTAGGTACTTATCGTGAACATTCTAACGGAAAACAGAATTGGCGTAATACCCCCAAAGCTGGTTTTGCTGCACACAGTGGAACGTATTACAATACAGAAAATCCTTTTATTGCTGGAACGGCACGACAGACGGAAACCACAAAGAGCAAGGATGACCAGAGCATGGTCTTTTACCAGCCAAATTTCGCTAAAGGGGGCAGATATGCAGTATATGTCAGTTATCAGACTGTAGAGAAGAGTACCGATGCAGCCAAATACGTTGTTATTCATAAGGGGCAGGAGACAGAGATAAACGTCAACCAGAGGATGGGTGGCGGTACTTGGGTATATATAGGCACATTCGAGTTTGACAAGGGCTGTAATAGTTATAATTGCGTTATAGCTACGAACTACAGCAAGAGTAAGGGTATAGTTACTACCGATGCAGTACGTTTTGGCGGTGGCATGGGTAATATCGAACGTGGTGGCATGGTTAGCGGTATGCCGAGAATCCTCGAAGGTGCACGTTATTATGCGCAATGGGCAGGAATGCCGGATAAGATATATAATGGCTATGGTGGACAGGATGATTACAAAGATGACATAAATTCACGCTCCTTGATGTCTAATTATGTGGCTGGCGGATCAGTTTTCTCGCCTTCGAAGGAGGGATTGGGTGTTCCTTTGGAATTATCTTTGGCGGTACATAGTGATGCAGGTACTTCTTCAACGAATGATATATTCGGTACGTTGACGATCTGTACCACAGATTTCAATAATGGAAAATTCAGTAGCGATGCCTCTCGTTCTATGTCTAAGGATTTTGCTACTATGGTTTTTGACAATATGTATTCCGACATGCGTGGAACGTTCGGAAGATGGACCAATAGAGCAGTCTGGGATAAAAACTATTCAGAGACCCGTTTACCTGATTATCCATCGGCTATAGCGGAAATCCTGTCACATGAGAATTTCGCGGACATGAAGATAGGACAGGATCCTGAGGGTAAGTTTGCTATAGCAAGATCTTTGTATAAATCGATTCTCAAATTCGTTACTTCGCGACATGGAGAAGATTATGTGGTATCGCCACTCTGTCCGGATGATTTCAGCGCTACAATACGTAAAAAGAATAAGGTACGATTAAGTTGGCAACCTGTTAAGGATAGTTCGGAACCCTCAGCAGATCCCGATGGATATATTGTGTATACAGCTGTAGGAACATCAGATTTTGACAATGGAACATACGTGCGTAAACCGCGTTATGATATAAAGGTGGAACCGGGAGTGTTGTACAACTTTAAGGTTACTGCCGTAAATAAGGGAGGAGAAAGTTTCCCGACACAGGTACTGTCTGTATGTTATCGTCCTGAAGCTACACGCACGATAATGGTTGTAGATGGTTTCTCTCGTTTGGCCTCACCGCAGGTTAACGAATATCAAGGATTTGACTTTAATACTGATGCAGGTGTCGTATATGGACAAACAATAGGATGGGGAGATGAGCTTACGGGCAAGGTCATAACAGGCAATACCTTTGATTATGTAAGATCTCATGCTGACGCGATTCAGTCCTTAGGTAAATATAACATAGTAAGTTGTTCCAAGAATGCACTTACGAAAGGAAATGTTGTATTGGATGGTGTTGATATGATAGACCTGTTGTGCGGGCTGGAACGTCATGACGGTTATACACATCGTTACTATAAGACCTTTACTTCTGATATGCAGACGATGCTGAGTCGTTACCTCAATGGCGGCGGTTCTTTATTGGTTAGCGGAGCATATATAGGTAGTGACATGTTATCATCATCAGAAAGAGAATTTATGTCTTCGAAGTTACATCTATCATGTGATTCCGTCATACGCTCGGATTACGATGATTCCGTAGAGGGTATGGGCGTCAACGCATCAATATATCGTTCACTGAATGATACCCACTATGCAGCAGGAAACACGGATATCTTGGATCCCGTAGCTCCCGCTTTCTGTGCCATGCGTTATGACAGAGGTCAAAGTGCCTGTGTGGCGTATAAAGGCGACAGATACAGCTGTCTCTCTTTGGGCTTCCCGTTTGAGTGTGTTAAGTCACCTCAAGATAGAAATGCGATGATGAAAGCTATAACGGGATTTTTGTTGTATTGAAAAAAAGTAAATAATATAAACCTTAAAACCGATAAGTATGTATAAAATTCAAGCAAATGCCTCTGGCACAAGAACTATCGTCGTTAAGGATGAACATTTGATGACGATTGAGAAGTACGACCTGTTGAAAGGACTCATAGACAGTAATGGATATGTTGACGAGCAGGTGTTGGATAAGTTGAAACTCAANATCCGTTCGCTCTTGGAAGCGGGTGGTGAAGGAAAGAAGGAACTGTTGGATTTATGTCTCGATGTNATCTACAATTCCAACATGAAAGCTTTTGGATTACAGCAGTTGGTAATGCTATATATCAACTGGCGTAACAAACAGAACAGTAGCGGTCTGAACTGTACCATCAGAGCGGTTCAGGGNACACCGTTCAACTAAGTTAGTATTCCGACAGTATGAAACAATGGAGGGATATTGCCGTGAGCAATATCCCTCCGTTTCATTATTACGTTAAAAGCTTAATGCTTTTCAACCTTATAAGCTTTGTTACCTTTAAATTTCACGATAGTACCATCTTCCCAAACCCAGTCAACTCTGCCGTTGTCACCTTCGAAGGTCTTGTCAGCATCACCTTTGGCCATCTTGACCTCGTTCTTTGTCATACCTACGAGAGCCTTGCCCTGTTGGATGGCATTCCAGTTGGTCTTACTGATCTTGCTCGGGTTAACAGAACCTGCGCCAAAGAGATAGTTGTAGTAATCTTCTTTGTATCCATCTATGTCTCCTGCAACATTCTGGTTCACGAAGGTAACCTTTTTGGTATAGGTGTCACCAGTCTTCGTTGAACGGAGTGTCATATTGACATAGTTTGTGCCAGTTGCCTGNATATCNTTTATAACAAAATTAGACAGTCTCTTGATACGTATACTTTGTCCGCGATTATTGATCATGTTAGTGGCATATTTCGTATAAACATGTCTTCCGATATACTGCGAGTAAGATTTAGATTTNTCTACGTTAGCATCNTTNAGTTGGAAAGATCCGTCGAAAGCATATTTTGCTTTGTCCATGATGAANTCATCATCTCTCATGCCACTGTTCGTGCGACTAAGNGCCACGTTTTGGAAGAATTCCTTACCGTTTTTTAGGGCGCAGATGATTTTTACAGGGTAGTTGCGTGTACCTGCTCCGATTGCAACGACTGTCGCTTCCGAGTTCTTTGGTATTGTNACTTCNTCNACAGCATCNGATGTTGTAGGAGAGTCAACGTAGTATGTGGACGTTTTGGTGTATACTGTCGTTCCCATAAGTTTTGTTCTTGCGATATCCACATCNCCTAAGTATGCCAANGTTGGAACACCCTCTTTCTGGTAGCAGTAGTCATCAAANCTGCCCGTAGGTATCTCAAAATAGTAATTATTGTTATTGTCTTCACAATGGAATTCTATGCGGTCTTTTCCATTTGTTCCTGTATAATGACCTTTATAGATGAAGATTTTGTATCTCAGACTACCGCTGGAAACCTCTTTTCCTGTGGCAGCATCTACGAAGGTATTGACGATTAAGTCATATTTTTCAGGCATCACCATGAATTTCATGCCCTCCTGCCAATCGCAGAGACTATAATATTTGAAATTGTCTCTAACGAAATCAGGCTCCTGATCTTTATCAGCCTCATCGTCACTATTCATATTTTCTTTTGCAGAAGAAGTTGTACTAGCCTTCTTTGCACCTTTAGTCTTCACAATGTATGAATTCTGTGCGGAAGCTACTGAAACCGCCAAACACAACAGTGAAGTAAGAAATACTTTTTTCATAGATCTGTTTTTATTTCAATTTATTCAAGCGCAAATTTACAAAAAAAATAGATATGATTCATGTAATTAGTTAAAAAAATGGTTTTTTGATACAAAATGTGAATATATGTGTTCGTTANAAGGTGTGCCAAACCGTCACATTTTTGTCTCAGGTAAATTTTGGCATAATTATTGTCAAATATTTATTGAGTTTGTGTGTCGGCTCACACCTAATGCATGAACTTGAAACGAAAAATAAGAATATAAACAATTAAAAGATAAGAATTATGGGAAAGATTATTGGAATTGACTTAGGTACTACCAATTCATGTGTTGCCGTATTTGAAGGTAACGAACCGGTAGTTATCGCCAATAGCGAAGGTAAGCGTACGACTCCTTCGGTAGTTGGTTTTGTTAAAGACGGTGAGCGTAAGATCGGTGATCCTGCTAAACGTCAGGCTATCACAAACCCAAAGAACACTGTTTATAGTATTAAGCGTTTTATGGGTGAGACATACGATCAGTCTAGCAAAGAGGCAGAGCGCGTTCCTTTTACAGTAGTAAACGAAAACGGTTATCCTCGTGTAGACATCGATGGTCGTAAGTATACGCCACAGGAGATTTCAGCTATGGTTCTTCAGAAGATGAAGAAGACAGCTGAGGATTATCTCGGTCAGGAGGTGACAGATGCAGTCATCACTGTTCCTGCATATTTCTCTGACTCACAGCGTCAAGCTACAAAAGAAGCTGGTCAGATAGCAGGTCTTAATGTACGTCGTATTGTCAACGAGCCTACAGCCGCAGCTTTGGCTTACGGTGTTGACAAGAGCGGTAAGAGCATGAAGATCGCAGTGTTCGACCTTGGTGGTGGTACATTCGATATCTCTATATTGGATTTCGGCGACGGTGTATTTGAAGTACTGTCAACCAACGGTGATACACACCTCGGTGGTGATGACTTCGACCAGGTAATAATCGATTGGCTCGTTCAGGAGTTCAAGAAAGACGAGGGTGCCGATCTGTCAAAAGATCCTATGGCAATGCAACGTCTGAAAGAGGCTGCAGAGAAAGCAAAGATAGAGTTGTCAAGTACTACTAGTACTGAGATTAACTTGCCATATATCATGCCTGTTGACGGTGTCCCAAAGCACTTGGTTAAGACTTTGACACGTTCACAGTTTGAGCAGTTGGCACACAACCTTATCCAGGCATGTCTCGTTCCTTGTCAGAAGGCTGTAGCAGATGCAAAACTGAATGTTTCTGATATCGACGAGGTTATCCTTGTTGGAGGATCAAGCCGTATACCTGCCGTTCAGACTTTGGTAAAGAACTATTTCGGTAAGGAACCATCAAAGGGTGTTAACCCCGATGAGGTTGTAGCCGTTGGTGCTTCTATTCAGGGTGCTATTCTGAACAAAGAAGGTGGAGTAGGTGATATCGTCTTGCTTGACGTTACTCCTCTTACTTTGGGTATCGAGACAATGGGTGGTGTGATGACAAAACTTATTGATGCCAACACTACCATTCCATGTAAGAAGAGCGAGGTGTTCTCAACAGCAGCAGACAATCAGACAGAGGTAACGATTCATGTTCTTCAGGGTGAGCGTCCTATGGCTGCACAGAACAAGAGCATCGGTCAGTTTAACTTGACAGGTATCGCTCCTGCACCACGTGGTGTTCCTCAGATTGAGGTAACATTTGATATCGATGCCAACGGTATCTTGAAGGTTACTGCTAAGGATAAGGCTACAGGTAAGGAACAGGCTATTCGTATTGAGGCTTCTTCAGGTTTGAGCAAGGAGGAGATAGATAGAATGAAGGCTGAGGCAGAGCAGAACGCCGAGAACGATAAGAAAGAGCGTGAGCGTGTAGATAAGCTGAATCAGGCTGACTCTATGATTTTCCAGACCGAGAATCAGTTGAAGGAACTTGGCGATAAGATTCCTGCAGACAAAAAGTCTCCTATAGAGAGTGCTCTCCAGGCATTGAAGGATGCACATAAGAGTGGTGATCTCGCAGCAATTGATACCGCTATGGCAAACCTTAATTCTGCATGGCACGCAGCTTCAGAACAGATGTATCAGGGTGCAGGTGGTGCACAAGGTGCAGCCGGCCAGGGCGCAGGCTTTAACGGCGGAGCACAAGATGCTGGTCAGCAGACTAACAATAATGCACAGAATGATCAAAACGTGCAGGATGCAGATTTTGAGGAGGTTAAGTAAGATTAGGTAAATAACGATAAGAAAATCATAATAAAATCTCTGTAACCCACGTAGTTACAGAGATTTTTCTATTTGTTAAATTTTGTTTTATTTCTTGTTTTTCTCGATTTTTATCTTTATTTTTGCATACATATTTGTACCACAACAAAAAAGTAGATAATGTACAATAAAAAATTACGTTTAAATTACGTGTTCAAAAGTAACCGGATATGGGAAAAGCGAATTTTGAGATAAGAAGAAAGTGTAAAATCTGTGGTAACATCTTCATTGCCAAGACCTTAGAGTCTTGGTATTGCTCGGGGAAATGTTCCAAGATTGCCTGGAAAAGGAAAAAAGATGAAAGGGACAGAAACCAGCGGCTCGATGAGATCGTGAAGAAGATTCCTAAAGCGCAAGATTATATCAAGGTTTCGGAGGCTTATGCCATGTTTGACATTAGCACGGACACCATCTATCGTTTGATACGCATGAACAAAATTTCTCATATCAATCTCGGCAAGAAACAGATTCGAGTAAGCAAGAGTGAACTTGTAAGCATGTTCCCTCTTCGACAGGAACAGATCAAAGACAAGGAGAAGCCTCTCCCGAAACGCTATAGTCTGGAACCTGAAGATTGCTATACTATCGGTGAGATTGCGGAGAAGTACCACATGAACGAAAGCACAGTGTATCTACACATCCGAAAATACTCCATCCCCATCCGACAAATAGGGAATTTCGTTTATGTCCCCAAGAAAGAAGTTGATGAACTATACAAATCCTTATAATATAGGCAGCCTATGAAACGTGAATTGTTTAACACCCGTGTTACGGTAAAACTTCGAAAATCAGATTATCGTAATGAATGGTATCTGTATATTGAAGCTTATCCTGTGCGTGGCAAGGGAGATGCGAAAGTGCGTCATCGAGAATATCTGAATCGTACTGTTACCACTCCTGTTTGGGATAAGAAACGTACGGCTCGCACCTCTGCTGATGGTACTGTTACATACAAGCCCAAACGTGATGTCAATGGTATCATTCTATGCAAGTCGGATCTTGACCAGGAAAGCTGTCTCTATGCGGACAAGGTTCGTGCCATCCGTCAGAGAGAATATGATACGCAAGAACTTTATTCGGACACCGAAGCCGCCCTGTTGGAACAAAAGGAGAAATCGCAATGTGATTTCATTGCATATTTTGGTAAACTTATTAGTGAGCGTCACAAGAACAGTTCGGATTCTATCATTGTCAACTGGAGCCGTGTCTATGACTTGATGAAGATTTTTACGAAAGAGGAACCTATGATCTTCGCTGACATCGACACCAAGTTGATGGAACATTTTAAACAATTCCTGTTAACGGCTCCGCAAGGTGGAAACAAAAGCGGAACGATTTCGCAGAACACAGCTTCTACCTATTTCTCCATTTTCAAGGCAGGACTGAAACAGGCTTTCATCGATGGTTATCTAGTTACGGATATATCCGCTAAGGTAAAGGGCATTCAGGGCAAGGAGAGTCGAAGGGAACATCTGACGATGGAGGAGTTGAACAAGCTGGCTGCCACACCTTGCGACAATCCTATCATAAAACGTGCAGCCTTGTTTTCTGTTTTGACAGGCTTCCGTCATAGCGACATACAGAAGATGAAGTGGAAGGAAATCACAAAAGAGGGCGACCACTATCGCGTGAATTTCACGCAGAAGAAGACCAAAGGGGTTGAATACATGCCTATCTCCGAGCAGGCATACCAGCTTTGCGGAGAACCAGGACATCCCGAAAGCCTTATCTTTGGTGGACTGCCAGACCCTTCATGGATTTCAAAACCATTGGAAAGGTGGATTAAAGCGTCTGGCATCACCAAGCACATCACCTTCCACTGTTTCCGTCATACTTTTGCCACGCTCCAATTATCTAACGGCACAGATCTTTACACTGTTAGCAAGATGTTAGGGCATACCAACGTGCGCACAACACAAATATATGCCAAGGTAGTGGACGAAAAGAAGGAGAAGGCTGCAGATGCCATCAGACTTAACCTCAATATCAACGAATAACCATACTGAAAGCGTTATGATTTCAGTCCATAACACTTTCAGTACCTTTTCAGGTTTCAAAAATCCTATGTCTTAAACATTATTTAACAGGTCTGATTTTTAATAAGTTACACACTTATTCGTGGTGACGGGGTACAGATTTTATTATGGAATGAAGTCAGTACAAAATCAGCCTTGAGAATGTCGATACTTTTGCAACCGCTTTCATATCGAAGGCGGCTGTTTTCATATTGTTTGCAGCCAACTTATATTTTTTTTTACAATGATAGATAACTATTTTTCATTTGACTCCATTCCACAAGTCTTGTCGAACATTGTGGAAAAACTGGAGGCACTAGACCGTAAGGTTGACAACTTGCACATCTCGAAACCAGACGACCCCGATGCTTGGTTAAGTCTCAAAGACCTTTGTGCCTACCTCCCGAACCATCCAGCCGAACAAACCGTTTATGGCTGGACAAGTACGCGATTTATCCCTTTTCACAAAAAGGGGAAAAACATTGTATTCCGCAAATCAGAGATAGACGAATGGCTTGTGGGGTGCAAGAAACGGTCTATCAAAGATTTTGAGAGAGAAGCGCAAGAGTATGTCAATTCCAGAAAGAAAAAGATGCTATGAACAGATTAGAATTGACAAAC
>Ga0065708_1006497_pt1 | contig 63529 bp, 62 predicted proteins | sample Hoacrofraction12_2_FD_59095 | JGI IMG/M metagenome (GOLD analysis project Ga0065708, IMG submission 59095) | Hoatzin crop microbial communities from Cojedes, Venezuela, sample from fiber fraction 12 v1 | ecosystem: Host-associated > Birds > Digestive system > Esophagus > Crop | place: Venezuela... | reverse complement strand
GCTAAAGCCGCCCTGCGCAAGGCGTTCGAGAACAGCATGGCTGGCAAGGGCACCTCGGTGGTCGAAATCGTGAGCACCTGCAACACTGGTTGGAAACTCTCGCCCGAGAAGGCCAACAAGTGGATGGAAGAGAATATGTTCCCCAAGTATCCGCTGGGTGACTTGAAAGATGTTGACGCTAAAAAAGACTGATAAACACTATGAAAGCAGAAATCGTTATAGCCGGCTTCGGCGGACAGGGCGTCCTGTCAATGGGTAAGATTCTGGCCTATTCGGGTCTGATGGAGGACAAGGAAGTGACTTGGATGCCGTCCTATGGTCCCGAACAGCGTGGCGGTACCGCCAATGTGACTGTCATCCTCAGCGACGACCGCATCAGTTCGCCCATCCTCAATTCCTATGACATGGTGGTTGTGCTCAACCAGCAGAGCCTTGACAAGTTTGAAAGCAAGGTGAAACCAGGTGGGGTGCTCCTCTATGACACCTATGGCATTCACCAGCCCCCCACACGCACCGATATCAAGATTTATCCCATCGATGCTACCGAGGCTTCAATCGAGATGAAGAACTCCAAGACCTTTAACATGATTGTCCTGGGCGCCATGCTCAAGGTGAACCCCATGGTCACCATCGACAACGTGCTCAAGGCTCTCAAGAAAACCCTGCCCGAGCGTCACTGGCACCTCTTGCCCCTCAACGAGGAGGCTCTCAAGAAGGGTGCAACGCTCGTCAAGAAGTGAAATTATCAATAAAATGGCTCTTGTCACTGCCATAGCGGCAGTGACAGGGTCTTTTCGTTATCACAACAGCCTCCTCATGTCCAGTTGGGCAGGGGAAGCTGTTGTTGTGATGATGTGATGAGAGCGAGGCTATTTGCTGGGCTTGTGGGTGTCATTGAGGCGTTGCTCGTCCTCGGCAGTCCACAGTGGGTTCTCGTCCTCATCCCAATCAAAGTCAAACTCGGCATCGTCCAGTGGGGTGGGGTCGTTGAAGCCAAAGAACGCGTCGTCGGTGAACTCCTTCATCTCGCGGCCCTCCTTCTTGGTGGGGCGTCCCTGGCCACGCTGACGGTTCACAAATCCGTCAATCTTTACCATCTCCAATAGCCGCAACTGGTCGGGCGAAGTCACGTTTCTCAAGTACTGTGGCACCAGCTTGGCACCGACACGGTTTTGCAACAGGCCGATGACCTCAAACGAGTAGGTGACTGGCGGCTTGCGCACATCGATGCGTTCTCCCACCTTGATCAGTCGTGATGGCTTCACGTTCATGCCGTCGATGGTCACGCGGCCCATCTTGCACGCTGTCGTGGCAATGGTGCGCGTCTTGAAGATGCGCGTCGCCCACAACCATTTGTCGATTCGCACTTCCTTCATGGTCTTGAATCACTTGTTGTTATAGTTGTTCATGGCAAACGTCACGCCCGACAGGCAGAATGCCTGGATGGCCTCCACGGCAACGGCGGCACGTGTGGGCAGGATGGCCAGCTCGTCGGGGGTGGGGTAGCCTAGCACATAGTCCACCTGGGCGCCTGGCGGGAAATCATTGCCGATGCCAAAACGCAGTCGTGCCCACTCGTTGCTGCCCACCAGCTGGGTGATGCTCTTCAATCCGTTGTGTCCGCCGTCGCTGCCCTTGGGCTTGAGGCGCAATTGACCGAATGGCAATGCAATGTCATCAACCACCACCAGCAGGTGGTCAAGCGCAATCTTCTCCTTGGCTAGCCAGTACCGCACTGCCTCGCCGCTCAGGTTCATGTAGGTGGACGGCTTCAACAGCAACAGTTGCTGGTTCTTGAGGCGCATGTTTGCAACAGCACCATAGCGCTGGGTGCTGAAAACGACATTGGATGCCCCTGCCAGGGCATCCAATATCGTGAATCCAATGTTGTGGCGGGTCCCCTGGTACTCGGCACCAATGTTCCCCAGACCAACAATCAGGTATTTCATCTGCTAGATGATGATGACCGCTATATTTACTCGGCAGCAGCCTCACCACCCTCGGCGGCAGCAGCTTCCTCGCCTTCACCCTCGGTGGCGGCAGCGGCAGCGGCACGTGTGGTGCGTACGCCAGCAATCACGAGCTCCTTGGCGCTAACCAGCTCAAAGTCGTCAAACTTCATGTCGCCGACCTTGATGGAGTGGCCAATCTGCAAGTCGTCAACATTGACAATGATGGTCTCGGGCAGCTTGTTGTACAGGCCTTTAGCTTTAACCTTCTTCATGCTCAGGTACAGCTTACCACCAGCCTTGACGCCGACAGCGTGACCCTCAACATGAACGGGAATTTCAACAACAACCGGCTTGTCGTCGCTGACTTCCAGCAGGTCGATGTGCAGAATCTTGTCGTTAACGGGGTGGAACTGGATGTCCTTGAGGACAGCCTTGCGGGTCTGGCCGTCATAGGTCAAGTCAATGACAAAAACCTCGGGGCTATAAATCAGCTTGCGAACATCGGCACTGTTAACAGTCAGGTCGGTGGTAATCACAGCCTTGCCGTCACGGCCAATGGGGACAACCTTCTCGCCTGCAAGCAACTTGCCGTTGTACTTGCCGTCCTTGTCCAGTTCTACCATCTTGCCTCCGTTGAGCACAACGGGGATTTTGTTCTCCTTGCGCAAGGCCTTTGCGGCTTTCTTGCCCAGGTCGGTGCGGGGTTCCGCAGTCAGTTGATAAGTTTTCATTGTTAAATTGATTGTGTTACTCAAAATTAAAGTGTTGTTGTTTAATCTAAAAACGCTTCACTTCATTTCCCATCACACTGGAAAACTTGAAAAAAGCGCCGCAAAGGTACAACTTTTTTTCCAATTTCAATGCCCACACGACGCTTTTTATTGTTGTTGGAGCAAACTTTTTCCAGAAATTGCCACTATCGTGTGGGTTATCAGGTGGTTGTTGCCTGGCTTCTCTTGTCTAGGACTCGCCTTGCAGGAACGCCTCGGCGGTCGGGATGTCGGCTGCATGGTCCACGTCAACAATCTTGTCGATGCTGTGGGCACGCAACTTGAAGCCTGCTTCAACCAGAGCGCGCTGGAAGTTGCGCATGCGGCTGATACCCTGGTCGATGCAGTTGTTCAGCACGTCAAATGCCTTGTCGGTCATGGCATACACACCGCCTGACACATAGTGGCAACCGTCCCAACGCTGGTCGCGAAATGCCGTGATGTTCATCGCATGGTCCACCTCAACCCACAGCGGCTTCTCGTCGTCAACAAATGGCGTCACGGCCCACAACCCATCATGCTCATTGTCGGCTTCAAAGGCCTCAACGTAGGGCTTGAAATCCTCCTCGCGGAAGATCGTGTCCACGGTCGTCAGGCAAAACTTGCCCGGTGGTATCACCTGGCTCAAGTGCCACAGGCTGTGCATGCTGCTGGGGGTGGTCTGCACCACCAGGTGCAGTGGAACAGGCAACGCCAGCTGCTCCAGATATTCTCGCACCTGGGTCATCTGCTCGTTCACGATGATGCTGATGCTGTTGGCGTGGCATCGCAGCATGATGTTAATCAGGCGGCCTATCATCGGCTCGCCACACAGGTTCACTAGCGGTTTGGGCATTTGCACGCCCTCTTGGGCCAGACGTGACCCTTCTCCGGCTGCTATGATGGCATAGTTCATGTTTTCTGCTTTTTTTATTTTGGATGATTGTTCGTTTGTTGGTCGTGTACATAATCCAGCACCTCGCCAATGCGTGTGATGGTGTGAGGATGGGTCTGGGCATCATCATCGGCTGTCCAGCCTTTGCCTTTGAGCCACAGCACATCACACCCCAGTTGCTCAGCGGGCTCGATGTCCTTGCGCAAGCTGTCTCCCACCACTAGCACCTCGCTGGATGGCAACTCCAGTGCGTCAACACCCAGGCGGAACAACGTGGGGTTGGGCTTGCGGACACCCACCACGGCACTCTCGATGATGCCCTTGAAGTACTGGCGGATGCCATACGCTCGCAGCACCTCGTCAATGTTGCCATAGAAGTTGCTCACTAGCATCAGCTCATAGCTCTCTCGCTGCAATGTTTCCAGCACAGGGCGTGCCTCGGCGATGCATGTGCGGGCAGCGTTGTCACAATAGCTTGCAATCACGTCTGTCCAGCGGGCGCGGGTGCTATCGCCTGGCACCTCGGGCAGATGGCTCAGCTCAATGTCAACTTTCTTGCGCAACAGTGCGGCAAAGTCGTCCTGAGGCAAGATGATGCGTTCACGTGCCAGTGCGCGCTCGCCTTCAACATAGGCTGCCCTGAACGTTTCTTTGTCAATCGGCACACCCGCAAGGCAATAGCCCTCCCACAGCACTTCGCTCCAGTGCACGCCACGGCTGTCCAGTGTGCCGCCATAGTCAAATATGATGCCTTTTATCATTATGCTTTAACGTATTATTGTGTTTGCTAATTCATTCGTGTTGTGCACACTCAATAACTTGATTTTCAACGATTACATCTGCTCTGAAAGCCGTGTCAATCGTTTCATCATCACACATTATTTCGATAGGCACTTGATTTCTTGCACGAAGTCCTGATTTACACAATTCATGCATGAGAAACTTCTCGTACACATTTTCTAGCAACCCAGGCCCTAACGCGCTGTGTACCCGATAGGCGCATCCGATGATTTGATATGTCAATTCATTCTCTGTCATTTGCCCGTGTCATCCAGAAAATCCGTGTAATAAAAATCCGTGATTAATCTGTGTAATCCGTGTGAAACGCCCCACATCACATACCTGTGCAATCTAGAAAATCCGTGTAATAGAATCTGCGTTAAATCTGTGTAATCTGTGTGAAACGAAACGAAACGAAACAAAACAACTCACTCCTTCGTCAAGTCTAGCTTCACATTGTCACGACCACGGTCCTGATACAACTTGGGCAGCGGATTGCTAATCGCTTCGTCATAGCGTTCCCTGTTGCGATGAATGTCTATCGCGGCATAAATCGCATGGCGCAACGATGACTCGTTGGCAATACCTTGACCTGCAATGTCATATCCCGTGCCATGGTCTGGGCTGGTGCGCACTATCGGCAAGCCGGCGGTGAAGTTCACCCCCTCGTCCATCGACAATGCCTTGAATGCGGTCAGGCCCTGGTCGTGATACATCGCCAGCACTCCGTCATAGCGCCTATACTGGCTCGTGCCGAAGAAACCGTCAGACGCAAACGGACCGAAACACAGCACCTTGTTCTGCTCTTGCACCTGTCGCATCGCGGGGATAATCACATCGCGCTCCTCGGTGCCTAGCAGGCCGTTCTCTCCACTGTGTGGATTCAACGACAGCACAGCAATGCGGGGACGGTCGATGCCAAAGTCGCGCCGCAACGATGCGTCAAATGTCAGCAGGTGCTCCCTGACGTTGTCAACCGTTACCAGACTGGGCACTTGTGACAGGGGCACATGTGTCGTCACTAGTGCAACGCGCAACGCTTCACTGCACAACACCATCAGCGCGTGGCTGCCGTCACCAACAGCACTCTCCAGATACTCGGTGTGACCGGCAAAGTGGAATTGCTCGCTCTGGATGTTGTCCTTGCTGATTGGCGCTGTCACCAGCACGTCTATCACACCCTCTTTCAGGTCGCGGACGGCCGCCTCGAGGGCCATGAACGATGCCAAACCAGCCTGCTTGCTCGGTTGACCCAGGTCCACCTTGATCTCCTGGTCGATGCACTCCACCAGGTTTGGCTGCGTCTCTTTTACACGTTCGGCGCTCGTCGTGTAATTGAACGCATAGTTGGGCAAATCGCTCGAACGACGGTGATAACTCAATATCTTGCTCGAACCATACACAACCGGAACACACAATTCCAGCATCTCGGGCATCGACAAGGCCTTGACAATCACCTCCCAACCAATGCCGTTGGTGTCGCCCTGAGTGATACCCACTTTCAATTTCTTATTTTTCTCTTGTGACATATTTTCTGATTAGTAAATTGTTAGAATTTTGCAAAATTACTAAAAAAAACGCACACCCCATTCCACATTTTCGCATTTTCTCACAACCCCGTCCGCTAACCAGCAATCGTTGACCACATTAGCGTTTGCATGCCCATTTCTTGCCTCCCCTTGATGACATTTAACCGTTTGCCTTTCATCAGCGACGGTTAATTGTCTGCCCATCAACTGTGTGTTGGGCATCTGTCAACAACGCGCTCCGCGGGCTTGATGCCCACAATCATCAGCATGAACACATGGCTTTCGGTCAATGAGGGTTAGAGTCCCAACAACCAACTCCTGTCTCTTCACCAATGCGCCGACTGCCCATGAAACCACGGCCCCTGACCGAAATCACCCTCATGAAATCCCCGTTTTCGCCCCCTGACAACTCTAGAACGCCCCATTTTCCAATGCAAATTTTCCTTTTTTGTCCTAAAGTTTGCACACCTCAACAAAAACACCTACCTTTGCCCATTAATTGTACCGGCAACGGGCCCACGACAGCGACCTGCGGACAGCCCCAATGCCACACCTCTGCAACAAGGCCCCCGCCCGCTCAACGCCCCGCCGGCACAACAACATACACAGGCCCCGCTGAAAAATGACTACTGCGACAGTGTCCCCAGCCCCCTGACCCCTTCCACCGAGCCCCCCCGCCCGGTGCCCCCATTATTTTTTAGTGTTTACTATATATGAACCCTTCCGAAAGTTACTATACATCAGCACGCAATGTGCAAATCTTGATCTATCTGCTCAAGCAACACAAGATAAAAAAAATTGTAGCATCACCTGGAACACAGAACATGGATTTTGTGGCCAGTGTTATGCGCGATGATTTCTTTCAGGTGTTTTCGGCGGCCGATGAACGTTCTGCCGCTTACATCGCTTGTGGCATGGCTGTTGAGGCTCGTGAACCGGTGGTCATCACATGCACGGGTGCAACGGCGTCGCGCAACTATCTGTCGGCATTGACCGAGGCTTACTATCGTCATGTGCCCATCGTGGCTGTGACTGCCACACAGTTGTCTTCGTGGATTGGACACAACATCCCGCAAGTCATTGATCGTGACGCGATGCAAAACGACGTGTGCAAGTGCAGTGTGCGTGCACGATACATCAACACTCCCGATGATGAATGGGACTGCACCGTCCAGATCAATAAGGCATTGCTGGCAATTCATCATCATGGCACAGGACCAGTACACATCAATCTGGAACGGGGCAACGGCACTGATTTCTCTGTCAAGCAATTGCCTGCCGCTCGCATGATAAGACGCTTCGCAATCGGTGATGACTTGCCTGCTTTTCCCACTGGGCGTGTGGCTATTTTCATGGGGGCTCACCGGCCGTGGACCGAGCAGGAAATGGTCGCTATCGATGCGTTCTGTCAAGCACACGATGCGGTTGTCTTTACCGACCAGACGGGTAACTACAAGGGTAAATACTTTGTGCCTGCAACTCTTGTGGCTTCACAAGACCGTTATGATTCGCCCATCTTTGAAACCGATTTGCTAATCCAGATGGGAGATGTGTCTGGTGACTATGCCTTGCAAGGTGCGGCGGGTCGTTTCACTCATCACGTCTGGAGGGTTGACCCCGATGGGAAAATCAAGGACAATTATCACAAGCTCGAGTGTGTGTTCGAGATGGATGAACTGGCATTCCTGCAAGCTTACGCCATCCACAACAGTGATGATGTCAAGCATGGCGATGATTTTCTTGATGAGTGCCAGCAAGAATTGGCTATGGTTCGGGAGCAAGTGCCCGAGTTACCGTTTAGCAACATCTGGATTGCTCAACAGCTGGCCCCGCGCATCCCGGCCCATGCGGCTTTGCATTTTGGCATCCTCAACTCGTTGCGCTCATGGAATTTCTTTCAAACCGACCCCTCTGTGACAACATTCTGCAATGTTGGCGGGTTTGGCATCGATGGGGGCGTTTCAACGTTGTTGGGGGCTTCGTTGGCTAGCCCTGACAAGTTGTGTTTTGGCGTGTTTGGGGACTTGGCTTTCTTCTATGACATGAACGCGTTGGGCAACAGGCATCTGGGACGCAATGTGCGCATCATCTTGGTCAACAATGCAACTGGTGTCGAGTTCAAGCTCTACATTCACCCCGCTTCAAGGCTTGAAGAAGAGGTCAATGGCGTTATCGCTGCAACAGGACACTATGGCAACAAGTCGCCTCAACTTGTGCAGCACTATGCTCAAGACTTGGGGTTCACCTATCTGAGGGCCACCAACAAGCAAGAATTGTTGGACATTGCTGACACCTTCCTCGACCCACAATTGTCCGACAGGCCAATGTTGCTTGAGGTGTTTACAAGTCCAGACGACGACAACAAGGCCCTGCTTACCCTCAACAGCCTCGTGCTATCGCCCGAGAACCGACGCAAACAAGCCATTAAAAAAATCCTCGGCGAGAAAACCATCGCAACAGCAAGAAAAATCTTGGGAAAATAATAACACATCATCAGAAGCTATTATACAGCCTTAAGACTTAAAGGTATGGCATCATCAACTCCCAGTGCCAATAATAAGCGGATTGCGAAAAATACGCTACTGCTTTACATGCGCATGTTTGTGATGATGGCTATTAGCCTTTACACATCTCGTGTTGTGCTGCATGCTCTGGGTGCTGTTGATTTGGGAATTTACAATGTCGTCGGAGGCTTGGTGTCGTTGCTTGCTGTGATTAATGGAACGTTATCAACAGGAACACAGCGTTTTATAACTTATGTGTTAGGAAAAGATGACGAGGCTCTGATAAAGAAAACATTTTCCATCTCATTGCTGTTTCATGTGCTAGTGGCAGTGTTGGTGATTCTGTGCATTGAAACTTTTGGATTATGGTTCCTTTATAATAAGATGGTTATTCCACCAGAACGAATGACTGCTGCGTTCTGGATATTGCAGTTCACAACAATCAGTTGTGCTTTCTCGATAATTCAGGTTCCTTATAATGCTACAATTATAGCCCATGAGAAAATGGGCGCTTTTGCATATATTAGCATTCTCTCTGCAATTTTTCGTTTGGCTATCGCTATTACGATTTATTACTATGGTGGAGATAGGCTAGTCGTTTATGGTCTGCTCATTCTTGTAGCAGATTTGTTAATTATTGCAATTTACAGAATTTACTGTGTGCGGCATTATCAAGAGTGCCGTTTTACTTACACTCGGGACAAAAAGTTAGAAAAAGAAATTGTTGTGTTCTCGGCATGGAACCTTGCTGGTGTTTTCCCAAGTGCATTGAGCTCTCAAGGGTTTAACCTAATGCTCAATACCTTCTTTGGACCGGTCATCAATGCAGCCAATGCCATCAGCACTCAGATTAATGGAGCGGTAGTCAATTTTGTCAATAATTTTCAAACAGCTGCCAATCCGCAAATAACCAAGCAATATGCCACTGGCGAATACTATGGAATGTATCGTCTGATGGTTAACTCGGCCAAATACTCTGGTATCATTTTTATGTTTCTGATGATACCATTGCTCATTGAGATGGATTTTGTGCTCGATGTCTGGCTGGGTGATGAAGTGCCAACATACACTGCTGTCTTTGCACAGATAGTTCTTTTCCAAAACTTGATTAATGCTGTTGCTAATCCACTTATTATGTGTTCGGTATCAGCAGGGAAACTCAAGTTGCCAGCTATTTGCATTGGCATTGCATTAATTTTAATTTTACCCATTTCCTATGTGTTGCTGCGCATGGGGGTGTCGGCACCAGTAGTTTTTGCTGTCAATTTGTTGCCTTGGCTTTTTAGGTTAGGGTTTTATACATGGTTTGATCGCAAGCTGATTGGGTATGTCGGATGGGATTTCATCAAGAACGTGGTTGCCAAGCTCATTGTGGTGTTTCTTGTCGGCTTTTCGGTCTCGTTTGTCGTGCATCAGCTCGTAAACGTAAACGATTGGTTGAGGCTCATTGCTGTAACGATTGTGTCAACGGTGGTGGTTGGATGTGTCTCGTTATTCTATGCAATTGATAAAGAACAACGCAAGATGATATTAGCATACGCTGCTCGGCTCAAATCAAAAATCTGAAGACGTAAATATGGGAATGCTCAAACACATGGCGAATGCCACTAAAGGTGCCATCAAAGGTGTCTTGTTCCAAAAACTTGTGCGCAAGTCCACTGTTGTGGTTAAGGATGTTGAGAATAATTTATTGCAAGGCAAGCATGCGCTCATCACTGGAGGAACAAGTGGTATAGGTGAAGCCATTGCACGCAAAATGGCAGCTTGTGGGGCGAGGGTGACTGTCATAGGACGAAATCAAGCAAGGGCCGAAAAAATTGCAGCTGACCTGCAGGGGGATTTCTTGCTGGTTGATCTGGCTAACACGCAGGCCATGTTGGATACAGTACAGGACTACCTTAAGCATGAGCAGGTCGATATTCTTGTTAATAGTGCAGGTGTGTTGGATAAAGAACCTTGGCTCCACAAGACCATCTCTGGATATGATCAGGTGATGGACACTAATCTCAAGGCCATCTATTTCTTGTGTCAGACCTTGGCCAATCACATGATTGACAATGGCATCAAGGGGCACATCTTGAACATCAGTTCTTCTTCTTCACAACGACCCAGTTGGGGACCTTATCAGCTTTCCAAGCGAGCACTCAATGGGCTCACGTTGGGGCTTGCACAACGACTTGCTCCTCATGGCATTACTGTCAACGGCATTGCTCCGGGAGTGACAGCAACACCCATGATGAAAGGTGTGCTGGAAACAGATAGTCTAACCTATGATAATCCAATGCGACGTGCTCAGGCTCCTGAGGAAATCGCAAACCTTGCTGTGTTTCTTGCCAGTGAGCTGGGTAACAGTGTGATTGGTGATACAATCATGATGACAGGTGGTAGTGGCAACCTCAGCATTGATACTTAAAAATACTTGTAGATTATGAAGATAGGAATTCTAACCGTTCAACGGGCCATCAACTATGGTGCTGTGTTGCAGTGCTATGCGTTGCAACAGACACTGAGCTCGTTTGGGCATGACGTGTGGGTCATCAACTACCTCCAGAACAAGGTGGAAACAGTTGACCGCTCGCCGTTGGGCTTCAAGGGATGGCTCAACATGGTGCGCGGCGGACATCCACGTGGTGCGTTGCTCTATCCCCGCATCCAGCGCAGGATGCAGCAGGTGCGTGCCCGTTGGGACAGTTTCCTCGAGACATACATTCACCTCACCGACCAGCCTTGCACATGGCGGGATATTCCGCAGGATTTTGACCTTTATGTGGTGGGCAGCGACCAGGTTCTTAATTCTCGTGTGTGCATGGGGCTTGACCCCGCTTTTTGGGGAGACTTCAAGCATCGGTCAGATAGCCGCATTGTGACTTATGCTGCCAGCACATCCGTCAAGAATCTGCAACAAGACAATGACAAGCACGAGATTGGTCGCTTGTTAAAAAACTTTAGCCATTTGGCGTTCCGTGAGAAGTCGGTAACCGATTATGTCAATGCCACTTACAATCCTTCTCCCGTGGCTGTCACGGTGCTGGACCCCACGTTGGTTGCAGGCCCTGACATCTGGCAAGCCTTTGATTCCGGTCAATATGAGAATCGTGATTATGTCCTCTACTTCGGTGCTCGTCCTTATGACGCTGACCCTCAGGTGCTGCAACACAAGGCCGAACACCTTGCTCAACGCCTGGGATGTGAAACCATGTCCATCGCATTTGGTGAGGACACGCCATGCCAGTTTGTAGAAAAATTCAAGCACGCCAGGGCTGTGGTCACATCATCCTATCATGGCGTGATGTTCTCCCTTATCTTCCGCAGGCCCCTGCTGGCCGTTAAGTATGGTGACGAGCAAGACGCACGATACACTGACCTGTTGAGTAGTTTGGAAGCAAGTGATATGTTGGGTGATGCAACTAAAATAAATGATATGGCAGGAGATAATTATGAACACTTGCTGCCAATCCTAGAAGACCAGAGACAAAATTCGTTTAATTATCTTAATAGTATAGGTGAGTAATATGGCTATTAATATTGTTGCGGCTGCAAGTTCTAATTATGCGATGCAAGCAGATGTGCTATTTACATCTGTCTGTGCTAATAGTGTAAATGAGGATGTTCATTTCTTTTTAATGGTCGATAAAGATTTCTCAAATGAAAATAAAGAAAAATTAAAAGAGAATATCGAAAAAAAATGGGGTCAAACTCTTGATTATATTTTAATTGATGATTCGTTAATCGAGAACTTTCTGCAATATCAAAGTAGGCTTTATTCTTATCATACTTTTTATCGTTTATTGATAGCAGAATTATTACCACAACAAATCACTAAAGCTATATATTTAGATTGTGACATTATTGTAAGACATTCATTATCTGATTTATGGAATATTGACATATCAGACTATGCTGTCGCAGCGGTGAGAGATGCTCAAGAAGCCAAAATTGAGCAATTTAATCGTTTGGGATATTCTTATGACAAAGGTTATTTTAATGCTGGAGTGCTGCTAGCAAACCTTAACTATTGGAGGCAAAACAAAATGACTGAGAAATATTTCAATTTAGTAAAAGAGAAACCAGAAATTATTGAATTAAATGATCAAGATATTTTAAATTATCATTGTGTTGATTCAAAATTGTTTCTTCCTTTCACGTACAATTTGCAGAACGATTTCATGTTTTTGCCCAAATACATGACGATTGATTATTCCAAATATGGTGCAGAGATTGAAGAGGCTCGTCTCGACCCTGTGGTTCTTCATTTTTCTGGTGTTCGCCCCTGGTGCAAGGGATGCAATCACCCCTATAAGGACGAATATGACCGTTACAAGGCCATGACTGTTTGGCGTGATGAACCTTTGCAGCCTCGTTTTGAAACGACAAGCCAGCGCATTGTCCGCTTTCTGCGTCCATCCCTCAGCCGTCTGGGGTTGTGTCATGTTATCCCTGACCGCTATGACCACACTCTCAGGCTCAAGGTTTGATGCCTGATATCTCCACCCCATTGTTCCCATGTGGTCAAACTGAAGTTAAACAAATAATCATCATTTGATTCTGATATGATATTCAACTCCTTTGAGTTCTTGTGGCTGTTCCCCATCATTTTTGTCGTGTACTATGGCGTGACCATGCGCGACAAGCTGGTGACCCACTTCCCCCGCCATTGCGTTGGCAGTAGTAATTTTGGAACTTTATGAGATAAGAATATTGCATAATGTATGATTGATTTTAGGAGGAGCTTACCAGATGTCTGGAATTAGGAGTATAACTTACGAAAAAATACAATTGTACATTTTGTCATTAAGGTGGTTGTTTATCTTGATGATAATAAAAACTATTAATTTGTCTTCTGTTATCAATATATGTAATATCACTGTTGGCATATTTTTTGCTTTTTTCATCTATACTTTACTTATAGGAAAACGACTGAAAAATAAATTTAAAAACATAAATGGTGAAACTTTTACATACTCCAATGTGAAAACAGATAATGACTATGCAGTATTCTTAGCAACATATATTTTCCCTTTTTTGTCTATTCGGATTAATGAGTTTCAAGATCTGTTTGTTTTCTTTTCTCTTCTTATTTTTCTAGGTATTCTGCTAATGAAAACAAATGATTATTACAGAAATCCCACATTGGCTCTAATGGGGTATAAAATATATTCTGCTGAAATCTCGATACAGGGAGGGTCAAGGATCGCTACCGTAATAAGTAAACAAGAGATTAAAGAAAATGACAAACTTTTAACAGCGCAGATAGATCAGATGACACCAATGTACTATGCAAAACAGTCAAATTAATAAAAAGGATTTGATAAAACTTGTGAAAAATCTAAAAGACGATTCTAAAGCAAGTCCAATTATATATTTTTATCTGAAAAATGAAGAGATAAGGAAGGCAAACTTTGAGCCGAATGCATTAAAGAGTTTGAGAGATGAGTTTGTCAATCTTTTAATGTCTGCCCTAGAAGATGAAAGAGCTGAAATCCGAGATTATTCAGAATTTGTTGATGGTAAGTATGTTATACACAGGTATGATTATGATGATGAAATAGATGCAATCAAACAGATGTCAGAAGTTCAAAATATCAACAGGTCTTTTCAACCTTTTCATTCCAAAAATGACAACCCAAAAGATATTAAATATATTTTGTTTTTATTGAGGAATGAAAGTTACTCGTTGTTGATATTTAGCTCAATGGCGCCTGTTTCTATTTTTAAAGGTAGGCACAATTTTTTTGCTTTTAACGATGACGAAGTAATTAAACAATATGATAAAGCCTTAATTCAGATAAAGCCAAAGATAGATATGTTTAAATTTGGCTATAAACTGAATGATAAAAATCAGGATGATTTATTCATATTGAATGTCGATTCCATTGAAAAACGATTGAATTTGCCAGACATCATATTTAAACGAACCCAATCGTATATTAATGATATTGTGAGAATTCAGATATTGAATGATGAAAATCTCTTAAGGGAGTGTTTAATGGATGATCTGAGATTAGCAAAAAGATTGAATGCTGCAATGCACAATTCTCATGTTCTTCAATATGTCCCCAGTGATAAGATCGTTGATTTTGTTCGTGAGCATCAAAACGTTTGTAGGCTTAAATGTGATAATAATAAAATCAAATTAACCCATAAGGAAAATGTTGAGCAATTTATCAACTTAATTAACGATAATTTCCTCCACTCTTTATTGACAGGATGTAACTATTTGGTGAGCCATAAAGATCAGGTTTGAAAAAATACTAAGTAGATTAATATCCTGGATTATCATGAATAACAGACTACTTAAAGGCTTTTATTCTATCAATACAAATTATAAAGGACTAAAAAGCTGACAGTTGCAGTGAAATACTCCATAACCATACCGGCATACAAAGCGCGTTTTTTTGACGAGTGTCTCCAGAGCGTGCTTTCTCAGACTGTTGATGACTATGAGGTGATTGTGCTTAATGACTGCTCACCCGAGGATATCAAGGGTATTGCCGATCGTCACGCTTGTCCGCGGTTGCGCTATTATGAGAACGAACGCAATGTGGGGGCTGTGGATGTCGTGGATAACTGGAACCGCCTGTTGGAGTTGGCCCAAGGTGATTTCGTTATCTGCATGGGTGATGATGATAAGTTGGCTCCTGACTGTTTGGAACAATATGACCGTCTCATGCAGCAACACCCTGGCCTTGATGTCTATCATGCAAGAGTATTAAGCATCGATGAGAAATCTCAGGTCTGTAACATTCAAGATGATAGACCCGATTGGGAATCAGCCTATTCATTTATGTGGCACAGCAGTCGCATCAGTTATATTGGTGATTTTTGTTTACGAGCAAGTGTGTTGCGTCAGCAGGGAGGGTATGTGAAATTCCCATTGGCATTATCATCAGACCATGCGACGGTTGAACTTGTTGCTAAGAGGCTTGGTATTGCCAACATGCACAAACCAGTATTTCTATATCGTTCGTCGCACTACACGATTACTTCAAGTGGCGATGCGCGGCTTGAAGTGGAAGCATCAGAATTAAAAAAACAATGGGACATCAATTTCCTGTCGGACGAACCTCAAGATGAAATCGACCGCTTGTACAAGCGTTTGTATCTTGAATCGATGGATGCTCGAGTGCTGCGTAATCGCACCGAATACATGGGGGCTGATATGTCTCGCCATGCTTTGGGTGGATTATTTTATTGGTTGAAAAATGCCAACCGATATCAGATACCAAAGATGAATGTCGCATACGCATTCCTTAAATCTTTTTATTACCGCAAGCAAGGTTACTATAACCGCTAATCCATCATGCGCATCGCACTCATCTCATTAGTCACGCCCTATCGTGACAACAAGCGAGGGACCTCGGCATTGCCCTATCATTTGATAAAGTATCGTCCCAGTGGGGTGGATATTGCTATCTTTACTCTGAACAGTAACTGCCTGACGCGTGAGGAGATGGATGAAGTGGAGCAAGAATTGGGGGTTACTATCCAGGAATTTCCACGTCCGTGGTGGTCTAGACATGCAGCCAAGTTGTTGCCAGTCCGTGTTTTCTTGCGTTATCCTCATGCAAACTATTTGAGATTAAAGGATGATGCTGTGAGGAAGGTCAAGGCATGGCATCCCGATGCTGTGTGGGTGTGTGGGGAGGAGCTGTCACAAATCACGCGTCAGTTTGCTGGACTGACCTGTGTCCACACCTTGCCTGACTGCGAGTCGCTATACTATCGGCGAATGTTGCAGCAGCGGTTTGTGCAGCAAGACAAGAAACTGCTGTGGCGCAACCGCGTCATGTGGCCCAAATATCGCCGCATGGAGGCTCATTTCTTGCCCACAGTGAAGTGCCATCTGGTGGGGCTGGCAGACAAGGAGGAGCTTGAAGCTGTTAATCCACAGGTGCAGGCTCATTTTATCCGTCACCCTCATTATGACGTGTTTGAGCCAACCAAGGTTATCCATTTCGCCATTCCCAAAATCCGTATTGTAATTGCTGGCCAACGCAATCTGTATATGGCTCAGGCTACTGACGAGCTGGTTGATGCCTTGTGCGCTGTCGATGATTTGCAGCAGCATTATGTCATCACATTCTTGGGCAAGGGATGGGAAACTGCTGTTGGGCGGTTGTCAAGTGCGGGCTATGAGGTGCATCACATCGGTTTTGCTGACGATTACAAGGCGGAGCTAGTGCGTCATGACATCCAGCTCACCCCCATCACCATCGGCACTGGAACCAAGGGCAAGGTGCTCGATGCGTTGGCCAATGGCCTGCTGGTCATCGGCACGCCTTATGCCATGGAGAATATTGCCGTTGAGGATGGCAAGTCATGCTTGGTTTTTGAGACACCTCAGCAGGCCATTGATATCTTGCAGGTAATTCCACAAGATGTTGAGCACTACGAAGCTATGGCGCATGCTGGGCGTGAATGTGTGTTAAAGCATCATGACCGTCAGACGGTATCAGCAGCACTGTTCCGTCTCTTTAATTAAATTTGTGTCCTGTAACATTATACAAGGAATAATATGTGGATATATATATTAATTTACGTGATAATCACATTCCTGTTTATTAATTCGGTGATGCGGGAACGCCAGTCTAAAACACTGATGGTGGCGACTATGATGTTTTTGGGCGTTTTTGTTGGCCTGGCTGATATGCTTGGTGGTTATGACCGGTATATATATGGAGAATTATTTGATCGTGTTGCAGATACGGTGGCGGCAGGTTGGGACGTAAGGGATACTACCCTGTTTGCCATGTATCCCAAGGAGTTAGGGTATGACTATTTGAATGTGCTGATTGGTCATTTTACTCGCAATCGTTACATATTTATTTTTTTATATACAATTTTATGCTATGTCCTGATATTAAGGGCCATGTTGAAATACACCAATCGGTCACCATTTGTGATTGTCGTTTTCATGGGGCTTTGGTTCTTTTTCACGTTCACTTATTTGCGTCAAGTGCTAGCGGCTGCTGTGGCTTGGCAAGCGATTGACTTTGCTGTCCGACGCAAACCATATCATTTTTTTGCGATAGCACTCGTGGCTGCCAGTATTCACAATTCAGCATTGTTATTCTTGCCTGTCTATTTCTTGCCCCAGCGCAAGTTTAATAAAATTGTGGTAGTTTTAGTCATGCTAGTTTGTTTTGCATTGGGATTAACAGGTGTTCCTGAGGCTGTGACTAGTGCATTTGGTGATGCCGCAGACCTTCAAGAACGAGTTGCTGACATGACAGGGCATGTTGATATGTTTGATGAAGAGCAAGGTGGATTTCGCTTTGAGTATTTGCTTGAGGCGGCAGTGTTTTTGTTTTTAATATTAACGAATTATGGTTCCTATGATGAAAATAATCGAGTACAGATGATTATGCTAAATATGGCACTTATCTTCTGTGCATTGCTGTTGTTCTTTATCAAATCGTTGAATGGAGGTCGTTTGACTTGGCTCTACATGATTGGCTTGATTGCGACTATTAATCAAATGGTAACATCTCGACGTGGATTTAATATATTGCATATGGGACTCCTTATCATGTTCACATTCTTGTATTTGCGTATATTGGGTTTGTGGAACGACCGTCTGTATCCTTATAAAACATTCTTGACCAATGGTCATACGGCTGGAGACTGGGTATATTATGAATATGAGTATGACCCACTATATGATGCCAATAAATTTTATAGATAACACATGTGGTAAATATTGCAAATGTCATGATTAGAAAATAATTATCCTTATGACGCTATTTTGCATTTTTTATGCTCTAATTGTCTTTTGGGGGCTAATTTCAGGGGAAAAACCACATGTTTTTACAAAGGAACGTACATTGTGGTTGCGTGCAGTGTTGCCTTTTCTTGTGATATTGGGTCATGTCAGCCTTATGACAGGAATCATCCCTGAAGATTTTGACCAAACAGGAATGTTTGCCGTGGGTATTTTCTTTTTTATCTCGGGATATGGATTAGAGCTAAAGCGGCATAAAAGCACGTCTATTATGGGGGTTAGGCAATTGCCACAACGCTTGCGTTCATTGCTATTACCGTTGATAGTGCCCATAGTTGTTTATTGTGTTGTTCTATACGCTTGTAGTGAATTTGATTGGCAAGCTCTTGTACTTAGTTTTAAAAATTATGAGTTAATTTTACCTTTCACATGGTTTGTTATTGTTTTGGCTGTTTTCTATGTGGCTTTTTATACGATATCGTCAGTTGTGACCAATGGATACAAGTTCCTGATAACGATAACTCTGGTCGTAGTTTTGTTGTCGCTGATAAATTTGATGCTATTTCGAGAACATGCTTACACAAATTTTAGTAATTTGGCTTTTCCTGCTGGCGTTTTTTATGCCATGTCTGAAAAAAACATATTAGATTACTGCTGTGGTATGCGTGGACGGTTGGTTATAACCGCATGTGCTGTGTTTCTTGTGATAATGCTTGCGGTACGTTATCATTTGCCGAATATCCTTATTCCCATAGAGGTGCTACTATTCACATTACTAGTTGTTTTGCTGTTCTCTGTTATACCACTTCGTTCTTATCGGATGGTGCGTTTTTTTTCAGATATCAGTTATGAGGTATATTTGTGTCAGGGCATTACGTTTTGTTTGATAGGTCGCTCGCCAGATGGGCGTCCATTGGGTATATTTCTCTTGATGGTCTTTGCTTTATCTACAATTTTTGCTGTATTTTGTCATTACCTGACACAATTGGTAGTTAAAAGGTTATATAATAATAAGTAGTGATAACGGTATTTACACCCACATATAATCGTGCGCAATTATTTGCCCGGGTATATGAGAGCTTGCTGAGGCAGACTTTCACTGATTTTGAATGGTTGATAGTTGATGACGGATCAATTGATGACACCGAGGCTGTTGTCAAGAGATTTATACAAGACGGAAAACTTGACATACGTTATCTCAAGAAACCCAATGGTGGCAAGCACACTGCAATCAATGTTGGGGCACGGGAAGCGCGTGGTGAGTTGTTCTTTATTTTGGATAGTGATGATATACTTCCTGATAATGCGTTAGAGACGACCTTGCATTATTGGAGCCAGGTAAGAGATAATGCCACATTTGCTGGTATATGTGGTTTGGATGCCTATTTTGATGGAACAAGAGTTGGTGGTGGACTTCCGCAAGAAACCATAGATTGCACAAGTCTTGAGATTCGTCAACAATATGGTGTCACTGGTGACCTTAAAGAGGTGTTTAGAACCTCTGTGTTGCGTGAATTTCCTTTTCCCGAGATTAATGGTGAGCGTTTTTGTCCTGAGGCTTTGTTGTGGAATCGCATAGCTCAAAAATATAGGTTGAGATACTTCAATGAGGTTATATACTTGTGTGAATACCAGCAAGGTGGATTGACGGATAGGATTGTGCGCATCAGGATGGAGAGTCCAGTGGCATCGGTGACGACCTATCAGGAACTGAACGGCTATGACATTCCATTGATACAGAAGGCAAAAGCCGCAATCAACTATTGGCGCTTCTACCCTTGCTTGAAGGACAAGAATATGGCACCTCGCATGGGTTGGATTTGGAGCCTTTTCTATCCATTGGGATATATCATGCACTGTTGTGACGTGCGCCAACAGTCTTTAAATAAAACTTGATTTTTAATATTTAAAGCAAGAGAAGAATGTGTGGTATAAGCATCCTGTCGCGTTCCAGAGTTGTTTTGTTGGTATGAAGCTTGTCTTTTAAAAGAGCTTCGATTGATTGACAAATTACATCTTCGTCTTACTGTTGGATGTGATGTGTTTAACTGTCATGTGGAAAGCGGCTTGACTGCAACAGATGCCTTGGCCCATGACCACATGTTGTTTCACAAGTTGCTGTTGCAGATTCAATAAACGATATTTTCAAAATCACTTTAGAAATAATTACACCTATTGTTTTGTATTCATAATGAAAGAAAAACAATATTTTTATTGGTTGAATCTCCTTCGTGCTCTATCTGCCTTTTTGGTGGTTTTCTCACATGCACGTAGTAACTTCTTTCAGATATTCAGAGATTTAGAAGCATCAAGCCAAACGATATCTTCTAAATTGTTTTATGCCGTCACGCTACTCAGTGATGATGGTGTTCTGATATTTTTTGTGTTGAGCGGCTTTTTGGTTGGTGGTCGCACCCTCGAGAAAATCATTCAGGGACATCCAGATAACCCTCGCTATTTTGCGATTTCTAGAGGAGTGCGCATTATTATCCCGTTGGTTGCTTCGATACTGATTGGCACGATTGTGGGTATCATGGTCGGCACCGATATTAATTTTTGGATAGTTCTATGCAATATGCTGTCTTTGCAAGGGGTGTTGTGCAACACCATGCCAGGAATGGATATCTTGTGGACGATGACCTACATTGTGTGGTTTTATGTCTTGATATATGGCATCGTACTGATTAGTCAACCCAAGGTGGCGACTAAATGCTGGGGTGTTGTTATTTTTATCCTCTCGCTACTGGTTTTCACTGCGGCGGGGCGTGCGGTAGGAACCCACCGTTTGTTTCCTTTTGTATTTGGTATTATGGCATATTATCTAAAAAACTATCGATTATCGAGGGGCTTGGTCTTGACATCAATTATTGTGATGATTGCTTCATCAATGATGATACAACTGGTTAAGCCTTCGCTCTCACACGAAACGTTAGATATCCCGAAATATCCTATTGTGGTGCTCGAGTCTGCTTGCATCGCAATTCTTGTGAGTCAGATTGTACGGTGTAAGCCGTCTTCATCACTGTCATGCTACATTGAGAAAAAGTCTGGCTTTTTTGCTTCGTTTTCTTATTCTTTATATTTGATTCATCTGCCTGTAATTGTGCTGATGACACATTATGGCTATCCTCGTTCCAGTGTTGTGAACTTGTGGTCGCTGGCATTGTGGCTATTGGGAATTGTGGTATGCTATGTCATTGGTTATCTGTTCTATCTGTTGGTGGAGAAGCAGACAAATCGACTGAAAAAATATTTGCTTGAAAAGTATTGATATTTAAATGATTTTGTGTTTTTTATACTCAACTAATACACAATTTGGATTTCGTCAATGTTTCTGGCAATAGATTTGACGATAATATAAAGGGAACAGATGTTCATTTGTATATGAAAAGTGCATTGTTGCTAATAAATATAATAAAAGTCTTATATGCGGATATTGCATGTGATAACGTCGTTGAGGACTGGGGGGGCAGAACACTTGCTGGTGGATTTGTTGCCGCGGTTGCGTGATGGTGGCGAAAATGATGTGGATTTGCTGCTGTTTGATGGGACTGAGACCCCGTTCTATCATGAGCTGGAGCAGAAAGGGATTGCTGTCCACACGTTAGGTAAGGGGGGTAATGTTTATAATCCGTCGAATGTGTTGCGCATGGTGCGCTATGTGCCACAATATGATATTATCCATACTCACAACACGGCATGCCAGTTGTTTGCTCCTATGGCAAGAGCGATAAGCTTTACACGCAAGCGGTTGGTGACAACAGAACACAGCGCCAATAACCGGCGTCGCGGCAAGTGGTGGTGTAAGCCGATTGACAGATGGATGTATAATCGATATGCTGCTATCATCTGCATTGCTGACCAGACGTGCGATAATTTGAAGAAATATATCGGCGACAAGTCCAATATCTATACGATTTATAATGGCGTTGATGTAGGGCGTTTCTTGAGACCAATCAAAGACTTATCGAATCAACATGAGTTTGTTGTGACGATGGTGGCGAGCTTGAGTGCAGCCAAGGACCAGGATACCGTTATCCGTGCCATGTCACATCTGCCAGAGAATTATCGTTTGCAGCTGGTTGGTGGTGGGGATAGGGAGCAACAGCTTAGAAGGCTGTGTGCCGACCTGTCGCTGGATGCCCGTGTGACATTCATGGGGGTGCGCACCGATGTGCCTGATATCTTGGCGGGTACCGATGTGGTGGTGCTGTCATCGCACTGGGAAGGGTTATCGCTATCCAGCATCGAGGGTATGGCATCGGGTCGCCCCTTTGTGGCAAGTGATGTGGATGGCCTGCGTGAGATGGTGGGTGGTGCTGGTGTGCTGTTTCCTCATGGTGACGATAAGGCTCTGGCTGACACTATCCAACGACTGTGTGAGACTCCCGATGAGTACCGCACTGTGGCTCAACGTTGTCAAGAAAAGGCCAAGCAGTATGACATCAGTATCATGGCTCGCAATTATCTGGAATTATACGAAAAGATTTGCAATAGATAACAATTGCCATGGGCAAACCAAAACTCATCCGGGCCACAACAGTCGCGACATCACTTGACACTTTCTGCAAGGGACTGTTGAAGGAGTTGTCGGCAGACTATGAGGTTATTGCCTTGTCTTCGCCCGATGAGACATTAGACAAGGTAGGACGACGCGAGGGGGTGCGAACCATAGCCGTGCCCATGCAACGCCACATTTCACCCTTCAAGGACCTCAAGTCGCTGTGGCAGATGTGGGGTGTCATGCGTCGCGAGCGACCAGACATGGTGCACTCCATGACCCCCAAGGCGGGGCTAATCTGCATGCTGGCAGCGTGGCTTGCTCGTGTGCCAGTGCGCATCCACACCTTCACGGGGCTGGTGTGGCCCACCGCGACGGGCATCAAGCGCCGCATATTGATGTTGACCGACTGGGTGACCTGTGCTTGCGCCACCCACATTATTCCCGAAGGTGAGGGCGTGAAAAACGACCTGCTCAACCATCACATCACGCACAAACCCATTCGCGTGTTGGGACATGGCAACGTGCGTGGCATCGACCTGGAACATTACAATCCTGATAATTTCTCAAGGGCTGGAGGGAGCGGATTTACTTTCGTCTTTGTCGGCCGTATTGTCCGCGACAAGGGTATCAATGAACTGGTCACCGCATTCGACCGATTGCACGCCGAGCAACCTGACACACGATTGGTTCTGGTCGGTCGCCGCGAGGATAATTTGGACCCCATCGACGCCGTTACTCGTCAGCGCATTGAGCAAGGTGATGGCATCGAGGCTGTGGGTCCTCAGAGCGATGTCCGCCCGTTTTATGCCGATGCTGACGCATTGGTGTTTCCCAGCTATCGCGAGGGCTTCCCCAATGTGGTCATCGAGGCTGGTGCTATGGGGCTGCCCAGCATCGTGACCGACATCAATGGCTCGCGCGAAATTATCATTGACGGCGAGAATGGTGTCATCATCCCACCGCGCGACACCGATGCCCTCTATCTGGCCATGAAGCAGATGATTGACAATCCCACCACTACAGCAACCATGGCATCCAAGGCACGCCCCCTCATCGCCTCTCGCTACGAGCAATCCTATGTCCGCCGCTGCCTCATCGATTTCTATAAGGGCTTAGCGAAAAAATAAATCTCACGCAGATTTAGCGGATTGAGCAGATAGAAAATCATAGATTGATTGAATGAAACTAAATGATTTATCGTATAAAGTTATTGGATGAATCTATGCTGTTTACAATAAATTGGGACCAGGATTGCTCGAAATCGTTTATGAGAAAGCATTGATGCATGAGCTATCAAAAGCTGGACTTGAAGCTCAAGAACAAGTGCCTATCGATTTGATTTATGATGGAGAATCAATGGGATTGGCATTACGTGCTGACATCGTTGTCGAAAATGCGATAGTATTAGAATTGAAATCTGTAGAAAAGTTAAATCCAGTGTTTAGCAAGCAATTATATACTTATTTGAAGGTCATGGATAAGCGATTAGGTTTTCTTGTTAACTTTAGTGCTAATAATATTACCTATCTGTATGACAGAGTTGTAAATCGTTTTGTCAACGAGGAAATAAATAACAAAGTTGAATGATGTTTTCAAACGCTGACGTTTGAAAAATCAGATCTGCTTAATCAGCTTAATCAGCGTGAGCTTAAAATACAAAAATCAGCGTGAAAAATATATACCGAGACTATATAAAACGAGCGTTGGGGTTTACAATTGCGCTATTGGCAGTAGTGTGTTTATCGCCCCTGTTGCTTGTCGTCACAGTGTGGTTGCACTTTGCTAACAAGGGTGCAGGAGCATTTTTCCTGCAAGAGCGCCCAGGCAAGGATGCCCGCATCTTCAAGATTATTAAGTTCAAGACCATGACCGACGAGCGCGACGCCGATGGCAACCTCCTTCCCGACCTGCAGCGTCTTACCAAGGTGGGCCGCTTTGTCCGTTCTACCAGCATTGACGAGTTGCCGCAACTGTTCAACGTTATCAAGGGCGATATGGCAATTATCGGTCCACGTCCTTTGTTGCCCCAATATCTCCCCTTGTATAGTTCTGAACAAGCACGCCGTCACGAGGTGCGTCCTGGCATCACAGGATGGGCGCAGTGCCATGGTCGCAATTCTATCTCATGGAGCGAGAAATTTAGACTTGACGTGTGGTATGTTGATCATTGCACCTTGCTTACTGATATTAAGGTAATACTCACATCTTTTCAAAAAGTTATTGCTCGAGACGGTATTTCCCAACAGGGACAGGCGACTATGCAGCCATTTAACGGAAACAATTAAAAGAAACTAAATATGTATCTGTACGGAGCGAGTGGGCATGCCAAGGTGATCCTTGAGATAATAGAATCAATGGGGTTGACTGTCCAATCCATTTTTGATGATAATCATGCATTGACTGAATTAAAAGGTCATCCCATTTCTCACCAGTGGCATGGTGAGGAACCGATTATTATTAGCATTGGCAACAATGCGATAAGAAAGAAAATAGCTGAGCAGCTACATTGTAAATTTGGTACGGCCGTTCACAGTCATGCGATATGTTCTGATAGTGCTCATATAGCAGAGGGTACTGTTGTGATGCATGGTGCGATCATTCAGCCTGATGTTACGATTGGCAGGCATTGTATTATCAATACAGGTGCGTCGGTTGATCATGAGTGTGTTCTGGGAAATTATGTACACATTTCTCCTCATGCTACATTGTGTGGAAATGTTCATGTGGGTGAGGGTGCATGGATTGGTGCTGGTGCAACCGTAATCCCAGGGGTCTCAATTGGCAAATGGTCTGTAATTGGTGCTGGGTCTGTGGTTCTGCATGACGTGCCAGACCATGTTGTGGCCTATGGAAATCCATGCAAAATAAAGAGATAACTTCATTTTGTCTAAATAAGGTTGGCCATTATCTAAAAAAAAAGTAATTTTGTAAGTTATTTAATCAAGAAAAATTTAAGTATCATGGCAGGAAATGAACGAATATTGCTGTGCTTGGCTCACATGAGCGGCAATGAGATGAAGTATATACAGGAGGCGTTTGACACTAACTGGGTGGTGCCTCTGGGGCCCAATGTGAATGCGTTTGAGCAGGACTTGGAGCAGCTGTGTGGCGAGGGCAAGCATGTGGTGGCGTTGAGCGCTGGCACAGCAGCCATCCACCTGGCGTTTGTTTGCTTGGGCGTGGGGCGTGACGACGAGGTGATTTGCCAGTCGATGACGTTCTCGGCGAGTGCTAACCCCATTGTTTATCAGGGCGCAACGCCTGTGTTTGTGGATAGCGAGGCTGCCACGTGGAACATGGATGCTAACCTGTTGGAGGACGCCATCAAGGACCGCATCGCCAAGACGGGTCGCAAGCCCAAGGCTATCGTCCCCGTTTATCTGTATGGCATGCCGGCCTACATCGACGACATCATGGAAGTGGCACGTCGCTACGAGATTCCCGTGGTTGAGGACAGCGCCGAGGCGTTCGGCTCGCGCTATCGCGACCAGTTGTGCGGCACGTTTGGCGACTATGGCATCATGAGCTTCAATGGCAACAAGATGATTACCACCAGCGGTGGTGGCGCGCTCATCTGCCCCGACGAGGAGACCAAGCGCAAGGTGATGTTCTATGCCACCCAGGCGCGTGAGCCCATGCCCTACTACTTGCACAAGGAGATTGGCTACAACTACCGCATGAGCAACATCTGCGCGGGCATCGGTCGTGGCCAGATGACAGTGCTTGACGAGCATCTGGCGCATCACCGTCACTTGTGCGACCGCTATGTGGAGCTGTTTGCCGACGTGGATGGCATCACGGTGCACACCAACCCCGACGAGCGTTTCGACGCCAACTACTGGCTCAACACCATCCTGATTGACCCTCAGAAGACCGGCACTGACTATGAGACTGTGCGTCAGCACCTCGATAGCGTCAACATCGAGTCGCGTCCCTTGTGGAAACCCATGCACACTCAGCCTGTCTTCAGTGGCGCACCTGCATATGTGAACGGCGTGAGCGAGGGGCTGTTTGCCATCGGATTGTGTTTGCCCAGTGGCCCGTGGGTGAGCGATGAGGACGTTGAGCGCGTGGCTCGCGAAATCAAGTCATGCTGCAAGAATAACATCAAGTAATTAACCATAAAATCAGATAGATAATAATGGACATCGCAATATATGGCGCTGGTGGCCTGGGCAAGGAGGTGGCATGCTTGCTGGAACGCATTAACCGTGCTCGCGGTGATTGGCAGCTGGTGGGTTTCTATGATGACAACAAGCCTGCTGGCACCACCATTGGCCGCTATGGCACAGTGCTGGGCACAGGCATTGACTTGCAAGAGGTTAACGAGCCGCTGGCAGTGGCATTTGCCATCAGTGACAACCGCGCTGTGACCCGCTTGCGTGAATCGTTGAATAATCCCAACCTGCGTTACCCCAATCTGATTGACCCATCGCTGTTTGCGGTGGATGCCAGCACGTTGTCGATGGGTCAGGGCAATATCATCCAGTATGGCTGCATGCTGTCCTGTGATGTGACGTTGGGCAGTTTCAACCTGATTAACGACCATGTGGTCATTGGGCACGATTGCCAGATTGGAGACTACAACGGCATCATGCCTACGGCCCACTTGTCTGGTGGCATCACGCTGGGCAACAACAACTTGCTGGGTGTTGCCAGTGTGGTGTTGCAATGCATACGCATAGGCAATGGAGTGACGCTGGGTGCCAACAGCGTGCTGATGACCAATCCGCGAGATAATTGCACCTATCTGGGTGTGCCTGCCAAAAAATTTGATTTCTAAAAATAAACGGGATAGTTTTCCGTTTATATAGTGACATGAACTTAGACAACTTTATTGAAAACTTTGCGGACCTGTTCGACGAGACGGCTCCGGACCTTATAAAACCCGAAACGCGCTTCAAGGAGCTAGACGAGTGGTCGTCGCTGCTTGCCTTGTCGCTCATTGCCATGGCCGACGAGGAATATGAGGTCGAGTTGCGCGGCGAGGACATCAGGCGCACCACCACGGTGAGCGACCTGTATGCCATCGTCGAGAGCAGGCACGAATAAAATAGATAAATAACGGACCGCCCATGTATAACCCGTTCACGTTGAAAGGCAAGACCATCCTGGTCACTGGAGGCTCATCGGGCATCGGGCGCGCGACCGCCATCGAGTGTTCCCGCATGGGAGCCAATGTTGTTGTGGTCGGGCGCGATGTCCAGCGTCTGAATGAAACCATGTCTCAACTCGATGGCTCGGGGCATGGTGCTCACCAGTGTGACTTGACACAACCCGATGAGGTGGAACAGCTGGTGGGATTGTTGCCACCGTTGCAGGGTGTGGTGCTCAATGCCGGCATCGACAAGAAGATGGCTGTGCGCTATCTCAAGCAGGCTGACTTGCAGTCGTTGTTCGACACCAACACCACGGCCCCCATCATGCTGTTGCAGCAGTTGCTCAAGCACAAACGTGTTGACCGTGGCGCTAGCGTGGTGTTTACCAGCTCGATATCGGCGGTCGGTGCGGCTGCAGTGGGCAATGCGGCCTATGCAGCCACCAAGGGCGCCTTGTGCAGTTATGCCCGTGTTGCCGCCCTTGAACTGTCTGGCAAGGGCATCCGCGTCAACACCGTGTGTCCTGGAATGGTGCGCACTCCCATGAATGAGGTCTTGCTTGTGGATGGACAGGACGAGCAGCGGACTGCCAGTTACCCCCTCAAGCGACTGGGCAACCCCACCGATGTGGCATGGGCGATGGTTTACTTGTTGAGCGATGCGGCGAGTTGGGTGACAGGCACCAATCTCGTGATTGACGGCGGCTTGACGTTGTGTTAAAGAAATCCTTAATGACCTAAAAATCTCCCCCCTCCCCCTATGGCAACAATGACATTTCACAATGTGGGCATCAGCGCCATGAGTGCTTGTGTGCCACACAATGTGGTCTATAACAGACATCTGGACTACCTCATCCCACGTGATGAGATTGAGAAAACAATCCAGAACATCGGCATTGAGCAACGGCGCATTGCCGATGTTGACGTGACAGCTAGCGACTTGTGCTACAAGGCTGCTGTGCAATTGCTTGAGGATAACGATATTGACCGCAAGAGCATCGATGTGCTGTTGTTCATGAGCCAGACTGCCGATTATCGCATTCCAGCCACGTCCAGCATATTGCAGAACCGTCTGGGCCTGCCCAAGAGCACCGCATGCATGGACGTCAGTCAGGGCTGTGCGGGCTATGTGTATGCGTTGAGCGCGGCCTATGCTTACGCATCCTTGCCTGGCATCAACCGTGTGTTGCTGCTTGACGGAGAGACGTTTTCCAAGGTCGTGAGCCGTCACGACAAGGTCAACTGGCCACTGTATGGTGATGCCGGCACTGCCACGCTGGTCGAGAAGGGGGATTATGGTGACGCCACGTTCATCCTCAACTCCGACGGCAGCGGTGAAAATGCAGTCAAGATACATGCCGGAATGCGCCACCCCATCACAGCACAGTCGTGCGAGAGCCACAAGCGCGAGGACGGCAATGTGCGCAATGATTTGCAGATTTACATGGATGGCATGGACGTTTTCAACTTTGCCCTGCGACGGGTGCCCAGCGGCGTCAAGCAGGTGCTGGAGGTGACTGGTAAGGGCATCGATGATGTGGACTATCTGGTGATGCATCAGGCCAACCGTTTCATGACCGACTATTTCATCAAAAAACTCAAATTTCCGCGCGAACGAGCCCCTTATTGCATCGGCAAGTACGGCAACACTAGCAGTGCGTCGGTGCCGTTGACCATTGTGAGCGAGCTTGAGGGCAAGCTGTCCGACCGTCACACGTTGGTGTTGAGTGGTTTCGGTGCTGGATTGAGCTGGGCTACAGCTCTGGTGCCGTTCAAGGATTGCCGCGTTAGTCCCATTCAGGAATATTGACCCCATGCTGCCGTTGGACCTGAAATTTCATCATGTGGGCATTGCTTGCCGCAATATTATCCAGACCAGGGCATTCTATGAGGCTATGGGCTATGTGGCGGGTGATGTGGTTGATGATGAAGTGCAACGGGTGCGCATTTGCCTGCTCACTCACCCCACGGCGCCGTTGTTGGAGCTGGTTGAGCCACTGGATGACGACAGCCCCGTTGTCCGCACATTGAATGCCACGGGAGTGACCCCCTACCACATTTGCTACGAGACGCGCGACATCGATGCTGCTATAACGGCTATGCGCCACGAGCATCGTTTTGTGCTTGTCGCACGGCCAGTTCCCGCTTGCGCCTTGGGTGACAGGCGGGTCGCTTTTTTATATCAACCAGACACGGGCTTGGTTGAGTTGTTGCAGTCTAACTGATTATTCCCCATGCCGTTACTGTCGTGTGTCGTTCCTGTCTATAACACTGCCGCTAGTGTGCGTCAGTGCTTGGAGGCCATTGTCGGTCAGGGATTGGGCAATGATGACCTGGAAGTGGTTGTTGTTGATGATGGCTCGACCGACAACAGTGTGGCCATTGTCCGCGCCTTTGCGTCAACCCATCCCCAGGTTCGGCTCATCAGTCAGGCCAATGCTGGAGTGGGTTCAGCCCGCAACGCAGGCTTGAATGCCGCCACGGGACGCTATGTGCAGTTTGTGGACAGCGATGACTACCTTGCCCCTGGCCAGATGGCAAGTCTGGTGTCACGTGCAATGAATGATGATTTGGACGTCCTGACTTATGGCTTCACCACGGTCGAAACTGATGGCAGCACCAACGTGACAACCTCGTGGTTGACCGATGAGGAAACGTTGACTGTGCAGAATGGTGGAGACTTCCTTGCCGCCAATCACCGCTTGTTGCCTTACGTGTGCTGGTATATTATCAAACGTGATTTTATCAACCGTCTGGGCTTGCGCTTTGCCACGAATCTAGTGGTGTGTGAGGATGCCGCATTCATCACTCGCGCCATGCTCAATGCGTCTCGTGTGGGATGTGAGCACGTGATGCCTTACTTCTATGTCAAGCGTGGTGACAGTGCTAGCCAGAAATCCACACCCGACCACTTGCGCTTGCGCATGCAAAGTGAGATTGCCGCTGCGGCCGACATGACAACCTCGATGACGCAATATGAGGCTGACCATGGTCATCAAGTGCCAGCCACAGTGACGAGCCTTCGCAGTGTGTTCCTGTTTTTCGCCATGATCAGTGCGATGCGCCTGGGATGTGTCGATGATGCTGTGGGTCGCATGCGTGCAGCGGGGCTTTACCCGTTTGAACCAATGGACGCCACGGCTGGCTATGGTGGCATCAAGTGGAAGTTGTTGCATCGCGCCATGTCTCATCCGCGATTGTGGTCGGCGATGAGCCGCATCTATCGATTTATCAAGTAATTATCATGAAAACCTATATATTTCGCAATTACACGGTTGAGCCGTTGTTTGGAGACAGCGATGCCGTCTATTCGGGCTATGGAGACATCAGCACGATACCTGCCGATGTGGAACGTTACATCTGGTTCTATCAGGTGCCCATCAACGCTGACAATGAGCAACTGGCACGTGAGGTGGCCGACTATGGCAGCCGTCTCGAGATGGTGCTGGGGCAGGTGGATGCGCACAAGCCATTCATTGTTTTCACGCTGGTTGACCTTTTCGGCCTGCGCTTGACAGGTAATGACCATCAGGTGGCAACAGGTGTGTCGGATTTTAACCGCAAGGTGGAAGCCTTGTCACAACAGCATGCCAATGTCAAGGTGGTTGACTTGAGCGAGTTCACGTCACGATATGATGCGTTCACGCTGGTCAATTTCAAGTATTTCTATATGTCACAAACTCTGCTCAACCCACGGCTGGCACAGGACTTCCAGCAATGGTGGCACCGTGTGGAACAGGAATTGGCCTATCAGCGCAAGAAGTGTCTTGTGCTTGACCTGGACAACACCCTGTGGGGTGGTGTCGTGGGTGAGGATGGCACGGCAGGGTTGAAACTGGGTGGAGATTATCCTGGCAACGTTTACCTGATGTGGCAGCAGTCGCTCCTGCAATTGGCCCGACAGGGAGTGATACTGGCAGCATGCAGCAAGAACAACCTTGCCGATGTCGAGGATGTGTGGGACAATCATCCCAGTGTGGTGTTGAAGCGCGACGCTTTCAGCATCATGCGCATCAACTGGAATGACAAGGTGACCAACCTGCGCGAGATTGCCGATGGCCTCAACATCGACCTCAGCAGCCTGGTGTTTGTCGATGACAATCCTGCCGAGCGTGAGCTTGTCAAGCAGATGCTGCCCATGGTGGCTGTGCCCGATTTTCCCGAAAAGCCCTATCAATTGATGCGCTTTTTCAAGCAATTGGTTGATGACTACTTCCGCACCTACAGCATCACTGCCGAGGACCGCAAGAAAACCGAGCAATATCGAGCTAATGCCCGTCGCTCCAACTTGCGGTCACGCATGGACACGATGGAGGACTACTTGCGCAGTCTGGACATGCACTTGCGCTTCATGCCCGCCGACGCTGTGACGGTGCAGCGTGTAGCCCAGATGTCACAGAAGACCAATCAATTCAACTTGACGACACACCGTTACACCGATGTTCAGGTGCAACAGTTGCTGGATGAGGGTTGGCTGATGTATTGTGCCGACGTGAGCGATCGTTTCGGTGACAGCGGCATCACGGTGGCGGCCTTGATGCGTCCTATTGACGATGACAAGGCCGACATCGACACGTTCATGTTGAGTTGCCGCATCCTGGGGCGTGGCATCGAGGAGGCTGTGTTGCGTGCCATGTTCAACGACTTGCGACGTCGTGGAGTGCGCCGTGTCACAGCAAGTTATATCCCCACAGCACGCAATGTGCAGACGGCTGAATTTTATGACCGCGCCGGCATGACGCTTGCTGGTGTGGACGACGATGGCTCACGCCACTATCAGATGGCACTTGACACCAAGTTGCGTATCAGCGATTACTATGACATAACAGGTTTGTAATATTTCAAGACAATAGTATTCAGAAAAATGGAAGACAAGATATTGAACATCATGCGGGGCGTGTTTGGCTTGCAGGACATTGACACCACAGTGTCGCAGCACAACTGCCCGCAGTGGGACTCATTGCATCACTTGAATCTGGCTGCCGAGTTGGAGAATGCTTTTGGCATCGAGTTAGAGCCCGAGGAGATTGCTCTCATGACCGACTTTGCCCACATCATGGCCACTATCCGGAGCAAACGTTGAACCACCATGCCGGGTAAACAACGTGTTGCCCATCTGGACCTGTTGAAGGGCTTGTGCATCATCCTTGTGATGATGTACCACATCAACCACGAGGGTTTCAATCTGTTGATACCAGGCTCCCGCATGGTGGTGCTGTTGTTTCTGGTGCCCATGTTTTACATGGTGTCGGGTATCAACTTCAAGCGTTATAGTGGTTTTGCCGACTTTGTGCGGCACAAGGTGAACAACATCCTTGTGCCGTTGCTTTTTTTTATTGTGTTTGCTGTGGTGGTGCGCCTGTTTGAACTGGGTGCCCGTCTGGCATTGGGTGCGGCTCCCATACAAGTGTCACCAGTTGAGATGTTGGTGTCACCGTTTGTAGAACGTTATTGGCCGTTTTCGGCACAGTTGTGGTTCTTGTTCAGCTTGTTTTGGGTCAACCTCTTGTTTTATCCCTTGCAGCGGTTGCCATGGTGGGGCACTGTGGTTGCTGTGGCGGTGCTGGCTGGCATTGGCTGCTGGCTGGGGTACCATGGCTTGAGGTTGCCGCTCATGTTTGACACGGCACTGGTGGCGATGCCGTTTTTTGCCTTGGGGTGGGGGCTGAATGTGCTGATGGGTACTTCTCCCAGGCGTTGGGACCGCTGGGGCATTGTGGCGTTGCTTGTGATGTTGCCGTTGGCTCACTGGTGCCACCCACAGGAGTTGAGCATCCACTTCATGGTGTTGCCACCCTTGTGGCAACTTTATCCGTTGGCGTTCTTGCTGGTGTTGGCGTTGTGGTGGGCAGCACGTGGCGTTAGGTTCAGTGTGCCTGTTGTCAATTACCTGGGTCGTTACTCGCTCATTGTGTTCGGCACTCATGCCGTAATCATGTTACCAGTGCGTGAGGTGATGTCACGTGTGCTGGTTGGAGTTGATGATGCGTTGTTGGTTGTGTTGATAACCATTGTGTTGATAGTCATTGAGTGTGGCATGGTGTGGTTACTCAAGAATTGTTGCCCTCACCTCACTGCTCAACGACCATTTATTCCTTATAAAAAGGCTAACAAACTGGCATGAAGAAATTTATCTCGCGCCTCATCGCAGTGGTGACTGCCATTGTGCTCATGGTGTCGGCATGGGGCGGTACCATCGACCCGCGGCAGTGGGCTTTGCCCAGCATTGCGACGCTGTTCTTGCCCATTGTGACGATGGTGGCTGCTGTCGTGACTGCATTACTGGTTGTGTCCAAGCAGTGGCGGTCGGCGTTGATTGTGGTGCTGGCGGCCGTGCTGTGCTGGCCATCGTTGCGCCTTGTTGTTGCCCATCCAGGAAGCAGCTATGATGACAGCGGGGTGGGGCAGGACTCGCTGTTGACGGTACTCACGATGAATGTCGGCTTGTTTGACTGGACTGGCACCAATCCCAATGCCAGCATGGAGTACATCCTCAATCAGGATGTCGACATTGTGGTGATGCAGGAGGCGACCATCTATGGAACCTTTGAGCAGCAGCGCACGTTGCGTTCCTTGCTGGACCGCATGCACAAGCAATATCCCTATCGCACAACCACACGCCGTGACCGCGTCATCATGAGCAAGTGGCCCTATACCGCCGTCATTGACAATCGGTTGGCGGACAATGGCGCATCGGCATGGGATGTGCATTTGCCAGGGGGTGACGTGCGGGTGATGAATATCCATCTGGCATCAATGTATCTGTCGAGTGATGACCGGCATCTCATCGACAGTCTCAACACGTCGGGAGGGCGCGTGCAGCGGCTGCGCAGCGTGTCTCTCAAGTTGCGTGATGCTTTTGCCAAGCATGCCGACCAGGCTATCGCCTTGCGTGAGTTCATCGACGGCTGCGACGGCGACTTGCTGGTGTTGGGGGACATGAACGACACGCCAGCATCCTATGCTTACCGCACGTTGCGAGGGCGTGACTTGCATGATGCGTGGGCCCAGGTTGGGCACGGCATCGGCCACACCTTTCATGGCAATCACTTGTTTGTGAAAATTGACCATGTGTTCTATCGCGGTAACTTGCAGGCTGTGGATTGCCATTGTGTGCGTGCCGGTGATAGCGACCACTATCCCATCGTGGCGCGATTTGTCAGGTGAGACGATAGAATAAGATTGATATACCCACCTCAAGCAGGCGGCTGGCTGTTGTCATCAATGGTTGGCCGCTTGCTGTTTTTCTTGCAGGCGGCGGTGGTGCCATATTTCAAGGCTGTTGATGGCGTTTTGCCACAGGATGTAGCAGCCAGGTCCCGCTACCGACAGCGGACTGAGGTAGGTGTATGCAATCCACACGGCAAATGCGGTGTTCTTTTGTCCCAGCGCTTGTCCGCTCTCAACTGTCGTGCCAAAGAAATGCCCGATGTAGCGTCCCACAGCAAACTGGGCCAGACACAGCAGCAACGCAATGGCGGCAATGGCTATCATGAATGCTGTGGGGGCATGGCTGTTGACAATGTTCTTGACAGTGCACCCGGTGACGATGGTCAGCGAGATGCCCCACATGTAAAAAGATAAGTCCTCGATGCTCATGAGCTTGTGGTGCAGCCGTGGCAGGTAATGCTTCACCAGATAGGCGGCGACCATGGGAACAACCAGCACCAGACACACCTTGTAGAGTATCATCAAGAACGATTGCCAGAAGTTCATGGTCACGTCGCTGTCGATGAGCGGGAACACTACAGGCACCAGCAGGGCGGTGACAAAGTTGGACAGGAATGTGTAGGTTGTCATGGTCTCGAGGTCACCTCCCAGCTTGCCAGTCACCACAGCGGCAGCGGCAGCGCCCGGGCAGATGACACACGTCAGGATGCCTTCCATCATCGTCAAGTCACGTCCTTGCATGTGAGCTCCCATGATGATGCCCACAATGAGCGCTACAAACACAATCTGGAACACCGTTATCCACAGGTGCCAACGGTGGGGGCGCATCTTGTGAAAGTCCACACGGCAAAATGTCGTGAACAGGATGAGGCCCATGAACAGCGGCAAGATGGTGTCGAACACTGGCGCCAGCGCATCACCGATTGCATCGAGGGCAGGCACCCAATAGAAAATGAGGTAGATGACCGTGCCGCCAACGATGGCACATGGCAGCGTCCAGTTCTTGAGCAATGTGATAATAGCCTTAAACATGGCCGCAAAGTTAGACATTTTGCGTGACACGACAATTTTATTGGGGCATGAAAATGCAGTAGCAGATGTGACTCGTCGGATGCAATGGGATGTTTGAGTGTGATTTAACGATAAATCGTTTTGCAATTGTGCCTGCGCATGATCTAACTCAAACAACAACTGGCGGGCGGCTTGCTGTGCCGAATGGCACTATGGCGAGATGCATGAGCCTGATGAGCAACAAAGCAATGGGGTGGAACATTTTGATTGTGCCGCATGTGTCACTGTGTGAGGCAAAAATTGGCTGGATGCACGTGTCTGGTTGTCTGGGGTGACGATTATCGGACATGGGAATGACCAACTTTGGGCGTTTTTGTTGTGTGGAGCTATAATTTTTTGTACTTTTGTTGCGTTTAATAACGAGAAATTAAAAATGGATAACATAACAGTACAGATTGTGAACCAGAGCCCGCACCCATTGCCCACACGCGGCACTGCATTGAGTGCTGGCATGGACTTGCGTGCGTGGCTGCAAGAGCCGCTGACGTTGCAACCACTCGAGCGGGCATTGGTGCCAACAGGCGTGCGTGTGGCATTGCCGGCGGGATATGAGTGCCAGATACGTCCCCGCAGTGGCATGGCGCTGAAACGTGGCTTGACAGTGCTAAACACACCAGGGACCATCGATGCCGACTATCGCGGAGAGGTGGGGGTGATTGTCATCAACCTGAGCAACGAGCCTCAGGTCATCGAGGACGGTGAGCGCATCTGCCAGATGGTCGTGGCACGTCACGCCATGGTGCAATGGCATGCAGTGGAGGCCCTTGACGAGACTAGCCGTGGCGCTGGGGGATTTGGACACACTGGCGAACAATGAGCATGAACAACAACACTCACAACATGAAGAGGATATTCACAACCATGGTGCGATGGCTGATGGTCGCCATCGTGATGCTAACCGGCGAGAACGTGTTTGCCAAGCAAAACGCGGCCGATGCTGGCACGGTGAGCGACAGCGACCGCCTCAAGGCTGAATACTTGTTCCTGGAGGCCCAGAACGAGAAGTCTCATGACCGGCTGGACAGCTACTGTGATCTGCTGGCACAGGCTCATGCCATCGACCCCACCAACAGCACGGTGTCTTTCTATCTGGGCTACTGCATGATGACGATGACCAACACCACGCGCCCGCTGTGTGAGCAAGGGCTGGAATTGATGCGTCAACACTTTGAAGATGCCCCCGAAGACTTCTATGAGACCACTTTTTATAGTGATGCCAACTTGCAGCTTGACCATCCTGATGAGGCGTTGCGTGCCATCAAGGTGCTCAACGAGGCCAATCCCAACCGCTTGGAACTGCAAGCGCGACTGGCCGAAGCGTACACCCGCACGGGCGATTATCGACAGAGCAATGCCACCTATGACAGCATTGTGGCGCTGCATGGTCCCAGCTTGCAGGTGACGAGCCGCAAGATTAGCAACTTCATGGCGCTCAACGACAGCAGTGGAGCACTTGCCGAGATGCGTTCATTGCTGGCCACCGCGCCTCGCAATGCTGCCTACAACATGACCATGAGCAGCCTGATGCAGCACTATGGTTATTCAGACAGCGCATTATACTATCTCGACCGCATTCAGGAATACGAGCCCGACAACGGCTATGTTTATCTTGCCAAGGCGCAATACTATGCGATGAAGGGCGACTCGGTGGCCTATGACCAGCAGGTGTATAACGCATTGACAACGCCCAATCTGGACGTGGATGCCAAGCTTGACGTGATGATTGGCTACATACGTGACCTGCTGTCGTCACAGGACACGACACAGCGCGTCAACAACTTGTTCACGGCCTTGCTAGAACAGCACCCGCATGAGCCCAAGATACGTGACTTGTATAGTGAGTATCTGGTGGCCAAGCAGGACTATCGTGGTGCTGCTGAACAGTTGGGATACAGCCTGGACTTGAACCCCACCGATTCCAAGGGGTGGCGCAACCTGATGCTCATCAACATGATGGACGAGAACTTTCCTGCCGCCATTGCCGCGGCTCAAAAGGCACTAGAATACAACCCCGATGACCTGGAGCTGTACCGATACATTGCCCCCAGTTATTATCAGATGAAGGAATACGACAAGGCGCTTGCGACCTATGACAAGGCATTGTCATTGGCCGACTCGACCGATGTTGAGGCCATCTCGGACTTGATTGGTGGCAAGGGCGACGTCTATTTTGAAATGGGCGACACGGTGCGGGCGTTTGAGACTTATGACCAGTCGCTTGCTGTTTATCCTGGCAACACGAGCATTATGAACAACTATGCCTACTTCCTCTCCTTGTGCGGCAAGGACTTGGATAAGGCCGAACGCATGGCAGGCATGGCAGTGAAGCAAAATCCCGACAACGCCACGTTTCTCGACACTTACGCATGGGTCTATTTTGTCAAGAAGGACTATGACATGGCATTGCTTTACATCAAGAGTGCCGTTGACAAGGACACCAGTGGCAGTCCCGACTTGCTAGAACACTATGGCGACATCTTGTTCTTTAACGGTGAGCTTGACCAGGCGTTGGAACAGTGGCAACGTGCGTTGGAGGCTGACCCCGACAACGAATTGTTGCAGCGCAAGGTGAAGTTTAAAACCTACTTTGCCAAATGAATATAATTATAACCCATTGAAAACAACCAAGACAATGATGAGAATTAAACAAATATCCCTGATTGTCGCTGCAATGACGCTGTTGACAGCCTGTGGCACGATGAAGAAGAATGCTGGCACTGCCGCGGGTGGGACCCGCACCACCACAACGCCGACCGCCACAACGACGCTGACCGATGACCAGCAACTGGACGCGATTGTTGCCACACTGGGCAACTGGCACACGATGCAATGTGGCGGCAACATGAGCTTGAGTGGTGCCAAGTCGTTGTCATCATCGATGCAGGTGCGCATGGTGCGTGACGAGGCCATCTACATCTCACTGCGGCCCATGCTGGGCATCGAGGTGGCACGGTTGCTCATCACGGGCGACAGCGTGTATGCTGTGGACAAGGTGCACCGTCGTTATCTGGCCGAGAAAGTGTCACTGCTCACGGCAGGCATACCGGTGACGGTAAGCACGGTGCAGGACATCTTCTTGGGGCGTTCGTTCATCATTGGCGAGGGCACGCTCAACACTGCACTCAAGTCTCAGGTGACGGTTAACAGGGTGGGGCAGCAGTGTCAACTTGCGTCCAAGCAACATTACAAGGGATATGGCTATGCCTTCACCTATGATGCTGCCAACCACATTGTTTCGCTCGACATTGTGCCCGAGGGTAGCACCACAGCGGCCTATCAAGTGCGCTATGGTGACGTGCAGTCCACCACTGCAGGCATGATAGCAGGCACGGTGAATGTGGACGCCCGCGTTGAGGGTTCACAGTTTGCGTTTGCGCTGGATTATGACAACATGGAGTGGAACAAGGACGTGAAAATAGACCGCAGTGTGCCCACTCACTACAAGCGCATGTCTGCCAAGTCACTGTCAAGCCTGTTGGGTGATTAACGAGGCGTTAAAGATTGACTTACTGTTGGTTGTAAGCTAGAATCCACTGGTCCTGAGGGGCATTGATGAACTCGGTTAACAGTTGCTGGAAATCGGGGAACAGGGCCGAAACCCTGCCTCTGTCAAGCACCAGTGGGTCGATGTAGCGTTTCTTGGCCACTATCTTGCGCCAGCCCGCTCGGGCATCAGGAGCATCCGATAGTTGCAGGACACTCATCGCACAATAACGTTTCCAACGTGTTGCATACTGCTCGTTGTTGCTCAGTTTGTCTATCACGTTAGCCTCGGTGCCATACAGGTCGTGCCAGGTGATAACACTATCAGCTAGCGCGTCTTGCAATAGCTCGGCAAGCATCTGCATCGCATATCGGTCCTCAGCACTCACATACACGTTGCCGCACTGGAGCGCACCGAGGGCAAAACCTCTGGCGATTGTTGCCGTCTGAAACACCAGCTCGTCATCACCATCCTCGTTGCTGCTCACTGTCAGGTCGTTGTAAAACTTCTGGACATCGCTTGCCGTGCTGAAGCCAAAGTTGAGCAGGTTGCCCAGGCTGTATTCTAATCTGTCAGCCGACAGGCGTGGCGTGTTGTTGTCGGCAATGGGATAGATGTGATAATCGCTCACATCGGCTGTGACAAGTCCCAGTTGAGTCAATAATGTCTGAATTTCGGGACTATTGTCAATGAAGCTTGTTGTCCCAGCCTCGGTGGACTCTTGGGTCAGATAGTCACCATGAACAAAATCTACCACATGAGAAAAACAAGGCGTGGCTATGTCGTGGAACAATCCTGCCAGTGCCTGTGCGCAATCGTGTGTGTGGTCCCACACAATCCTCGCAACTCCCACACTGTGATCCCAACGGCTGTATCGGGCAAGCCCTTTAAATCGCTCAAATTGAGTGTATTCACAGCCACAGTTCATGCCCACATCTTGCAAGCGCAGCATTGCCGGTGACAATGCGGCCTGATGTATGAAGTCGGGCATTAGCTCCTTGAAATGAAGTGTGTCATGTGCCATAGGGTTAACAATGATGTAGCGCTGTTGGAATAATGTACAAAGTTACAATGATTTGTTGGTTTGACAATGGGTTGTGAGGCATGAATGTGTATCGACAACTGCCGTAAGCAGCTCACTGGTATCAGCGCGGACAAGTTCGGCTATTGTCATGATGGCATACTTAATGAGCTCCCATGTGTTGTCCGACACGGACACCTCGAGAGTGTCATCGATGACCAGATAAACAGGTTGAAAGCACTACATGCAGTACATGAAAAATTGGGGATTTTGGAATAATTGGAAAGAAAAAAATTGGGGATTTTGGAATTTTGACTTAACTTTGAATATATACAAGGAGGAAGAACTAGATCGAGAGTCAACTGTCAAGGATTACTTGACAGTTCGACAAGAACACTCGGCAGTTTTTCGCTACCGTACAAAACAAACTACACTGAGCTATTACTGGCAAGACCGCGGTAGAAATCATCTATGAGGGGGCAGATGCCTCAAAGCCCCACATGGGACTAATTACGTGGAAGAACTCGCCCGATGGCAAGGTCTTGAAGTCGGATGTGACAGCAGCATAAACAAAAAAGCAACGCAAACTGTTACATTTGCGTTGCCCACAAGTCTAATACAGGATTCTACCTCTTTAACTGAAAAACCAATGCAAAGTTATGACTTTTTTGGATATTGGGCAAAAAAAATCGAAAAAAAATCGATTTTTTCAGTGAAATGCCAAAAAATCACAATGAAATGGCCATGAGGCGGACAATCGATAGGGAATTGATGTTCATTGTGACTTTGATGGGTGGTGGTGAGAATCGCAGGGCCACTTTAATCCAAAATGGTCGCGACGATGTGCCGTGCACCGCCGTGGTTGCGAAATTCACCCAGATAGATGCCTTGCCACGTGCCGAGGTTTAATGCTCGATTGGTGATGGGAATGGTGAGGGTTGCACCAGTGAGTACACACTTGACATGGCTGGGCATGTCATCGTCACCCTCCAGGGTGTGCTGCCAGCCCGCTTGTCCCTCAGGCACCAGGCGGTCCATGGTGAGAGCCATGTCATGCCGCACGTCGGGGTCATAATTCTCGTTGATGGCCAGGCCACAACTGGTGTGCTTGACCATGAGGTGCAGCAGCCCCACTTGCGGCAACTGGGGCAGGTGACCGATAATCTCGCTGGTGATGAGATGAAATCCGCGTGGGCGCGGTTGCAGGGTGAACTCTATCTGTTGCATATCTGTTGTGTCGTGTAAGAAAATTGCTGCAAAGTTAATCATTAATTTTTAATTACAAGGGCTGCTGTGCCAGCTCACTTTGTTTGCAATGTTTGGCCTCTTGTCACCGATTGTGAGCCTGCTATTGACAGGGCAACACATTTTTGTCAAAACGTGTTCAGTATTGGAAAAAATGTTGTAAATTTGCAGTTTAAAGATATGGAAAACAAGGACAACATCACCATCAGGCATCCCGAGGCCTGGGAATTGCTTGTCGGCATCGACGGCAAGCGTCTGGATTACATCTTGTTCACCCCGTCGGTCGAGAACTCGCTCATCACTGGCGGGATGACTGTGGCATCGTCACCCGATGCTCCGTTGCAAGCGTTGGAAGACACGGTGTATGACACGCCGCTGTTGCTTGACGAGTACAAGCGAGTGAGTGTGGTGGTGCACAGTGACCACTTTGTGTGGTTGCCGGGTCAGGTGAGTGTTGACGATGCTGTGCCCCTGCTGCGGGCTGCCTATCCCGACGATGATGGTGACGTGTGTGTGAATCACTTGCCACTCAATGGTGTGACGCTGGCAAGCCTGTTGCCTCATGGCTTGAAGGCATTTGTTGACCGCACGTTCAATTTCCCTGTGATTTATCATCACCTGTATGCCTTGTGCGAGCATTTTCACGGGTTGAATCACGGTAGCACTTTGTCACGTGTGTTCTTGAACTTGAATGCCGACAGCATGGATATGGTGATTTATCATCATGGTGACTTCTTGTGTGCCAACAGTTACCGTTTCACTAATGCTGATGATGCGGCATACTATGCCCTGAATGCATGGCGGGCTAACGAGCTGGACCAGCTCACCGACGAGCTGCAACTGACTGGTGACCGCGACATGCGTGCGGCGATGACACCGTTGTTGCGCCAATATGTTAAATATGTGATGCCTGCCATCTATCCCGCTGCTGCTATGCGGTTAGGACACAATGCGTTGCAAGCCCCGTTAATATTAATTCTTCAAGCCTTGCAGATTACGTCATGCGCATCATAAGTGGAAAATATGGCCGCCGTCGCTTTGAAGTACCCCACAACATCACTGCGCGTCCCACCACCGACATGGCGCGCGAGAACTTGTTTAACGTGTTGGGTAACCTCATTGACCTTGAGGGAAAGACGGCTCTGGACTTGTTTGCTGGAACTGGTGCAGTAAGCTTTGAATTGCTGTCGCGGGGTTGTGCCCACGTGACTTCTGTCGAGAAAGCACGTGTGCAGTGCGACTTCATCCGCAAGGTGCAGCAGCAATTGGGCGATGATAATCTAACGCTGGTTCGTGGCGATGTGTTCCAGTTTGTTGGCACGTGCCGGCAATCATTTGACGTGATATTTGCTGACCCTCCCTACGATATGCCTCGCTTTGCCGAGGTGCCTCGGCTGGTATTGTCATCGCCGCTGGTTCGTGAGGGCACACTGTTTGTCATGGAGCATCCCCGTGAGCATGATTTCAGTGCCCTGCCACACTTCATGCAACAGCGTGCCTATGGCAAGGTACACTTCAGCTTGTTCCAGATTGAAGACCGTAACCAAACTAAATAATCTCTCTACAAGATTCCCATGAGACAATTTGAACAACTACATGGCTTGATGTTGACTGTGCTGCTGGCATTGGGTGCCGTGTGCAGCTGGGCTCAGGAGCCAGTGCCAGTGGACAGCGTTAATCCCAATGCTACCCTCATCACTCAGGATCAGATGAACCAGAAACAGGTGACCAACCCACTTGAGGCCATTAGCGGTCGTGTGGCAGGTCTGACCATCCAGAAGGGCAACAATGGCACGGCAGCGATGGATGCAGTGCGTGTGCGTGGCACCACGTCAATAACAGGCGGCAACGACCCGTTGATTATCATCGATGGTGTGTTTGGCGACTTGAAGACGTTGTCGTCGATTTATCCCACCGACATCGAGAGCTTCTCAATCTTGAAAGATGGTAGCGAGACGGCGATGTATGGCTCGCGTGGCGCATCGGGTGTCATTGAGGTGACGACCAAGAAGGGTAGCAGCACACACGCCACTGTGACCTATAATGCCAACTTTGGCTTGAGCCATGTGACCAAGAACTTGAACATGCTGGATGCCGATGGCTATCGCAATGTCTTGTCATCCCAGGGGCTGATGCTCATCGACAAGGGCTATAACACTAACTGGCAAGAGGCCATCGAGCAGACGGCATGGATGCAGGACCACCACATCGCATTCATGGGTGGTGGAGAACAGGCAGGCTATCGCGTGTCGCTGGGATTCATGGACCATACGGGTGTGATATTGCACGAGAAGTTGCGCAATTTCACAAGCAATATGAGCATGTATCAGCACATGTTCGGTGACCTGCTCAATATCGAGGTGGGCATGTTTGGCAACATCCAGCGTGAACAGACTGCCGTGTATGATGTGCAGAAGACATTCTATTCAGCACAGGCCTATAATCCCACATTTGGCACCGAGCGCAACAGTAGCGGCAGCTGGGACGGGTTCACCTACGCCAACCAGATTAACCACCCGATGGCATTGATGGACAGCCGCACACGCAACAAGACCGCCCACATCAGCACGCATGCCAAGTTCACATTCACGCTAGACGCACACTGGAAGCTGGCGTTGTTCGGTGCCTACAGCCACAACGAGGTGGAAACAGCCCAATACTTGCCAACAAGCATCTGGGGTGGTGGTCAGGCCTATCGCAAGAGTGACAAGACCGAATCACTGCTGGGCAACGCCTTGTTGACCTATGATAACCACTGGGGACCGCATCATGTGAGTGTAGCAGGCCTTGCCGAGGTGAATCGTGACATCTACAGTGGTTTCTACACCACTACCACGGGTTTTAGCACTGATGCCATCGGCATTGACGCAATACAGGCTGGCGCTGTGACCCTGTGGGATGGCACGGGCAGCTATCGTGAAGCACCTTCGTTGGCGTCATTCATGGGGCGTGCTAACTATGACTACGACAATCGTTATCAAGTGAGTGTGACAGCGCGTGCCGATGGCTCGTCCAAGTTTGGTGACGGCCACAAGTGGGGCTTCTTCCCGTCGGTGTCTGCCTCGTGGACTGTGAGCAATGAGGCGTTCCTGCGTGATTGTCATTGGCTTGATAACCTCAAGCTGGACGTGGGATATGGCCTTGCTGGCAATCAGGGCGGCGTGGACAGTTACATGACGCGCAATGCCTTGTCGCCAGTGGGGGTGACCACGGTGGGCACCGAGCTGGCGGTAACGCTGGGTACGCTCACAAACATTAACCCCGACTTGAAGTGGGAGGTGAAACGGTCGTTCAACGCTGGCGCGAGCGCTGCCATGCTGGGCAATCGCATTCTGGCATCGGTAGATTTTTACACGTCCAAGACTAGCGACATGTTGTACATGTACAACGTTGGTGTGCCACCGTTTAGTTATAACAAACTGCTGGCCAACTTGGGCTCGATGCGCAACAGTGGTGTTGAGGTGGCACTGGGGTTCACTCCCGTGGAAACGCGTGACATGGAGCTCAATATCAACACCAACATTTCTTTTCAGCACAACAAGTTGCTGTCGTTGAGCGGATATTATCATGATTACTGGCTAGAGGCACCCGACTATGTGGACCTGGTGAGCTTGAATGGCGCCGGTTTCCATGGAGGCAACAATCACATTGTTTATCAGATTGTTGGCGAGCCGCTGGGTGTCTTCTATTTGCCTCATTGCACGGGGCTGGTGGGCAATGACGTTGATGGTTACAGCTATGCCATTGCCGACCTGAATGGTGACGGTGAGGTGAACATTGCCAACGGTCAAGACCGTCAGGTGTGTGGTCAAGCCATGCCTAAGGTGCTGCTGGGCAGCAACATCAGCTGGCGTTACAAGCAATGGGATGTGTCCTTGCAGGTTAATGGCGCGTTTGGCCACAAGATTTATAATGGCACAGCGTTGGCCTATATGAACATGACCAGCCTGCCAGGTTACAATGTGCTTGCCGATGCTCCAGCCGATAACATTCAGGACCAGACGGCAACCGACTATTGGCTTGAGCGTGGTGACTATTTGAACTTTGATTATCTGACAGTGGGCTGGAATGTGCCTCTGGGCGCATCGGTGCAGCGTGTCATCAGTCGCCTGCGCTTGTCGCTGACCATTGAGGACTTGGGCACCATTACCGGTTACAGCGGATTAACTCCCATGATTAACAGTTCGACTGTCAACAGCACGCTGGGTGTTGATGACAAGAACATCTATCCCGTGTCGCGTTCCTATTATCTGGGTATTAACCTCACCTTTTAACTCTTGAATTAATCATGATGAAACGTTACATAATGCTTGTTACTAGTGTGATGACGGTGCTGGTGGTGTTGTCATCGTGTGACAAATTCCTTGATGACACCCCCACCGATCGTGTGGATGTCGACAAGGTGTTCAATAGCGAGAAAGACTTGTGGCTCAATGCCGTTTATTCGATTTATCGCGAGGTGGGAGGATATGAGGAATCCCAAGGAATTCAAGGCACGGGTCGTGGCGTGTATGACCTCAACACGTTTTGTACCGACGAGGCCATCATTCCCACACGCGGTGCCGACTGGTATGACGGTGGCATCTGGCAAAACTTGTTTTTACACAATTTTGGCAATGTGGATTTCACGGGCGACACCTGGAACTACCTGATGAGTGAGGTGATTGAATGCAATGAGTCACTGGAGCACATCGATGAGTATGCCAGCAAGCACAGTGGTGCTAATGTGGATGAGATGCGTGCCGAGGTGCGTGCCTTGCGTGCTATGTTCCTGTTTTATGCCATGGATTTGTATGGCCGCGTTCCGTTGTTCAAGGGCTCTGAACCCACGACCAGTGAGTTGAAGTTGCAGCCGCGTTCCACAACTTTCAAGCACATTGTGAGCGAGTTGCAGGAGTGTGTCTCGTCGTTGAGTATCGAGCGCAGCCCCCATCAGGGCAGTTATTATGGTCGCATGACACAGCCTGTTGTGTGGTTTCTGCTCGCCAAGGTGTTGCTCAATGCCGAGGTGTATGGTGATGATGACTGGACCGACGGTGTGCGTCCGTCGGGCAGTAGCATGATGTGGACAGTCGATGGCGAGACGATGAACACATGGCGGGCTGTTGAGGCCTATTGTGCCAAGATTGCAAACCTGGGCTACAGTCTGGAAGAGGAACAGAGCTCCAACTTCTCTATCACCAATGACAACTCAATTGAGAACATTTTCACCATTCCCATGGACAAGTATCTGTATGCCACCCAGTACACCTATCAGTTCCGTTCCCGTCACTATAATCATGCGGCATCGTTGGGGCAAAATGGTGAGAATGGCCCGTGTGCTACCATCGATGCGATGAAAGCGTTTGGATATGGCACCGACAACCCTGATAAACGTTTGTACACGACCTACTATATTGACACGGTGTATAATGAGTTAACCAACAAGCTGGTGACGCTTGACGATGGCACTCCGCTGGTCTATTATCCACTCAAGGTGAAACTCGACTTGTCCAATGACCCATATGAGAAAACTGCTGGGGCGCGCATGTGGAAATATGAGGTCGATGCAACAGGTGCCAAGGATGGCAAGTTGAGTGACAACGACATCGTGTTGTATCGCTTTGCCGATGTGCTGTTGATGTGGTGTGAGGCATTGTTGCGTGATGGTGATGCTGGCAACAGGGCAGACAACTTGTTGAACATGGTGCGCAATCGGGCTGGCATGGACAACCGTGTTGCCACGCTGGACAACGTGCTCCAAGAGCGCTTGTTGGAGCTGGCATGGGAGGGCTGGCGCCGCAACGACCTGATACGCTTCAACCAGTTTGGACGCTCCTATACCGACCGACCGCAGCTGGATGCTGACGTGCACGGCTACACCACGGTTTATCCCATTCCTGGTGAAGCACTGACGGTGAGCGGCAGTGAGCAGAATCCTGGATACTGACACCTTGTCACGTTGGGAACAATAATTGCAATCAAAGAGAAAAAAACACGTGAAACGATGAAAGACGAGACTGCCTATCTGCAACGATTGGAGCAACATGACGTGAAGCCCACCGCCATGAGGCTGTTGTTGTTGCGCACCATGATGTCGCATGATGATGCCTTCTCGCTGCAAAGCCTTGAAGACGAGCTGGAAACTGTGGACAAGTCCACTATCTATCGCACCATCACACTATTCCTGACCCATCACCTGATTCATGCCATTGATGATGGTACAGGCCAGTTCAAGTATGCTGTGTGTCGTCCTGACTGCCATTGTGGTGAGGATGATGGCACTATCGATCACATGCACGCACATTTCAATTGTGAGCGTTGTGGTCGCACGATGTGCTTGAGCACCACTCATGTGCCACTGGTGACGTTGCCTGGCAATTTCCAGGTTCACAGCATTAACTATGTGCTCAAGGGGCTGTGTCCCGATTGTGTTTCACAACAAACTTCACAACGATGAACACGTTACTGCGCTGGTTGCGCAACCTGTTGATTTTCTTTTTCACTTCCAGCTTGTTGGCGGTGGTGATTTTCAAGTTCATACCTGTCTATTTTACACCGCTGATGATAATTCGTTGTTGTGAGCAGGTGGCCGATGGCGAGACCCCCACATTGCGCCACCAGTGGGTGTCGCTGGACCAGATTAACCACAACTTGCCACAGGCTGTGATGGCCAGTGAGGATAACTTGTTCTTGCAACACAACGGGTTTGACCTGGAGCAAATCCAGAAAGCCCAGCTGGATGCTAAAAAGGGAAAGCGACAGCGTGGGGCGAGTACCATCAGCCAGCAGACAGCCAAGAATGTCTTCTTGTGGAATGGCCGCAGCTGGTTGCGCAAGGGACTGGAGGCTTATTTTACCTTGTTGATAGAGAAAATCTGGGGCAAACAGCGCATCATGGAGGTTTATCTCAATAGCATCGAGATGGGCAAGGGGTTGTATGGCGCTCAAGCGACCGCGTTGACCAACTTCAACACCACGGCCAGCAAACTCACGCGCAAGCAGTCGGCATTGATTGCCGCATCGTTACCCAACCCCCTGGAACGTGACAGCGCCCACCCGTCGCAGTACATGCGCAAGCGTCAACGACAGATAATGGACCTGATGAACAAGATTGACCAATTTCCCGAATAACAACAAGTCATGGAACAAGAGTTTGCATCTCCCTTGCTTGAAAATGCTGTGAGCCAGCTGGCCAAGTTGCCAGGCATTGGCCGCAAGACGGCCTTGAGGCTGGTGTTGCATCTGCTCAAGCAGGACGAGCAAGAGGCCACGGCACTGGGCGAGGCGATAATCAAGGTGCGTCACGACATCAACTATTGCCACGTGTGTCACAACATCAGCGAGCAGCCAGTGTGTCCCATCTGCTCCAACCCCAATCGTGACGCCTCGACAGTGTGTGTTGTGGAAAATGTCAGGGATGTGATGAGCATCGAGAACACTCACCAGCATCACGGGGTGTACCATGTGTTGGGTGGATTGATTTCGCCCATGGATGGCATTGGACCTGCCGACATCGAGATTGACAGCCTGGAGGAACGTGTCAAGCGCGGTGGCATTGCCGAGGTGATATTGGCATTGAGTGCAACCATGGAAGGGGACACCACCAATTTTTACATCTTCAGGCGGCTTGCGCCGTATGCCAACGTGAAAATCACAATTCTGGCACGTGGCGTGAGTGTGGGCAACGAGATTGAATATACCGACGAGTTGACACTGGGGCGTTCCATTTTGAACCGCACCTTGTTTAGTGATACCTTTAAAAAACAGAACTGATGGCAGACAACGATTTTGCTTATAGACAAGAGGATGCCGCTCGCCGCAAGGCTCGTCGTGAGGCACAACGTCAACAACGATTGCGCAAAGCCCGTCTCAACTACATCAAGCAACAACAGGCCAAACAACATCCAGTTGAGGAATAGCCAACCGAAAGCGGGGCAGGAGAATGCTTATTTAGTCTTAACAGTTGATGCCCCATCGGGAAAATATGTGTAATTTTGCGGGTAAGTGAATGCAATGAGAGCATGCTTTCATTGTCAAGTGTGTCATTAAATGTCAATGTGGGGTGATGAAGTTGCCGTTTAGGCATATTGCTGTGCTGGTGATTGCCGCAATGGTCGCTGTGCTGGCCTATCAAGCATGGTGGCTCGTGTCGTTGTATCACACCATGAGTGAACAAAAGGACCACCAGATTGAGGAGGCGTTGCGCACGGCGGACTTTAAGGAAATGCTCATGCGTTTCGACAAGATGCGTCAAGACCCTCAAAAAAAATATGGTACCATGGAAGTGGGAGTGAGCATGAATGGCAACATGCGAACCACAACCACCATTGTCGATGATAAACCTCGCTGGGATGGTGCCAAGGTGAGCACTATCACCCGCAAGCGCAATGACAGCTGCAACAATCTCAGCACCGAATATATCAACATCGAGGACTATGGTGACTCGTTGCGGATGAGCTTGTATCGTGAATTGAGGCCGGCATCAATGGTTAAAAAGGAAGAAATTAACGATGCGTCTGACAATCAAGATGATGATGGGTTTGATTTCGGAAATTTAATGAAACAAGTGCAAGCAGGCATGCACAAGGGCTTGCATGACATAAAGCAGGCCGATGAGAAACAACTCGACAGCTTGCTGACGGTGGAATTGCAAGCATTGGGGTTGAGTGGCCGTCACACGCTGATGTTTGTCGGCCAGGATACGGTGCGCACTGTGGCCTATTGTGATGAAATCAACCGGCAAGACAGCCGTCGTGTCTATGAGTATGACTATGGTGACGGTCAATCCTATCACTTGACGGTGGAATCGACCACACGGCTTGTGTTGCGTGAGATGTCGGGCATCTTGGCAACCTCACTGGCGATGATTGCGCTGCTGGGAGTGGCATTCTGGTATCTGCTGCGTACCATACAAGGCCAGCGCACGCTGGATGAGATGAAAAGCGACTTCACTAACAACATCACCCACGAGCTCAAGACGCCCATCGCCGTGGCTTATGCTGCCAATGACGCCTTGCTCAACTATGATGACACGGCCACCGACCCGACAAGGAGACGCCAATACTTGACCATTGTGCAACAGCAATTGAAGCACCTGAGTGGCATGGTGGAACAAATATTGTCATTGAGCATGGAGCGGCGCAGGGCATTTGCGTTGCATCGCGAGGAGCTCGTGCTGGCCGATGTGTTGCAACCAGTGGTTGAGCAGCAGCGCCTCAAGGCTGGGCGACCCGTGAGCATCACGGTGGACATCCAGCCTGCTGCATTGACGGTGAATGCCGACCGCACTCACTTGAGCAACATGCTCAACAACCTCATTGACAATGCCATCAAGTATTCGCCCGATGAAGTGGTGGTTCAAATCCTTGCCGACTCAACAGGCATCACCGTTGCCGACCACGGCATGGGCATTGCGGCAGACAAGTTGCCGCACATTTTTGACAAATTTTATCGTGTACCCACGGGCGACCGTCACGATGTGAATGGTTATGGCTTGGGGCTTTTCTATGTCAAGACCATGGTGGAACAGCATGGCTGGACCATCGATGTCGGCAGCACAGTGGGGCAGGGAACAACATTCATCATCCATTGGTCATGAACGAGAAAATTAATGTGTTGCTTGTCGAGGACGAGCAGACACTGGCAATGATTATCAAGGACACGCTGGACACCCAGGGTTTTCGGGTCATGCTCGCCAGTGATGGCTTGCAGGGGCTGGAGATGATGCCCACGGTGAGGCCCGATGTGGTGGTGGCCGATGTGATGATGCCCCGCATGGACGGGTTTGAGATGGTGCGTCACTTGCGGCGCACCGACCAACACACTCCCGTGCTGATGCTCACCGCACGCAGTGCCGTGACCGATGTGGTACGTGGGTTTGAGTTGGGGGCTAACGATTATTTGAAAAAACCTTTTGGCATGCAGGAGTTGATTGTGCGCATCCGTGCCTTGTTGGGGCGTGCCAGCCTTGTCGTCACTGCTCCAGCAGCGCCTGTTGTCAATAAGTTCAACATCGGTGACCAGTATCTGTTTGATGCCACTGCCCAACGGCTCACTCACGTGCCCAGTGGCACGTGCAACGATTTGTCTTATCGTGAGAGTGAGATTTTGCGCCATTTGTGCGCTGCGGCGGGCAACGTGGTCACGTCGCAATCGCTGTTGTTGCAATTGTGGGGCGATGACAGCTTCTTTAACAACAAGAGCTTGCACGTGTTCATCACCAAGTTGCGCCATCGCCTGAGTGCTGACCCGGCGGTGCGCATCGTCAATGTGCGTGGTGTGGGTTACAAGCTCATCGGGATGTGAGGCGTCACTTGCTCAACCACAGTCCGTTGACCTTGCGGCGAATGGCTATCACATTGCCCGTGGTGATGGCAGCCATGATGATGACACCCACCAGCACAGCCACACCGATGCCTGCACCACCCACGCCGAAGGCGCGTATCATGTCCATATAAGCAGTCCGTCCCACTAGCATCAGGGCGACAGCTAGCAGCAGCACGGCAGCATTGATGATGACAACCAGACGGATGTAGGGACGTGACACCAGGGTGGGTGAATAACCCAGCAGCAACAGATCTTGCAGCTTGCGTGTGTTCTTTTGCAACAACAGATAGATGCTGAGCAATAGCACAAAGAATGACAACAAGCTGATGACCACACCAACGGCGATGACCAGCCCGATGATGACCGTGAGGAAATAGTTGGCCTTGCTTGCCGACATCTTGTCACCCGCCACGTCCAGGTGGTGGTCGGTCATGTATTGTTCAATCTTGACATCGCCAGGCTTGCTCACCTCCACAATCAGGCGTTGTGGCTGTGAGGTAGCACCAACGGCATAGCGGGCATTGGCCCACTGCATGAATTCCTCAGGCACAATCACTGTGTTCAGACGGTTAGAGAAACCCACCAGGCGACCCGTCATGGTGTCGCGTTTGCCGTTGCCGCTCAGGGTGAACTGGAGCGGTATTAGCCCCGCTTGACCCTCACTGATTTTGGGCATCCCCTGTGTGGCGGCAAAGCCAAAGTTGTAAAGCGACAGATAGTCGCGGGAGATGATGACAGGCACCTCGGGGGCACTGGGGTCAAATCCCCAATCCTCGGGGTCGATGTCGATGAACTCATCGGGGATGGATTCAAAAAAGAACTGGCTGTGCATCGCGTGACCATTGCCCACCCCCAATCGGGCATCGATGGCAAAGTCGCTGCTGGTGAAACGTCCCACTTGCCGGCACCATGGCTGTGCCTCGATGTCGGCGATGTCGGCCTCGGCAAATTCTCCCTTGTTGCCCATCATGGCACCGGCTCCAGTGACCGTGCGTGTGACAATGAGGTAATCCTTGCGTATGAAACTCTCCTCGTCATTAAAAACGGGGCGTACATCACGATAGAATTGCACCGCCAGCAGCACGATGGTCAGTCCGATGAGGTTGGCAAGCGCAAAGCCCACCAGCTGTGAGGCACTGATGTGCTGCCTCAACAACTTCCAGATGATATTTTTACTCTCACTCATGTTGGTCTGGTTGGGAAATTTTATAGGTTCAACATGTGGTCAACCTCGATGTTGAGATGATAACCCACCGACGTGGCTATCACACCGGCACCCTGCTGGCGTGCCTCATGGGTCACAAGGCTGGCAACGATGCGGTTGTTCTCCTCGTCCAGATGGCTCACCGGCTCGTCGAGCAGGATGAAGTCGCATGGCTGGCACAGGGTGCGGATGATGGCAACACGCTGTTGCTGGCCAATCGACAGACGCGACACCAGGCTGCTCATCTTGTCGGCAATCCCCAGTGCCTCAAACAGCTGATCAATCTGTTGGCGGGTCTTGTGGCCTGTGAGACGGTTCTTGAGCTGCACGTTTTCAAGGGCTGTGAGTTCACCGAACAGCCGCATGTCCTGGGGCAGGTAGGCGATGTGTCGCTGGCGCACATCGCACCACTGCGGCATCGTGAGCGTGGCAATGTCTTGACCGTCAAACGTGATGCTGCCACTGTAGTCTCGCCGGTAGCCATAGATGTAGCTGCACAGCGATGACTTGCCTGTGCCACTGTCGGCACTGATGAGGTAGAGTTGCCCGCGTTGCAGGGTCACGGTGGTGCGCCACACGTCGCTGGGACGCGGGTTGGTCTGCCCCGCAAACACGTTGGGCAGGGTATGGATGAGTTCAATCTGTTTCATGTTGATGTCGTTCGCATTGGTTGTTGCCACAATAGGGTTCCACATGGATGTTGGTCATCACGTTGCCCAGTGCTTCCCGCAGACGGCTCTCAATCTGGCGCGTGATGTTGTGAGACTGCACCACGTTGAGCGTGCCGTCAACCTTGATGTGCATGTCCACCACGCGCAACTGTCCGTTGCGACGTGTGCGCAGGTTGTGAAATGCCTTCACGCCTTCCACGCCGCTCACGATGTCGCCGATGCGTTCCACCTCCTCGTGGGGCAGCGACACCTCTAGCAGCTCTTCGACAGCGGGACGACCCAGACGGTAGGCCAGCACCAGTATGAGCACGCTCACGGCAATGGCCGCCAGGGGGTCTAGCACGCGCCAGCGTTCACCCAGGAACATCGCGCCAGCCACACCCAGCAGTGTGGCGGCGGTGGACAGGGCATCGGCACGGTGGTGCCAGGCATAGGCACCCAGGGCGGTGCTGCTGGTGGCGTGGCTCTCGTGACGCGTGAACCGATACAAGCCCTCCTTGACCACAATGGCTATGAGGCCCACCGCCAGTGCGATGGTGTCGGGACGTTCCAGCACCTGACCTTGCATGGCTGCCCACACGTCGCCCGCACCCTCAACCAGCAGTCCCAGTGCCACGACAACCAGGATGATGCTGATGAGGAATGCTGCCAGTGTCTCAAACTTGCCGCGTCCATAGCGGTACTGCTCGTCGATGCCGCGCCCTGACAGTCGCACAAACGCATAGACCAGCGTGTCGGTCACAAAGTCGCTGATGCTGTGGATGCCGTCGGCCAGCATGGCACTGGAGTGACCCAGCAGACCTGCGCCAATCTTGAGTGCCGACAAGCACACGTCACAACTCATGCCCACCAGCGTGCATCGTTTCTCGCGGTGGTTGCGCTGTGGTGAATCGCCTGGGGCTTTATTGTGTTGTCGTTTCGTCGTTTCCATTGCTGTGTTGATGTCTTGTCAATCTGGGCATTGCTTGTCGCTGTCAACGGGTTGGCCGCGATAGGGCTCGATGTGGGTCGTCACCAGCACGTTGCCCAGCTGCTCGCGCAGGCGTTGTTCCACCGCGGTGGCAATCTCGTGGGCGGCAGTCACGGGCAGCGAGCCGTCCACCTTGATGTCCACGTCCACCACATGGGTGTTGCCGTTGTGGCGCGTGCGCAACTTGTGAAATGCTAGCACACCTGGCGTGCCGCCAATGGTGCGGGCAATCTGTGTCACCTCCTCTTCGGGAAGCGAGATTTCGAGCAGCTCCTGGATGGCGGGCTTGCCCAGACGCCATGCCACCAGCATGATGAACACGCTCACCAGCATCGCCGCCAGCGGGTCCAGCACACACCACTTGCCGCCCAGCAGCATCGCGCCACCGATGCCCAGCAGCGTGGCGATGCTCGACATGGCGTCGCTGCGGTGATGCCATGCGTTGGCAATCAGTGCCATGCTCTGCAACGCATCTCCCACATGACGGGTGTAGCGAAACAGCCACTCCTTGGCCACTATCGACACGACAGCCATGGCCAGGGCAATGCTGCCAGGGGCGGGCAGTGCCTCGCCATGCAGTGCTGCCCACACCTTCTTGCCGCCGCTCCACAACAACCCCAGTGCCACTGCCGCCAGGGCAACGCTGATGAGGAAGGTGGCAAAGGTCTCAAACTTGCCGTGACCATAGCGATAATAGCGGTCAACACCACGCGCGCTCACACCGACAAAGATGATGACGATGACATCGGTGACAAAGTCGCTGATGCTGTGCACGCCGTCGGCAATCATTGCGCCCGAGTTGCCCATCACGCCGGCTATCAGCTTCAGGATGGACAAGGCTCCATTGACGCCAAATCCCAGCCACGTGCACCGTTTCACGGCTGTGGCGCGTTCTTGCAACTCTTGCTGTTGAGTGGTGGTTGACATGACGGTTGTGATGATGTGATTGTGTTACAAACTGCAAATTTAGGCATTTCCACACAACCAGCCACCACAATTAACCATTTTTGGCAATAGGGGGTGGGGCACTCGCTTGTCACTTGTCAGCTGTGACGGGGAGTGAGGTTGTTGCGATATTGGGTGGGGGACACGCCCAGGTGGTGCGACACATATCGGCTGAAGTGTGACAAGGAACTGAAGCGCATCGCCTCGGCAATGTGCTGCAACGGCAGGTGAGCCATCTTGAGGTACTCGATGACGATGGGCACGGTGTAGCGGTCGATGAGTGACGACACGCTCTGGCCAGTGATGCGCTTGATGGTGTTGGACAGATACTTGGGCGTGACGTGCAGCTCGCTGGCATAGTAGCTCACGCTGCGATGGGTGCGACAGCGGCCTGCTTGCAACATCAGCGTCAGCTGGCTCAGCAGCCAGGCCGCGCTGTCGGTCTGCTGGGTGGGCTCTTCGCGGTGGGAGTGAAAATCAAACAGGTCGTTCATCATGGTCAACGTCAGACCTCCCATCATCTCGTTGTAGAAACGGTGCCACACACCGTCACCCATGCGGGAGCGGATGTGACGGATGTCGTCCAGAAAAATCGACGCCTGACGCTCGTCAAGGTGCAACACGGGGTCACCGTGCAGGCTCACGGCACCGCCTATGCCCCAGTTGTTAGGGGGCAACAGGTTGTTAAGGTACTGTTGCGGGGCGGCAAACATTTCCACTTGCAACTCGGGTGTCCTCCACAGCTCGCTCAGCAACTCGTTGTGGGTCACGATGGCCACATCATTAGGGCTCATCGTATAAACAGTGCCAGCGTGCTCAAAGCTACACTCGCCCGCCAGACATATCATGTGCAGGCAATAGCCGCGCAGCCGCTCCAGGGTCATGTCGCCATACTGCGTGCTGTAGAAAAAGTCCACACAATTCTTCTTTTCCATTATAGCCTTTATGCTTTTTTTTTGACCCCGCTAAATTAATCATTTCTTGCGACATGACCAAGGCTCACCCCTCGTGTGATGAAAAAATCACCTCAAATGGCATTCAACCGATGCAATATGCTCATCAATCCGCCAGAGGAATGGCAAGGAGAAGTGGAGAAGATAAAGGCTGAAAACCGAACAAGTACCGAATAAGCTCCGACCAAGTTCGTCGGATGTAGAGCATCTCATTCAAGTCATCGGCAATGATGAACTTTCGGTTAAGCAAATGATGTAGCGACTTGAGCTGAAACACCCTCCCAATTTTATTGAGCTACCTCGACACCCCACGCCATCCGCTCCAGAAATATCTGCTGACAGTCAAGGGATTGGCAGTATATAGTTTAATTAATAAAATCTGATAACTTAAGAAAGAAAAAACGGTTGTCGCAACCATTTTTCGCGATTATTTGTGAAAATGTTTGCAGACACCGCTTTTTATCACTACATTTGCACCCACGGTGCAGCGGCACCCCCGCAGCCCCCAGCATGGCGGCTGTGGCACATTTTTTTAAGTTAATAACGTAAGCGTTATTCGATATCATCCTTTGACGAAATTTGGACGATTTCACAACTGCGGATGGTTGACAATAATGCTCACGTCTTGGTAGTATGCTGGCCCACACTGGGCTTTCATATATACTAGGGCGTGGGCTATTGTTAGTCACGCAGTTAGGCAGTCCAAAGCCTCGTCAAAGTGACTAAACGATAGTTCCCACGCTTTTCTTTATCCCTTTATCACCTCATCACGAGTCCTCACGCTGGCACTTGGGAACACGCCACCGGTGGGTGACTTGCCGCAAACCTTAACGACATCATGGCGACCATCTATGACAACATCCAGCTCAACTTTGAGCATGGCTTGAGGGACATTATCACCAACAACGGCGTCGAGCGCGTGGACTTCTGCGTCGGCTATTTCAACCTGCGTGGCTGGGGGCTTGTCGTTGACCACATCGACAACATTCCCGGTGGCGAGTACTGTGATGTTCATGGCAATCCTCATCGTTGCAAGTGTCGTTTGCTCATTGGCATGCATCACACCGACGAGGAACTGGTGCGCATGATGTACAGCGAGCGACGGCTGGCAGATGCCAATCTGGTGGCACAGTGCAAGCGGCAAATCGCTCAGGACTTTCGCCAGCAATTGTTGATTGGCAATCAGACTCGTGATGATGAGAACACCTTGCGTCACCTGTCACGACAGATGAAGGCCGGCGATGTGATTGTCAAGTTGAGCGTCAAGGAACCCTTGCATGCCAAGTTGTACCTTGCTCATCGACCCACCGACAATTTCAACAAGATACAAGCCATCATGGGCAGCAGCAACCTCACCTATGCTGGCCTCACACGTCAGGGGGAACTCAATGCCGAGTTTGGCGACAGTGACAGTGCCAGCAAGCTCGCCCAGTGGTTTGATGACCGCTGGAACGATATCTATTGCATCGACATCACAGCCGAGCTCATCGATGCCATCGACCGCAGCTGGGCTGGTGAGAACGAGATACCGCCTTATTATATTTATCTCAAGACGGCCTATCACTTGAGCCAGGATGCCCGTCAGGGCATCAAGGAGTTCACTATACCGCCCGAGTTCAGGCGCGAGTTGTTTGATTTTCAGGAGACTGCCGTCAAGATTGCTGCACGACACCTGCTCAACGACAAGCGGGGTGGGGCAATGATTGGTGACGTGGTGGGATTGGGAAAGACCATCACCGCTTGTGCCATTGCCAAGATGTATGAGAACACCTATGGCAGCAGCACGCTCATCATCTGTCCCGCCAACTTGCAGGACATGTGGGGCAAGTATGTGAAACGCTATGACCTCAAGGCCGATGTCATGTCGATGGCCAAGTCGCTCGATGTGGAGCATGCTCGATACTACCGCCTCATCATTGTGGACGAGAGCCACAACCTGCGCAACAGCAATGGGGTGCGCTATCACAACATACGCAACCTCATTCATCATCAGGACTGCAAGGTGCTGTTGCTCACGGCAACGCCCTACAACAAGGATTACCGTGACCTCAGCAACCAGTTGCGACTGTTCATCGACGATGATGCCGACCTGGGCATCCGCCCCGAGGCCTATATTCAGTCACTGGGTGGCGAGCGTGAGTTTCAAGCCAACCATGACGTGTTTATACGCAGCATCAAGGCTTTTGAGAAAAGCCAATGTGCCGACGACTGGATGAATCTCATGAAATTGTTTCTCGTGCGGCGCACACGCACCTTTATCAAGGAAAATTATGCCAAGACCGACCCAACCAATGGACGCAGGTATCTGGAATTTCGCGATGGGCACAAGTCCTATTTCCCCGAACGCATCCCGCGTGCCTTGAAATTCCAGACCCACCAGGGTGACCAGTATAGCCGCTTGTACAGCGACGTGATGATAACCCTCATGCAGGGCTTGAACTTGCCCCGTTATGGCCTGCTCAACTATTTGCGCGAGGACAAGGCCGACCTGGCCACGGGCAACGACCGCCTCATCCTTGACAACTTGTCACGGGCAGGCAACCGCATGATGGGTTTCTGCAAGAGCACGTTTTTCAAGCGCATGGACAGCAGTGGCTTCTCGTTCCTGCTTTCGCTCTATCGCCACATCTTGCGCAATGCTGTGTTCATCCACGCCCTTGACAACAACCTGGACTTGCCCATCGGTGACGAGAATGATTTTCCCGAGGACTTCATTGAGGACGAGGATGTCAACGGCATCCTCAACGACCGCAACGGCCATGAGGCACAGCATGCTGGTGATAACCTCATCACCATTCCCACCCAGTTGCAGCACTACATGGACAAGGCGCGGGACTATCATGCCACCTTGCTCGCGCGTGGCAACGTGCAGTGGCTGTCGTCGGTCTATTTCAAGCGCACCCTCAAGCAGCAGCTCAAGGCCGACTGTGAACGTCTGTTGCTAATGGTCAAGCAGTGCGGTGACTGGAAACCCGATGAGGACCAGAAACTCAACGAGTTGCAACGTCTGCTCACCCAGTTGCATGGCAACGACAAGGTGCTCATCTTCACCCAATACAGCGACACGGCCGACTACATCTACAGCCAGCTCAAGAAGCGTGGCATCACCCATCTGGGCAAGGCCACTGGTGGCACGCCCAATCCCACCCGTCTGGCCGAGCGCTTCTCGCCATTGAGCAACAAGGCCGACGTGGCGACCGACAACGAGTTGCGCGTGCTGGTGGCGACCGATGTGTTGAGCGAGGGGCAAAACTTGCAGGATGCCCATGTCATTGTCAACTATGACCTGCCATGGGCTATCATTCGCCTCATCCAGCGGGCGGGACGTGTGGACCGCATCGACCAGTCATCGGCTGTCATCTATTGCTACTCCTTCTTCCCCGCCGATGGCGTGGAGGACATCATCAGGTTGCGCGGCAGGCTCAACGAGCGCATTAACGAGAATGCCGCTATCGTGGGGAGTGACGAGGTGTTCTTTGAAGGTAACGAGCAGAACCTGAGGGACATGTACAACGAGCGTAGCGGTAGCCTGGACGACGATGAGGCCGACGCTGATGTGGACCTGGGCTCGCAGGCCTATCAAATCTGGAAAAATGCCACCGATGCCAATCCTGACTTGAGGCGCATCATCCCGGCATTGAGCGACAAGGTTTATTCCACACGGGCAGCGAGCGATGCCCTCAACGATGGGGTCATCACTTATGCCAGGACATACAACGACTTTGATGTGCTCTCGTGGTACAACTCTCGTGGTGACATGGTGAGCCAGTCACAGATGCGCATCCTTCAAGCCATGGCATGCAGTGCTGATGAGCCCTGGTTGCCTCCACAAGACAATCATCTGGAACTGGTGCAAAAGGCCGTCGCTAACATCAAGAACGAGAACATCGCCACTGGCGGCATTCTGGGCAACCGCTTTAGCACCAAGCGGCGCATCTATGACCTGCTCAACAACTATTGCGACCGCGACATTGACCTGTTTTTCACCCAGGAGAAGAAAGACCTGCTCAAGCTGGTCATCGACCAAATCTATAACAACCCCTTGCTGGAGAATAGCAAGTTCCTCATTGGCAGGATGCTGCGCAACAGCTCCACCGACGACGTGGTGGATGCGGTCATCGACATGTTCAACAACGGCAACCTGTGTCATGTGGATGAGGAACGCAACAACAACAAGGAACCCAAAATCATCTGTTCAATGGGATTAAAACGCAACTAACATCATGAGACGAGACATCTTTAACCACTGCATTGCCCAAGCACAATTTGACGAGCTGTTTATTACCCATCTGGGCTGGAACAACCCCAAGGGGCAGACACGATTTGACATCACCGTGGACCAGTGTGACTACGACATGCGGCAGGTGGCCGACCGCAATGGTTTTCAAGTCATCACATGCAGGGTGGCACAGTTGCCCTCCTCCACGGCGTGCAAGAAAATGGACGTGAAACTGCGACGCCAGGCCAACGATTACATCTGCATTTTCACTCAGGGTGACACGTTGCATCACTTGTGGATGGCACCAGTCAAGAAGGTTGAGAAACGTGAGGTGGTGTTTATTGAATATTCTTCGCTGGAAAATGCCAATTTCCTGTACCAGAAGATGGACAACCTACAGTTTGCTCTTGACGAGGAAACGACCATTGTCGATGTGCGTGAGCAGGTCAATGAAACCTTTATCGTCAATGCCGAGAAAGTCACTAAAGATTTCTACCGTGGTTTTCGCCAGCAGCACACCCAGTTTGCGCGTCTCATCACGGGCATCGACAACGACCACAATCGCCAGTGGTACACCTCGGTGATGCTCAACCGCCTCATGTTTTGCTACTTTATCCAGAAGAAAGGCTTCCTCAACGGCAACGTCAACTACTTGCGCGACAAGTTGCAGTGGGTCAAGCAGGAGCAGGGCGAGGACCGCTTTTTCCAGACCTTCTATCGGGGCTTCTTGCTCAGCTTGTTCCACGATGGGCTCAACAACCCCGTGTCGAGGCAGAGTGATGATTTCAAGCGTGACTATGGCCGCATCCCCTATCTGAATGGTGGAATGTTTGACATCCATAAGCTTGAAAAACAGTTCCCTGACCTTGACGTGAAGGATGAGGCGTTCGAGAGCCTGTTTGCTTTCTTTGACACCTATCATTGGCATCTGGATGACCGCCAGACCTCAACAAGTGGAAAAGACATCAACCCCGACGTGCTGGGCTACATCTTTGAACAATACATCAACGACCGAGCCGCCATGGGCGCCTATTACACCAAGGAGGACATCACCGAGTACATCGGGCGCAACACCATCGTGCCTTTCCTCATGGATGAGTTGAAGAGTGCTTACCCATCGGCTTTTGAACCACAAGGGGAGGTGTGGCAACTTGTCAAGGAAAGTGGCGACCGATACATCTTTGATGCCGTATGCAGGGGTACAGAACTGGAGTTGCCGCCCCACATCGCCGTGGGTATCGATACCACCCAGCCCAACCTGCTGGAGAGGCGCAGTCACTGGAATGAGCGCACTCCCCAACAATATGCCTTGCCAACCGAAATCTGGCGTGAGACCATCGAGCGACGACAACGTTATGAGGATATCAGGGGCAAGATTGAGCGGGGCGAGGTGATTGATATCAACGATTTCATCACCTACAATCTCGATATACGCCTGATGGTGCAAGACCTGCTCGAACGGACACAGGACCACCACATCATCATGCACTTTTTTCATGCCTTGCAGCGCGTGACTATCCTTGACCCAACTTGTGGCTCAGGCGCTTTCTTGTTTGCCGCACTCAACATTCTGGAGCCATTTTATGAGACGTGCATCATGAGGATGCAGGAGTTTCACGAACAAAACCAGTGCTGGTTTATCAATGAACTCGATGAGATTAATGGAAAGTACCGCTCTAACATACAGTACTTTATCTACAAGAGCATCATCTTGCGCAACCTGTATGGCGTGGACATCATGGACGAGGCTGTCGAGATAGCCAAGCTGCGCCTCTTCCTCAAGATGGTGGCTGTCGCCGATGTGGACCGTCGAGCCGAAAACATGGGGCTCGACCCGCTGCCCGACGTGGACTTCAACATCCGCTGCGGCAACACCCTCGTGGGCTATGCAACAGCACGCGAGATGGAGCAGGGCATTAACTTTGGAGACCTATTCTCGGCTCATGAGTTCCGCGAGCGAGTCATGGAGGAGATGGAAAAGGTGGCACGAGCCTATCAACGCTTCAAGGAATCACAATTCACTCAGGTCGAGGATGCTGCCACCTTCAAGCAATCTAAGGCTGACCTGCGACAGCGTCTGCAAACCCTGAACATGTTGCTCAACCGCCAGATGTACAAGAGCATCACGCAACGCGACGTGGCAGAGGATGATATTTTCACCAATGCCGACTATCAGGCTTGGCTCAAATCGCACAAACCCTTCCACTGGCTTGCCGAGTTCTACGACATCATTCAAGGCAACGGTGGCTTCGACGTCATTATCGGCAACCCACCCTATGTGGAATATAATAAGAAAGTTAAGGGAATCGCTGTATCTGATATCTATAGACTTCATGGATATAAGACCATAGACTGTGGCAATCTTTATGCGTTTTGCATGGAGAGAACATATCAAATAGGTAAAGATAGACAAGGTTTCATTATTCCTATCTCATTTTGCACGACACCTCGAATGAAAACCATTTCAGGTATTTATAAAAATGGGTCACTTTGGTTGTCTAATTACTGCGTCTTTCCTCAAACCTTATTTGATGGC
>Ga0065708_1000158_pt1 | contig 63675 bp, 52 predicted proteins | sample Hoacrofraction12_2_FD_59095 | JGI IMG/M metagenome (GOLD analysis project Ga0065708, IMG submission 59095) | Hoatzin crop microbial communities from Cojedes, Venezuela, sample from fiber fraction 12 v1 | ecosystem: Host-associated > Birds > Digestive system > Esophagus > Crop | place: Venezuela... | reverse complement strand
GACTGACGAGCCAAATGAGCAGACCAAGCTTGCTTGGTGTCTGCCATGGCGAGGACGTCGCACTTTGCGAAGCAAAGAATTATCAATTATCAATTAGAATAGGCCATCCATCCTTCCACTCGATACCTCTCTTCACTAATATCGCAGCACCTTTATGTTTCGTACTGTATCCATGACAGATAAAGATATCCTTTCCACCTATATTATATGCGGCGCAGTGCCCTAAAGCCTCGAAGTTTCGTTTATCTCCTTCGATAAGCAGTGTACCTCCACCGTTGACCATATCACGACCGTCCTTGTCAAGATACGGTCCATCCACGTTTTTGCTTCGTCCCACTGCCACACGATAGGTACTCTTAGCGCCCATACAGCAGTAGTCCCATGACACGAAAAGGTAGTAGTATCCACCGTGTTTCATAATAAACGGTGCCTCGATAGCGTTTACTCCCGCATATTTAGACGTAGGATTCGGTTGAGCAGCATTATCGTTTGGCGCATAACGTCTGGCTATTGTCTTGGGTGTAGCTCCAGCCGCCGCATGCATCGTGGTATCGAGTTTTATCATCTGTATACCATCCCAGAACGAACCCCAAGTCATCCAAGGAGTATCGTTATCATCGATAACGAAGTTCGGGTCTATGGCATTCCAATTGTCCCTCTTTTCCTTTGAACAAACTATTACGCCCTCGTCACTCCACGGACGCATACCGTCGAGAGAAGTATTAGTAATAAGACCTATTGCCGATCCGTTTTTGCCGAAGGTAGAACAGGAATATGCCATCCACCATCTACCGTGCCAGTTAATTATATCCGGTGCCCATACATGATTACGGAACCCTGGTACCGAATCGTGAGTCCATGCAGGAATCACCGTCATCACAGGTCTTCTATCTACCGTCCATGATTGCATATCCGTAGACGTAAGATGCTGTATCCCCACACCGGTACAAAAGATATGATAGATACCGTTCTCGTATGCCATCACGGGGTCATGTACCATAGGAGTATCCGTCACAAACGGTTTATTCCAATCTCTCTTCTCCTGCGCTACAGTCACAAAAGACTGTACCATCAAAATCATAAAAAGTAAAACCTTCTTCATAATAATATCAACTTGCTGCGAAGCAGCATAATTCTCCATTATCAATTAGATAACATTCTCTTTATCACCACCGAAGCAGAGATTTCTCTGTTTGCTGCCTCAGGGATAACAATAGAGTGGTCACTCTCGATGACATCATCGGTAACGATGAGTCCACGACGTACAGGCAGACAGTGCATGAAATAGCCGTTGTTGGTCCACGACATGTGCTCCGCATCGATAGTCCAACTCATATCTTTACTAATTATCTTACCGTATTCCGCAGGATTGGTGACACCGGGACAGCTCCAGTTCTTAGCATATACGAAGTCGGCACCCTCCAATGCTTTTCTTTGATCGTATTCCACCTTAGCATTACCAACAAAACGGGGATCCAGTTCATAGCCCTCAGGATGAGTGATGACGAGGTCTACATCAGCAGCATTCATCCACTGTGCGAAAGAGTTAGGTACCGCCTGTGGTAAAGCACGACAGTGAGGTGCCCATGTCAGCACCACCTTCGGACGTTTCACCGTCTTATACTCCTCTATCGTTATAAGGTCGGCAAAAGCCTGCAACGGATGTACCGTGGCCGTCTCCATTGCAAACACTGGTTTCCCGCTATATTTGATAAACTGGTTCAGCACCGTCTCGGCGTAGTCATATTCGCGATCGGTAAGACCCGCAAAGGAACGTACTCCAATCATATCACAGTAACAGCCCATCACAGGGATAGCCTCGAGCAGATGTTCACTCTTGTCACCGTCCATGATAACACCTCTCTCCGTCTCCAGTTTCCATGCACCAGCATTGACATCAAGTACAATGACATTCATACCTAGGTTCATCGCTGCTTTCTGCGTAGAAAGACGAGTACGCAGGGAGTTGTTGAAGAAGATCATCATCAACGTCTTGTTCTTACCCAACGACTGATATTTAAACCTATCGTCTTTTATCTCTTTCGCTTCGGCGAGAGCCTTGCTCAAATCGCCAATATCCTCAACATTTATAAAACTCTTCATATATATTATCAATTATCAATTATCAACGACCGACGAGCCAAATGAGCAGACCAAGCATGCTTGATGTCTGCCATGGCGAGGAGGTCGCACTTTGCGAAGCAAAGAATTCTCAATTCTCAATTATTTCTAGTTTGTCCATTCCCATTTATAAGCCACTTATACGTGGTCATCTCCTCCAATGCCATCGGTCCACGGGCACCGAGTTTCTGTGTACTGATACCTATCTCGGCACCCATGCCAAACTGTGCGCCATCGGTAAAGCTGGTAGGAGCGTTGACATACACACATGCGGCATCCACCTCTTTTTGAAAGCGCAAGGCATTATCTTCATTCTCGGTAATAATACTCTCGCTATGTCCACTACCGTAACGGTTGATATGCTCCAAAGCCTCATCAATACTGTTTACGGTCTTCAGTGCCAACTTATAATCCATCCACTCTGTACCAAAAGTGTCTGCATCAGCTTTCTCGAGATAAGGATAACGCCCTTCCAATGCCTGATGCGACAGTTCATCGGCGTATATCACTACATTCTTCTCTGCCATAGGGGCACATAGTTCAGCCAGGTCTTGGAGACGCGAGCGATGTATGATAAGACAGTCTAACGCGTTACAAACACTTACTCTGCGTGTCTTGGCATTAAAGACGATAGCCTTACCTTTCTCTATATCACCGTATTCATCGAAATAGGTGTCTACCACTCCCGCACCCGTCTCTATAACAGGCACTTTAGCATTATCGCGCACAAAACTGATAAGTTTTTTTCCTCCGCGAGGGATGCATAAATCGACATATCCAACGGCATTGAGCATCTCTGCCGTCGCCTCATGCGTAGCGGGCAACAGTGCCACCACATCGGGATTTACACCGTTCTGTTCCAATATCTTACGTATCAGTGTCACAATAGCACGGTTGCTGTTGTCAGCATCTTTTCCTCCTTTAAGTATACAAGCGTTGCCGCTCTTAAAACAGAGTGAGAAGACATCGAAGCTTACGTTAGGACGAGCCTCGTATATCACTCCTATAACACCGAAGGGCACGCTGACTCTACGGAGATACAGACCGTTCTCCAGTGTACGTTCCTTAGTGATATGTCCTAAAGGTGTCGGCAACGTTGCCACATGTTTGATATCCGATGCTATACCCTGAAGACGTTGTTCCGTCAGCAGCAGACGGTCGTACAACGGATTGCTTTTATCCATCGCGCTCAAATCTTTGGCATTAGCAGCCAATATCTCATCTTTGTTCACACCTATCGCGTCTGACACCGCACAGAGTATCCTGTTTTTCGTGTCATCACTGATAAGCGCCAACTTTCTACTCGCCCTCTTTACTCTTTCAAATATCTCGTTCATCAATTATATATTTAAACGCTGCGAAGCAGCATAACTATCCATTATCCATTATCAACGACCGACGAACCAAATGAATTATCAATTATCAATTATCAACTATCAATTATCCATTATTCTATGTAGAGGTAATCGTAGTGCACCATCGGTTTCACCTCCTTCTTACCTATCAGAACACGAGCTGTATTACTGTCATAGCTACTGCGTCCCACGGCAAATCTTCTGCCCTCTTGATCGAAGATGTTTACTATCTCGCCTTCCTCGAACTCACCTTCTATCGACTCTACGCCCACCATCAATATGCTCACCACTCTCTTTTCTTCCAATAGCGCCTTCACCACGATATCGCTTACCACTACCTTACCTTTAGCGAAGCTATCACTATGAGCAAGCCATTTCTTAAGGTCGGATGTAGGATGTGGGTTGGGCACGAACTCGGTATGTGGAGTATTATCACGATTCTCTATGAGATCACGGAGGATATTATCTCTTTTGCCGTTGGCGATGATAACACGTATGCCTTCGTCAGCGACCTTACGGGAGATATTACTCTTGGTAATCATGCCTCCTCTACCAAAACCACTTTTCTCGGTCTGTATGAACTCGCTGAGATCCTGTCCCGGTTGCACCTTCTCGATAAGTTTTGAAGATGGATCCTTTGGCGACCCCGTATACACACCGTCGATATTACTCAGTATCACGAGCGTCTCAGCTCCCATCATGGCAGCGATGAGTCCCGACAGTTCGTCGTTATCGGTAAACATCAACTCGGTAAGACTCACGGTGTCGTTCTCATTGACGATAGGTACAACGTTATTCTCTAACATCACCTGCATACAGGAACGTTGGTTCAGATACTCCCGACGTGTGGCGAAACTCTCCTTCATCGTAAGCACCTGACCGATATGAATACCGTATTCCCTAAACAGATCGTAGTACAAAGCCATCAACTTCACCTGTCCCATGGCAGAATAGAGCTGTCGCTGTTGAATACTATCCAACTTATGCAGCGCCTTCATCTCACCCTTACCACTGGTAACGCTACCACTCGATACTAGAATAACCTGATAATCATGACGGAGTACCCACACCACCTGGTCTACTATCGACGACAGGCGTGTGATATCTAATTTTCCGTCCTCACATGTCAGTACATTACTGCCAACTTTTACTACTATTCTCTTCATATCAAAATTTGCGGCAAAGCAACAAATTTAGTTGATTTATTGGTAATAACTATCAATTATCAACTATCAATTATCAATTATCAACTATAAGAGAAAAGGGTCAATAAAAAAATCACATTTTTTTATTGTCCTTTTCTCTTATCTCTACTCGTCTTATCTTGCCCGATATAGTCTTAGGCAACTCCTCCACGAACTCTATGATACGTGGATACTTATATGGTGCCGTTTCCTTCTTCACGTGATTCTGCAGTTCTTTCACGAGATTGTCATCGGCTCTGTTTTTATATTCATCGCTAAGTACTATAGTGGCTTTCACCACCATACCGCGGATATCATCGGGAACACCGGTGATGGCACATTCCACTACGGCAGGGTGAGTCATCAAGGCACTCTCTACCTCGAACGGACCGATACGATAGCCACTCGACTTGATAACATCGTCGATACGTCCTTCAAACCAATAGTAACCGTCTTCATCACGCCAAGCCATATCACCTGTATGATACAGTCCGTCATGCCATGCCTCACGTGTCTTTTCTTCGTCACGGTAATAATATTTAAACAAGCCTATCGGTTTCCTGTCACCAACATGTATCACTATCTCACCTTTCTCACCCTCCTCACAAGGAGTACCGTCAGCTTTCACCAGGTCGATGTCATATTGTGCATTTGGCATACCCATACTTCCCGGTTTCGGTTTCATCCAAGGCATAGTACCGAGTGTCATCGTCGTCTCGGTCTGTCCGAATCCTTCGTATATATTCAGTCCTGTCAACTCATAGAACTTATCGAACACCGCGGGGTTCAGAGCCTCGCCGGCAGTGCAACAGTAACGAAGACTGCTTAAGTCGAACTTTGAGAAATCCTCGAGGATCATAAAACGATATACCGTAGGAGGAGCGCAGAACGAGGTCACGTGATATTTCTCCATCTGTTTCAACATGTCGGCAGCATGGAATTTCTCGTGGTCGTAAACGAAGACGCAAGCACCTGCGAACCACTGTCCGTAGAACTTACCCCACACGGCTTTTCCCCATCCCGTGTCAGCTACCGTAAGATGCAGACTGTCTTCCTTCAAGTTATGCCAGAACACACCTGTAGTAAGGTGTCCAAGTGCATAAAGGAAGTCGTGGGCTGCCATCTTTGGTTCGCCACTAGTACCACTGGAGAAATATATTATCATCGTATCCTCGTTGGTATTCACATGAGCAGGACGCACGAAAGCAGGTGCTTTCTCCCATTCTGCGTGGTAGTCGTGGAAGCCCTCCGGAACATCAGGACCTACGCTTATCAACGTATCCACAGTATTACATTCCGGCATTGCCTCCTGTATCTGCGACAGTACGTAAGGCTCACCCACACAGATGATACCTTTTATCGAAGCACGGTTGCAACGATACACGATATCATGCTTCGTCAACATGTGTGTGGCAGGGATAACCACGGCACCCAGTTTACAGAGTGCCAACATGGTGATCCACCATTCCAAACGTCTTTTCAGGATTAGCATGACCGTATCGCCCTTGCTTATACCTAATGACTGCAGATATGCTGCCGCCTTATCACTCTTTTCCTTGAGATCTTTAAATGTGAGTGTTATCTCCGCACCCTTATCGTTGGTCCACAACAGAGCCTTCTTATCAGGGTTCTCTGTTGCCCATACATCCATCACGTCGTATGCGAAATTAAAGTTCTCAGGAACGATAAATTCTAAGTTTTTATTGTAATCTTCTACCGAAGTAAACGTCGTCTGTTTTAAAAATCTTTCTACCATAATGCCTATCAGAATATTATAGCAAGGAATTTCACCTGCTCACCATTTAGTGCTTTCATGTAATGCGGTTGTGTCGAATCGAAATAGATGCTGTCACCTTCGTTGAGTATCAACGTCTTGTTACCGATATGCAGCTCCATCGCTCCTTCCAGAATCATGTTAAACTCCTGTCCTGCGTGGGTGTTGGGTTCCACCTTGACGTCATCGTCTTTCGGTTCCACCACCACGATAAACGGGTCGGCTTTCCTACCGCGGAAACCGCTTGCCAGACTCTGATATTTATATGCCTTACGACGTTCTACCGACAGTCCCTGTCCTTTACGCGTAAGGAAATACGTGTTCATGTGCGGTTCCTCCCCGAAGAGAAGCACATCTAATGACACTCCATACTCTTTAGCAATTTTCTGTAGGTTGGCAACGGAGATCTCAGCATCACCGCTCTCCATCTTCTCATACTGCTCCACGCTGATGCCACACAGACGTGCTATATCTCCTTTAGAGATATCGAGTACATCTCGCAGTCCTCTCAGACGCTCACCTATTTGTTTAATCTGCTCTTCCATATATATTCTTTTTTTCTTGCATTCTCGCCACTAAAACAGTGCAATAGCATTTACGCTGCAAATATAATAATTTTTTCCAAAAAAACAGATTCCCTCGCACATAATTCTCAATTATCCATTATCAACTATCAATTATCAACTATCAATTATCAACTATCAACGACCGACGAGTCAGATGAGCAAACCGAGCTCGCTCGATGTTTGCCATGACGAGGAGGTCGCACTTTGCGAAGCAAAGAATTATCAACTATCCATTATCAACTAAAAATCGGGTGCATCTTCCGACGCACCCGATTTTTTTAGTTTAGTTGTTCTGGGTTTCCAAAAGGAGCTATCGTCTTGCCTTTCTTTCCTTCCGGCATCACGATAGGCCCGAAGGTCTTCTCGTATTTCACCATATTTTCTTGCAACGCATACATCAGACGTTTCGCATGTTCCGGTGCCATGATAACACGGCTGCAAACGGTAGCATTCTGGATGCCTGGCATGATACGTGCGAAGTCAAGTACGAAATCGCTGCTCGAATGGGTGATAACAGCGAAGTTGGAATACTGTCCCTGTGCCACCTCTTTTGGTATCTCAATATCAAATTTTTTATTTTCTTCCATAACTAAAAAGAATTATTCTTCTGTCTCTTCTTCTTCATTCTCAAAATCGAGTACGGTGCGCTTGTTAGCCATCATACGGTCGTAGTCTTCCTTGCTTCCTACGATCAGGTTCTGGAACTCACGCATACCTGTACCAGCAGGGATAAGGTGTCCGCAGATCACGTTCTCCTTCATACCCTCCAGTTTATCTACCTTACCGCGTATAGCAGCCTCGTTGAGCACTTTCGTTGTCTCCTGGAAGGAAGCAGCCGACATGAAGCTCTTCGTCTGCAATGCAGCACGGGTAATACCCTGAAGGATCTGTGTTGACGTTGCTGGTACAGCATCACGAACGACAACAGGACGGAGGTCACGACGTTTGAGTTGTGAGTTCTCATCACGCAGTCTACGTGCGGTGATGATCTGTCCGTTGTGCAGGTTCTCACTGTCACCGGCATCGGTAACAACTTTCTTACCCCAGATACGGTCGTTCTCCTCTGCGAAGTCGAGCTTGTCAACCAAATCCTGCTCGAGGAAGGTTGTATCACCCGGATCGTTGATCTGTACCTTACGCATCATCTGACGAACGATGATCTCGAAGTGCTTATCGTTGATCTTCACACCCTGCAGACGGTATACGTCCTGTACCTCGTTAACGATATATTCCTGTACGGCTGTAGGACCTTTAATAGCAAGGATGTCAGCAGGTGTGATAACACCGTCAGACAATGGAGTACCTGCTCTCACTGCGTCGTCTTGCTGTACAAGGATCTGCTTACTCAGACTTACCAGATAATGACGCTCCTCACCGGTCTTACTTGTTACTATCACCTCACGGTTACCACGTTTCACCTTACCCATGGTCACAACACCGTCGATCTCGCTTACTACAGCAGGGTTAGACGGGTTACGGGCCTCGAAGAGCTCTGTTACACGTGGAAGACCTCCCGTGATATCGCCTGCCTTACCTACGGCACGTGGTATCTTCACAATGGTCTCACCGGTCTTAACCTTCTGACCGTCTTCGCAGTTAAGGTGACCACCTACAGGGAAGTTGTATGTACGTATCACCTCACCGTTCTTGTCGAGGATATCTACAGAAGGAACCTTACTCTTATCTTTCGATTCTGTTATAATCTTCTCTGTCAAACCAGAGGTCTCATCGGTCTCGGCACGGTAGGTAACACCTTCGATAACATCGTGGAAACGAAGCTTACCGGCACTCTCCGTTACGATAACGGCGTTGAATGGATCCCACTGTGCGATAAGATCGCCTTTCTTCACCTGATCGTTGTGTGAGAAGAAGAGTGAGCTACCGTAAGGCACGTTGACTGTAGAGAAGATAACGCCTGTCTTAACATCCACGAAACGCAGTTCCGTTAGACGGCTCACTACCATCTGACAGTCTCTACCGTTGTCCTCGAACGGAACGGTACGCAACTCATCGAATTCCAGTCTACAATCAGACTTAGCCACGATACTTGCGTTGGCAGCAGCGTTACCTGCGACACCACCGGCGTGGAAAGTACGAAGTGTAAGCTGTGTTCCCGGCTCACCGATAGCCTGTGCTGCGATGACGCCGACAGCCTCACCGAGTTGAACCATCTTACTTGTAGCGAGGTTACGTCCGTAACATTTCATACATACACCATGCTTACTCTCGCAGGTGAGTACGGAACGTATCTCTACGCTCTCGATAGGACTATCCTCTATAGCCTGTGCTATAGGTTCTGTTATCTCTTCACCTGCAGCCACAAGCAGTTCACCCGTCTCCGGGTTAACCACATCATGTACGCTGACACGACCGAGAATCTTTTCATATAGAGATGCTATCACCTCATCACCGTTCTTCAGTGCCGTACATACCAAACCACGCAGTGTACCACAGTCTTCCTCGGTGATAATCACGTCATGACTCACGTCAACCAAACGACGTGTCAGGTATCCTGCATCGGCAGTCTTCATAGCGGTATCGGCAAGACCCTTACGAGCACCGTGAGTAGAGATAAAGTACTCCAGCACGCTCATTCCCTCCTTGAAGTTGGAAACGATAGGGTTCTCAATAATCAGTGATCCCTCAGCACCGGCTTTCTGCGGTTTGGTCATAAGACCACGCATACCTGAAAGCTGACTAATCTGATCCTTACTACCACGGGCACCGGAGTCAAGCATCATATATACAGCGTTGAATCCCTGGTCGGCCTCTGTCATCTCTTTCATCAGCACCTCACGAAGGTCGTTGTTTACGTGTGTCCAAGTATCGATAACTTGGTTGTAACGCTCGTTATCGGTGATGAATCCCATGTTATAGTTTTCTGTGATCTGTGCCACCTCGTCATTACCACGTTTCACCAATGCCTCTTTCTCTTTCGGCACGATGATATCGTCGAGGTTGAACGACAGACCGGCAGTATATGCCATCTTATATCCTAAGTTCTTGATACCATCGAGGAACTCGCAGGCACGAGCCATACCGACAGACTTGATAACATCGGCGATGATACCGCGCAGACTCTTCTTAGAGATGATGTCGTTAACGAATCCTACCTCATCAGGAATAATCTGGTTTACGATAACACGACCTACTGATGTCTCTACCATCTTCTTCACGATGTTACCNTTCTCATCAAGGTCTCTTACTATCACGTTTACACGAGCGTGAACGTCGCACTTGCCTTCGTTATGTGCTATGATAGCCTCCTCAGGACCATANAATGTCAGTCCCTCNCCCTTTGCTCCCGGACGNATCTTTGTGATATAGTACAGTCCGAGCACCATATCCTGTGACGGTACGGTGATAGGAGCACCATTGGCNGGGTTAAGGATATTATGACTCTGAAGCATCAGTATCTGTGCTTCGAGTATTGCTTCGTTACTTAGTGGAAGGTGTACAGCCATCTGGTCACCGTCGAANTCGGCATTGAACGCCGTACATGCCAGTGGGTGCAACTGNATAGCCTTACCTTCTATCATCTTAGGCTGGAACGCCTGTATACCGAGACGGTGCAGTGTAGGAGCACGGTTGAGGAGTACAGGATGACCCTTCATCACGTTCTCCAGGATATCCCAGATNACCGGTTCACGACGGTCTACGATACGTTTTGCGCTCTTCACCGTCTTCACGATACCACGCTCGATNAGTTTACGGATGATNAANGGTTTGTACANCTCTGCTGCCATCAGTTTAGGCAGACCGCACTCACCCATCTTCAACTCAGGACCTACGACGATAACGGAACGTGCAGAATAGTCAACACGTTTACCGAGCAGGTTCTGACGGAAACGTCCCTGTTTTCCTTTCAGTGAGTCAGAGAGTGANTTCAATGCNCTGTTGGCATTTGTCTCNCTTCTTACGGCACTGCTCTTACGAGAGTTNTCGAACAANGAGTCTACAGCCTCCTGCAACATACGTTTCTCGTTTCTCAAGATAACATCCGGAGCCTTAATCTCCATCAGTCTCTTAAGACGGTTGTTACGTATGATAACACGACGGTAGAGGTCGTTGAGGTCGGATGTAGCGAAACGACCACCATCCAGTGGTACCAACGGACGAAGTTCCGGTGGTGTCACAGGCAGTATCTTCATTATCATCCACTCAGGACGGTTGATNTCCTTACTTGCGCGGAAAGCCTCTACTACCTGCAGACGTTTCAGTGCCTCGTTCTTACGCTGNGCAGANTTGTCTGAGTTGGCACGGTCGCGCAACTCGTATGACAAAGCGTCCAGGTCAAGACGAACCAAAAGGTCGTAGATACCTTCGGCACCCATCTTGGCGATAAACTTGTTTGGATCCGACTCNGGCAGAAGNTCATTGTCCTCTGGCAGACTGTCGAGAATATCGTTATATTCCTCNTCTGTCAANAGGTCCTGAACGTGAGAACCATTCAGTTCCTCACCCTCTGCATTCTTACGTCCTGCTACGATACCTGGCTGTACCACCACGTAGCGCTCGTAATAAATGATAGACTCNAGTTTCTTCGTTGGCAGACCAAGGAGATAACCTATCTTGTTTGGTAGTGAACGGAAGTACCAGATATGTGCTACAGGCACCTCCAGTGCTATATGTCCACAACGCTCACGGCGAACTTTCTTTTCTGTCACCTCAACACCACAACTGTTACATATAATGCCCTTGTAACGTATACGTTTGTACTTACCGCAGGCGCACTCATAATCCTTGGTAGGACCGAAGATGCGCTCGCAGAACAAACCGTCGCGCTCTGGTTTATATGTACGATAGTTTATGGTCTCTGGTTTTGTCACCTCACCGTATGAATTCTCCAATATCTCCTCCGGAGAGGCCAGACTGATAGTTATCTTGGTGAAGTTCGTTTTTGTCTTATTACTTTTCTTGAAAGCCATATTTATGTTTTTTACCGTAAGTTAATCAATCGAGTTTTATACTTAGTCCCAAACCTCTCAACTCGTGCAGTAACACGTTGAGTGACTCTGGTATTCCAGGGGTTGGCATCTGCTCACCCTTAACGATAGCCTCGTAGGTCTTGCTTCTGCCCGTTACATCGTCTGACTTCACTGTCAGAATCTCCTGTAGGATATGGCTGGCACCGAAGGCTTCGAGTGCCCATACCTCCATCTCTCCGAAACGCTGACCACCAAACTGTGCCTTACCACCAAGTGGTTGCTGTGTGATAAGTGAGTACGGACCGATGCTACGTGCGTGCATCTTATCCTCTACCATGTGACCCAGTTTGAGGAAGTATGTGATACCGATAGTTGCAGGTTGGTCGAAACGCTCACCTGTCTCACCGTCNTACAGGTATGTTGAACAGAGACGAGGCAGNCCGGCCTTGTCTGTCCATGCCTGCAGATCNTCNAGTTTNGCACCGTCGAAGATAGGNGTNGCAAANTTCACGCCNAGACGNTTNCCTGCTGCTCCGAGGATAGCCTCGTATATCTGACCNAGGTTCATACGAGAAGGCACACCCAGTGGGTTAAGTACCAAGTCTACAGGACGACCATCCTCGAGGAATGGCATATCCTCCTGACGAACGATCTTTGATACGATACCTTTGTTACCNTGACGACCGGCAAGCTTATCACCTACACCGATCTTACGTTTCTTGGCAACGTANACCTTAGCCATCTGAAGGATGCCTGAAGGCAGCTCGTCACCGATGCTGATAGCATAGTCACGACGTTTACGTTCTGCATCGAGCAGTTTCACCTTCTTCAGGTAGTTGGTTATCAACTGAGACACAAGCAGNTTGATATGATCGTTGTCTGTCCACTTGCTCAGTTGGATATCTGTAAACTCNAATGCTGCTATTCTCTCCTGTACGTCCTTATCGTTGAACTTAGCGCCTTTGTTGATACGCTCAACGCCGGCNTAGTCTTTGATACCCTTACAGGTCTTACCTTTCAGGAGGGTAAACAGTTTGTCGAGGAGCAGTTCCTTCAGATCCTGCTGTTTTGCGTCGTACTCCTCGCCCAACTTCTTCAGAGTCTCCTTATCTCTCATCTTAGCCTGACGTGTCTTCACAGCATGAGTAAAGAGCTTCTTGTCGATGATGACACCGCTAAGACTAGGATTAGCCTTGAGTGATGTATCCTTCACGTCACCGGCCTTGTCACCGAAGATAGCGCGCAGCAGTTTCTCCTCNGGAGAAGGATCGCTCTCACCCTTAGGTGATATCTTACCGATAAGGATATCTCCCGGTTCTACGCGGGCACCGACACGGATGATACCGTTCTCGTCNAGNTCTTTCGTTGCCTCTTCGCTAACGTTAGGNATATCACTTGTAAACTCTTCNACACCACGTTTTGTCTCACGTACGTCGAGAGAATACTCGTCAACATGCACAGATGTCANCAGNTCCTCACGTACCACGCGTTCGTTGAGCACGATAGCATCCTCATAGTTGTAACCNTTCCAAGGCATGTAAGCCACGAGGAGGTTACGACCGAGTGCCAACTCNCCGTTTTCCGTAGCATAACCNTCTGTCAGNATATCACCTTTCTTCACGCGCTGACCCTTGTCACAGATAGGACGAAGGTCGATAACCATGCTCTGGTTGGTACGACGGAACTTAGGTATACGATATTCTTTCAGTGCAGGCTCGAAGCTTACGAAATCTTCGTCTTCTGTACGGTCGTAGAGNACACGNATNGTNGTAGCGTCNACATAGTCTATCACACCGTCGCCCTCGGCTGTTATCATAGTACGTGAGTCCTCACATACCTGACGCTCCAGACCTGTTCCTACGATAGGAGCCTCGTTGTGCAACAGAGGTACTGCCTGGCGCATCATGTTACTACCCATCAGCGCACGGTGAGCATCGTCNTGCTCCAAGAATGGAATCAGTGATGCAGCGATAGATGCGATCTGCTGTGGAGCCACATCCATCAGTTTTACCTCTGAAGGTGGTACAACAGGATAGTCGGCATCTCTACGACATTTTACTACAGGACGGATGAATGANCCGTCCTCTCTCAGTGGAGCGTTACCCTGACCGATGATAACATCTTCCTCCTCTTCAGCAGTAAGATATACCACATGGTCGTTNTCAAGGTCTACGATTGANTTCTCCACCTTACGGTATGGTGTCTCGATAAATCCGAGACTGTTTATCTTTGCGTACACACAGAGAGAAGAGATAAGTCCGATGTTTGGACCNTCAGGGCTCTCAATAGGACAGAGACGTCCGTAGTGTGTATAGTGCACGTCACGTACCTCGAAACCGGCACGNTCACGTGACAGACCGCCNGGACCTAAGGCAGAGAGACGACGTTTGTGTGTCACCTCAGCCAATGGNTTGGTCTGATCCATAAACTGTGACAGAGGGTTGGTACCGAAGAAGGAGTTTACAACGCTGGAAATGGTCTTCGCGTTGATAAGCTCGATAGGTGTGAACACCTCACTGTCACGAACGTTCATACGCTCTCTGATGGTACGACTCATACGAGCCAGACCTACGGAGAACTGGTTTGACAACTGCTCTCCCACCGTTCTTACACGACGGTTGCTCAAGTGGTCGATATCATCGACNTTAGCCTTGGAGTTGATCAGCTGTATAAGATATTTTATAATCTCTATGATATCTTCGTTTGTCAGCACACGAATAGACATATCGGTATCGAGACCCAGTTTCTTGTTTATTCTGTATCTACCTACCTCACCNAGGTCGTATCTCTTGTCNGAGAAGAACAGACCCTGTATCACCTCACGTGCCGTAGCCTCGTCAGGAGCATCAGCGTTACGCAACTGACGGTAGATATAATCCACTGCCTCNCGCTCACTGTTACTGGTATCCTTCTGTAGTGTGTTGAAGATAATGCTGTAGTCAGAAGCCACCGACTCATCCTTGTGAATAAGGATGGTAGCGTTCTTACTATCTATAATTGTCTGGATATTCTCTTCCGTGATCTCCGTCTCACGTTCCATCAATACCTCGTTACGCTGCATTGATACTACCTCACCNGTATCCTCGTCAACGAAGTCCTCCGACCAGCTCTTCAGTATCCTGGCAGCCAGTTTACGCCCGATGACTGCCTTGAGNTTCTTTTTGTTTACCTTAACCTCTTCTGCCAAGTCGAAGATAGAAAGAATATCCCTGTCGTTTTCATATCCGATGGCTCTCAATAGTGTTGTCACCGGCAACTTCTTCTTACGATCGATGTAAGCGTACATCACGTTGTTGATGTCGGTGGCGAACTCTATCCAACTACCTTTGAAAGGTATGATACGAGCAGAGTACAATAATGTACCGTTAGCATGTACGCTTTGTCCGAAGAACACACCNGGAGAACGGTGCAACTGTGATACTACGACACGTTCTGCACCATTGATGATGAATGTTCCGTTGTGTGTCATATACGGTATGGCACCGAGGAACACATCCTGTATCTCGGTATTGAAATCCTCATGGTCAGGATCAGAACAAGAGAGTTTCAATTTTGCCTTCAANGGAACGCTGTATGTCAGNCCCCTCTCCAAGCACTCGTCGATAGAATAGCGAGGCGGGTCGATATAGTAGTCGAGGAATTCCAACACAAAGTTGTTACGGGTGTCTCTGATAGGGAAATTCTCCTCAAACACCTTGTACAGTCCATCATTCTTTCTCTTCTCTGGTGGAGTGTCTAACTGCAGGAAGTCCTGAAATGACTTTAGTTGCACGTCAAGAAAATCCGGATATGGCATCGGATTATGAACGCTGGCAAAATTTATTCTTCCTTCTTGTTTCTTTTCTACTTTATTTGAAGCCATGTCTATATTTTAAATGTTTTACTTCGTGACTTACATTAACATACATGCNGTATGTTGTTTTGACAACAAAAGGTTAAGACTCCCTTACTGAGGAAATCTTAACCATTAGATGTAAATTGTTATCCCTTAACGGGATGAATTTTCACTTTAAGCGAGGTGGCTTACTTCAGCTCTACCTTAGCACCAGCCTCTTCGATAGNCTTCTTAAGGTTCTCTGCCTCTTCTTTGCTGAGACCCTCTTTCAATGTAGAAGGAGCACCGTCTACAAGGTCTTTAGCCTCTTTCAAACCGAGACCGCAAGCCTCTTTAACAGCCTTAACTACCTGCAGTTTTGCAGCACCAGCCTCTGTGAGAACAACATCAAATGAGCTCTTCTCCTCAGCAGCAGCTGCAGCACCACCAGCTGCAGGACCAGCAGCAACAGCAACAGCTGCAGCAGCAGGTTCAATTCCATACTCGTCCTTCAGGACCTGAGCCAACTCGTTAACTTCTTTTACTGTCAAATTTACCAATTCTTCAGCAATAGCCTTAATATCTGCCATTTTATCTAAAATTTTAATTTTTGTTTATACTTAATTTGTTTTATTATGACCTGATTACTCAGCACGCTCGCCTAAGGTCTTCAGCACACCGTGGATGGTGTTTGCGCCTGATTGTAGAGCAGAAACAACGTTCTTTGCAGGTGACTGCAACAAACCGATAACCTCTGCGAGGAGCTCGGTCTTGCTCTTCAGAGATGCCAACTCTTCCAGTTTGTCTGCGCCAACATAGAATGACTCCTCTGCGTAGGCTGCCTTAAGAGCNGGAATACCTTCCTTCTTGTACTCTTTCAACAGTTTTGCAGGAATATTGGCGGTCTGACAGAACATCAGAGCTGTATTTCCTTTCAGTGAACCGTATAATGGTTCGAAATCCATATCAGAAGCCTCAAATGCCTTGTGGAGAAGTTTGTTCTTCACAACAACCATTTTGATCTCCTGCTTAAAGCACTTACGACGAAGGTCACTTGTCTGACTGGCGTTCAAACCTGTTACGTCAACCAGGTAGAAGTGAGGATATTCCTTCAACTTATTTCCGAGCTCTACAATGATAGTATCTTTTACTTCCTTTTTCATGTCTTTAAACTTTTACTGTTATTCAACTGATTTAGGATCAATTTTGATACCCTTGCTCATAGTGCTTGAGAGGAAGATACTCTTTATATAAGTACCTTTAGCAGAAGATGGTTTCAGTTTGATGATTGTCTGGATAAANTCCTTGGCATTATCAAACATCTGCTCCGGTGTGAAAGACATCTTACCGATTGACGTGTGGATAATACCNGCTTTGTCAACCTTGAAGTCTATCTTACCTGACTTAACATCTTTTACTGCTTTTGCAACATCCATAGTTACGGTACCGCTCTTCGGGTTTGGCATCAAACCGCGAGGACCGAGCACGCGACCAAGAGGACCGATCTTACCCATACAAGATGGCATAGTGATGATAACATCAATATCAGTCCATCCACCTTTTATCTTCTCAACATATTCGTCGAGACCTACATAATCAGCACCTGCTTCTTTAGCAGCAGCCTCAGCATCNGGTGTACACAGCACCAACACACGTGTNGTCTTACCTGTTCCNGCNGGCAGTGTAACAACACCACGAACCATCTGGTTAGCNTTACGTGGGTCAACGCCTAAGCGCACATCAATATCAAGAGAAGCATCGAATTTNGTCGTGGTAATCTCCTTAACCAATTCNCAAGCTTCTTTCAAAGAGTATGCTTTCCCTGCTTCAACCTTATCAGCTACTGATTTCTGATTCTTTGTCAGTTTACTCATTGTCTTTAATTGAAGTTATTTTTATTTTCCAGGGAAATCCCCTTTTACAGTGATACCCATACTTCTTGCAGTTCCTGCCACAAGCTTCATCGCACTCTCAACAGTGAAACAGTTGAGGTCGGCCATCTTATCCTCTGCTATAGCACGTACCTGATCCCATGTTACAGAAGCAACCTTCTTTCTATTGGGCTCACTACTGCCNCTCTTGGTCTTTGCTGCCTCGAGCAACTGTACTGCCGCAGGAGATGTCTTGATTTCGAAGCTATACGACTTATCTGCATAGTAAGTGATAACAACCGGTAATACCTTACCAGCCTTATCCTGGGTTCTGGCGTTGAACTCCTTACAGAATCCCATGATATTGATACCCTTAGAACCCAGTGCAGGTCCTACTGGAGGGGAAGGATTCGCAGCGCCACCCTTAATCTGTAATTTGATTTGTCCAGCAACTTCTTTAGCCATCTTAACTTGTTAATATTAAAAAACCTTGTAAATATAAAGAACAACCGCGTATCGTAACAACTACTTGGTTATTCCTTCTCAACTTGCATAAAACCTAATTCTACAGGAGTCTTCCTGCCGAATATCTTAACCGTAACCTTCAGTTTGCGCTTCACTGCGTTCACCTCTTCCACTACTCCGTTGAATCCGCTGAACGGACCGTCNATNACNTTAACAGTCTCGTCAACCATATAAGGTACGTTGGCGTCAGACACAGCCAATTCTGTATCCTCTGCCTTACCTAAGATACGGTTTATCTCCGACTGACGTATTGGAGTAGGATTGTCCATACCACCTAAAAAGCCCAAAACATTAGGGATAAAACGTAATGTGTGAGCTACGTCTCCATCGAGAGCAGCCTCCACAAGAACATAGCCAGGGAGAAACAGCTTCTCCTTGACAACNCGCTTCCCGTTCTGAACCATAGCTTGCTTTTCTGTAGGAAGAAGAACCTGACCCACACGGGCTGCAAGATAATCGTTGCGCTTTAACTCAAGCTCGATATACTCTTTTACCTTGCCTTCTTTTCCACTGATGGCACGCAATACATACCATCTCTTCTTTGCATCACTCATCTTTAGGCAGATTAACTTGGATAAACGTTATGCATAACAAACCTGAACACGGTGTCCATGAGGAAAACCACAATGGCAATGACCAAGGAAGCAGATAATACGACCACCGCACTGTGGGTTAACTCGGCACGTGTAGGCCAAGTAGTCTTATGCGCAAGTTCATCATAACAAACCTTGCAATAATCAATGAATTTCTTAAACATCGTTATCTATATTTAGCACGGGAAGGAGGACTCGAACCCACGACCCTCGGTTTTGGAGACCGATGCTCTACCAACTGAGCTATTCCCGTAATTGGCTCCCGCCAAAGGCGGAAGCCTTATCTAGATTATATTAATCTTCGATAATCTCTGTGATCTGACCAGCACCAACGGTACGTCCACCCTCGCGGATAGCGAAACGAAGACCAACGTTAAGAGCAACGGCGTAGATCAACTCTACTGTGATCTCTACGTTATCACCAGGCATTACCATCTCAACACCTGCTGGCAATGAGATCTCACCTGTACAGTCCATAGTACGGAGATAGAACTGAGGACGATACTTGTTTCCGAATGGAGTATGACGTCCACCTTCCTCTTTCTTCAATACATAGATAGAAGCTTTGAACTTCTTGTAAGGTTTGATCTGTCCTGGATGGCAGAGTACCATACCACGCTTGATCTCAGCCTTATCGATACCACGGAGAAGAAGACCTACGTTATCACCAGCCTCACCCTCTTCGAGGATCTTACGGAACATCTCAACACCAGTAACGACAGACTTCTTGTCCTCACCGAGACCAAGGAGCTCAACCTCGTCACCAACTTTTACCTTACCTGTCTCAATACGACCTGTAGCAACAGTACCACGACCAGTGATTGAGAANACGTCCTCAACAGGCATAAGGAATGGTTTGTCAACCTCACGTGGAGGAAGTGGAATCCACTCGTCAACAGCCTTCATAAGNTCGAGAACTTTATCTTCCCATTTAGCAACTCCGTTAAGAGCACCAAGGGCAGAACCACGGATGATAGGAGTATTGTCACCATCGTACTCATACTGATCGAGAAGCTCACGCATCTCCATCTCAACGAGTTCCAACATCTCCTCATCCTCAACCATATCACATTTGTTCAGGAATACAACCAAACGAGGTACGTTTACCTGACGAGCGAGCAATACGTGCTCACGTGTCTGAGGCATAGGACCATCAGTAGCAGCAACAACGATGATAGCACCATCCATCTGAGCAGCACCAGTTACCATGTTCTTTACATAGTCGGCGTGTCCCGGACAGTCTACGTGAGCATAGTGACGTGTTTCTGTCTCATACTCTACGTGAGCGGTGTTGATAGTAATACCACGCTCTTTCTCCTCAGGAGCGTTGTCAATCTGATCGAAAGACTTAACTTTGTCAGCGTTTCCTGCTATCTTCTCAGCAAGCACCTTTGTGATAGCTGCTGTAAGAGTAGTCTTACCATGGTCAACGTGACCAATAGTACCAATGTTTACGTGCGGTTTGGTACGCACAAACGTTTCTTTAGCCATAGCTTTTTAACTTTTACTTATTTATATATAAATGAAAAATAAATGCTTTTTCTCTATATAAACGANATGCAAGTAGAGCTGTAACTGAGAGTTGAACTCAGGACCTCTTCCTTACCAAGGAAGTGCTCTACCACTGAGCTATTACAGCCTCTATAGAGCGGAAAACGGGACTCAAACCCGCGACCCCCAGCTTGGAAGGCTAGTGCTCTATCAACTGAGCTATTTCCGCAAATCCTGTGGGTGGAGATGGATTCGAACCACCGAAGTCGAAAGACAGCAGATTTACAGTCTGCCCCATTTGGCCACTCTGGTATCCACCCAGGATTTTCACTCCTTCTTGAGCCTCTTGTCGGATTCGAACCAACGACCCCGAGATTACAAATCACGTGCTCTGGCCAACTGAGCTAAAGAGGCTTTTTGCAGCCGTAATCCTATGAACTTTTTCAGAACAATCGGAAAACGGCTGCAAAGTTAAGCATTATTTTTTTACCCACCAAATTTTTGGCGATTTTTTTTACCTGTCACGCAATTTTTCTTTAAATTTCATCAACTGACCCTTCATNGCNTCNACGCATTGGTCGACACTNTCCTCAAAGGTGTCACAGGTCTTNTCNACGTGNAACTTATTACCAGGTACCGCAACNTCGAGNGCCACTTCCTTGTTCATTGCCGTNGCGGGTTTTACTACCGTCAACTGCACATCNACGTTTTGAATGTCTTCAAAAGTCTTTTCCAGTTTTGACACTTTCTTCTCAATAAATTCTTGCAACTTGTCNGTAGCGTCGAAATGAATCGCTTTAATCTTAATGTCCATAGTTACCTCCATTTTTAAGGTTATGCCCTTGGATGGGCTTGTTTATAAACTCGTTTCAACTGCTCGAACGTGGTNTGAGTATATATCTCCGTNGTCTTAAGACTTTCATGTCCAAGCAGCTTTTTNACATTCTCTATTCCTGCATCATGNTTGAGCATCGCAGTGGCAAATGTATGGCGCANNACGTGCGGCGTACGTTTCTTCAGCGTCGACACCCGCGAGAGATTCTTCTTTACGTCGTAACGTATCTGGTCACGGTTCATCCTCTCACCCTTTTTCGTCACAAACAGGGCATCGTCTACCGTCGCCACTCCTTCTCTACCTTTTAAATAGTCCCGTAGTGTCGACTCCAGTTCGTCGCCGAAAGGTATTATCCTCTGCTTATCTCGTCTTTCCCGTCACCTTGATCTGCCGTTTCACGAAGTCTACGTCATTCACATCCAGTCCCATCAGTTCCGCCAGACGCATACCCGTCTCATAAAACGTTATTATNATAGTACGCGCGCGTAGACTGACGAAATCTGCGCCCCACGGCATGTCATCCACGAGGGTGTCCATCTCGCTTTCCTTCAAAAACTGCGGTAACGGTTTTTCNTTTTTAGGTCCCGTAATATTATGTGCAGGGTCGTGTTTCACCAGGTTACGTGACATAGCAAAACGGAAAAAGGAACGTAGAGCACTCAGTCGTCTATTGACTGAAGTTGCACTATGTCCCTCATCCATCATTCTCTCCATCCATCCCCGTATAACGTCTCCGTCGACGGTTTTCCAGGAGAGGTCAGCATCCAACCTAATAAAATAGCGCCGAAATATCTTAAGATCCCTTCTATAGTTTTCTATAGTCAAAGGAGATCTGTTCTGCTCATATCTCAGATAGTTTAAGAATGCCTCTATCATCCGCACTTAGGTTAATCACGGTACGAATATACGACATTTTCCTTAAACCGCCAAATAAATTAAGAATTTTTCGCAAAATCCCCGTATATTTCTTATTCTTCGTTAGCACGAAGCTTCTGTACGTAGATAGCGTGCTGCATCTTAAGTCTCTTCAGTACAGATGGTTTGTCGTACTGCTGACGTGCGCGCAGTTCTTTTACAACACCTGTCTTCTCGAATTTTCTCTTAAATTTCTTCAGAGCTCTTTCAATGTTCTCGCCCTCTTTTACTGGTACAATAATCATATCTTCTTTGTTTCTTTAAATTATATATTTCAAATATTTTTAATATGCATTTTGCAAATCGGGTGCAAAGGTACGCATTTTTTTATATACGAACAAGTTTTTTTCGGAAAAATCAATCAAAAATTTAAAAATCTGCAATAAAGAAACATACCGCAGCGGTCACCGCCACAAAAAGTGNGACTAAAAGAATATATCTGTCTGACTTATTCAAATAAAAAAAGGTCTTAAAAATATTTCTCATGATATTTTGATTTTTACATGTTTACATGTCTGATATTATCTCTAGATACTGTTCCAACGCCTGTTGCATCTCGACAAGTTCTATGTACTCGTCAGCACTGTGCGACCGTGCCGACTGCCCGGGTCCGAGTTTCAGACTTTGAAACGACATAAGTGCCTGATCCGACAGTGTCGGACTGCCGAAAGGTGTCATACCCATAGACACACATTTCTTTACTATCGGATGGTCCATATCTATATGCGAGGAGTTAAGACGGAAGGAATGTGCATGTACATCACTGTTCAGATGACTCTTCACTATCTCGAAAACTTCCTCGTTGGTATACAGTTCGTTGACCCTCACGTCCACCGTCACCTCACAACGGTCGGGGATGACATTATGTTGGGTACCCGCATGTATCACCGTAGCCGTCATCTTCACGGGACCGAGCAGGTCGCTGACCTTCGGAAATCTATAATCGCGGATCCAACAGAGGTCGTCTATCATACCGTAAAGGGCGTTGACGCCTTCGTTACGGGCGGCATGACCCGATTTCCCGTGACTCACCACGTCGAGTACCATCAATCCCTTCTCCGCCACGGCAGGTTGCATTCCCGTAGGCTCCCCTACTATGGCGACGTCTATCNTGGGCAATAGCGGCAGCACCCTGCTTATCCCGTCTTTTCCCGACACCTCTTCTTCTGCCGAGGCGAGGTATATAAGGTTGTACGACAGGTCGTCATGGTCTTTCAACATACGGTATACCTGNAACAGCGTCACTAGTCCTCCGCCGCAGTCGTTACTNCCAAGACCGTAGAGCTTTCCGTCTATAATCTCAGGATGAAACGGATCTTTCGTCCACGAGGCAACGGGTTTGACGGTGTCTATATGGGCGTTGAGCAACAGCGTGGGACGGTCGTCGCGAAAATTGTCACACACCGCCCACACGTTATTCTTCTCGCGCTTGGGTGACAGACGGCAGTCGCGCATATACGACTCTATGATATCTGCCGCCGCCGTCTCGTCCCTGCTCACCGAAGGAGTGGCTATCAGACGAGCGAGAAGACCTATAGCATCTTCAAAAAACAGTCTATTGTCCATATAGACCGCAAAATTAAGAAATATTATTGTTAAAATCAAAAGAAAATCGTGTTTTATTTTGATTTATGACAGAAAAAAACTAACTTTGCAGAAATGTAAAGAGAGAATTTATGCAGGTCAACAGTCATTTATCGGTACTTATTCACGAACAAGCGAAGCACTACGGCGNTCGCGAAGTTATGGTGTATCAGGATTTTGGGGAGACAGAGTGGAAATCGATGTCGTGGAACCAGATGTCTGTCTTGGTAAAGCAGATCTCCAACGCTCTGCTCAACCTGGGCNTCAAGGTTCANGAGAACATCGCTATCTTCTCACAGAATTCATGGCAGTATTTCTGTACCGACTTCGGNGCNTGGGGCATCAGGGCTGTGACNATACCTTTCTACGCTACGAGCAGCGAGGATCAGATACATTATATGATCAACGATGCCAACGTACGTTTTATCTTTGTCGGGGAACAGGAACAGTATGACAAGGCACACCGTGTATTCGCTCTCTGTCCTCAGATGGAACGTATCATCGTCTTCGACCGTAACGTACGGATAAGCAGTCATGACCATACGGCTCTCTATTTCGATGACTTCCTGAAGATGGGAGAGAACATGCCCCGACAGACGGAGGTGGAGAAACTGTATAAGGAGGCATCGATGGATGACACGGCAAATATTCTCTATACCAGCGGTACCACGGGTGCCAGCAAGGGTGTGATACTGACGTACGGACAGTTNCACGCGGCTCTCGAGGCCAACCACAAGGCGGTGACGCAACTGTCTGACAAAGACCGTCTGTTGGTGTTCCTGCCCTACACCCATATCTTCGAGAGAGGTTGGGACATACTGGCACTCACGGAAGGTGCCACGCTGATGGTGAACACCGACCCGCATAAGGTGCAACAGGCGATGAAGGAGCTGCATCCTACGAGTATGAGCAGTGTACCGCGATTCTGGGAGAAGGTATACATGGGTGTACAGGAAAAGATTGAGTCGTCTAACGCGGTACAGAAGAANATNCTGATGAACGCATGGAAGATAGGACATAAATANAATATCGACTANATCAGTAANGGCAAACGTCCGCCTCTGCCACTCGCGATGGAGTATAAGGTGATAAACAAGACCATACTCTCATTAGTCAAGAAAGAGTTGGGACTGGAGAACGCCAATATCTTCCCTACGGCAGGTGCCGCAGTATCACCACAGGTGGAGGACTTCGTTCACTCCATCGGTATAAACATGGTGGTGGGATACGGACTCACGGAATCTCTGGCTACCGTAAGTTGTGACAGGGAGAACATGCCGTATACACTAGGTTCGGTGGGAAGACTTATCGACTCTGTACAAATAAAATTCTCCGAAGACGGCGAGATACTCCTGAAGGGTCCTACGATAACGAAGGGATATTTCAATAAGGAGNTGCTCAACAAGGAGGCTTTCGACGAAGAAGGATTCTTCCGTACGGGTGACTGCGGATATATGAAAGACGGGGAACTGTTCCTTACTGAGAGGAAGAAAGACCTGTGTAAGACGTCTAACGGAAAATATATTGCGCCGCAGATGGTGGAATCGAAACTGCTCGTAGACAAGTTCATCGACCAGGTGGCAGTGATAGCCAACGAGAGACAGTTTGTCTCTGCCCTTATCATNCCTGAGTTCCGTCTCGTGGAAGCATGGGCNACGGAACATGGNGTATCGTTNGACAGCAGGGAGGATCTGTGTGTCAACGAACAGGTACATAAGATGATGGCCGACCGTATCGANACGTTACAACAGGGACTGGCNCATTATGAGCAGATAAAGAGGTTCACTCTCCTACCTCATCATTTCAGTATGGAGAAAGGAGAGCTCACCAACACACTGAAGATAAAGAGACAGGTACTGTTGGTGAACTACAAGAATGAAATAGATAAAATGTACGAAAACTAATGATAACGAGCGATCAACTGAAAGATTTGCAGCAGAGGGCAGAGGCCCTGCACCGCTATCTAGATATAGACNAGAAAGAAGATAGAATACGAAGAGGAGGATCTGCGCACTCAGGCTCCCGATTTCTGGGAAGACCGTAAGAGAGCCGAGGAGCAGATGAAGAAGGTGAAAGGCATAAAGAAATGGATTGACGGCTACAACGAGGTGAAGATGCTCACCGATGAGTTGCAGCTAGCTTTTGATTTTTACCACGACGACATGGTGACCGAGGAGGAGGTGGATNCCGACTACCAGAAAGCGCTTAAGGCCGTGGAGGACCTGGAACTGAAAAATATGCTCCGTCAGAANGAGGATCCTATGGACTGCGTNCTGAAGATAAACAGTGGCGCAGGNGGTACCGAGAGTCAGGACTGGGCATCGATGTTGATGCGTATGTACATGCGTTGGGCAGAAGCTCACGGTCATAAGGTACGTATCAGCGATATCCANGAGGGCGATGAGGCAGGTATAAAGAGTGTCACNATGGAGATAGAAGGTGGTGAATATGCCTACGGGTTCCTGAAGAGCGAAAACGGGGTACACCGTTTGGTGCGAGTGTCACCGTTCAACGCGCAGGGAAAACGTATGACGAGTTTCGCGAGCGTCTTCGTGACCCCTCTCGTAGACGACAGNATAGAGGTCTTCGTAGACCCCGCCCGTCTGTCATGGGACACCTTCCGTTCGGGTGGTGCCGGTGGACAGAACGTGAATAAGGTGGAGTCNGGCGTGCGACTGAGGTATATGTACCAGGATCCCGATACGGGAGAGGAAGAGGAGATACTCATCGAGAATACCGAGACGCGCGACCAACCGAAGAACAAGGAACGTGCGATGACGTTGTTGAAATCGCAACTCTACGACCGTGCGATGAANAAACGTCTGGAGGCACAGGCAAAGATAGAAGCAGGAAAGAAAAAAATAGAATGGGGAAGTCAGATAAGAAGTTATGTCTTCGACGACCGAAGGGTGAAAGACCATCGTACCAACTATCAGACAAGTGATGTGGACGGTGTGATGGACGGTGACCTCGACGGATTCATCAAGGCATACCTTATGGAGTTCCCTGTCAACGAAGAAGATTAAAACTTAAGATTATGAGTGACAAGAATAGAGTAAGCAAAGCTAAACGCGAGGAGAAAGAGAAGAAGACAGCAGAGAAGGTGGTACTGGGTATTATCATCGCACTGATAGTATTAGGACTCATCTTCATGGCNGTCGTTACCTCGGGCATGTAATAATGGCGCAGGAGATAGANAGAAAATTCCTTGTAGTTGACGACAGCTACAAGACCTTGGCGTTCTCGCANAGCAGGATCCATCAGGGGTTCATCTGCTCTGAGAAAGNTAGNACCGTGCGCGTAAGGATACGTGACGAGAAAGCCTACCTTACTATAAAAGGCCCTTCNGATGAGAAGGGACTCAGCAGGTATGAGTTTGAGAGGGAGATAACCAAAGAAGAGGGACTGGAACTGATGAAGCTCTGTGAACCNGGTATCATAGACAAGACGCGCTACCTGGTGAAAGCGGGCAACCACACCTTTGAGGTTGACGAGTTCTATGGCGACAACGNNGGTCTGGTAATGGCAGAGGTGGAGTTAGGNTNTGAAGACGAAGCTTTCGANCNNCCNGCNTTNCTNGGNAAGGAAGTNACAGGNGANAAAAAATACTACAATAGCAGCCTGATAAAGAACCCATTTAGAAAATGGATAATTGATAATTGAAAATGGATAATTAAATGTTTAACTGGGTAATAACTATCCATTATCCATTATCAATTATCAATTAGAAAAAGTCTCTTTAAGTGCTCAACTAACAAGAAAATGGAAAAGGATACTAGAATCGGATTTGGCTCCAAGCTCGGCATGATGCTTGCCACGGCAGGTTCTGCCGTAGGATTAGGAAACGTGTGGCGTTTCCCATATATGACGGGCAACGACGGAGGTGCCGCCTTCATATTAGTATATATAGGATGTGTCATCTTGTTGGCTATTCCCTGTATGATAAGTGAGTTTATTATCGGTAGGGAGAGCGGTTCCAACGCAGCAAGGGCATACCGGAAACTGGCACCGCGAAGCATACTGAGTTACACGGGTTACATCGGTGTCTTCGCCGCTTTCCTTATCAGCACATACTATGCCGTAATATCAGGATGGTGTGTCCAGTACGTGGGAGCATCACTAATGGGCAGTCTGCACGGGTCGACGGAATATTTCCAGACCTACTTCAACGATTTCGCGAAAGGTACGTTGAATCCTATCATACTTACAGTGGTGATACTGCTCTTCACACACATTATTATAATAAAAGGTGTAAGGGGCGGTATAGAGAAGGCATCAAAAATGATGATGCCCGCCCTGTTTATTATTTTGGTGGTAATGGTGTTCATCACCTGTACACTGCCTGATGCCGACAAAGGTATCGAGTACCTGTTGTATCCCGATTTCACTAAGATAACACCGTCGGTATTCATCGACGCCCTGGGACAGTCGTTCTACTCCATGAGCATCGCCATGGGTATCCTCTGTACGTACGCGTCATACTATGTGAGGAGCGTGAAACTGGAGAAGACGGCGTATCAGATTGGTGCTATCGACTTCCTCGTGGCGATACTGTCAGGACTCATCATCTTCCCTGCAGCTTTCTCCGTGGGCATCAGTCCCGACAGCGGTCCGTCGNTGCTTTTTGAGACCATCCCCGTGGTCTTTGACAANGCCTTTGCCGACATGCCGATAATCGGTTACTGCATATCTCTGATGTTNTACTGCCTGTTATCACTAGCGGCTATAACATCGTTGATATCCCTACACGAGGTAAGCACATCGTTTATCATGGAGGAGGCACATCTCTCGAGGACAAAGAGTACCACGATAGTCACGGTGGCAGCGTGCGTCATGGGTGCCCTCTGCTCTCTGTCATACAGTGACGTGGATTGGTTGAAGATAGGCGGTATGAGTCTCTTTGGTTTCTTGGATATGATAACAGGACAGTATATGTTACCCCTCGGCGGTCTGCTTTCGTGTATCTTCGTGGGATGGATACTGCCTAAGAAGATGCTCAAGGGACAGTATACCAACTGGGGCGCAGTACATACCTACTCGTTCAACTGGTACTATTTCTGCGTGAAATTTCTTTGTCCAATATTAATCTTGATGATCTTTCTTCATCAATTTGAAATTATTTAGTTAATAAATATTTGAATACACTATGATGAATATTAAATATTGTCGCGAAGCGACTAACTATCCATTATCAATTATCAATTATCAATTATCGTGAAACGATCTGGTTTTGCTACAAAGATTGGAGTCGTGCTAGCTACAGCAGGAAGTGCTGTAGGCTTAGGTAATATATGGCGTTTCCCATATATGATGGGACAGCATGGCGGTGCTGCCTTCATCCTGTTATATATCGGTTTCGTAGTACTGTTAGGTATCCCCGGCATGGTGGCAGAGTTTATAGTAGGAAGAGAAGGCAATGCTAATGCCGTAAGGTCGTATTTCAAACTCGGAAAACGGACACCCTTTGCTTTAGCAGGTATCATCGGTCTGTTTGCATCGATATGTATATTAGGTTTCTACTCCGTCATATCAGGATGGTGCCTGTATTTCTTCTACGCATCGATGACGGGCAAGCTACATGGTGATACGGAACAGATAAAAAATGTCTTCGACAATTTCTCCACATCTGCTGTCACCCCAGCCATATTATCCGTGGTGTTCATCATCCTCACTAATCTGATAGTATCGCGAGGAATAAAAGAAGGTATCGAGAAACTGTCAAAGATCCTTATGCCACTGCTTTTTATCTTCCTTATAGCAATAAGTATAGCGGCTTGCTCACTGCCGAATGCCATGGAAGGTATAAAATTTCTCTTCCATCCCGATTTCTCAAAGGTCGACGGTGCCGTGGTATTAGGAGCCCTAGGACAGGCTTTCTTCTCACTAAGCCTAGGTGCAGCATGTCTGTGTACATACGCCTCCTACTTCGACAAGTCGATAAACCTGTTAAAGTCGGCAACGGAGATAGCCCTCATCGATACCTTAGTGGCGATATTCGCAGGACTGATGATCTTCCCCACGGCTTTCTCCGTAGGAATCAGTCCCGACAGTGGACCGTCACTGGTCTTTATCACCCTTCCCAACGCGTTTAATCTCGCATTCAGCAGCGTACCTGTTTTAGGAGATATCATATCTATGATGTTCTACATACTGCTGGCGTTGGCAGCCATAACATCTACGATATCCTTGCACGAGATGGCTACGGCGGTCTTCCATGAAGAACTGCATCTGTCTAGAAAAGTTGCGGCAGCAGTAGTGACGACCATCTGTTCTGTTATTGCAGTACTGTGCTCACTGTCTTTGGGAGCCGAACACATAAACGTGGGAGGGAAAGACCTCCTCGACGCCCTCGACTTCTTCACAGGACAGATATTATTACCTATAGTATCCATGTTGACCTGTCTCATGGTCGGCTGGTACCTACCGAAGAAAATGGTTAAGGACGAATATACCAACTGGGGAGCAACAGGTGCACGACTCTATAACGTGTTCCTCTTCATCATCCGATTCGTTTGTCCGATACTAATACTTATCATCTTAGTTAATTGATAGTTGATAATGGATAATAAAAAAAATCTTCGAAGCGAATGCTCCGAAGATTTTTTATCTTGCGAGCCACAGCTCGGGATTTATCTTACTTACTCCCTTACGAAGCTGGAACTGCAAGATATTATCGTCATTGACCCTACCTAATGTCTGACGGGTACTGACTTTCTGTCCCTTACGGACGGAGACGCTGGCAAGGTTGCAGTATACCGAGATATAACCGCCATGCCGAACCATCACTACCATGGTGCCACCAAAACCGAAGACACCGCTTACCTCGCCGTCGAAGATAGCACGTGCCCTACAACCCGTAGATCCTTTGATGTTTATTCCTTTATTGTCAAGTACCACGTTCTTGAGTCCCTCCACGTTATACTGTCCGAAATGACTTACTATACGGTAGTTGCCCGTGATAGGCATCGGCAGTCGACCTCTGTTGCTCTCGAAGTTACCGCTCAACCTTGAGTCTTCGCTGCTCAACGTAGGCGTCTTACTCCTCTTCACCTCGGCCAACTCTCTCTCAGAACGTTCCTTCTCTGCCTTAGCCTGTCTCTCTGCCTCTGCCCTCTCGGCTTCCGCCCTACGGGCTTTTGCAGCGGCTAACTCGGCATCTCTCCTACGCTCCTCACGTTTCTCAGCCTCTCTCTTAGCCTCTGCCTCCTTCTTCGCTGCAGCGGCCTTCTTGGCGTTCTCTGCCGCTACTCTAGCTCTTTCCTCGGCAGCTTTGGCTTCGGCCTTGGCTTTCTCTTCTGCGACCTTAGCTTCCGCTATCCTACGGGCGTTCTCCCGCGCTATACGTTCTGCCTCGGCTTTCTTACGGGCTATCTCGGCCTCGCGCTTCTTACGAGCCTCTTCTGCCTTACGCTTCGCCTCTGCCTCAGCACGTGCCTTGGCTTTGGCTACTTCGATAGCTATCAACTGGTCTATCTTGGCATTCAGAGCCGCATCTTCCTTCTTATGTTGGTTGATGACCGACTGTATGGTCTTCTGCTGTTTCTGCAACGAGGACACCATCTTCTGCTGTTCATCGTGCTCGCCACGCAGCTTCTTCTGTTCCTGTTGTCCCTGCCACAGTTTCTGGTTCTTATGGTCTTTCTCGGTCTTCAGCTCCGCCTGTTTCTTATCTACACGAGCCTGCTGCTGTTTCAACAGTTCGCCCTGACCTTTCTGATAGTCGGCATACTGACGGATAAAACGCATCCTGCGGTACATCTGTACCAGGTTGTCGGCACTGAAGATAAACATCAGCTTATCCTGTATGGAATGGTTCTTTGCCAGATAACGCATGGATTTGATATAGTTGGCCTTACGCTCCTGCAACTGTTCCTCAAGGGTCTTCAACTGTCCTCCGAGCTTGTCGATATTACCGTCGATATTTACTATCTCGTTTTTTATCGTGTCAATATCTCGCTGTCGCTTGGCTATCTCACTGTTTATAACCATCAACTGCCCCATCCTCTTCTTCACGTCCTGCGTGTTAGCCCTCAACTTCTGTTCATTCTGTTTTATCGATTTCTGAAGCTGTGTCCTCTGACTCTTCAGGTCGTTTATCTCTTTCGTGGAGTAGTTGGTCGTGCTCTTCTTTGAAGTACTCTTTCCTGTAGACTTCTTCGATGTCGTCTTCTTAGCAGTAGATTTCTTTGCGGTCGTTGTTGACTTCTTTACAGTAGATTTCTTGGCGGTAGTAGTCTTCGCTGTAGACTTCTTTGCCGTTGCCTTTTGGGTAGCAACAGCCTTCTTCTGTCCCGTGCTCTTCTTATTCTGAGCATGTGACAGAAGGAAACAAGAAAGAAAGATTAATAAATATAATCTTCTCCTTGCCATTATAGTGCCATGAATCTTCTAAGTATTTCGCTCACGCTGACCTGTGTGTACGCATCAGACAGTTCCGTGCGTGTCTCCCACTCCGAATCGTGCTCGATGTAATTGAGGGTAAGGGTCATATTAACATCCTTAGTGCTGTCGGCAGAGAACTTAACTGTGTTCTTCTTCGGGAACTGACGGTGACTGACCGCGATGAAATCGGAGTAATCCCAGTTGAGCTGCGATTTGCCGTGTACCTTATCCTTATACATGATATTAGCCATCTGGATAAGTCCGTCGCCCTTGTCAGCAAGCCACTTATAACTCATCTTATCTCTCTCGTAAGATATCACCACCTGATCTTTCGTTACGTCAGACGTGTAACTCTTATAAGTTTCATCCGAGACCTTCGATGCACCGGGCATAAACAGCTCATTCCAGAAGAGTGCCTGTAATGAGTAGAAGTTGATACCTGTGTTTCTGAGGAATTCCAACTGGTTGTAAGATGCCTTGATATACTGCTTGTTGATACGGTCGACGATAAGCACGTAATCCTTAGTGAACTCCAATCTACCGGCCTCNACGAAACCGAAAGCCATAAGCTGAAGACGTATCACGTCGTCTTTCTTCATCTTCAGGTTACCCGTAAGCGTCATATCCTGTGGACCGCGCTGTATACGGAATTTCACCTTCGAAGTGATGAACTTCTTATACTGCGCGTTATCACTGACCTTCTGCAGGAAACGTGTATGTTCCAACACAGCAGGTGACGGAGTAGTATCAACCTTAGTAGTCTGTTTCTTTGTTCCGCAGGCTGCCAACAAAACCACTGCAGCTGCAAACATAACCTTAGAAATCGTTAGATGTTTCATTTTGATATGTATTTCTTTTGTTTTATTTTTCTTTGTAACACGAGATGTTTCTTCTCGTCGTAATCTTCTTCTTTCGCGTAATTCTCCTGAGCCTGTTCCCAGTATTCCTGAGCTTTCACCTTATCTCCGGAGAGATAATAGATATCGCCCGCATGCTCAAAGATCTCCCCGTTGTAAAGGGTGTCGTTCTCCAATGCCTGGTCGATATACACCTTCGCCTCGTCATAACGCTTCTTCTGGAACAGTATCCATGCGTATGTGTCGAGGAAGGTGGCGTTCTTGGGCTCTGCATGTATAGTCTTGTAACTCATACTCTCCGCCTTGTCGAGGTCTTTCTTCTCCAGACTCAGATAATAGGCGTAGTTGTTCATGCATCCCACATTGTCATCTTTCCACTGCAGACAGCTATCGTATGCTTCAAACGCTCCCTTACGATCACCCTTGGCTTGCAGGATATCTCCCATAAGAGCGTAATAGTCTGACACCAACGAGGGGTCGCTCTGCGAGTTTATGACGCTGATACCCTTACGGAACGTCTCTAAAGCGGCTTCGTTCTCCTTCTTCATGTAATGGGCTATTCCCATGTAATAGTAAAAACCCATATTCTCGGAGTCGTATTCCGTGGCAGGACGAGCCAGACGAATCACCTCGTCATAGTCTTTCTGTTCCCACGCATACTGTATCAGTTCTATTCGCGCCACAGAGCTCTCTCTGTCTACGTCTAAGATGCGGTGATACACGGTTGCTATAGTATCTTTATCTGCCTTCACGCTGTTGAGGTAGATTGCATAAAGCAACAACATATCCGTTGTCTTCTGCTTACCGGCCACCACATCCTTGAAGATATTTATCACCTTCAGACTGTCACCGCCCTTGGAGGCATTGTCCTGCACCACGTCGCGCATGATGTCTATCTTGTCGGTGACGGCTGTCTTATCGTTCTTCAAAAGACTGCGCAGCATCTGTTCTGCCTGCGTCTCGTCATCTACACGCTTGTAGTATCTGTATAGCGACGCCATAGCGGCGGAGTTGTCGGGTTCTTCCTTGAGCACGTTCTGATAGATAGCGTAAGCCTCATCGTTCTTACCCTGTTCCATCAGGAAATCGCCTTTGATGGTTTGTATATTCAGATCCGAAGGATGCTCAGCTATCAGCTTGTCCATCTCCTCGATGGCTTTCTTATGCTCTCCTGTCTGCGTATACAACTGCGCCTTCGTAACCGAGACTTTCTCGTTCCTGCCCTCTGCCACCTCCAGTCTGTTGAGTGTAGAGATGGCGTTGTTGTAGTCACCGCGCTGCATATACAGCTGCAACAGCATCTCAAGGATGTCCGACCTGTCGAGGTTGTGCGAATAGAGGTCTTCGTATGTCTCTATGGCCTTGTCGAAGTTGCCCTTCTTAAGACTCATCTGAGCTACCATCTCCTGGTACACGTCATTACCGGGATCATACTCCCTCGCCCTGTCGAAATAGTATTCCGCCAATGAGTCTTGATGCATCACGGCATAATACTGTCCAAGTCGATAACATACCTCGGGCGCATCAGGATTTATCTCGTTACAGTGTCTGAGCAGTTCGAAGCTGGCGTCAAAGTTACCTTTCAGTTGCTGCACCTGTGCCTCTAAAAAGAACTGTTCAAAGCGCGTACGCTCATCATCGTTGAGAACACGTGTCGAGACAGGTGTCTTCGCTACCGCTGTCTTTCCGCTGCTCTGCACCTTACCCGCGCTACCGCATGACACGCATGCCGACAGCATGAGCCACGACATGGCAACACCGACGATATGTCTGTATATCCTGATCACTGCGCTGATATTATTTTACTCCCGTGTGTCCGTAGCCTCCGCTACCACGTTCTGTTTCGTCAAGTTCTTCTACTACCTCAAACTGTCCCTGTTCGTGCTTTGCTATCACCATCTGAGCCACACGCTCACCGTCGTTGACGATGAAATCTTCTTCAGACAGGTTGATAAGCAGAATACCCAATTCTCCGCGATAGTCTGCATCTATAGTTCCGGGAGAATTGAGGACGGTGATACCTTTCTTCAATGCCAGTCCACTACGAGGACGCACCTGTGCCTCATAACCGGGAGGCAGGGCGATATACAAACCCGTAGGAATCAGTTTACGCTGCATCGGCTTGATAAGTATCGGACTGTCAAGGTTGGCTCTCAGATCCATACCTGCACTCTGCTCCGTAGCGTATGCAGGCAAGGGCTGATGACCTTTGTTTACTATCTTAATCTTCATAAAAACGTTTTTATGGCTACAAAATTAACTAAATATTTACACAATCGACCGTTTTTCAACGAAAAAGTTGCAAAATGAAGAAAAATATTGACTACGGTGGAAAGAAACGGGATTTTTGGTGTAACTTTGCAACAAACAACTATTATGACGATGAGTAATACGATGCAATGGGATAAACTGATATCCAACAAACGACTGGGACAGGAGTTGGAACATCCGGAGCGACATGATGACAGGAGTGAGTTCCGACGTGACTACGACCGCCTGATTTTCTCTGCTCCCTTCCGTAGACTGCAGAACAAAACACAGGTCTTCCCCTTGCCGGGAAGCGTCTTCGTACACAACCGACTCACACATTCTCTAGAGGTGGCCAGCGTAGGACGGTCGTTGGGTTATGACGTCAGCAACGGACTGATAAAAAAGCATCCTGAACTCGAGGGGTCTATGATATCCGAGATGGGTTCCATCGTCTCCGCTGCCTGTCTGGCTCACGACCTGGGCAACCCGCCCTTCGGTCATTCGGGCGAGAAGGCTATACAGTCGTATTTCCTCGATAACGACAGTTACGAACTCAAGAAATGTCTGAAAAAACAGACGTGGGATGATATCACCCACTTCGAGGGTAACGCCAATGCCTTCCGTCTACTCACTCACCGCTTCCTCGGTCGCAGACAGGGTGGTTTCGTGATGACCTATTCTACCCTTGCATCGATAGTGAAATATCCGTATTCCTCGTCTCTGTCACACAACGGAAAATTCGGTTTCTTCCAGTCGGAACGTGAGGCCTTTGAAAGGGTGGCGAAAGAGTTGGGTATTATATGCAGGAAAAGTGACGAAGAGGGTGCACAGTACGTGAGATACCCACTGGTATACCTCGTCGAGGCGGCCGATGATATCTGTTACGAGATAATGGATATCGAGGATGCACATAAACTGAAAATCCTCTCTTTCATGGAGACGCGCGACCTACTGATGCAATTTCTCACGCCGCAGCAACAGGAGAAGATCCTGCATAGGATAGAGTCGGAAGGTATCACCGACGACAACGAGAAAATCAGTTATATCAGGGCATGCGTCATCGGGGTACTGGAATCGGAATGTGTGGCGGCGTTCCTCAGTCATGAAGAGGAGATTCTCAACGGCACCTTCCAAGGGTCGCTCATAGACAATATATCTCCGTTCCATCATGCAGCATATAAAAACTGCACGGAGATATCACTGCAGAAAATTTACAACAGCCGGTTAGTGCTCGATATCGAACTCTCGGGTTATAAGATTATGCAGACGCTCATGCAACAGATGGTGGAGGCTGTGGTGTATCCCGACAGGTTCTACTCCAAACAGTTGATAAAAAGGGTGAGCAGTCAGTATGACATCAATGCCGGCGACCTCGACACACGTATCATGGCAGTGCTCGACTATATCAGTGGGATGACCGATATCTTCGCACTCGACGTGTATCAGAAAATCAACGGTATCAGTCTACCGATAGTGTAAATTACGATTGACTTATAATCTTGGTAATCAAGTTGTTGGCGCCCGAAGTGATTTTCAGGGCCTCAGGATGTTCCTTTACAAAAGAGGCGATATGACGGGTGCACTTATCCTCTAAGATCTCGTTTACGGAAATCAGGATTCCTGTCTCCTCCACATCCCCGAACCCGTAGTTGATGGCAGTACCAAAGAGTTTCATCGTTGGACTGAGGTTCATGTACGAGTTGACCAACGGTGGTATGTTGTACCCCATCTTTCGTATTTCGGCGTTGAGAAGTCGGTAATCTTCTGTAAAATTCTTTCCTGTGAAGAATTTCTCCAGTTCCTCTACGGGAGTATCCAGTTCCAGTGGTTTTACAGGTACTATAAGGTTCTCTTTATCGTCAAAATATTTCTTCAGGAAATAAAGTATCAGGTCACGCCCTTTTCTGATGTACGAAGGATACATCGTGAACTTTCCGAAGAAATATTCTATCTCAGGATGTATGATAGGTATAGCACCCAAACCGTCCCACAGGTTGTCGAGAGCAAAGATGCTCTTCGTATTCTTACGGACATTCTGATATTCCAGTGTAACGAAAGATCTTCCCAGCTCTACCGTCTTAGGCATGTATTCTTTGAGAAATTTATCGGAGAAACGGAAGAGATGACCCATAGCGGTGTCCGGTTGACCGTCGGCATTCAAACGCCAATCTTTACCCAAAAGATAACGGTAACCGCCGATAATCTCGCGCTCTTCGGGGTTCCATACGACAAGTTGCTTGTAGCAATTCTCACAGGTATCATATTCGTCAAGGTCAAGCTCCTTACCCGTACCACCACCTGCGGCACGGAACACTATCTCCCTGAGACGACCCAGTTCCCTCACTACATTAGGGGAATCGTGATAATCGACGATATATATCTTGTTGTTACTCTTATTCGTCGACCTCAACTGCTTGTCCGATGTAAGCTCCGATTCCAGTATCTCTTTGTCTACCGGAGCAATTATCTCTTCGTCAACTCTGTTCATCTATCGTATCTTTCTCTTCTCTGTTATAACTCATAGACTTTCGCCCTTACTTCCTGTGCCCACTCCTTATGTGTCTTCGACTTGTCGAACGTCTGCCACGGTATCGGTTTTCCGAAGGCCACGCGAAACGTCTTGTGAGTATTCTTATACATCTCGTCAACCAGGAACAACATCGCCACATTAAATTTCAGATGCAAGCGTTTGCACCAGTTGGCGATATTATAAAACCTTTCCGAGTTCTGTCCACCGAAATGTATGGGCACCACATCACGATGATACTGCACACTCTTGGTGATAAAGGTCTTCGACCAAGGCAGATCCTGTATCTTACCGTCTATCTTCCTGGAACATAAGCCCGCGGGAAACATCAACATGTGATTGTCGCTCTGAAAACCGCTCTCTACCATGGCAGGGAAATCACGACTCTGCTTACCCGTCTTGTTGATAGGGATACAGAGAGGTGCCAAACCCGGCAGGTTCATCAGCAGGTCGTTGACAAGGTAACGAAACTTACTGTCGTAACGGCGACCTATGATAGCACCTAAGGCTACACCGTCCTCACCTCCCAACGGATGGTTGCTGACGAAAGTGTACAACTTACCATCGTCTTTTGACGGGAGATTCTCCTCGCCTTCCAACTGAAGCGTCATATCCAGGTAACGGACACATTCTTCCAACCATGGAGTGCCTACCAGATTACGACTCTCCCACAGGTATTCGTTTACTTCGTCTTCGTGGATAGTCTTCTTAAGCCAGTTTACAAGACAACGGGGGACAAACTTCGCCTTGTCTCCCATCTTACTCGCAAGAATCTTGTCTATATCTATCGTTTTCTCCATTGCAAAAACCGAACAAATGACATTCTGGTTTTAAAGCACTGCAAAAATACGATTATTTTTTCAAATTCACACTTTTTCTATCAAAAAAGTTCCAAAATAGTACTAAGAGAAGGCAAAAACCTTCTCTTAGTACAGTAAAATCAATCAAAAACCTGTTTCTTCACAGACTCATGACCATCTTTATAACGGGTCACGACGAGGTTGACACCTTTATGCGGAACATTACTCTCTATACCACTCATGTTTACGTAACGTATATGTTCCACGTTCTCAACGGATGTGTCGGCATCGGAGATATTGTCTATACCCGTAGATGCCGCAAGGTTGAGGATATAAGCGATACCCTTCAGGGCATTTATCTTACCATGTGTACCAAATTGAATGTATGTACTTCCTTCAGGACCGGTAAAATCATCATAATCACAGGTGGCTGCCATAATATTTCTGACGCTGTCGATATTCAGTGTGATACCGTTTCTCTGTGCACAGTCCATCCACAACGCCACAATACCCGTCACACACGGTGCCGACATCGAAGTACCCTGCATCGATCCGTAAGGATTCTCCATATCCTGATTAACACGAACGTAACCCTTTTTATATTCTGATGTATCCCTATACGTATATCCCTTAGAGCTATGATTTACAGCAGAATATATTTTTTCTCCCGGTGCAGAGATAAAGGGACCAGCCGGTCTGTCGTTACCTATGCTGAAACTCGAGAACATGGAGATATCACCATTAATAGAATTGTATTTATTCACGCCTTCATTTTGGGTATAATGTCCGTCACTACCATGGGCAGGAGATAAAGTGACATTACCCTTTACAACCCTAGTTGATGTATCCCTGATACCATTATACTTGTCTTCGGCGATGGTTCTCGATACGTATGAACCGATATTAATGACATTATCATCAAAAGAATCGGTATTCATAGAACACAAGTTGTCGCCCTCTGTAAAATCAATATCTTTTATCTTGTCCACGGGATAGAAACTACAGTTCGAGTTCCAGGCTTCAAAAATAAAATCTTTTTCGCCATTAAGAGAAGAAACCTCTAAAACGAAATATTTTTGTACTCCTGTCCATGCGTCTGTAATAGAATCCCTACTAATATTAACAATACAACATTCCTTATTGACAAAATTATTATATTCTATTCCTATGTCTGCTATCAGACCCGTCAACTCACGAATATTTATTAAATCCGAAATACTTCTTCCATTTTCTAAAGTTATAGAATCAACGACAAGCAGAGGGGTATTGGTAACCGATGTCGTATCGAACACATATAACTTTGCCATCAAAGGAACGTTTTTATCATGAGGTATAACGTATGCACCATAACTTTCTACATCATTGACTTGCATAATTTTTAAATTATAACCACTAAGAGCAAGACGAATCGCGTCATCCGACGACTCTATCTCTTTTACCGCATGACTAGCGGTTCCGCCACTATTCCCGGCACTCTTGATTACAACCATATTGGGATTATTTTCCTTTAGTGCATTTGCTAAGGCAGTTGACGTTGTTTCACCACCAACATGAGCCCCCAAGGAAGACCCCCAACTACAGTTGAAAACACATGGCATATTATGTTCCTTGGAATATTTGGCGGCTTCTATAAAACCTATAGACAAATCATCATCATCCAGACTCTCACTCAAAAATATATCCGCTTCGGGAGCCATGCCTCCAAAAAGAGCTGTCGTATCGTCTACGGATAAGACCTGTATCTTACCATCTACCTCCTTAACATTGGAACCCGCGGCAATACTTGTAGTGTGGGTTCCATGATCTTCTTTTGTATAATTCTGGATAGTCCCGTCTGTAATACTAGAAACCGGAACTTCTTCTCCATTACGGAAAATCTTCTTTATTCTGAGATCTCCATCTTTTGTCTTAAAAGCTTTGTGGTAAAAATCAAATCCTATATCAGACACCGCAACAAGGACACCCTTACCTGTATATGAGGTCTTCAAGCCTAATGACTGGGCGGCAGTCGTGTTATACAAAACATCCCTAGCTTGAGTCACAATACGCATGGAGTCGGTGTTTATCTCCTTTTTGGAACCCTTGTCTATAAACCTTACGGACTCTAAATCAACTATCTTATCAAAATTCTTCAAGGGTATCTTACCCATAAGGAAAGTACCGTAATCGTAACGAATCTTAACACCTAGGGATTCCAACTCTTTTACGGCAGAATGATCACTGACATAGATAAAAGCATTCATACTGTCGGTATCTAAAGCTACCGTGCGTAATTTCTTAGATCCATCCTCGCTACGAACTTTTCCTTTGGAAGAAAGGTATCTGCGTGTCTCTAAAGACACTTTCTTCAGTCGCTCGGTCTCCTGAGCGAACGACGCCGTGCATAAAAATACAGCAGTTAATAGGAGTAAAATTCTTCGCATGATTATTAGTAATTAATTTAACATAAATCTTCGAGTGCAAATATACAAAAAATTTTCTAACAGCACCATGTTTTTATTTTTTTTGAAAAAAGTGGGGAAAAGTGGTGCGATGTGGGGAAATTTTTATATCTTTGCAGTCGGAACAATTAATTAATAGTTCGCGCATGCGTTTATATGGTAATATCAACGGACGATTTGATGTCAAAGGCAGGGTCTTCCTGCCCGCGACATTCAGAAAGGTTCTCCAAACGGAGGGCGTTTCTACTATCGTAATGCGCAAAGATGTGTTTCAAGACTGCCTGGTACTGTATCCCGAGAAGATATGGAACGAACAGGTGGATATCCTGAGAGGAAGACTGAACAGATGGAACAAACAGCATCAGATGATTTATCGTCAGTTTGTTTCGGATGTGGAGATTCTCACCCTCGATGCCAACGGACGACTTCTTATCCCTAAACGTTACCTTGAGATGATAAACGTCTCGGGCGCAGTGAAATTCATCGGTATGGGCGACAGTATCGAGATGTGGGCAGAGAGAGATGAACCGTTTATGGCGGCGCAGGACTTCGGCGAAGCTTTGGAACAGTTGATGGGACAACCTACTACCGACGACGATGACTGAGGTAACTGAATATCACCTACCCGTACTACTTACTGAGAGTATTGACGGATTAAACATCAAAAAAGATGGTGTTTACGTCGACGTGACCTTCGGTGGTGGCGGTCATAGCAAGGAGATACTAAGATGTCTCGGCACAAACGGACATCTCTACGGTTTCGATCAGGATATAGATGCCATAGCCAACAGCCTCAACGATGAGCGCTTCACTTTCGTGAGAAGCAACTTTCGATTCCTGAAAAACTGGATGCGCTACTACGGTATAGACACTATCGACGGACTGCTTGCCGACCTCGGGGTGTCATCGCATCATTTCGATGATGAGTCACGTGGGTTCTCTCTCCGTTACGACGCTCCGCTCGACATGAGGATGAACAGCAGCAGTGCTGTGTCGGCAGCAGATATCGTAAACAAATACAGCGAGGAGCAGTTGGCGGATATCTTCTACCTCTACGGGGAACTGAAAAACGCACGACGTATCGCTGCCACGGTGGTGAAGAGAAGGATGGAAAAACCTATCTCTACCACAGGCGAACTGATAGACGTCACGAGCGCTCTCTTTCCGAAAGAGAGGGAGAAAAAGGAGATGGCGAAACTGTTTCAGGCGTTGCGTATAGAGACCAACCACGAGATGGAGGCGCTGAAAGAGATGATAACGGCGGCGGTAGACCTGTTGAAACCGGGCGGAAGACTATCGGTGATAACGTATCACAGTCTGGAAGACAGAATAGTGAAAAACGTAATGAAAGCGGGAAATACCGAGGGTAAGATGGTACAGGATTTCTTCGGACGCATAGAGAATCCTCTCAAGATAGTCAACTCAAAGGTCATAACACCATCGGAAGAGGAGATAACAAACAACCCGCGGTCGAGGAGCGCCAAACTGAGAATAGCGGAGAAACGATAGCACGAGATAAATGTATGGATGAAGTTAAAGAGATAGATAACAATCCTTCGGCAGAAACGATATGGGACAACAAAGCCGAACAGGAGTTGCAGGCGGAGAGGGAAGCTAAGGAACTGGAGGCCCTCGAAGCGGCGGCACAGAGGGAAGAGGAGGAACGACAGAAAGCGGAACAAACGGCGTCATCGATAAAAGAGGCACTGAAAGAAAGGGCGAAGGAGGAGGACTCTACCTCACCCAACCTGTCTCTGAAGAAAATCATCGGCGGTGACTTCCTTACGGCGGAACTCGTGAGGTCGCAACTGTGGCTCATCGTTATCATCGTGTTCTTTATCATCATATACATCGCAAACAGATACAGCTGTCAGCAGGATCTCATCGAGATAGATAAACTGCAGACGGTGCTGAAAGATGCTAAATATCGGGCCCTGACGAGCAGCAGTCAACTGACGGAGAAATGCAGGGAGAGTAAGGTGCTGGAGATGCTGGCAAATAATAAAGACAGTGTGCTGCATATTGCCAGTCAACCGCCATTCATCGTGGAGTTGCCAGATGAATAGTTGATAATGGATAGTTGATAGTTGATAGTTGATAGTTGATAGTTGATAGTTAAAAATGAAGGATGTGATAATGAGGAAGATAATATATTTAATTGAGAATATTGGTATTAATTATCAATTATCAATTATCAATTATCAATTTGTCACTGAGTCAAGGGGTCGTAATTAAAGACAGTGACGTTGANGAGTACAAGGGAATGAACAAATTCGAGAATAANAANGTTATGCCNAGGTATTTTGTCTTCGCNATAGTGATGGCACTTATCGGCGTGGCTATACTAGGTAAGGCGATGTTCACCATGACCGTGAAACGCGGGTATTGGGAGAAGGTGGCGTCAAGACAGAAGAGGGATTCTGTCAGCGTGCGACCCGTGCGAGGCAATATCCTTAGCTGCGACGGACAACTNATGGCCTCGTCAATTCCCGAATTTAAGATATACATGGACTTCAAAGCAGTGCANGAAGCGGGCAACGACTCTCTGTTGGACGCTAAGATNGACAGCATCTGCATGGGTCTGCACGAGATATTCCCTACCAAGAGTAAGGANGANTTNAGNAAACACCTGGAGAAAGGTAGAGCACAGATGAGTCGNAANTGGGCGATATGGCCGCGACGTATCGACTATAACACCTATACCGAGGTAAAGAAACTGCCGGTATTCAACCTNGTGTCGTATAANGGTGGATTCCATAAAGAGGANTTNGACTCCCGTCAGCGCCCCTTCGGTAGTCTGGCNATGCGTACNGTGGGTGACCTCTACGGTGGTAAGGATATGGCCCGTTGCGGTCTGGAGCTNAGCTTCGACTCCATACTACGTGGTACCAACGGTATCATGCACCGTCGTAAGGTGATGAACAAATTCCTCAGCATCACCGACACACCGCCTATCGACGGTGCCGACATCGTTACTACTATCGATGTCAACATGCAGGACCTTGCAGAACGCGCTCTTATCGATGAACTGAAACTGATAAACGGTAAGGTGGGAGTGGCTATAGTGATGGAGGTGGCTACGGGCGACGTAAAAGCTATAGTAAACATGACACGATGTGTCGACGGCGAATACCGCGAGGTGAAGAACGATGCGGTTAGCGACCTGCTGGAACCGGGTTCGGTGTTCAAGACGGCATCTATCATGGTGGCTCTTGACGACGGCGTGGTGGATACCACATATAGAGTGGAGACAGGCGGAGGCGTATGGCCGATGTACGGAAGGGAGATGAAAGACCACAACTGGCGCAGAGGCGGTTACGGTACCCTGACTCTGCCACAGACATTACACGTATCGTCAAACATCGGTGTAAGCAGGATAATAGATAAGTTCTATCACGACAACCCCGAGAAATTCGTGGATGGTATATACCGTATCGGACTGGCATCAGACCTGCATATACCTCTCGTGGGTTCTACACCCCCAAAGATCCGTAGACCGAAGAAGAACAGTCGCGGACAGTATGTCAACTGGAGTAACACCGCCCTGGCATGGATGAGTATCGGTTATGAGACACAGGTACCGCCTATCTCTACCGTCACCTTCTATAATGCTATAGCCAACAACGGTAAGATGATGCAGCCGCGATTCGTGAAACAGATAGTCAAGAACGGTGAGGTGATAGCTGACTTCCCTCCGGTGGTACTCAAAGAGCATATCGCCAAACCGAATACGGTNAAGAAAATGCAGATAATCCTCGAAGAGGTGGTAAGCAAAGGATTAGGTCGTAAAGCGGGAAGCAAGTCATTCAAGGTGGCAGGAAAAACGGGTACGGCACAGATATCACAGGGTGCGGGAGGATATAAGTCGGGCGTGACACAGTATCTTCTGAGTTTCTGCGGTTTCTTCCCTGCCGACAACCCTCGTTACAGTTGTATAGTATGTATACAAAAGAGCGGTCTGCCTGCATCGGGAGGCGGTATGAGCGGTGTGGTATTCCATCATATCGCGGAAGGTATCATGGCACAAGACCTGAAACTGGATGTCAGCGATGCGAGAGACAGTACGTCGTCAAAAATTCCTGACATCAAATACGGTGACAGCAATGCTTCGGATTATATCATCTCCAACCTCGGCATAAACGGTGTACGGGACAGTAAGAAAAGGAAATATGCCGACAACCTCATACCCGATGTCATAGGATGCGGTGCCAGTGATGCCGTATACGAACTGGGACGCAGAGGAGTGAGAGTGGTGCTGAGAGGACGAGGCAAGGTGACGGAACAGAGTATACCAGCAGGTACTAAGATACGAAAGGGACAGACCTGTACTCTGAGACTACAGTAATTGTTTGACACAACTAAAATAAAAGATATGAAGCTAAGCGAGTTATTGGTAAACATCAAACCTACCCTGATCACAGGAAGTACAGAGGTAGAGATAAAAGGAGTGAATATCGACTCCCGTAAGATCAGTGANGGACACCTGTTTGTGGCTATGAAAGGTACACAGGTGGATGGTCATAAGTTTATCGACAAAGCAATAGAGCAGGGAGCTAAAGCCATACTCTGTGAAGATGAGCCACAGGAGAAGAAAGAGGGGGTGACATATATCATGGTACCTTCTACGGAAGACTGTGTGGGAAAGGTGGCGACACTCTTCTACGGCGACCCTACGAAAAAGCTTAAACTCGTTGGCGTGACAGGCACAAACGGTAAGACGACCATCGCCACATTATTATATAATATGTTCAGGAAGATGGGACATAAATGCGGACTGCTCTCTACCGTATGTAACTATATAGAAGACAAGGCNATACCTGCCGACCATACCACCCCCGACCCTATCGAACTGAACCAGTTGCTCGGAGAGATGGTTGAGGCGGGTTGCGAATATGCGTTNATGGAATGTAGCTCACACGCCATAGCACAGAAACGTATCGGAGGACTGGAGTTTGCGGGGGGTATCTTCACAAACCTCACACGCGACCATCTCGANTACCATAAGACNTTCGAGAACTACCGCGACGCAAAGAANGCTTTCTTCGACGGGCTGAGCAAGAANGCCTTCGCCATAACGAATGCCGACGACAAGAACGGTATGGTGATGGTGCAGAACTGTAAGGCGACGATAAAGACCTATTCTACGAGGAGCATGGCTGATTTCAGGGCAAGGATACTGGAATGTCATTTCGAGGGTATGTACCTCGAGATAAACGGNAAGGAGGTTGGCGTGCAGTTTATAGGTAAGTTCAACGTCAGCAACCTCCTCGCGGTATACGGTGCTGCCGTGATGTTAGGCAAGACGCCCGACGAGATTCTCGTGGTACTGAGCACGTTGCACAGCGTCAGCGGTCGCTTGGAACCGATACGCTCTCCCGAAGGATTTACCGCTATCGTAGACTATGCACATACTCCCGATGCACTGGAGAACGTGCTCTCGGCTATTCACGAGGTACTGAACGGCAAGGGACATCTTATCACGGTGTGCGGAGCAGGTGGCAACCGCGACAAAGGTAAACGACCACTGATGGCGCAAGAGGCTGTAAAACAGAGTGATAAGGTGATAATAACCAGTGACAATCCACGTTTCGAGGAACCGCAGGATATCATCAACGATATGCTCGCAGGACTGAACGCGCAACAGATGAAGAAGGTGCTGAGCATCGCCGACCGTAAGGAGGCTATCAGAACGGCATGTATGATGGCGGAAAAGGGCGATGTGATTCTCGTGGCAGGAAAAGGACACGAAGACTATCAGGAGATAAAAGGAGTGAAACATCACTTCGATGACAGAGAGGTAATACGTGACATCTTTAATCAGTAACGACTATGCTTTACTATATCTTCAGATTTCTAGAACAGTACAACATACCTGGTTCGGGTATGTGGCACTATATATCATTCAGGTCACTCTTGGCCCTCATCCTGTCGCTGCTCATCTCGGCATGGTTCGGTGAGAAGTTTATCAAGTGGATGAAGAAACGTAATATCTCCGAGGTACAGCGCGACCCCTCTATCGATCCCTTCGGTGTGGAGAAGAAAGGGGTGCCCACCATGGGTGGTATCATCATCATCGTCTCTATCCTCATCCCTGTCATCCTGTTGGGACGTATGCGTAACATATACCTCCTGCTGATGATCATTACCACGTTGTGGTTGGGATTCCTGGGGTTCATGGACGACTATATAAAGATCTTCAAGAAGAACAAAGAGGGCCTGAAAGGAAAATACAAGATTATCGGTCAGGTAAGCATCGGTTTCATNGTAGGTATAACACTCTATCTCAGTCCTGACGTGGTGATGAGAGAGAATGTAGAAGCTAAGAGGGGTTTCGACCAGGAAGTGGTGATACGGCATAAGAGTCAACCGACGAAATCGTTGAAGACGACCATACCATTCCTCAAGCGACATAATCTGGACTATTCTAAGGTTATGTCGTTCTGTGGCAAATATAAGACGGCGGCAGGATGGATNCTCTTCGTGGTAATGACTATCCTCGTGGTAACGGCAGTATCTAACGGTGCCAACCTCAACGACGGTATGGACGGTATGTGTGCGGGTAACTCGGCCATAGTAGGTGTGGCCTTNGGTATCTTGGCATACGTATCGAGTCACTTGGGTTATGCCTCTTATTTTGACATCATGTATATCCCCGGTTCCGAGGAGTTAGTGGTGTTCCTCTGTGCCTTCGTGGGTGCCATGNTNGGTTTCCTGTGGTACAACTCCTTCCCTGCNCANATATTCATGGGTGATACGGGTTCGTTGACCATCGGAGGTATCATCGGTGTATGTGCAGTTATCATACACAAGGAACTGCTGTTGCCTATCCTCTGCGGTATCTTCTTCGTAGAGAGTCTCAGCGTGATAATACAGACGCAGTGGTTTAAGATAAACAAGAAGAAAGGTAAGAGGGTNCGNGTNTTNAGGGGTACACCTATCCACGACACGTTCCGTAAACTAGATTCGCAACTCGATGCTACCAGTACTTACGTACTCAAGAGATGGCCACGACGTCCTTTCCATGAGTCGAAGATAACGGTAAGGTTCTGGATAGTATCCATCATATTGGCTGCATTGACTATAATAACATTAAAGATCAGGTAAATGAAGAGAATGGTTGTTTTAGGTGCGGGCGAAAGCGGTGCCGGCGCCGCCGTANTGGCAAAGAAAGAGGGTTATGAGGTGTTCGTATCGGATATGTCGAAGATACGCGACAACTATAAGGCTATACTGGATAGTCATAACATAGAATGGGAGGANCAGCATCACAGCTTCGACANNATTCTTATGGCCGACGAGGTGGTGAAAAGTCCCGGCATACCTGATGAAGTGGAGGTGATACAGAAAATAAAGGAGAAGAATATTCCTATCATCAGCGAGATAGAACTGGCTGGCAGATACAGCAACGCCAAGATGATATGTATCACNGGCAGCAACGGTAAGACGACCACCACATCGCTGATATACCATATCTTCCAGAAAGCAGGATACGACGTAGGNTTAGCGGGNAACATCGGTAGNTCGTTGGCTCTGCAGGTGGCAGAGGAACCGCATGANTACTACATCATCGAACTGAGCTCGTTCCAGCTCGANAACATGTATAAGTTCAGGGCCAACATCGCCATTCTGNTNAATATNACTCCCGACCACCTGGACAGATACAACTTTGAGTTCCAGAACTANGTGGATTCCAAGATGCGTATCATACAAAACCAGACGGCGGAGGATNCGTTCATATACTGGAACGACGACCCCGTGGTGAAGAAAGAGCTGTCGAAATATAATATCCAGGCCGTGCAGTATCCGTTTAGCGAGATAAAAGAAGCAGGAGCCGTAGGATATATCGAAAACGGACAGTANACATTGGANGTTCCTACCCCGTTCAACATGGAACAGGAACTGTTGTCGCTGTCGGGAAAGCATAACATATACAACACGTTGGCTGCGGGACTGGCTGCCAACATATCCAACATAAAGAAAGATATTATCAAACAGTCGTTGAGCGATTTCCCCGGTGTGGAGCATCGTCTGGAGAAAGTCTGCGTGGTGAAGGGCGTGACCTACGTCAACGACTCCAANGCTACCAACGTAGATGCATGCTGGTATGCCTTGGAGAGTATGAAGACCAAGGTAGTNCTTATCATCGGAGGTAAGGACAAGGGCAACGACTACGACCAGATAAAACCGCTAGTAAAAGAGAAATGCAGGGCTATAGTATACCTCGGCGCTGACAACAAGAAGTTGCACGACAACTTCGATGATATGGGCATCGAGACACGCGACACNCACTCGATGAAAGACTGTGTGGAAGCCTGCTACAGTCTGGCACAACCGGGAGANACGGTACTACTGAGTCCCTGCTGCGCCAGCTTCGACCTCTTCAAGAATATGGAAGACAGGGGCGAACAGTTTAAGGAACTNGCGAGAAACCTATAATAGGAGATGATACTATATGAAGAGTTTTTATAATATTTTCAAAGGCGATAAGGTTATATGGATGGTGTTCTTCCTTCTGTGCATCATCAGCATCGTGGAGGTGTTCAGTGCCTCCAGTGCGCTGACNTACAAAAAGGGCAACTTCATGGGACCTATCATATATCATAGCCTCATCCTGTTGGTAGGTTGGGCTGTNGTGGTGGTGACACTGAATATCCACTGTAAGTATTTCAAGCTCTTCACGGTGTTCCTGTTGGGATTAGCCTTCATCTCCCTTATCATAGTGCTACTGGTGGGACAGTCTACGAACGGAGCCCAACGGTGGCTCAGTTTCCTGGGTATACAGTTCCAACCGTCGGAGATNGCNAAAGGTGCGGTGGTACTGGCGACGGCACAGATACTCAGTGCCACGCAGACGCCTAACGGAGCCAACAAAAANGCTTTTAAATACGTNCTCTCCATGTCGNCNGTGTTCATAGTACTCATAGCCGTGGAGAACCTCTCTACGGCAGCACTGCTCGCAGCCGTGGTGGTGATGATGATGATAATAGGACGGGTNCCGATGTCGCAGATAGGAAAACTCCTGGGTGTATGTTTCNTGTTTATCGCTCTNGGTGTAGGATCTATAATGATTTTCGGACACGACACAAAAGAGGTCACCGACGAAGAGAATAAAAACGAGCTCGAAGAGGTGGTGGCAGAGGAGAAGACCGAAAAGGGTACCTTCGATAAGATATTCCATAGGGCTGACACGTGGAAATCACGTATCAACAAGTTTATCAGTAACGAGGAGGTACCGCCCGAGAAGTTCGACCTAGACAAAGATGCACAGGTAGGACATGCCAATATCGCCATAGCNACATCNAACATCATCGGTAAGGGTCCGGGNAACTCGGTGGAGAGGGATTTCCTGTCACAGGCCTTCTCCGACTTCATCTTCGCTATCATCATAGAAGAGTTGGGAATAGGTGGTGCCGCGCTCGTGGTGATGCTATATATAGTGCTACTCTTCAGGACAGGCATCATCGCCAGTAGGTGTGAGAATAATTTCCCTGCNTTCNTAGCCATGGGTTTGGCACTGTTGCTCACCACNCAGGCTATNTTCAACATGATGGTAGCAGTNGGTTTGGCACCTGTCACGGGACAGCCACTGCCGCTGGTCAGCAAAGGAGGTACGTCGACGATCATCAACTGCGTGTATATCGGCGTGATACTCAGTATCAGCAGGTCAGCAAAGAAACGCGGAGAACCCGCTGTGGCTACGGCTACGGAAACAAAAAATGCGATTAACGAATAATTTGGAGTTATTTTTGGAAAAGTCGGGGAATTTTAGTAATTTTGCGCNAAATAAGTATTGANATGGATAAAGGGGTAAAAATCATCATAAGCGGCGGAGGCACAGGAGGACATATCTTCCCTGCTGTATCTATCGCCAACGCCATAAAAGAGCTATGTCCCGAGGCACAGATTCTTTTTGTCGGTGCTAAAGGCAGAATGGAAATGCAACGGGTACCTGAGGCAGGATATCAGATAGAGGGACTGCCGATAAGGGGACTGAAAAGACCGTTGTATTCACCCCAAAATATCGGCGTGGCTATAGACTACCTCAAGAGCAAGATGATGGTAAAGAAAATCATCAAGAATTTTCAACCCGACGTGGCTGTGGGCGTGGGAGGTTATGCCAGTAGCGCTACCCTCGATGCGGCACATCAGATGGGAATACCCTGTCTGATACAGGAACAGAACTCATACGCAGGAGTAACCAACAAACTGTTGGGCAAAAAAGCTGATAAGATATGCGTGGCGTATGATGATATGGACAGGTTCTTCCCTGCAGAGAAGATTATCAAAACGGGTAACCCTGTAAGACAGAACCTGCTGGAAACAAAGATATCGAAAAAAGAGGCTATAGAAAGCTTCGGTCTAGATAGTGCAAAGAAGACGATACTCTTCGTGGGAGGCAGTCTTGGTGCACGTACCATCAACGAGAGTATACTGCAACATCTCGATATTCTCAAGGAGAACAGCGATGTACAAGTGATATGGCAGACAGGAAAATACTATTACGAGAAGATTAGACAGGAACTCGAAGGTAATGAGGTTCCCAACCTTAAGGTGATGGATTTCATCTCCGACATGGGAGCCGCATACACCGCTGCCGATCTCGTGGTGTCGAGAGCAGGAGCAAGCAGCATCTCTGAGTTCTGNCTCATCGGTAAACCCGTAATCCTCGTACCGTCACCCAACGTGGCAGAAGATCATCAGACGAAGAATGCCATGGCGTTGGTAAACAAAGAGGCGGCACTGTACGTGAAAGACAGCGACGCCCCCGAGCAACTGCTGCTGTTGGCTGTGGATACAGTGAAAGATGGAATAAAACTGAAGAGCCTGGCCGAGAACGTACGCAAACTCGGTCTACCCGACTCAGCCAAAATCATCGCACAGGANGTCCTTTCNCTCATCNCCACTATCANTTATCAACGACCGACGAGNCAGATGAGCAAACNGAGCTCGCTCGANGNTTGNCATGACGANNAGGTCNCACTNTNCGANNCNNNGAATTATCAATTATANTTNGTNGGNATNGGNGGNATNGGCATGAGCGCTTTAGCTCGTTACTTCAAACAGAAGGGACAGTTGGTAGCNGGTTACGACAAGACACCGAGTGAACTGACACGACAGTTGGAGAAAGAGGGTATACTGATACACTACGNGGATAACGTAGATGCCATNCCNGAGGAATGTAAAGACCCAAAATCGACATTGGTGGTATACACCCCGGCCATCCCTGAGGAGCACACGGAACTGCAGTATTTCCGCAACAACGGGTTTAAGTTGGAGAAGAGAGCTCAGGTTCTGGGNGANCTGACGAAGACACATAAGGGACTATGCGTGGCAGGTACTCACGGTAAGACCACNACATCGACGATGGCAGCGCATATACTNCATCAGAGCAGTATCGACTGTAATGCCTTCTTAGGCGGTATATCCAAGAACTACGGTACCAACTATATCCTCAGTGACAAGAGCGACTACGTGGTGATAGAAGCCGATGAGTTCGACAGGTCGTTCCACTGGCTCAGACCNTTTATCACGGTCATNACNGCCACNGACCCCGATCACCTGGATATATACGGCACGAAAGAGGCTTANNTGGANAGNTTCAGACATTATACCACCCTTATACAGGAAGGCGGAGCACTTATCATACATAAGGATCTGGAGATGAAAGATNANATNCCTGCNGGAGTAANGAGATATGAGTATAGTCTGAATGAAGGAGATTTCCACGCTGAGAACATCNTTATCGACAACGGCGAGATAACCTTCGATTTNATCTCACCGCTGGGCAACATAGAGAAAGTGCAGTTGGGACAGCCNGTACCGGTAAACGTGGAGAACGCGGTGGCTGCCATGGCNATGGCACAGATGGTGGGATGCAGCAGCGACGAGATTAAAAAGCGCNATAGCATCGTACGCAGGTGTGCAACGCAGGTTCGACTTTAAGATACGTACACCTAANGTGACGTTCCTCAGNGACTATGCGCATCACCCAAAGGAGATATATCAGAGTGCCAACAGTCTGAGACAGCTGTACAAGGACAAGAAGATAACAGCTATCTTCCAACCGCACCTGTATACCCGTACNCGCGACTTNTACAAGGANTTCGCNGANAGTCTGAGCGTGCTCGACAAGGTGGTGCTATGTGATATATACCCTGCTCGGGAGGAACCGATAGAGGGTGTGACATCGAAACTTATCTACGACAACCTCAAAGAGGGAGTGGAGAAAGAGATGATAAAGAAAGACGAGGTGCTCGACTACGTGAGAAACAACGATTTCGAGGTACTCGTAATACTCGGTGCAGGTGACCTGGACAATATGGCACCTGAGATAACGGANATACTGAAAGAGAAATATAATATCTGATGANACGTCTTTACATCAACTGGAAAAAGGTATTTATCATCACCACCGACGTGGTGNTGGCAGTATATCTCGTGTTGGCCGTGACATCGTGGAACAACCCCGACCGCAGCGAACAGAGGTGTACTAAGGTGAATATCTCCGTTGAGGACGGTGAGACAGACGGATTCCTGAGCGCCAAAGAGGTAAAAAGGTTCCTGACAAACAAAGAGATATATCCTCTGCATCAGTATACCAACGATGTTGACGTGAGAGAGATACAAGACGTACTGATAAAGAGCCCGTTTATCGAGAAGGCATCATGCTATAAGACGGAAAACGGAAACGTAAACATCAGCATCAGTCAGAGGACACCGATAATAAGAATAAAAAGCGATAACGGTGCCGACTACTACGTTGACAACAANGGTGGCGTGATGCCTAAGACCAACTACTCCACCAATCTGATAGTAGCCACGGGAAATATCTCCTCTACCTTCGCNAGGAAAGTNTTGGGCAACCTGGCCAACTACATCGTTCACGATGATTTCTGGCGGAACCAGGTGGTACAGATCAACGTGTTGNCCGACCACAGCATAGAGTTGGTGCCGCGCGTGGGTGACCATATCATCTATATCGGACAGGCAACGGATATAGAATCGAAACTCGACAGGATGTATAAGTTCTACAAGTACGGACTGTCGCAGGCTGGATGGAACAAATATAAATATATTAGCGTGGAATTCGCTAACCAGATAATTTGTAAGAAATAAAAATAATATATATGGCAGCAAAAGAATTTATTGTAGCTATCGAATTCGGCTCGTCAAAGATGACGGGTATAGCTGGTAAGAAAAATCTCGACGGGAGCATCACCGTGCTGGCCGTGACGACAGAGAACTCTTCTGCTTTCATCAAGAAAGGTGTGGTATATAATATCGACAAGACCGCACAGTGTATCACCAACATAATAAAGAAGTTGGAGACGACACTCAAGACACATATCACACAGGTGTTCGTAGGTGTGGGAGGACAGTCGATAATAAGCGTGAAAAATAATATCGTCAATGAGTTCGAACAACCGACGAAGGTGACACAGAACATAATTGACGATATGGCGGATGCCAACAGAAACATGGTATACCCTGACAAAGAGATACTCGATGCCACGGCACAGGAATTCCTCGTTGACAACCAACAACAGATAGACCCTGTAGGCATAGAATGTAAGCACCTNGAGGGCAGTTTNCTCAATATCCTNGAGCGCAGGAGTTTCTACAGTAACCTGAACAAATGTTTCGATACCGCAGGCATCAACGTGGCAGATATGTACCTCGCTCCTTTCGCCCTCGCCGACAGCGTGCTTACCGAAGCAGAAAAGAGGTCGGGATGTGCCCTGGTGGATATCGGTGCCGACACTACGACGGTAGCGGTATATTTCAGAAACATACTGAGACACCTCGCTGTGATACCTCTCGGCAGCGCCAACGTGACAAAAGATATCATGTCACTGCAGATAGAGGANGAAGAGGCTGAAAAGATGAAACTGAAATACGGTAACGCATGGACCGATGACAAGGATATCGATGAGAACCTGAAATATCCTATCGACAGCGACCGTGAGGTGGATAGCATCAAGTTCATCGAGATCGTGGAATGTAGGATGGAGGAGATAATAAAGAATGCATGGTCACAGATTCAACTGTCGGAATTCTCGGAAAAACTGCTCGGAGGNATCGTCATCACGGGTGGCGGTTCCAACATGAAGAATATCGAGAAAGCCTTCAACATACATACTAAGGTGGAGAAAATAAGAATAGCTAAGTTCGTTACTCATACCATCGANTCCAACAACCCGCTCATCACCAACCACAACGGTACGATGAACACGGTGCTGGCACTGCTGTCGAGGGGAGAGCAGAACTGTGCCGGTGTTCCGCTGAGCATGCAGAACGACATGTTCGGCGGTAACGATGCCACCACTACGACTGAGATACATAACAAACCACCAAGACAGGCTAACGAAATAGCTCCGGGCGTAGTACGTACCGAGGCAGAGAAACAGGCTGCCGAGGAGGAGGCACGCAGACGTAAGGAGGCGGAGGAAAAAGCGAAACAAGAGGCTGAGGAGGCCGAGAGACAGAGACTCGAAGAAGAGAGAAAACAAAATAGCTTCTTTAATAAGATGAAAAAGAAAACAAAGAATTTCTTTGAGAACATGATAAAAGAGGAGGACTAATTATGGCAGCACAAGATTTATTCAACGGCATGATAGACTTCGGAGGCATGGAGGAAGAACAGAAAGATAATGTACAGCCACAACCCGAGAAGCCTGAGACACCGGCACCAACAGGAATCCTCGATTTCGGTGACCCGGAGAAAGAACATAGCATCATCAAAGTCATCGGCGTAGGAGGCGGTGGCGGTAATGCGGTGAACCACATGTACCGCGAGGGTATACACGACGTGACCTTCGTACTGTGTAACACCGATAATCAGGCACTCAACGATTCCCCCGTTCCCGTGCATCTGCAACTAGGAAAAGAGGGACTGGGAGCGGGTAACCGCCCCGAGAGGGCACGCGCCGCTGCTCTAGAGAGTATCGACGACGTGAAGAATATGCTCGACGACGGTACTAAGATGGCTTTCATCACCGCAGGTATGGGAGGCGGTACTGGTACGGGTGCAGCTCCTGTCATCGCACAGGTATCAAAGGATATGGGTATCCTCACCGTGGGTATAGTAACTATACCGTTCCGCTTTGAGGGTATAAAGAAGATCGACCAGGCTCTAGACGGTGTGGAGGAGATGGCTAAACATGTGGATGCACTGTTGGTGATCAACAACGAACGACTCCGCGAGATATACCCCGACCTCACCGTGCTGGATGCTTTTGCTAAGGCCGACGACACGCTGAGCGTTGCCGCACGAAGCATAGCCGAGATTATCACCGTACATGGTATCATAAACCTCGACTTCAACGATGTGCGCACCGTACTGAAAGATGGTGGCGTGGCTATCATGAGTACGGGTTACGGAGAAGGTGAAGGACGTGTGAAGAAAGCTATCGACGACGCCCTGAACTCACCGCTGCTCAACGATAACGACATCTTCAACTCAAAGAAGATACTGCTGTTCATATCTTTCTGTAACCAGAACCAAGATCGTACCGCCCTGATGATGGAGGAGATGAACGACGTGAACGATTTCATGGGTAAGTTCGGCAACCAGATAGAAACGAAATGGGGTATGGCCGTAGACCCTGACCTCGGTGCGAAAGTAAAGGTTACAATCCTTGCCACAGGTTTCGGTATCAGCGACGTGGCAGGAATGGAGAACAAGGTGAGAAAGAACTCACAGGAAGATATAGAGGCGCAGGTAAGAGCGCAGGAGGAACAGATAAAGAAAGAACAGCGCCGCGGCGAATACTACGGCGACCAAAAAGACGGTACGTTGAGAAGAAAGAAGCGTAACCCGCTGATATACTATTTCCGTACCGACAACCTCGACAACGACGACCTGATATCGGCCGTAGAGTCTACACCGACATATAAACGAACAAGAGAGATTTTCCAAAATATTAAAAACATGTCAGGCGGCAGTAATGCCGACACGACGAAAGAGGATGGAGAGAAGGAGAAGGAGGATAATCACGGAAAGATAACATTTAGCTAGTTGATAGTGTGTTTATAAAGGTTTTACTTACAGTAATTTTTCTCTGCGTCACCGTCTACATCGGGGTCTATTCCCGTAAGCAGGCGCGTAGCGTGGATGGTTTTGTGCTTGGCGGTCGTGCGGTAGGTTCATGGCTTACTGCTTTCGCATACGGCACTAGTTATTTTTCTGCAGTAGTCTTCGTGGGTTACGCAGGACAGTTTGGATGGAAATACGGTCTGTCGGCCTCGTGGATAGGTGTAGGCAACGCCATCATCGGTTCGCTGTTGGCATGGTTGGTACTCGGAAAACGTACCAAGCTGATGACACAGCATATCAACTCGCGAACCATGCCCGACTTCTTCGGTACGCGTTATAACTCACAGGGGTTACGCGTGGCTGCGTCTATCATCGCCTTCGTCTTCCTCATACCATATACAGCAGGCGTGTACAAGGGCATCTCTACACTCTTCGAGATGGGTTTCGGCATACCCTACGAATACTGCGCCATCATCATGGCGGTGCTGACTGCCGTATATGTTATCTTGGGAGGATATCGCGCAACGGCACTCAACGACTTCGTACAGGGCATCATCATGCTCTTCGGTATAGTAATCATCATCTTCGCGGTACTCGAACAGAAGGGTGGACTGACGGAGGCTATCAGACAGATGGGCGAGATACCTTCTGATGCCAATCCCGCCGTAAACGGACGGTTTGCTGATATCTTCGGTCCCGACCCATGGAACCTGTTGGGCGTGGTGGTACTCACATCCCTGGGAACATGGGGACTGCCGCAGATGGTAGGAAAATTCTATTCCATCACCGACGAGGCTGCGATACGTCGCGGTACAATCATCTCCACACTCTTTGCCCTTATAGTGGCAGGCGGATGTTATTTTTTAGGCAGTTTCGGACGTCTCTTCGGTGTTCCGCCCACACTGCCCAACGGTCGTTTGGATTTCGACAGCATAGTACCTTCGATGTTGGAGACATTACCCGATGTGCTCATTGCCCTCGTGGTACTGCTAGTACTGTCGGCATCAATGTCCACGTTGGCATCCCTGGTTCTCACCTCGTCGTCTACCATGACCCTCGACCTGATATACAGAGATAAGGTATCACAGGTAGGAGAGGTAGAAGACGGACAGATTGACGATGCCGTAGCAGAGAAGATAGAACGTAGAAAAGTAGTTATCATGCGCGTGCTGATAGTCTTCTTCATCGTCATCTCGTTGATGATAGCCCTTAACCCACCCACATTCATAGCACAGCTTATGGGAATTTCATGGGGTGCCTTGGCAGGAGCTTTCCTAGCACCCTTTATGATGGGACTCTACTGGAAAGGTTGCACCACAGCCAGCTGTTGGGCCTGTTTCGCGTGGGGCGTAGGACTCACGGTGATAAACATGTTGGCGGGCAACCCGATATCACCTATCAACTGTGGTGCCATAGCTATGCTTGGAGGATTTATTGTGGTAGCGGTAGTAAGTTGGGTAACACCAAAAATGGAATCAAACTACGTAGATAAAATTTTCAACTTTAGTTAGTTGATAGTTAAAATGAAAAAATTTTTAAGTATAATTTTTTTCATTATTGCTGTTGTCAGCATTCATGCTGACGACTCAATTATCAATTATCAATTAGATGCGAAGCGCCACTGGAATTTCGCGCTGGATGGCGGATATGGTGTGGTGATAAAGCACTCCAAATGGGTCAAGACCTTCTTGCAGGATCAGGGTATGTGGAGCGTAGGAGGGGAACTGCGGTACAGTACACTACCCTCCGACAGTAACGCCTTCGACCACGACTACAACTACCCTACTCTCTTCCTCGGTGCCCGTTACGGTAATTACAATAAGGTGACGCAACGGAGAACAAATTCCACTTACACCTCAAACGTGGGAAACGTGTTCTCGCTGTATGCGGGTTTCTCTCGTTCGTGGTTACGTACAGGCAGATGGGATTTCGACTATACCATGACGGCTGGAGCCAGTTATATCACCAATCCATACGATATCAACGATAATGTAGACAACGAACTGATCGGGTCTGCATGGAACATATATTTCGGACTCGGTCTACATGCCACCTGTCGTATCAGTAATGATATAGGTATACGCATCGGTATGGAGTATATGCACAACAGTAACGGAGCCTTCGCTCGTCCTAATATGGGAACAAATGCCTTTATGCCGGCTTTGGCTTTGGTGTACCATCCCGAATACAAAGAGAGAGAAAAGGATATAAAGGAGACCTCGGGATACAACAAATACGCTTTCAAGAGATATCTGTATACCGAGATAACGTTTGGATATACCCGTAGGACACTGAATGAGGAATGGGTTTACGACAGACCTAATCATAAGCACTATCCCAATTACTCCGGACAACTGTCATTGATGTATCGTTACGCGCGTAGGTGGGCTAGCGGTATCGGTGTAGACGTGGATTACGGAGATTATGCATGGCGCGTNGAAGAANTAGAGAAGAGCAACGGGGTGGAATACGANAACTATAGTCCGTGGTCGGTGGGATTATCACTACGTCACGAGACCTTCTACAAAAACCTCTCCTTAGCNTTGGCCATCGGTGGGTATTTNCATAGACATATNGGATCCAATGCCGAAGATGTGGATAAGAGATATTATGAAAGAGCAAGCATCCGATACCATATACCTGCACTCGGAGGCCTTACCATAGGATTTGGCATCAAAGCACATGCCGCAAGAGCCGACTATGCTGAAGTCCAAATTGCAGTACCTATACGCTTTTAAATGCACCAAAACTTTACATGAACTACGTAGATAAAATCTTTGACTTTATCTAGTTGAGAGTAGCCTATAACAATTCAATAACATCTTCGGGNTATAAAATANGAATATTCTCCTCGTTTATAGGTTTCTCGCGAAGAAAGAGTACGTAGACAATCTTCTTACCTTTTGAGAAAGGCAGCAGAGATGCTTTTCTCTTGAGTTCTGACAATAACCTGTTGGAATAGTCGGACTTGTTCCATTTACATTCGCCTACGAGAAGATATTTCTTGTCACTACTTTCAGCTACCACATCCAATTCTATCTGTTCCGTTTTTCCTCGTTCATCTCTGACGTTTCCCCACCATCGTCTTGCGATGTTCCATTCGTGGCCTAAGACATTGTTACCCGATACTGCCCTTCGGGAGAGTTGTTCCCATACATGTCCAACATAGTCATTGAACTGTANCGATAGCATCGACTTTATCCTATCTGTTCTCCCCATTTCTATAAGAGATTTGTTGGGCGCGACGAACTTATAGTAGAATGACATGAACTGGTCGTTAATAAGATAATAGGTTTTCTTAGTCTTTTCTTCCGACTCTCCAAAAGGTACTTCTTTAGTCACGAACGCCATGTCCATAAGATTTTTGAGAGGGGCACTTAGTTCGGTAGTCTTTTTCCCTACAGCCTTTGCCAGTTCGGAAAATTTACTGTTACCATTACCGATGCCCGTCATAAGAGACAGATATAGTTGGTTGTTTCCTCCTTCTTCCATAAATAGCGATGCCGGTTCATCGTATAATATGCCGTTGGGGTTAAAGATGAGTCGTTCTANGGCAGAGTTGAAATCCGATTCTCTTTCCCTTAACTCCCANTANCTNGGTACTCCACCCCACACNGCGTATTCTTTTATGGCATCGACAGCTGTAAGGTGAAAAGCATCTTTCCAATGCGGAAGGTCTATAGGACTGAGTCTCATACGTTCATCTGCTCGACCGTAAAGGGGTTCAGAGGCGTCCAAAACCAACTTTTGCATCATTCGTTGAGACGAACCGCATATAATCAGATTGAACCGCAAATGCTTAGAATCGATGAATCGTTGNAGAGTTGAGGGNAAAGATCTACACGATTTAACAAGATATGGAAACTCATCAAGAACAAGGGTGCANCCCNGNGAACANANTTCATTGAATGTGGATAGCAGATTGTCCCATGTGTTGAACTCCATCTCGGAAAAAACGGGATATACCATCGCGATGCTTTTCTGCAGTAGAGATATCTGCATTATCATCTCGTTATTCTCAGACATGTAGTACACATCCTTGTCTGTCAAAACCTTCTTTATCAGTGTTGACTTCCCAAGTCGTCTCCTACCGTATATCACAACAAAACGCCCTTGGTTAGACTTTAATTGTGACAATAAACGCTCCTGTTCTTCAACTCTGTCAATAAACTCCATAATAATTTTCTAAAAAATGATTTTTTAAAAAATGTTTTTATTCCATTTGCAAATATAGTNAGTTTCTCGTTAATGACAAAATATTTAAAGCATTTTTTTTGATTATTCGCGTAAGTCGCGAAAAATGTGTAATTTTGCAATCTAAAATAGATATTTTGTTATGTCAGAGAAGAAATATAAGAGAATTACNGTAACCTCAGCACTGCCATACGCCAACGGCGGTGTTCATATTGGTCACTTGGCAGGAGTATACGTGCCTGCNGATATATACGTGCGTTATCTACGTCTGAAGAAGCAGAATGTGATGTTTGTNGGAGGTAGTGACGAGCATGGTGTGCCAATAACTATCAGAGCTCGTAAAGAGGGTATAACTCCTCANGATGTGGTGGATCGTTACCACGCTATGATACGCGACTCGTTTAAGGAGTTCGGCATATCATTCGATGTGTATAGCCGTACCACGTCGGAGACACATAACAAGTTCGCATCCGACTTCTTCCGTAAACTCTATGATGACGGGAAGTTGGTGGAGAANACGACAAAACAGTATTACGACGAGGAAGCTCATCAGTTCCTTGCCGACAGATATATCATGGGCGAATGTCCCTACTGTCATAACGAGAATGCTTANGGTGANCAGTGTGAGAAATGNGGTCGCGACCTCGCACCTACGGATCTTATCAATCCGCANAGCACGATAAGCGGTAGNAAACCAGTGATGAANGAGACGAAAAACTGGTATCTGCCTCTNAACGAATANCAGGACTGGCTCAAGAAATGGATTCTCGAGGAACATAAGGAATGGAGNCCNAACGTGTACGGACAGTGCAAGAGNTGGCTCGACATGGATCTGCAACCGCGTGCTATGACACGTGACCTCGACTGGGGTATTCCAGTGCCTGTGGAAGGTGCCGACGGAAAAGTGCTGTACGTATGGTTCGATGCTCCGATAGGATACATCTCCAACACGAAAGAGCTATGTGAGAAGAACCCTGAGAAATGGGGTACATGGCAACAGTGGTGGCAGGATGAGGATACCCGTCTNGTACATTTCATCGGTAAAGACAATATCGTGTTCCACTGTATCATCTTCCCTGTGATGATGAAGGCTCACGGCGATTATATNATGCCCGANAACGTNCCNGCCAACGAGTTCCTGAATCTGGAAAACGACAAGATCTCAACATCCCGCAACTGGGCTGTATGGCTTCATGAATATCTCGTGGATATGCCTAACCGTCAGGACGAGCTGCGTTATGTGCTTACGGCTAATGCTCCCGAGACGAAAGATAATAACTTTACGTGGAAAGATTATCAGGAGAGATGTAACAGTGAATTGGTAGCGATATACGGCAACTTCGTAAACCGTGCGCTGCAACTGACACAGAAATATTTTGATGGTATAGTACCTGAGTGCGGGGAACTGCAGGAGATAGACAAGAAGGCAATGGAGGAGTTCACCAAACAGAAAGAAAAGGTAGAAAGTCTCCTCGACAACTTCAGATTCCGCGATGCTCAGTTTGCAGCGATGGATATCGCCCGTACGGGTAATAAATATATCACCGAGTGTGAGCCGTGGAAGGTGGCAAAGACCGATATGGAGAGAGTAAAGACGATTCTCTATGTATCACTGCAGATTGTTGCCAACCTGAGTATCATCTTCGAACCGTTCCTGCCTATGAGTAGCGGTAGACTGCGTAAGATGATAAACCTCGACAGTTTNGATTGGGAGATGATAGGCAGTACCNATATCCTTAAGGCAGGACATAAGCTGAATACTCCCGAACTGCTCTTCAGTAAGGTTGAGGATGAGGCTATCGCCCGTCAGCTGCAGAAACTGGAGGACACGAAGAAAGCCAATGAGGCAGCGTCACATAAAGCTAAAGAGATAAAACCTGTTATCGACTTCTCTGAGTTTGAGAAATTGGATATACGTGTGGGACATATCATCAACTGCGAGAAGGTGCCAAAGGCAAACAAACTGCTTAAGTTCACCATCNATGACGGTAGCGGTAAGGAGCGCACCATCGTGAGCGGTATAGCAAAATACTACGANCCACAGTATCTCATCGGTAAGGATGTCTGCTTTATCGCCAATCTGGCACCCCGCAAACTTATGGGCATCGAGAGTCAGGGTATGATCCTCTCTGCCGAAGATTTCGATGGCACCCTTCACGTCACAGGTATTGACGGCACGGTGGCACCGGGAAGTCAAGTTTGTTAAAAAAGAGCATTCCATGCTCTTTTTAATTGATAGTTGATAGTTGATAATTCTTTGCTTCGCAAAGTGCGACGTCCTCGCCATGGCAGACACCAAGCACGCTTGGTCTGCTCATTTGGCTCGTCAGTCGTTGATAGTTGGAAAAATCTCTGCAATTTTGTTTGCAGAGATTTTTTTTGTATATTTGCAGTCATAGAATAAATTTTACTTAGGAATTGTATGAAAAAATTTTTTACTTTAGGATTGGTTTTGTGTTTCTGTATCTCAGCTTTTGCAGAACCCGTGAGTGAGAGCGAAGCGCGTAAGACGGCGCTGTCGCTGTTGAAGAGTGAGTTGAGTAGTAGCCGACTGAAAAGCGGCAACAAGTTGACGAGCGAGAATCTGACACTTATAAAAGTGAAGAAAGACGGTAATACACCGCTCTATTAT
>Ga0065708_1006490_pt1 | contig 63941 bp, 60 predicted proteins | sample Hoacrofraction12_2_FD_59095 | JGI IMG/M metagenome (GOLD analysis project Ga0065708, IMG submission 59095) | Hoatzin crop microbial communities from Cojedes, Venezuela, sample from fiber fraction 12 v1 | ecosystem: Host-associated > Birds > Digestive system > Esophagus > Crop | place: Venezuela... | reverse complement strand
GAACACCCTTGTCTTCGGCTGTACACTTCCCGCTGCTAGGGCGTGTTAGGGACTTACACCCGTTAGAACGAACCCATGCTGGGCGAACGTTATATTAAAGAGAGAAGCAGAGAAATCTGTTTCTCTCTTTACTTTTTGTCGTCAATCTTCCTCATATTATCAGATAATATGATTTTTTTATTTTATGCAAAAAATAATCAAAAATAATGATTGTTACAAAAAAATGTGTATATTTGCTGAAGGAATCATAACTTTAAAACTAAATAATTATGGCTGAGAAAGATTTTAGATTAGAGAGTGATTTGCTCGGTGAACTTAAGGTTCCGGCAAATGCCTATTATGGTGTTCAGACTCAACGAGGTATTGATAACTATCATATCTCAAGGAAGAAGATGAAAGATTATCCTGACTTTGTCATTGCTATAGCTTACGTGAAATTGGCTGCAGTACAGACAAACCATAGCCTGGGAGTAATAAATGATGAAATCTCTGGTGCAATATCGCAAGCCTGTAAGGAGATAATAGATGGTAAGTTGCATGACAATTTTCCGATAGACATGATGCAAGGCGGTGCCGGTACCTCTGTCAACATGAATGCAAATGAGGTTATTGCCAACCGTGCTTTGGAATTGATGGGACATAAAAAAGGGGAATATCAGTATTGCTCTCCAAACGACCATTGTAATTGTGGACAGTCAACGAATGATGTGTACCCAACGACAATACGTCTTGCTATCATACGTATGAATAAAAATCTGGTAGCTGCTCTTACTGGATTGATACAGGCATTGAGATATAAGGGTGAGGAGTTTAAGGATATCATAAAGATGGGACGAACCCAGTTACAGGATGCGGTTCCTATGACGAGTGGACAGGAGTTCAATGCATACGCAAACAATCTAGAAGAAGAGATTTTGAACCTGGAGCGTAATGTAAAACTTCTTCATGAGATAAATATGGGAGGAACAGCAATAGGTACAGGACTAAACGCTGTTCCTGGCTTTGCAAAGCTCTGTGCTGCAAACCTTTCTAAGCTCACAGGTGAACCTTTTGTTTCAGCGTCAGATTTGGTAGAGGCAACACCTGATACCGGTGCGTACGTAAGCTATTCTTCTGCTCTAAAGAGATTAGCAGTGAAATTATCGAAGATATGTAATGACCTTAGACTTCTTTCTTCTGGTCCCCGTTGTGGTCTGAACGAAATAAATCTTCCGGCAAGAGCTCCTGGTTCTTCTATTATGCCAGGCAAGGTGAATCCTGTTATACCGGAGGTAGTAAACCAGGTATGCTTTAAAGTTATAGGTAATGATACCACAATATCGTTTGCTGCAGAGGCCGGACAATTGCAGTTGAACGTAATGGAACCAGTCATAACAGAATCACTTATAGAGAGTCTTACTTGGTTGAGAAATGCAATTGATACCCTTACGGATGAATGTGTACTTGGTATCACGGTAAATAAGGAACGTTGCTATGAGATGGTAAAGAACTCTATAGGTATCGTGACGGCTTTGAACCCTTATATCGGATATAAGAGCAGTACAAAGGTAGCTAAGGAGGCTTTGGAAACCAATAGGTCTGTATATGATATTGTACTGGAACAGAACCTTATGACAAAAGAGAAACTGGATGAAGCCTTAGATCCTAATAATATGCTTAATTCACATAAGATAAAGAAATAGTTTTCTAGATTGATAAAATCAGAGACCTGTGATGTATGTCATGGGTCTCTTTTTTTTCGATGAAACGGCATTTTTCTAAATATGAAGTCTTATTTGTCAGATATTTTTTTTATTTTTGCATTGTAAAAACAGGTACAAAACGAAATATATAGATTAATATGGCATTATTTGGATTATTCAATAAGCAGAAAAAAGAAACTCTTGACAAAGGATTAGAGAAAACAAAACAGAATGTTTTTACTAAGCTATCTAGAGCTATCGCAGGAAAGTCCACGGTAGATGATGACGTTTTGGACAACCTGGAGGAGGTGCTTATAACAAGTGATGTCGGTGTGGATACAACACTAAAGATAATCAAGCGTATAGAAGAACGTGTTGCACGTGATAAATACGTAAGTACATCAGAGTTAAATGCTATTCTTAGAGATGAGATAGCATCACTGCTTACAGAAAATAACTCTAGTGACAATGAAGACTGGGAGCTACCTTCAGACCATAAGCCCTATGTAATCTTAGTTGTAGGCGTAAACGGTGTTGGTAAGACGACTACGATAGGAAAATTAGCTTATCAGTTTAAGAAAGCAGGAAAGAAAGTCTATTTAGGAGCAGCTGATACTTTCCGTGCTGCGGCAGTAGAACAGATATGCATTTGGGGTGAAAGAGTAGGGGTTCCCGTAGTAAAACAGCAAATGGGAGCAGACCCAGCTTCTGTAGCTTTCGATACGTTACAGTCGGCCAATGCCAATGGTGCAGATGTGGTGATTATTGATACTGCAGGACGTCTACACAATAAGGTAGGATTGATGAATGAACTCAAGAAAATAAAAGATGTTATGAGCAAAGTAATACCTACTGCTCCAGACGAAGTTCTTTTGGTTCTTGATGGTAGTACAGGTCAGAATGCTTTTGAACAGGCTAAACAGTTTGCCGCGGTAACGAATATCACATCTATGGCAGTGACGAAGTTAGATGGAACGTCTAAGGGTGGTGTTGTTATCGGTATAAGCGACCAGTTGAAAGTTCCTGTTAAATACATCGGTCTTGGTGAAGGAATGGAAGATTTGCAATTGTTTAATCGTAGACAGTTTGTAGACTCTTTGTTCGGAGAATAAGGTTAAATGTAGAAATTTCTTTAGCTTGAAAAAAAACGTTGTCGATATAATCACGATGGGTTGCTCAAAGAATCTCGTTGACAGTGAAAGTCTTATGAGACAGTTTGAGGCTAACGGTTATGTGTGTACGCATGATTCCGAAAATCCGGAAGGTGAAATTGTGGTTATTAATACTTGTGGATTTATTAATGATGCTAAAGAAGAGAGTATCAATGAGATATTAAAATTTGCTCAAGCAAAAGAAGAAGGAAAAATAAAGAAACTTTTTGTTATGGGCTGTCTTTCCCAAAGGTATAAAGAAGATTTGGAGAAAGAGATTCCACAGGTAGACAAATATTATGGAAAGTTCAATTATAAGAATCTCTTGTCAGACCTCGGTAAGGCTGTTGTTCCTTCTTGTGATGGTCAACGTAGTCTGACGACGCCTAGTCACTACGCGTATATAAAGATTAGTGAGGGATGTGATCGTCATTGTGCATATTGTGCTATTCCTTTGATAACGGGTAAGCATATTAGTCGTCCCATGGATGAAATCCTTTCTGAGGTTAGAGACCTCGTAGCTCAAGGAGTAAAAGAGTTTCAGGTTATTGCGCAGGAACTGACATTCTATGGTAAGGATATAGATGGAAAGTCGCATATAGCAGAACTAATATCTCGTATGGCAGATATTGAAGGTGTGGCGTGGATCCGTCTTCATTATGCCTATCCTTCTGATTTTCCCTGGGAGCTGTTGGACGTAATGCGAGAGAAAGATAATGTATGCAAATACTTAGATATAGCGTTGCAGCATATAAGCGATAATATGTTGTCGAGAATGCACCGTCATGTAACAAAAGAGATGACATATAATCTTATCCATACCATACGTGAGAAAGTTCCTGGAATACATATACGCACAACGTTAATGGTCGGTTTCCCTGGTGAGACGGACGATGATTTTAAACAACTTATGGATTTTACACGTTGGGCTCGTTTTGAAAGGATGGGGGCTTTCGCGTATTCTGAGGAAGAAGGAACATATAGTGCCGATAACTACGAGGATGATGTTCCGTCGGATGTAAAACAAGAACGTTTAGACCAGCTTATGTCTCTCCAACAAGAGATAAGTGGAGAAATAGAAGCTGCAAAAGTTGGCACCACGCAACGTGTTATTATAGACCGTAAGGAAGGAGAATATTACATAGGTAGAACGCAGTATTGCTCACCCGAGGTTGATCCGGAGGTGCTGATTATGTCTGGAGATAGAAATCTTAGTATCGGAAATTTTTATTCTGTAAAGATTACAGACTCTGATGAGTTTGATATATATGGAGAAATATTAGATTAATGTATTACTAAAAATAGCCATAAATGAATAACAAGGAATTTATCAACGAGTTATCTTTAAAGACGGGTTATTCTGTTGAAGAAACTCAAAAAATGGTTCGTACTATCCTTGATTCCATGACTAGTGAGTTTGAGGATGGAAATGGTGTAAGCATAATTGATTTCGGATCTTTTGAGATAAGAAAGAAAATGGAGAGAGTTGTTGTCAACCCCTCGAGTCAACAGCGTATGCTTGTACCTCCTAAATTGGTTCTGGCTTTTAGACCGGCAAATTCACTTAAAGATCAACTTAAAAAGAAGGAGGATTGATTATGGCTAAGAATGTTCAAGAAATGGCAGACAAATTGTCAGAACTTCATGATATGAATACTGACGATGCAAAGTCTTTTGTAAGTGATTTCTTCAGTACTATAGCAGATGCTGTCAGAACAGACAAGATTGTAAAAGTGAAAGGTCTTGGCACCTTTAAGATAATCGATGTTCAAGATAGAGAGAGCATAAATGTGAATACAGGGGAACGCATGGTTATAAGTGGACATGAAAAACTCTCCTTTATTCCGGAAACGGCTCTTAAAGATTTGGTAAACAAACCTTTTGCACAGTTTGAAACAGTAACATTGAATGAAGGTGTCGACTTAGATGCATCTGATGATGAAGATGATGTTGAAAATAAGGAGGAACTTTTGAATGTGAATGAGAATGTGTTCACACCAGAAGTGGAACAGCTAGTTAAAGAAGAGAATGGTTCGCAAACAGAGGAGACGACTAAAAAAGAACCGGTAGAACAGACTATCGAAGGCAACGATGATGTAATAGATTCTGAAGTGAAAGATCAGGAACAAGATATTACAGAAAAACAAGGTCTTCTTGACTTTGGGTCGATGGAAGAATCCAATGAGGAACCAAAAGGAGAAGATACTACGTTAAAGGATACAGAATCTAGCTCTTCTGATAATATATACGAAGGTAATAACGTCGAGATTCAGACTGAAGATCAACAGAATGAGACAGATGAGATTACAGTAGATGATAACGATGAAGAGGATGCTGAAGAAGAGAAGGGTACGCCAGGATGGTTGAAATGGTTATTGGCGCTACTACTACTCGTCTTGGGTTGCGTTATAGGTTACTTCGTTGGTTCAAATAAGCGCGGAGAACAGGTGGAACAGCCAAAAGTACAGGAAGAGGTACCTGTAAGGAAACGTGTACAGCAAACTTCGCCTGATGCTCCATCGGTAAAACCGGATGAAGTATTGGAAAGAAGAAATATGACGGAACAAACAGAGGAAAAACCTACCGCTGAAGAAAAGAGAAAAGAGCCAGAAAAGGTAAAGAAGGAAGCAAGTTCAGCACCGGACGTGGCTCCGGCAGCACCGAAACCCGCAAAGAAAGATAAACCAGCAGAAAAAGTGTCACAACCTTCCATTGCTGGCAATAAAACGGCAAGTACCAATAAGGTCGCAGGCAATTATAATGATAACATTGAAGTGCGCACAGGAGCTTATAATATAGTAGGTGACGATAGAACCATCGTTGTAAAAGAGGGAGAAACCCTAGCTCAAATTACAAAACGAACACTTGGGCCAGGTATGGAATGTTATATTGTAGCCCGAAATGGTTTGAGTGGAAATAGCGCAAAACTGACGAAAGGACAAAAAATTATTATTCCTAAGGTGGAGAAAAAGAAAAAGAAATAATTTTAATATGTATAACAATATGAAAAAGATTTTTATGGCTGTTGCCGTTTCATTTTTTATGTCGGCAAATGTAACTGCACAGATTGATCTCGGTTCTATTTTGGAATCTGTTGGTTCAACTACCAGTGAATCAACATCCAATAGTTCTGGAAAAGATATTATTTCGTCATTGACGTCAATATTTTCAAGTAAGAAACAAGCGTCTGAAGAGAATCTTGTTGGTACATGGGTGTATGAGGAACCTGCGATTGTTTTGAGTTCTAGTAATATTCTTGCTAGTGCTGCAGCAAAAGTGGCAGAGAATAAAATTGAAAAAGAACTGGCAACGCAGTTAGGAAAACTAGGTATAAAGGAAGGTGCTATGAGTATAACGCTGAATTCTGATAAAACCTTTTCTGAGAAAATAGGTAGTAAGACTTTAAGTGGTACTTGGACTGTAGAGAATTCAAAATTAGTTATGACCTATTCTTCAATAAAGAAAGTTTCACTAACTACCCAGCTCTCCGGTTCTGAACTTATGCTTGTTGTTGATGCATCAAAACTCATCTCTTTGTTCCGGACTATAGGTAATGCTGCCAGCAATGTGAATTCTAAAGTTAAGTTGCTTAATACCTTAATGAAGAACGTAAACGGTATACAAGCCGGTTTGACATTAAAGAAACAATAGTTAGTTATTTGATAATTGATAGTTATGTGTTTATTGGTAATAATTATCAAATATCAATTATCAATTATCAACTAAAAAAGAGAGGGTAAACCTCTCTTTTTTATGCATTAGTATTTCTTGCTTATTAAGCTTCTGCAGGTGCTTCCTCTGCAGGTGTCTCTGTAGCTTCTGCAGCAGGAGTTTCAGCTGTAGCTTCCTCTTCTGCTTTAGCAGCTGCTTCTGCTTCAGCCTTTGCTGCGGCCTCAGCCTCTGCCTTTGCAGCTTCAGCAGCAGCTTTCTTGTCTGCTACCTTCTTTGCAATAGCTGAATTAGTCTCTTTCTCCTGAGCAAGACGCTGAGCCATGCTCTCGTTCTTCTTAGCTGTCTCTTTCTCGACAATAGCATTGTTGCCTTTCGCTTTCTCAGCTTTCCATGCCTCGAAACGCTTGTTCATCTCTGCTTCATCGAATGCACCTTTCTTAACACCGCCTTTGAGATGTTTCATAAGGTAAACACCTTCACCACTAAGAATGTTACGAGCCGTGTCTGTTGGCTGAGCACCAACCTCTACCCAATAAAGGGCACGATCGAATTCTAATGTTACAGTTGCAGGATTGGTGTTTGGATTGTAAGTACCAATCTTCTCAATAAATTTGCCATCACGTGGCGCTCTAGAGTCGGCGATAACGATCTTGTAGAATGCGTAACCTTTACGACCGCCTCTTTGCAATCTGATTTTTGTTGCCATTTAATTAAATGTTTTATTATTAAAAATTGAATTCATTGCTCTCAACTCGTGAAAGCGGATGCAAAGGTACGATTTTTTTATGTATTTACAAAGGATAAATTGATATTTTTGTCAATATTTCCCTATTCTGAAATATTTTTGCTTATTTCAGTATAGCCGCTGTTAGTATTCTTCCAGACTTTACTCCAAGTCTTCGAGCGGAGAAGAACTTATCCGCATTGTTGTAGGTGCATATTCCGCTTATCTCGATGTTTTCTGCATCCACTCCAGCAGCAATCATACTGTTTTTATTGCATTTCCATAGGTCTATATGACATTTGTTATTTGGATAGGGGTATCTTTGGGATATGTCTTTCATTTCAAATTTTGCATCAGCAAAAGCTTCGTATACTTCATCGCCCACCTCAAAAGCATCTACAGAAATGCCTGGTCCTATAACTGCGTGTATGTCCTTAGCTTCGGTTGAGTAGGAGAGAGACATCTGTCTTATTGTCTTTTCCACGATACGTTCTTTTGTGCCTCTCCATCCGGCATGTACTACCGCAACGGCATTATGTTTGGTATCGTAGATTATTACAGGAATACAATCCGCTGTTGAGACCCCGATCAGTACGCCACTGACATTAGTCATAAGTGCGTCAATACCTTCCAATTGCTCTTTTCTCGATTCTTGGGGTAATTTAATAAAATCTTGATCTATTTGAAGAACCTTTGTCCCATGAACCTGATGCGGAAGTATTATATTATCCTCGTTTATAGCACGGTCTTCATTCAATTTCTTATTTAAAAAGGAGACAAGGATTTTTCTGTTCTCTACGATATCTTCTTCCTTGTCTCCACAGTATGTGTTTATATTGAATTCAGCATAGTTTCCCGAGCTTACACCTCCTTTTCTGCAACTGCTGAAGACATAAAGTCGGTCATCTATGCTGTATTCAACCACTTCCATAATTTTTATATTTACCTATTCATCAGGAAAGCTTTGAAGTCTTTGAAATCCTTCGACATAGGAACGCTTTGCTTCGTTCCCTTCATAAATTCAGCAAGTCGTTCTGGTATCTTCACTTCGTCACCGATAGCTGATTCTACGGTATCTTTGAATTTTGCAGGATGAGCTGTTTCGCAGAAAACACCGACCTCTTCATCCTTAAGGTTCTCTTTTAAAGCTCTGTAACCACATGCTCCATGAGGATCGAGAATATACCCGTTTGTGTTGTAACATTCTTTCATAGCCTCACGAATCTGGTCATCGCTATATGTAGCACCGGAAATATATGATTTAATCTTATTATAATCACCTTTGTATAAATCATATACTCTTGCAAAGTTAGACGGATCTCCAACATCCATAGCATTGGCGATAGTCTGTTTGCTGGCCTTTGGCTCATATTTGCCTGTCTGTAGATATTTATAGAAAATATCATTGGCATTATTAGCAGCGATAAAACGTTTAACGGGTAGTCCCATCTCTGCTCCGAATAAACCTGCGGTGATATTACCGAAATTTCCACTCGGTACGCAGATAACTAAATTACCGGCTTTACCGATAGCTTTCATCCTTGCGTATGCATTGAAATAGTAGAAAGCCTGGGGCAGGAAACGTGCTACATTGATGGAGTTGGCACTAGTAAGTTTCATGTGCTGATTTAATTCACTATCCATAAACGCATTTTTTACCAAGGCCTGACAGTCATCGAAGACACCATCCACTTCCACTGCCGTGATATTCTTACCTAGAGTAGTAAACTGACTCTCCTGAATCTTGCTTACTTTGCCTTTTGGATATAGTACGTAGACATGAATACCTTCGACACCAAGGAAACCATTAGCAACGGCGCTTCCTGTATCGCCACTGGTGGCAACGAGCACATTTACTTTTTCTGTACCCTCTTCTTTGATAAAATATTGCAATAGGCGAGCCATAAAGCGAGCTCCCACATCTTTGAAGGCTAGGGTAGGACCATGGAACAGTTCCAGACTATATATCGAGTCTGTAACCTTAACCGTTGGACAGTCGAAAGCCAAAGTGTCATACACAATCTTTTTAAGATCTTCTTGTTTTACATCCTCTCCGAAGAAAGCTTGCGCAACAGTATATGACAACTCTTGAAAAGACATCTTGTCGATATTTTCGAAAAAGTCTTTTGACAGATGTTCTATTCTTTCTGGCATGTACAGACCTCTGTCACCAGCGAGTCCTTTTACTACAGCTTCATGCAATGAAGCCATTGGCGCTTTACCGTTTGTGCTATAATATTTCATAGATAAATTCTGATTAAAAATTTATAGAATTTGTTATTCTCCCTCATTCATGAATGTATGCATAAATTCCTGTAGACGTAAGATACCGTATCCTCCGCTTACACACGATTCTTCGTCGTATATAGCCACATCATCCGGAGTGATATAGGGATGCCATATAATAAAGGGTACAGGTTCTTTTACGTGAATACGCATTTCTACTGGAGTAGGATGGTCGGGCATTATAGCGATGCACACTGGATCATCCTTCCATGTCTTTACCTCGTTATATATGGGTTCAACAATACGTTTGTCCAGATTCTCTATTGTTTTTATTTTTAGTTCCAGATCACCGTCATGACCTGCTTCATCTGAAGCCTCAACGTGCAGGAATACAAAGTCATTGGTCTTTAACGCCTCTATGGCAGCTTGAGCCTTACCCTCGTAATTGGTGTTCCATAATCCTGTGGCACCATCGACCTCTATAACATCCAATCCTGCATAGTGACCGATACCTTTTATCAAGTCTACAGCAGAGATCACCGCACCCTTTTTTACCTGTGGGTATGTTTTGCTGATAGGATCCATGCTCGGACGGTATCCTCCGCTCCAAGGCCAAATGGAATTAGCCATATCTTGTCCCTTTTCTTTTCTNTTTATATTAAAAGGATGCTTTTCTAATAGCTCCTGAGATTTGAGTATGAGGTCGTTGATTAAATCNGCNGTTTCNTGCGCACTCATTCTACCTTCTTCTTTTGGCGCATCTTCCATCGGTTTTACGAGTAAAGGTTTCCATTCCTCATTGGGATGGTCGTGTGGCGGTGCACANTCGATATACTTNCTACCACCTTTTATTACTAGTAAATGACGATACTGGATACCTGTTATGAAGCGTACTCTGTCACTGCCAAGATTCTCCTGTAGATAGTCAATAAGGATTTTTGCCTCTTCTGTCTGCAGATGTCCNCCATGATGATTCTTTATTTTGCCATCGGTAAGATTGATGATATTACATCTTATAGCCATATCATCGTTNGTCATNTCGTATCCTATCGAAGCCGCTTCGAGGGGACCTCTACCTTCATAGACCTTATTCAGATCATATCCCAATATTGCTGTATTGGCAACTTCGCTGCCAGGATGGAAACCGTCAGGAATGGTAATCATTCTTCCTGTTTTACCTTTTCTGGCNAACATATCCATGTATGGCTTGTCNGCATACTGCAACAGAGTCTTATTGCCAAGTCTCTCTACCTTATGGTCTGCCATTCCGTCTCCGAGAATAATGATATGTTTCATAATTATATATTTGCTATAGACATAATATTAGCGAATACTCCCGCAGCAGTAACNCTGGCTCCGGCACCGTATCCCTGTATAAGCATCGGGTACTCTTTATACCTTTCTGTTGTAAGCATCACTATATTGTTAGATCCTTTGAGNCCATAGAANGGATGGTGTGAATCCACNGCNTCNAGNGAAACCTGTGTCTTTCCCATTTCCATCTTTGCAACGAAGCACCAACGTTTACCTTCTTTTTCNAGNACTTTACGNTTTTGTTCAAAGTCAGTCATCCAGTTTTGGAAGATTCTTCCAAAAATCTTCCAAGGAACCTTCAAAATAACTGTCTGGCACAAACAGATGCTTCTCTACGTCAGATTGTTCTACCTTATATCCTGCTTCTCGAGTAAGTATGACTAATTTCCTTATTACATCAGTGCCACTCAGGTCTATACGTGGATCAGGTTCGCTATAGCCTTGTTCTTTGGCTCTCTTCACGGTTTCAGAGAAAGGTACACTCTCTGACAATTCATTGAAAATAAAGTTAAGGGTTCCACTGAGCACGGCCTCAATCTTTAGTACCTTATCTCCAGAATTTCTTAAATCCTGTATAGTACCAATGATAGGAAGTCCTGCACCCACATTCGTTTCGTATCTGAATTTAACCCCCTTCTCTAATGCTGTCTGCTTAAGTTTTATGTATTTATCATATTCACTTGATGCTGCAATTTTATTTGCAGTAATCACAGAGATATTATGTTCGAGCAGTGTCTGGTATATTGCTGCCACATCTTTACTTGCAGTACAGTCAACAAACACAGAATTAAAGATATTCATTCCTATCACACCATCTCTCATCTTGGTGGTGTCACTCTCGTCAGCATTCTCCAACTGCTCTTTATAGTTGGTCAGGTCAATGCCGTCTCTGTTGAATATCGCTTTATGGCTACTTGCTATACCCACCACATTCAGCTTTAAGCGACTGTTGTCCTTAAGTGCGTCATATTGTGACTCTATCTGTTTGATAAGGTTTCCTCCCACGGTACCTACACCGCATATAAACAAATTTAGCACTTTGTATTCTGATAGGAAGAAAGAGTCGTGTAAAACATTGAGAGCCTTACGTAGGTAATTCTTGTTGATAACGAATGATATGTTTGTTTCCGATGCACCTTGCGCACATGCAATAACACTGATTCCGCTACGACCGAGAGTTCCAAATAATTTTCCTGCGATACCGGGAGTATGTTTCATGTTCTCACCAACGATGGCTATGGTAGCCAAACCTCTTTCCGGTAACATCGGGAACATCGCTCCTGTCTCTATCTCTTTCGAAAACTCTTCGTTAAGAACATCCACGGCTGCCTGTAGATCATCTTCCTTCACACCTATAGACGTAGAATTTTCTGATGAAGCCTGTGAAACGAGAAATACGGAGATACCGTTGTCTGCCAGTGCTGTAAAAATACGTCGGTTAACACCGATTACTCCGACCATAGAAAGACCTGTTACCGTAATAAGTGCAGTATCACTGATACTCGATATACCCTTGATCGGTTTCTGGTTATTGTCTATCTTATCTTTTATTATCGTACCAGAATTCTCTGGGTTGAAAGTGTTTTTTACCAGAATAGGTATATTCTTAATACATACGGGGTAGATCGTTGGTGGATATATGACTTTCGCACCAAAGTTACATAGCTCCATAGCCTCTATGTAGCTAAGCTCTTTTATTGTATAAGCAGTATGTATAACTCGTGGATCTGCGGTCATAAAACCATCTACGTCTGTCCATATCTCCAGTTGCGTTGCATCCAATGCTGCAGCGATAATGGAAGCAGTATAGTCGCTACCGCCTCTTCCCAAGTTTGTTACTTCTCCTGTAACGTCGTCTGTAGCAATAAATCCAGGAACAAGAGCTACTTTTGGTAAATCCTTAAAGGTCTTGATTATCAGTTCGTTTGTCAGTTCACTGTTTAGTGTGCGCTTTCCAGCTTTATGCTGTATTTTTATGAAATCTCTTGAATCATACCATTTCGCGTCCTTTATAAGGGTGGCCACTATTGTACTGCTTAGTCGTTCTCCATAGCTCACAATAGCATCTTTTGTTTTCTCGCTTAGATCTCTTATAAGGAAGACACCCTTATATATACTTCCAAGCTCATGCAACATACCATCAACTTTTTTGAGTAGTTCATCTCGCTGATGTGTATCTACTATAGTTGCATTAATCATTTCGTTATGTCGTATAACGATCTTGTCGAATGACTCTTTGTATTTTTCATCTCCATTCTGAGCCGTTATAGCCGTTGAGATAAGTTGGTCTGTTATACCGCCCAGTGCACTAACCACAACTATAACGTTTTCATCTTGTTGTTCTACAATCTTCTTAAGATTTAGAATACTCTCTACGGAACCTACGGATGTCCCGCCAAATTTTAATACTTTCATGTTTCTAATCATTTGTTCCCCCTAACGAACGGGGGTATTTATAATTATACGTTTTATTTTCATAATGCGGCAAACACCACATTATAAGACGCAAAGTTACATAAAATGATTGTCTTCACAAAGTTTTTTCCCAAAAATCAACGTAACTTTGGGCTACTTTACGATAATCGTGGTGTTTTTCAATGTATTGTATACTTTGTCTCTTTAAGGATACAATTTTTTCAGGGTGATTGATGATATTTGTCAGTTCCTTTATTACGCTTTCCTTTGTAGGTTGTACATTTATTATGGGTCTTAGTTCCTTTTCATTTAGTATCTCATAATTCTCCGGTTCACCGCCGCCCACAACGATTATCCCTTCCGACATTGCATATAGTGCGTTCATAGCAGGGGTATAGCTGTACAGTTGATCAAGTATAATATCTGCTCCCTTCATCATTTCACTGTATTGTTCAAAAGGTACAGATTCAGCTACCAACAGTTCTACTTTTTCTGGATACTTACTGACAACTTCCTGTGCTGCAGCTAACATAATATCCGTTCCCTTATATGAATTTCGTGTTTTGTTTATTCCGATAAATATCTTTATTTTTCCATTATTCATAGATTCATTCTTTATAGAGGAAACGTCATCGTGCTTGGAATGAATCTCGATTGGAGCAGGAATAAAAGTTGTCTTATCAGGAAAGACGGGCTTATAGCATGTATAATACTCATATAGCATGGTTATAATACCGTCACAGTCTTGTGCAATATATTTGTTCAGTTTCTCTTTGTCTGTTCCCAACCAGTCCTTTCGTTCCGTAAGTGCTTCAACATTATCTCTAAGTTCATAACCGATATTAAAATCACTATATCTAAGCTGCTTTTTGGTTACGCACGTATTTACCCAATAGTAATCCATGCCAGCTCCGAGAAGGAAGGTTTTTTTATTGTGTTTTCTCAGATATTTATATATCGGTAAGATTCTTTTCGGTTTGAGTTCCAGAAATATAGGATTAATCAGTTGAACAATATCATAACCTTTCAATAGGGGTAGTGTCCTGTATATTTTGCATAGTAGTTTTATACCACCCCATTTAGTATTAGTTCTGCTAAAGTCGATATCTCGAGGATAGTCCTTCCAGAAATCTCCATTGCTGGCAACAGTAACCTCGTGACCTAATAATCTTAGTCCTTTAGCTAAGGTCGCATGTAGATTGCTATACTCTCCCAATAACAGAATTTTCATGCTTACCTTTTGATAAGTGGTATTGTTCTCAGTAAGATTTGTCGTCCTACCTTACTGTTTATCATCTTTGTAAAGATCTTATATTTTTTCGTATAATCATTCTGTTTTAACGGGAACAACTCATGATATTGAAGTCTAGCTATACGTTTCTCCAATTCCTTACTGCTTCTTGTAAGAACGATAGTGTTATAGAGATAGTCCATCGTAAGTTGATCAACACGTCTTCTCATGGCATTACCGTCCATCATTGCAAGTGAGGGAATTGTATGTTGGAGATTTATTATTACCTGTTCCGTATCATCAAGTCGCTTTAATACTTGTCTAGGTGATTTTGATGTCGTTATAGAATCGTCTCTCTTTCTGTAGAAATATGCCGTAGCGTCGATGTCATATATTTTTTCACATCTAAGTATAAGAAGAGGTGTAAACTCTTCGTCTTCATGGAGAATATTTTCTGTGAATCTGTGGTTGAGTAGATTCTTCTTTTTGAATATATATCCACAAACAGATGCCCTTAAATTATTGTGACGCATATATGTTCCTCCGTCTATAGGTTCCGGTAATGCTATAGATGCGCTATCTGGTTTCTCTTCCTTGTTACTCTGTTTAAAGAGCACCATATCTGGATCATGAAATCTAACAATGTCGATGCAATGGTTATACTGTATAGTAAGCAGTTTGTCGTCGCTGTCAACGAATTGTATGTATTTGCCTTTACACAGTTCTATACCAACATTTCTGGCTGCTCCTAATCCTTTATTCTTTTGTCTTATATAGATAATATCGTCCCTTACGTCTGAGAGAGCTGGGAGCGGACATTCCTCACTTCCGTCATCGATAAGTATGATTTCCCTTTCGTCTTTGCTTAATGCCAAAGAAAAAATGCTATCGAGGCATTCCCTGACATATTCAATAGGTACGTTGTAACAAGGTACGATGAAACTCACTAATGGCATATTGCTTTGTGTATTTTGCATAATTTCTCAATTCCTATTTTGCTTAATAATTTCAATTTTATTTTGTTTGTCATCGGTATATCCAGTTCCCTTACCTTATCTTTTATGTCTATCTCGGGTAAGAGTATTTCCTTAGACATCTTGTATACCGTAAGTTGTATGTTCAGTACGTGAGAATAAAATTCAAGAAAACGTTTTCTGAAATGTTTAGAATCCATTATTTTCTGATGCACCTCTTTATCAGAGAAAAGTCTATTTATATACTCGATATTACCTCTAAGGAGTATTTTCATTTCCTCTGCACCAGCTTTTTTTGTTATACCGTGAGGATTTGAGCAATAATAATACAAACCTTTATCTGTGGTTCGTATTATACTGGCAGCCTTCATCAATAGGGGTAGCGTTATGGTGTCTTCAAAAACCATTCCTTCAGGGTATCTGATATCCTTAAATATATGACACGCATATATCTTATTCCATGCGTATGCATGCTGATAAGCCTGAGCATCAAGGAAATATGAGAGAGAGTCAACGTATTCTTTATCGGGAAAAGACAGTATGCGTTGTTCGTCGCTTCCGTAATGCATATATACAGGATACTCTAATATGTCTATGGTATTATCTTTAGATACGATATCCATCAACTGTGAGTAGGTGTGTTCCGATAGATAATCATCGCTGTCTACAAATGTTATGTAATCTCCAGTTGCTATTTCTATGCCACTGTTACGTGCGCTACTTAATCCTCCGTTCTCCTTATTTATTATTCTGATGCGTTGGTCTTTTTGCGCAAAATTATTTGCTATCACCATACTGTCATCTTGTGTACCATCGTTTACAAGGATAATCTCCATATCCTCATAATCCTGTTCCACGATGCTCTTGAGACAACGTTTCAATGTCGTCTCAACCATATATATTGGTATGATTACAGATAATCTCATTTGCTGTTACCCATTACTTTTTCCACCTTATTTGTCAGTTGTACGAACTCTTCCACAGAAAGTTGCTCCGGTCTTCGTGTCATCATATCATCCGTGAAGAATCCTGCCGAAACAGTAGGTGGAACAATCTGTTTTAACGATACTCTTAGCATCTTCCTTCTTTGGTTAAAAACGGTCTTTACCACTCTTTTGAAAAGAACTTCGTTACAGTCAAGGTGGTCTACATTATTCCTCGTCATCCTTATCACTGCACTTTTAACTTTTGGTGGAGGATTAAAAACCGTCTCGTCTACAGTGAATAAATATTCTGTATCGTAGTAGGCCTGTATCATGACACTTAATATACCATACGATTTGTTTCCTGGTTTTGATGCTATACGTAAGGCCACTTCTCGTTGTATCATTCCTGTACAACAGGGTATTAAATCACGATAGTCGAGCATCTTAAAAAATATCTGCGATGAGATGTCGTATGGATAATTTCCTGTAAGCACAAACTGTCTACCGTCAAAGACTTTGGTAAGATCCATTCTGAGGAAATCTTCCCCAAGGATGTTACCTCTTAACTTAGGAAAATTCTCATTAAGATAATCTACCGATTCTTTGTCAATCTCCACGACCTTAAAATCCCGGTTCTTAGGATATATAAACTGCGTGAGCATACCCATACCAGGTCCTACCTCCAAGATTGGGATATCGGGACAGGCATCTACAGTGTCTGCGATTCTGCTCGCGATACCTTTGTCTGTCAAGAAATGTTGTCCTAAGTTTTTCTTTGGTCTTACGTAGCTCATATCTCATTCATTATTCCAAGAGTGAAACTGCCAGTCAACTATTTTTGTTTCTATCGTACCTTTACCGAGAGCATTGTTTTCAATGTGCTGCTCCTGCATACTTCGTGGCCATCCATTATAGAAATAGTTATAGTCTAGGATGTCACTCTGTTCTGTCTTATTTTCGTTATCGTGGGATATTGTTTCGCAAAAGATATTATAATCATCGGGATAGCCATATTTTCCCATACTTCCAACTGACACATCGATTTTTATCTGTGCCGTACTATCGGTCTCTGCTTCAAATGTTTCACCTAAATTGTATTCATCACCATGAATAGTAAAAAGAGTAAAAATCTCTGGAAATAGTCCGTCTATACCTTCTTCCGTATAGTTGGTAAGATTAAATACACTTCTTAAACTATCTTTTTTCGTACCTTCTACTAGGTTGGGATTCTGCTCATATAGTTTGTTGAAGATTTCTTTGCTTGAATTTGTCAACTTATCTTTTACGGCCATCCAATTTCTGATCTTTGGTTTTCCACCATTCCTGTTCAACAGAACCTCGATATGAAATCCCTTCAAGTAGGGATAGGAGAGCAGTCTTATCATCGTTTCCCTAGTATTATTTACCTTAGGGTCGGTCATTGCTTCCATCGGGATATAATGCAAGAGGATACCATCTGATCCCTTTGATAACACGGTCAACATAAATTCATAATGCTCGTATGTAGTACATACCGTATCACCCAAAGATGTGTTGAAAGTAGCCCTATCGAAAGAATATATCATAGAATCTTTTCTTTCGAATTTCGCTTTTACCTCTATAGATTTCTTTTCTATACGTTCAGTTGATGACTTATCATCCGTGGTATAAGGATACGCATCTACTGTTACTGTTGATAAAGCATAAACAGCGGTTATAATTAGGGCTTTTAAACAAAGACTCACTTTTCTCATTTCGCTGCAAAAATACAAAAAATTTCAAAAAAAAAAGATATATTGTTGTATAATCAGATTTTATTTCCTATTTTTGTAGTCAAAATTTAATCTAAGAAATATGATTGACGTTAAAGAAGTATTGAAAGCGAGTGAGGAGAAGATGCAAAAGGCTGCATCATTTTTAGATACAGAGTTATCACATATCAGAGCTGGTCGTGCCAATGTGGCTATATTGGATGGCGTAAAAGTTGATGCTTGGGGACAGATGGTTCCACTCAACCAGGTTGCCAATGTATCTGTTCCCGATGCTCGTACCATCGCCATAAAGCCATGGGACAAAAACCAGATTAAAGCGATAGAGAAAGCTATCATGGATTCTGGTATCGGTATAACTCCTGAAAATAACGGAGAAACAATACGTCTTGGTATACCTCAGCCAACGGAGGAACGTCGTAAGGATCTAGCCAAGCAGTGCAGCAAGATAGCAGAGAAGGCTAAGGTGGAGATTCGTAATGTTCGCGCTGACATCAAGGATAAACTGAAGAAAGCGATAAAAGATGGTCTTTCTGAGGATAATGAAAAAGACGCAGAAGACGCATTGCAGAAGTTGCACGACAAATACATCAAGAAACTCGATGATATGTTGGCGGAGAAGAATAAAGAGATAATGACAGTATAATAAAGAATGTATCGGAGAGGATAAACACCTCTCCTTTTTGTTTATATGCAAGGACTTGTCATAAAAAATACAGGAAGTTGGTACACGGTGCTTAATGATGACGGAACGACGATAGACTGTAAGATTAAGGGTAATTTTCGTCTTCGTGGTATTCGCAGTACTAACCCCGTGGCTGTAGGTGACCATGTAGAATATCATCCTAACCAAGAGGGTACAGCTTTCATAACTGAGATAAAAGACCGTAAGAACTATATAATACGTAAATCCCAGAACCTATCCAAACAGAGTCATATCCTTGCTGCCAACGTAGATCAGGCAATGTTGTTGGTAACCATTAATCATCCCAAGACATCCACTACATTTATCGATCGTTTTCTTGCTTCGGCAGAGGCTTATAGGGTCGACGTCATACTGCTATTCAATAAGATCGATTTATACGACACAGAAGAGACGGAATATCTCGATATGATGATAAACCTCTATGAGACAGTAGGATATAAATGTCTAAAGATTAGTGCGGAAGAAAATGTTGGCATAGATGATGTCGTTGGACTATTGAAAGATAAGGTAACATTGTTCAGTGGTCATAGTGGAGTGGGTAAGAGTACGTTAATAAATAAGATTTTGCCTGATGCCAATCTTCGTACCGCGGAGATTAGTGAAGCTCATGACAGTGGCATGCATACAACAACCTTCTCAGAGATGCTTCAGTTGCCCGGAGGAGGATTCATTATCGATACTCCCGGAATAAAAGGTTTTGGCACGTTTGATATAGAAAGAGCAGAGTTGACGAGCTACTTCAAAGATATTTTTAAGTTCTCAAAGGAATGTCGTTTCTCCGACTGTACCCATACTCACGAACCAGGTTGTGCCGTTCTTAAAGCAGTAGAAGACCATTATATTGCGTATAGCCGTTACCAGAGCTACCTTGGAATGTTAGAGGACAAAGATGCAGGAAAATATCGTGAAGGTTATTAAAAATAAAATTACATATTAAGAGTTCACAGAAGAAAAATGCCCATTTGTTGAAAAAAAATACATACAAAATAAAAAAGCTATAAATTTGCGATTAAAATAAAAGATGTTTAACACAAATCGGAATAGTATGAAAGGACTTTACTTTGTCTTTTAAATTTTATTAGTATGAAGAAGGTAATTTATTCAATGGTAATGTTGGCTACAGCCCTTGTAGTTTCTTGTTCTCCCGATAGTGACAACGACTATACGAGTGGTTCTTCGAGTACGACGAACAGTAGTAGTCAAAGTAGCAGTTCTAGTAGTTCTTCGACAACTACCATTACAAGTGAAACGAGTGCTGATTTATCCAGTTTGTTAGGTATGTCGATATCTACGGATGAATCTCGTCTGAGTGAGAGCGAGAGCGTTCCGTCTGATGAAAGTGATACATATTATGACGATTATGTTGAACATACCAGTTTTGTAGAAACAGTTGATGTGGTATATTCTGGTAATAGTGCTACCGTATCTTCCTCAGATAACGTAGAGGCAACAGTTGATGGTGCCGACGTATACGTTCAACTTAAACAGAAAGCTTTTGTTATATATCATCTTAGCGGTACAACCTCTGATGGTTGTTTCAAGATTGTTGATAATGATTACTCTAAGAAATGTGCGATTATCTTGGATAACCTTACGATGTCAAACAGTGACGGTGCTTGTATAAATATCCAATCAGGAAAGAGGGCATTTATTAGGTTGAAAGGTTCGTCTACATTAGCAGATGGTGGCTCAAGCTACGTTATTCCTGACGGTGAGGATATGAAGGGAACGATATTCTCTGAGGGTCAACTGATCTTTAGTGACTATGGAGACAATGACGGTTCCTTGACTGTTTCTTCTAAAGTTAAGAATGGTATTGTAAGTGATGATTATATAATGTTCCGTCCGAATATCGTAGTAAATGTCACATCGACATCTAATCATGGCATTAAGTCGAACGATGGTATAATAATAAAGGGTGGAGTTATTAATTCCACGGTCTCTGCAACCGCAACAAAGGCAATAAAGACAGATGGTTATATACTCGTTGACGGTGGTCGTACAACGGTAATAACATCTGGAGCTTCAGAATATGATTCCGATGATAACGACATGTCAAGTAGTGCAGGTATTAAATGTGACAGTACCTTTACTATAAAGGACGGTTCAATCTATGCTTATAGTTCTGGTGCTGGTGGTAAGGGTATCAATAGTGATCAGACAATAAACATAGATGGAGGAGTGATACATGTTGTTACCGAGGGTGCACGAGCATATTATAATGGGAATCAAAATATACATACTAGTCCTAAAGGTATTAAGTCTGATACAGAGATTATTATCAATGGTGGTGAGACTTGGGTATATACGAAAGGTTCGGGCGATGGTCCTGAATGTATAGAAAGTAAGGGCACATTGACGATGACAGGTGGTACATTTGCAGGTGTGTCAGAATCAGAGGATGTGATGAACACATCTGGTAACATGACGTTCACCGGTGGTTATGTCTTCGCCTTAAGCATGGGTAATGATGCCATCGATTCAAATTCAAAACTGAGCATCAGTGGAGGTACGATAGTTGCAGTAGGCTCTGGTTCTCCTGAAACAGCTTTTGACTGTGATAACAATAGTAACTTTACATTTACAGGAGGTACGATTATCGGTTTAGGTGGAGAAACAAGCGGTCAGTTTACTTATCCGTCCAATCCTTCACAATGTTTAGCCGCTATCAGTGCTTCGTGGACTAAAGGTTCGTATATCACAGTTAACGACTCGGAAGGAAATAACATTATGGCATTCCAGGTGCCTAACAATGCGGTGATAAGTAGTGGAGGTCTGATCTTCTCTTCTCCTAATTTGAAGCAGGGTAGCACATATACGGTGACAAGCGGTGCTTCTGTTAGCAGTACAACAAATGAGTTCTTCGGATTCCAAACCGGTGCAACGTTGTCAAGTACAGGTTCTACTATAGCTTCTATCACTTTCTCAAGTAATCTCTATGCAAGTACAGGAGGAATGTCAGGTGGAGGTAATTCGGGACCTGGTGGTAGCATGGGCGGAGGAGGCGGCCCTGGTGGCAGATAAAAGAACATAATGCGAGGGTGCTTCTTTAGTGAAGCATCCTTGCATCGATATATCACGAAAATATCTTTATTAGATATGATAACATTATTAACCATTAAAAATTATTATTTATGAAACGTGAATTTTTACTTAGTGTTGTCCTTTGTTTAGGACTTGGTACTTTTGCACAACCTGGTGGTGAAGGAGGAGGTCCCGGCGGAGGGGATGCTCCTAGCGGTGGAGGTGGAGGCGGCTCCCAAAATGAGCAGGCTAATTATACCTATACCGCAAGTTCTACGGGTTATTACCAAGAAAGTGGAACTAATGAAACAAGCGATAAAACGTATTCATCAACAGGTAGCGATGAAAATGCGGTGTTAGTAAAAGGCGGTACGTTTACTACAAATAATGTCACTATAACCAAGACAGGTGATACTAGTCAGTCGGATATGGATGTAACGAGTTTCTATGGTATCAATAGTGCTGTACTTGTAAAAGGCTCGAATACAGTTGTAACCATTAATGGTGGTACTATTACTACCGATGCGAAAGGAGCTAATGGTATTGTTTGTACTGATACATCAACTGTTTACGTAAATGATGTAACTATAAATTGTAATACATCGGTATCTCGTGGCTTACACTGTACTTTCCAAGGAACATTGTATGCAACGAATTGTACTGTAGAGACTCAGAGTGAGACGAGTTCTGCTATTGCTACCGACCGTGGTGGTGGTACTGTAGTGGTAGATGGAGGATCTTACATCGCAAACGGACGTAAATGCGCCATTATATACTGTACAGGCGATATGACAGTTAAAAATGCAACAGGTGCATCTAATAATACGGATGAAGGCGAAATTTGTGACATAGAAGGTGATAACAGCGTAACCATTGACAATTGTACATTTGAATGTTCTGGTAACAATCGTGGTGTGATGCTCTATCAGAGTGGTTCAGGAGATGCAAGCGGATATAATCCGACTCTTAATATTAGCAATTCGACCCTTACCCTTACAAGCGAGTCTGCTCCTTTCTGCGAGGTTAGTACAGCTGTAAATGCTTTCCTTACATTGGATAACTGTAAGTTAACAGTGCCAAGTGGACAGTTGGCATACATCAATACCAATTCAGCTTGGAACAATTCTAATACTAAGTATTTGAACCTTACGTTGAAGAATGGTACATATTATGGTTCTGTAGATGCTGATAATACAGGAACAGCTTGTGTTACAGTAGCTAGTGATGCAATATGGGAGGGAAGTATAGACAACGATCAGAATATGAGTGCTGATACTGTTATTGTATATGGAACATGGATAATGACAGAAGATTCTTATCCTTCATATTTGTATATCAATGACGGTGCTACTGTATATACCAATGGTTATACTCTTGGTGTAACTCCTTCTGGTAGCGGTACACTAGATACGAGTACTAAGATAACAGGCATTTCGTCAGTAAAGGCTACAACATCTTCAAATAGTAGAAAATATAACCTTGCAGGTCAGATTATTTCAGATGGTTCAGCTAAGGGTATCATTATCACAGAAGATGGTAAGAAGTATCTAAGCGAATAACCAATAATCTTTGTTGAAACAGAGTTCTATGTTTCGTCATCAAAACAGAAACGAGAATCTACTATACTTGGCACTATGGGGGTTGATTTTTATCACCCCCATAGTAAGCCTTTATGTTCGTTCGCTGACGGATTCGGATATACAGTTCCAGTTTAGCATCATACTAAATGTGTGGAAGGTATATGGATTTTTCTTTGTCATATTCCTTATACACAATTTCATATTGGCACCACAGTTGGTATATAACAAACGTTATTTGCTCTATGGCTGCTGTATGTTGATATTACTCGGTGCGGTATGTCTGTTTTCATGTCATAGTGCGACAGGAAACCATCCTCGTCCCGGTGAGGGAATGGATGGTATGGAACCGATGGAGTTGGTGAAACCCGACCATAAACCGGATTTTAAACCCGATGACATGCCGCTCGGAGAACATGATCCGTTTATGGAGGAGGGTAGAGGACCTAAGCCAGATGAAGAACATGGAGTACAAGAGAATGTGTCTCCGGATAAAAAGAAAACAAATGTACATTTTGACAAGAAAGATCAGAGAGCATTTGAAAAAATGAGAGGACAGAGACAGGGTACACCTCCAATGGTAGGAGAGATAGATATCCTTCTGTTCTTTATCCTTGTACTGATGATTGTTGTCAATGTGATGGTAAAATATTATACTAAATCGGTATCTGACAACAAACGTAATATCATCATAGAGAGAGATACGCTGGAACATCAGTTGCAATATCTGAAAAATCAGATAAACCCGCATTTCTTTATGAATACTTTAAATAATATTCATGCATTAGTGGATATTGATACAGAACAGGCGAAAGTTACTATAGAACAGTTGTCTAAGATGATGCGCTACGTTTTGTATGATAGTAATAATAAACTTACGCCTTTATCGGGCGAGATAAAGTTTATGTATAATTACATAGAACTGATGCGTATTCGTTATAGTAACACTGTTGATATAACCTTGAATTTTGACGAGGTGGATTCTGCAGTGCTTGTACCTCCGATGATATTCGTGACATTTATAGAGAATGCGTTTAAGCATGGAGTAAGTTATAAGAAGAAATCGTTTATCGATGTATCGCTGACGACGAAAAATGATAAGATCGTTTTTTGTTGTAAGAACAGTAAGATAAGCGACGACAATTCACATCATGGCATGATAGGTATACAGAATACCGTAAAACGACTAGACCTAATATACGGTTCAGAGTATAGTCTTAAGTTTCATGATGATGCAGAGGTTTACGAGGTAAACCTCAGTATGAAGATAATAAGAGAAAGAGACGAAGTATGAGAGTTATAGCAGTTGATGACGAGCCTTTGGCTTTACGTCAGATGGTGAGTTATATAAATAAAATACCTTTTTTAGAGTGCGTGGGTGAGTTCCAGAGTGCCAACGATGCATACGCCTTCCTACAGGAAGAGAGCGCTGATGGTATGTTCTGTGATATCAATATGCCAGACCTCAACGGACTGGATTTTATAAAGAGTCTTGCTGCACCACCACTTGTCGTACTCACTACGGCATATTCGGAATATGCCCTTGATGGGTACAAATTGGATGTGGTGGATTATTTATTGAAACCTTTTAGTTTGGATGATGTCAAAAGGGCAGCAAACAAGATGAAGAGACAATTCGACCTTGTCAACGGATCGAATACCACGGCAACAAGTTCTGTTTCTCAGGATAAGAAGGAAAAGGAACAGGCTGACGACACTATCTTCGTTAAGACCGACTATAAGATGGTGAAGATCAGCGTTAAGGACATTAGGTATATAGAGGGTATGAGTGAATATCTTCGTATTTATATGGAGGACAACCCTAAGCCAATGACCGTTCTGCTCAGTATGACGAAGATGGCAGAGAGTTTACCATCATACTTTATGCGTATTCACAGATCTTATATCGTAAACTTGAATAAGATACAAGAAGTTAATAAGAATAGGGTTATTATGGATAAAGACACCTATCTTCCTATTGGCGACCTATACAAAGATAAGTTTAATGAATATGTGAATAGCCGTTATCTAGGTAGGTAATAAATTCGCTACAGATACACAATAAAAAGTCTGTCCTGTTTTAGGGCGGACTTGATTTTTAGGCGGAAAGTGAGGGATTCAAACCCCCGATACCCGAAAGGGGTATACCGGATTTCGAGTCCAGCGCATTCGGTCACTCTGCCAACTTTCCTTTGTGGATTCAATATAAGAATCCAATATCGCTTATTTTCGACATGCAAAGTTACAAAATATTTTTGTATTCAGTAACTTTGTACATCGAAAAATTCTCTTATCCATTCATTGCCATGAGGAACTCTTCATTATCATGAGTGGTCACTAACACATCGCGTATGGTGTTCATCGCCTCAACAGGATTCATATCAGCAATATGTTTTCGGAGAATCCACATCTTATCTCGTGTCAGTTTATCGTGGAGAAGATCATCACGACGCGTACTTGACTGAACAAGATTGATAGCGGGGAAGATACGCTTGTTGCTGAGAGAACGCTCCAACACAAGTTCCATATTTCCTGTACCCTTAAACTCTTCGAATATAACCTCATCCATCTTGGAACCGGTATCGATAAGCGCTGTCGCAATAATGGTAAGACTACCGCCTCCTTCTATATTTCTCGCTGCACCGAAAAAACGTTTCGGTTTCTGTAATGCATTAGAGTCGACACCTCCCGTAAGAACTTTACCACTAGCCGGAGCTACAGTATTGTAAGCACGTGCCAAACGAGTTATGGAGTCGAGGAATATCACTACGTCGTGTCCACATTCTACCATTCTCTTGGCTTTCTCTAAAACGATTCCAGCAATCTTTACGTGACGCTCTGCCGGTTCATCGAAAGTAGAAGCGATAACCTCTGCGTTTACCGTACGACTCATATCGGTAACCTCTTCAGGACGTTCGTCTATGAGTAGCATCATCAGGTATGCTTCAGGATGATTGGCTGCTATCGCATTAGCGATATCTTTCATCAGCAAAGTCTTACCGGTCTTAGGTTGAGCGACGATAAGCGCACGTTGTCCTTTACCTATAGGTGCAAAGAGATCGCAGATACGTGTACTTGGATTAGTGGTCATCCTTTCGCCTGTAAGATTGAACTTCTCATCAGGGAACAGGGGAGTGAGATGCTCGAAAGCTATCCTGTCTCTTATCTCATCCGGTTGGCGACCATTGATATATGTGATACTTGTCATGGGGAAATATTTCTCACCTGCATGAGGCGGACGAACTTTACCCTGTATGACATCACCTGTCTTTAAACCGTATTTCTTTATATAGTTAACAGCAACATATACATCGTCAGGTGAAGAGAGATAGTTATAATCGCTGGAACGCAAGAAACCATAACCATCAGCCAAGACTTCCAACACGCCATTAGCTTCTATGAGATCTGTAAAGTCATAGTCAGATGAGTCTTCTTCATCTTCTGCTTCAGTTGGCATACCTGACATATCTTCACTGCTATTAATATCTGCCGGTTGATCGAAAATATTCTTAGAAGGTAAGGCCGCATCGTCAGCAATGGGAATATCCTGAACAATTATAAAATCAGTACCATCGCCTGGATCACCTTCCCAGAAATCATAATTCTCATTGTTTTCTTCTTTGGGCGTGCTATCCACTGTATTCTGTTCCGGTGTTTCCGTTTCCTGTGTGCTTTCAACGACACTATCCTTTATCTCTTCTTCAGTTGCTTTATCCTCAACGTTTTCTGCTTTATTGGATTCTTCGGCCACTTTTGCTACCTTTGTCTTTCTTGGTTTAGCTACTTTCTCTTTTGTAGCAGTAGGCTTGTTTTCAGCTTTAGCTTCATTCGACTTTTTTGCCGCACTAGCTCCTATAGCCTGTTCATCAAGAATTGCGTATATTATTTCTTCTTTTCTCGTACCACGAGAAATCTTAATACCTATCTCTTTTGCAACATCGATAAGCTGTGCTACACTTTTCGATGAAAGTTCTTCTTTACTATACATAAATTGTGATTAAATTTTTGGAGCATGACGTGTTTCTGAAATAGAAACACCTGCCTGAATAATTCGTCTGCAAAGGTAATAATATTTTTTTATTTCTGCATTATAAAAAGAATATTTTTTCCAAAAATTTCTTTTTTCAACAAAAAAGCCGCATCCAAAATGGGTGCGGCTTTAAAATATTAAGTTTAGCAGATATTATTCTGCAGTTTTCTCAATGTTATCGCTCCAGTCGATCTTTGTCTGACGAACATAGCTCTGATAACGAACCTGAGCCATTTTCTTTGTCTGAGCAAACAACTCATCAGCCTCATCAGGATAAGCCTTCTTCACTGACATGAAACGAACCTCATGCATCAGATAGTCTTCGAAGAGACTCCAGTCTGGTTCCTTACTATCGAGTGTGAATGGGTTCTTACCCTCCTGAATAAGTTGTGGGTTGAAACGCCATAGATGCCAGTAACCGCATTTAACGGCGCGCTCTTCCTCAGCCTGACTACGTCCCATACCTCCCTTGATCTTCAGACCGTGGTTGATACATGGTGCGTATGCAATAACGAGAGATGGACCTGGATAAGCCTCTGCCTCACGGATTGCTTTCAGACACTGAGCGTTGTCAGCACCCATAGCAACCTGTGCTACATATACATAACCGTATGTAGTAGCAATCATACCAAGGTCTTTCTTACGTACTCTCTTACCACGAGCTGCGAACTGTGCGATAGCTCCGAGAGGGGTAGACTTAGATGACTGACCACCAGTGTTAGAGTATACCTCAGTATCGAGAACGAGCAGGTTAACATCTTCACCTGATGCGATTACATGGTCGAGACCACCGTAACCGATATCGTATGAAGCACCGTCACCACCGATGATCCACTGACTTCTCTTTATCAGATAGTGGTCGAGTGTCTTCAGCTCCTGACAGATAGGACATCCACCATTAGCAGCAGCCTCGATCAGTGGTTTCAGTTTTGCAGCAGCAGCCTTTGATGCATCAGCATCATCTTTACCTGCTTTCCATTCCTCAGCAGCAGCTTTGAAGTCTGCAGAGCACTTGTCAGAAGCACATGCCTCATCGAGAAGTTTCTCTACACGTTCCTTCATCTTCTTGTTACCAAGTACCATACCCATACCAAATTCGCAGAAATCCTCAAACAGTGAGTTGTCGAAAGCAGGACCCTGACCCTTTGCATTTGTTGTATAAGGTGTAGATGGTATTGATGCTGAGTAGATAGAAGAACAACCTGTTGCGTTAGCAATCATCTCACGATCTCCGAAGAGCTGTGAAACGAGTTTAACGTAAGGTGTCTCACCACAACCAGAACATGCTCCTGAGAATTCGAAGAGAGGCTGTGCAAACTGTGAGTTCTTAGGACTCTGTTTGATATCTACAAGATCTTGTTTAGATGTTACCTTCTTAACAAGATATTCCCAGTTCTTAGCTTCCTGAACCATATCCTCTGCATCTGGGTTGTATGGTGCCATAGTAAGAGCCTTACCTGTCTTAGGATTACCAGGACAAACATCAGCACAGTTACCGCAACCAAGACAGTCGAGAACAGATGTCTCTATACGGAAGAACATACCAGCCATAGCTTTTGGTGCCTTCATTTCTATTGTAGCAGCATTAGCATCGAAACCAGCTTTCTCCTCTGCTGTCATTACGAATGGACGTATAGCTGCGTGAGGACATACGAAGGCACATTTGTTACACTGAATACAGTTCTCTGCATTCCATACAGGAACAAATGCCTCTACACCACGCTTCTCGTATGCAGCTGTTCCATTCTGCCATGAACCGTCAACGGTGTTGTGCTTAACGAAATCAGAAACTTTCAGAAGGTCACCGGCCTGAGCGTTGATAGGACGAACAAGTTCCTTAACGAATGCAGGTGCGTCATCTTCTTTAACCTCATCGTCTGGCAGGTTAGCCCATGATGGGTCAACGGTAAGTTGCTTGTACTCACCACCGCGGTCAACAGCAGCGTAGTTCAGGTTGACAACGTCTTCACCCTTCTTTCCGTATGACTTAACGATGAATTTCTTCATCTGCTCAACAGCAAGGTCGATAGGAATAACCTCCGTGATACGGAAGAATGCTGACTGCAGAATAGTGTTGGTACGGTTGCCCAAACCAATCTCCTGTGCAATCTTCGTTGCATTGATATAATAAACAGTGATATTATTCTGAGCAAAGATTCTCTTTACCTTGTTAGGTATGAAGTTAACCAATTCCTCACCCTCGAAAATGGTATTCAACAGGAATGTACCATTCTTCTGAAGACCACGTGTTACATCGTACATGTGCAGGTAAGCCTGTACGTGACATGCTACGAAGTTTGGTGTTGTAACGAGATATGTTGAGTGAATAGGTGTATCACCGAAACGAAGGTGTGAACAGGTGAAACCTCCTGACTTCTTTGAGTCGTAAGAGAAGTATGCCTGACAGTATTTATCTGTGTTATCACCGATAATCTTAACAGAGTTCTTGTTAGCACCTACAGTACCGTCAGCACCTAGTCCGAAGAACTTAGCCTGGAACATACCTTTACCACCTGCAGCGATTTCCTCAACCTCCGGCAGAGAAGTAAATGTTACATCATCAACGATACCTACTGTGAAGTGATTCTTTGGTTCATTGAGTTTCAGGTTGTCAAATACTGCGATAAGTTTTGCAGGTGTTGTATCTGAAGAACCAAGACCGTAACGACCACCAACGATAAGAGGACGATTCTCTACATCGTAGAATGCGCTCTTAACATCGAGATACAGAGGTTCACCCTCTGCTCCTGGCTCCTTAGTACGGTCGAGCACAGCAATCTTCTTAACTGTCTTAGGAACAGCAGCAATAAGATGTTTAACTGAGAATGGACGATACAGATGAACTGCTACCATACCAACTTTCTCACCCTGAGCCATCAGATGATCGATAGCCTCTTTTGCTGCTTCTGTAGCAGAACCCATAAGGATGATGATACGATCAGCATCTTTTGCTCCGTAATAGTCAAAGAGGTGATACTCTCTACCTGTAATCTTGGAAATCTCACCGAGATAGTGTTCAACAACCTCAGGAACCTTATCGTATGCAGCGTTACAAGCCTCACGGTGTGTGAAGAATGTCTCTGGGTTCTCTGCTGTACCACGTGTCTGTGGACGCTCTGGTGTCAGAGCACGATCACGGAAACGTTTGATGTCTGCAGGATCAACGAGCTTAGCGATATCTTCCTGCTCCATAACCTCTATCTTGTGATATTCGTGAGAGGTACGGAAACCATCAAAGAAATTGATGAAAGGTATCTCTGTCTTCAGTGTTGCCAAGTGAGGAACAGCTGTAAGATCCATTACTTCCTGTACAGAACCGGAACAGAACATTGCGAAACCTGTCTGACGACAAGCCATAACATCCTGATGGTCACCGAAAATACAGAGAGAATGGCTGGCAAGTGTACGTGCAGATACATCGAATACACAAGGAAGCATCTCACCGGCGATCTTATACATGTTAGGTATCATAAGGAGAAGACCCTGTGATGCCGTAAATGTTGTGGTAAGAGCACCTGCCTGGAGAGAACCGTGTACTGCACCGGCAGCACCACCTTCAGACTGCATCTCTTGTACGCTTACTGTTTGTCCCCACAGATTCTTACGACCACGTGCAGCCCACTCGTCAGTGTGCTCGGCCATTGGAGACGATGGTGTGATAGGGTAGATTGCAGCTACCTCTGAGAACATGTAGCTCACGTGAGCTGCAGCCTCATTACCATCACATGTAATAAATTTTTTATTTGCCATAATTTAATTGATAAATTTATTAATTAAATATTATATATTAAACAATCTCTTTCTTACTCCTAAAACAGAAAACCTAATAACCATAATGGTATCTGGTTGTCATGTCCTATTTCCGTACCATATCTAGCATATATAACATCGGGACTTATCCTTGCCTTCGACATTCTGTCAGCTTCACAAATTCTGTATTTCTTTGTAGAGTCAACAAGGAACATACCTTCCTTACCGTCAAAAGATATCTTATGGTCTTTCCACATCGTATTGACGAAGAACGTCTCCATAAGGTTCTGTCTCTCTACATTGATAGGATAGATAGCATACATAAGATTAGTGTTATGCATCATCACCTTTGACGGTTTTTTCGGGAATTGCTGTCCCTTCTTATATATAAGGTTTATAAGACGTGCATCATTAAGACATTTCATGTAGTTCATCACCGTAGCCCTGCTGGTCTCTATTTCCTGTGCCAAAAGACTTACGTTTGGTGCCTTGGAACCATCCAGAGCTAAGAGGTAAAAGAGCTTTTTTATCTTAGAGAGATACTTTAACTCAATCTGCTTAATGAACAGTATATCAACCTCTGTCATCATATTCATCGTCTTGAGCAGATTCTCCGAAAAGTTTCGATGCTCTAGATGGAACGGATAAAATCCATGATGTATATAGTCTTGAAAATGTTCTGACGGTCTGACAAACGGAAGAATCTCTTTTACGATGTGCTCATGGTTATTAACTATTTCATTCAACGTGTATGGATGAAATTTTGTTCCCGTATGAAGATTTAGATATTCTCTGAAAGAAAAACCTCGTATATTGTAGGTCTTTACGATATCCTTCAGTTCAGGATAATCTTCCTCCGGTATCAGCACACTAGAACCCGAAAATACGATTTTGAGATGAGGAAACTTGTCATAACAAGCTCTCANTTCCTTGCTCCATCCCGGTTTCTTAAATACCTGGTCAATGAGCAATGTTCTACCGCCTTTAAGATAAAACTCTTCTGCAAAATCACAGATGCTATGTCCTTGGAAATAGAAGTTATTCATGTTTACGTACAGACAAGACCTGTCTAAACGGTCGAAATGCTCTTTGGCATACTGTAACAGGAACGTCGTCTTACCGACACCTCTCGTTCCTCTCAGGCCAATCATGCGATGCGACCAATCTACCTCATCCATNAGTAAGCGCCTTACGGGGGCGTCAGTATGATCGACAAGGTACATGTGCGTACGGTGAAATGCTTCTAACTCCATCTGTTTTAATAAGCAGTCCTATTTGATTTTAACCATGCAAAGTTAATATTTATTTCATAAATTGCAAAGTGGAAATAGCAAAATATCTACTATTTTTTAATATTTTTACAAAGCAAAGGTATTATTAAGATATAAAAATGTAAATAAAAATTAATAAATCGGTTTTACTTGTTGAAATATTGTAAAAACGAACTTTTTTACCTAATTTTGCAGACAGATGTTACACGGCAATCATTAGATTCTAATATCTATGAAACTGTTGATCTTCAATCCTGAGCATGAGATATCATTAGCCTATAACAAGGCAAATGTTACGATGCCTCACAACGTGAGGCGTTTTAGTCGTGACCTAGCCTTTCTGCCTGCTTTGTGGGCAGAAGATGGTGATGCTATTATGGTTCACGATGTGAAGTCGGCCAGAAGGAAAGCTAAGCGATGGATAGGAGACAGGTATAAAAATATTCTATTTTTTACACCGGGAGAAGTTGCCTTGTTGCAGTTTGACAGCGTAGAACCGTGGGGATGGGATAAGACTTTATGCTCACAACTGATAAATTATGGTTTTGACACATATTCCGTTCCTGACGATGTTACGTTGACCAGAATACGTGATATGTCCAATAGACTTCAGACGATAATCCTTATGAACCAACTGCGTGACGGCATTGAGNAATATACAGTTGGAGATCCTAGATTCTGTACTGATCAGGATGAGCTACGTGTACAGGCTTCCATGCTGCATAGATTCGTAATGAAAGCGCCTTGGAGCTCGAGTGGAAGAGGTATCCGTTTTGCGAAATATCCCTTAGAATCCCCTCTTACAGGATGGGCGAAAAATATTATCGCAAAACAGGGTGGACTGATAGTAGAACCGTTTCATGACAAGGTNAAGGANTTAGCATTGGAGTTCTATAGCGACGGCAAGGGAAACGTGAGATANACAGGACTTTCTCTNTTTGATACTGTAGATGGAGCCTATTCTGCAAATATTATAGCTTCAGAGAATACTAAGAGAAAGATGCTTGCCAAATATNTGGATCTGGAACTTCTTGACGAGGTGAAAGAGCGGATCTGTAAGATTCTTGGAACAGAGTTGCAGGGCATATATATGGGTCCTTTCGGTGTTGACATGATGGTTGTGAGAGGGCGGAAACTGAATCCTTGTGTAGAAATTAACTTGAGAATGACGATGGGTCATGTGGCTAATTGTATACAGGTTCCCGATGATGTGGTAGAATCATTACGTATCATGCATTATCGTAACGGTTTCCATATTTCACGTAGAGCAACGACAAAGTATAGTCTTTTAAAAACGAGAAAAGATGATAAATTATGATTTGACAAAGATAAAAGCCATCATTTTCGATGTTGACGGTGTGCTAAGTCTTAATACCATTACAATGGATAACGATGGTATCCCCATAAGAACGGTCAACATAAAGGACGGTTATGCTATTCAGTTGGCAATAAAGAAAGGTTTGGACCTTGCTATCATGACAGGTGCGGATACCGAGAATATTAGACGTAGATATGAGAGACTCGGTATGCAAAACGTTTACTTGAAGTGTAGTATGAAAATTGCTGTATATGAAGACTTTATATCAAAGAAAGGGTATAAGGATGACGAGATAATATACGTTGGAGACGATATTCCAGACTATGAGATAATGAAGAGAGTGGGGTGCCCTTGTTGTCCCAGCGATGCAGCTCCTGAGATACGTGATATCTCTGTTTATATCAGCAACTATGCTGGTGGCACAGGGTGCGGTCGAGATATTATAGAACAGGTTATGAAGGCCAAGGGACTGTGGGTTATGGACGAGAAGGCCTTCGGATGGTAATCTAGAAATTCTGTAGTTCCTTGTATATACGTTGTACGGGGAATCCCATAACATTAAAATAGCTACCATTAAGGCGTGATACGGCTATATGTCCGATCCATTCCTGTATTCCGTATGCTCCTGCTTTGTCGTAAGGTTTGTAGTTGTCAACATAATACTCAATATCTTCTTTGGATATATTGTCGAACGTAACGTCGGTAACAACGGCAAAGTTGTTTGTCTTCTCTTTCGTCATCAGTGAAACGCCCGTGACTACCTGATGAGTTTTTCCTGATAACATCTCTAACATCTTTATAGCATTCTCTCTGTCCTTGGGTTTACCGAGGATGATATCTCCTAATACGACGATAGTATCGGCAGTAATCACAAGTTGTTTGTCTGTAATCAAGTCCTTGTATGCCGCGGCTTTCTCTGCAGCTATGTATTTAGCGGTATCTATCGCACTGAGATCGTTGGGATAATCTTCTTTTATGTTATCTAAAACCTTTACGGTAAAATCGATATCCAAAGCTTGAAGCAATTCTCGTCTACGTGGTGAATTACTGGCCAATATGATATCATATCTCTTCAGATTGTCGAGCATGTCGATTCTAGCTTTTATTTAACAAAATAGGGTAAATATCTATATTTTAACAATATGGGAATATTTACATCCTAAAGAAATAGTAATATGTACCTGCTAGTATTGCAGCTGCAATGATGATAACGGAAATACGGAACAGGCAACTTACGAATTTCTTTATCAGTATTACCGATAGTATTATCACTATTCCGACGATAACGTAATATAAAGTATTTTCCATCTTTAATGTTTTTATTTATTCTTTTTCTCTGTATCTATCTGATTTAAGAATACTCCAGGTATCCTTGTTGAAAATTCCATCCTCTCGTGAGTTATAGGATGCGTGAAGCATAACACGTATGCGTGCAAGCATAGACGTCCTACGGGGTCATCACCATTACCATATTTTATGTCCCCGCATATAGGGTGTCCCATATCCGAACAATGTACGCGTATCTGATTCTTCCTACCCGTTTCCAGTCTAAATTCTACCAAAGAGTGATAGTTACTCCTATCCAGTACCCTAAAATGTGTAATAGCGTATTTTCCACCGTTGTCAACGGGAGAAGAAAATGTAAAATATGATTTATTGTCTTTCAACCAGTTGGCTATGGTACCTTCATCGTCTTCCATCACTCCGCTTACCAACGCCACATATCTTCTGTCATACACCGTTTGATGCCAGTTATGTTCCAACATCTGTTCCGTTTTTATGTCTTTTGCATATATCATCAGTCCACTTGTGTCCCTGTCAAGTCTATGTACGACATGTGCATTACATTTCTGACGTGTCNGNGTAAAATAGTCATCGAGGATTTTCTTCACATTGAGTGAAGAATGACCTGCAGCCATAGATAGAACGCCAACATTTTTTTCTATNACTACCAGATATTGATCTTCGTATACNAGTTTTATNTGACGACTTTTGAACTGATCATTTTTCTTTGACTTGCTTACTGCAACGGTCATGCCGGGCGTAAGGGGNTAGTCGAATTGTGTAACGATNTTNTTGTTGACTTTTATCCCATGTCCCTGAAGNATCGCNTTAATTTTAGAGCGACTCATGGTGAGATTCTCCAACAAGTATTCTAGTAGAGGTTGTTCNTTCTCTACTTTTAGGAACTCATATTTCTGTTGATCAGTATTATTTCTCATAAATATAACGATATAATAACACCGGCTGTCACAAGTATGCCATAGATAAAGATATTACGTGCTGTAGCTCCGAGTACGGAATTAAGCATGCTGCCTCTTTTTATCTTAACCATCTTTCTCCANGTCATATAATGCGGTATGAGATAAANGAAGGGTAGACAGAAAGCCCACAGTCTACCGTCACGTGTCCAAAGCAGAAGATTNAGNATACACGCTATTATTCCTAAAAAGAGATAGGCGTATGCTGAGTTTTTTAAACCCATCCTCACCACAAGGGTTATCTTTCCCTTATTACGGTCGTTCTGTATATCTCTGAAATTATTTACTATCAGCAGATTGTCTATAACCAGTCCGCATCCTACCGATGCCCAAAACAGAGGCCATGTAAAAGTATGTAGTTGTACGTAATAAGTTATACATACAGGTATTATACCGAAGAACACCAAGACCAAGAGGTCACCAAGTCCTTTATATGACAAGTGGGTCGTGTATAGAAAACAGAATATCACACATAAGATACCTATTATCACCATTTCCAGACCGCCCCAGAATATCAGAGGAACGCCGACAGCTAATGCTATTACTGTTGTCAAGGCGATAGCTTTCTTCATCGCATCCACGGTAACCCATCCTTGTGCACAAGCACGTTTGGGACCGAGTCTCGTCTCGTCGTCATTACCTTTAACGTAATCGAAGAAATCATTGATGAAATTAGCATCTATCTGCATTATAAATGCGAACAGAAAGCACAATATCAACGGTACCCAGGAGAAGACATTATACGTATACAGGAGAGAATCGGCATAACAGATGGAACCGCCTATCATAACGGGTACGGCAGCTCCTGTCAATGTCTTAGGACGTGCTGCAAGAATCCATGCCTTTAGAGAGTTTTGTACTATGTTATCTTCTTTCATCTATACAATATATCCTTCTTCCAAACCCATTTCTTCAACCAACTGCTTCTCTATCTTGTCGGCCGTCTTTCGCAATTTCAACGATTTCAGTTTTTTGTCTACTTCTATCTCGTCGTAGTCGTTGTTTCTGATACGTCGATATAGAGCTATAGCATCCTTTATGTTGTATATCTTCTTCTCCGAGTCATTCTTGATATCTTTTATAATGTCAATGATATCTTCTTTTTCCTCTTTTTCACTGCTGTTACGAGGCATTTTTACCCCTTTAGTATCTATGCCGTATCTGTCTATCGTCTTCGCCAATAAGTTTGATATGCCGTTCTCCGTTGCAAACATACCTAACATTATCCAGTCATCATCGTTGAGTAATGCCAGGTTCTCTTTCTCCTCTTCAGTTATTATGGTCTTAGGACGCATATCTTTTTCATCACCTTTGACGTTCATCCTGATTAAGGTATAAAGAGCCTGTATTGTGCTGGTATTCATGTTGACATCATAATGCTTAAACTTTATCTTATTGTAAAGCACGTCAGTCTTTTCTCTAGTATCTGTCACCGTCGTATCTAGTAACGTATCTTTTATTACAGACACATGAGGATTAGCCAGTCGCAGAAACGTGTCACTCTTATCCTCTTCAAGACCGACGATAATACGATCCGCACGTTTTAAGGAGATGAAATGTCTCAACGGAGAGAGTGTACGTTCAACTGTTACTACGACATTAAACCCTCTCTTCTTGGCCGTTTTTATGATAGTCTTGCTATATCTGTTCCATTGACAATGAACATGTACGATATTTGGCATTTCATCATATAGTGTAGACAACCAATCCTGTCTATTCTTAACCTGTATGGTCTTTATCTCCGACGGAACCGCCTCTGCATCACCTTTTCTGTATACGAGAGAGACATCTGAGGTCGATGCATCTTCCACAACTTTGTTTATTGCCGATGTTGCGGTAAAAAGATGCATAGGATCCAGATTATCTACATAATGTAATACCTTCATTCTCATCGTTCTTACTTTCTAAGGAAATCAGATGCGTCAGATCTCTTATATCTAAAATAATAGTATAATCGATGGAAACCCATGCGTAACTCATATAGGTACAGTTTCCACGCAGGTATGTCTGCGGCAAACATTTTTACGCGCGATGACGCCATATATGTTCTGCATGTCACCATCAGAATGAACAAGACAGCTCCTGCAATCGCTATTATCCAATTTTTCGTGAGACATCCTACAACCACGGCTGCAATCTGTAAAAATACGGACAAATAGAGGAAAAACAGATCCGTTCTCATTTGAAGTCTTAGTTCACCGCCGTGTTTTAAGTGCTTTTTAGTGTGTATAGCCACCAACTGTTCGGATATCCATGCTCTTTTATCCTTAGAATCTTCCTCAAGTTGTGACTCGGGATTATTGACAACTCTGACGTTATCTTTCGTCTTGTCTGCTATATCGTTTACGATATAGTCATATTCACCTCTCGCTGCCACAAGGTTGTGTAGGAATCCCTGTTGTTGCATGAACACACTCTTTCTGAATAACAGGTTGTGACTTGCCGTTCGATAAGCCTTTCCTCTTTGTGCACGACGCAGTAAGTAACTTTCTGTTTGAAGTCTGTCAAAACGCCAGAAATCATTAGACTCGTCATCGTAATTACTGTAACCCATAACGATATCCGCGTTATCTTCGCATGCAGAAGCCATAGACTGTAGCCATAATTCACTTGTGGGGTGACAGCGATAGTCGGTGAGGAGTATCCATTCATTTTTTGAAGCCTTGACACCAAGAGTTATCATCAGCTTTTGTCTACTCATAATCCTGCTGGAGTCAGGGATAAACGTTGAGTAGATATTGGGATATCTGTTTTTTAGGTCTTTTACCACATCCTCCGTGTCATCCTCAGAATGTCCCGTAACAATTACGACATCAAAACCGCCATCATATTGCTGCGACATTATCTGTGGTATATTCCGTCTGAGATTATCACCACAGTCACTGCCTACAACAAGAATAGTAAGTCGTGGATGTGTATCCGATTCCGTCGGGTTCTCAGATATCGAGACCCTGCGAAAGAAAGGGCTTAGTAACAACGACAGTATTGTTGTCAGAAACAATACTGCACATATAATGATTATAATAAGAGTTGCCGTGTCTATCATCAAATTGTTTCCTCCTACAGTTCATTAGAGAGATACGCTACAGGTAGCGGTCGACAGTTGTATCCCGATGCCATTATCTCTCCGTATGCACCGGCAGAGCGTATGGCAATATAATCACCACGTTGTGTCTGGTTCAGTTTCACATCCTTGCCGAACACATCACTGGACTCACATATAGGACCCACCACATCGTATGTATCCGATGTCTTATCGCTGTTGATATTCTCTATGAGATGATATGCATCATAAAGGGCAGGACGTATCAGGTCTGTCATACCAGCATCGACAATGACAAACTTCTTCACCTCAGCCTCCTTTACGTAAAGAGTCTTTGTTATCAGTGAACCCATTTGCCCCACAACGGCTCGTCCCAACTCAAAGTGTAATGTCTGACCGTCACGCAACTTCAAGTTATCAGCGTATGTCTCAAAATACTCTTTAAATTGTGGAATGCTATTGATATCCGGTTTCTCGTAATCGATACCTAATCCGCCACCAACATTTATGTTTTCAATGGTTATACCACCAGCTTCTAATCGGTCTTGTAACTCATTTATTCTATTACACAAAGCCTTGAAGTCATCCATCTCAAGTATTTGACTTCCAATATGAAAGTGTAGTCCTATACACTTTACGTTGCTCATATTCTTTGCAATAGAGATCACCTTTTCCATATCGCTCATGGCTATACCGAATTTATTCTCAGCCAAGCCTGTTGTGATATGCGAGTGGGTATGAGCTCCTACGTCAGGATTGATACGAAAAGCCACGTTGGCGGTTTTCCCCATTTCTGCAGCAATGGAGTTTATGACTTCCAGTTCGGGGATACTTTCTACATTGAAACAGAAAATATCTTTTTCTATTCCAAGACGTATCTCCCAGTCACTTTTGCCTACACCAGCAAATACTATTTTATTGTTGGCAAAACCGTTCTGCAGACATCTCTCTATTTCCCATCCACTGACGCAGTCGGCACCAATACCCGAACCACTGATTATTTTCAGTATCTTAGGGTTGGCATTAGCCTTTACTGCATAATGGACCACGAAATTCGGGTACTTTGACACTTCCTTGTTTATTGTATCTAAAGTGTCGTTGAGTAGCTCGCAATCGTAGTAGTAGAAAGGAGTACGTAATCCCTTGAATTTATCTATAGGAAAATTCTTGTTCATTAAAGCTGTTATTATTTGTTGTTGAACAGCACGTCACTTAAACTCTGTAGTGCACGTTTCTTATCTTCTTTCTTTATCAGGAATGATATATTGAAATTACTTCCTCCGTAACTGATCATTCTCACGGGGATATCTTTCATTGCTGTCATCACCAATGTCTCAAAACCAACGTTGTCCCATTTGAGGTCACCTACGACGCATACGATACACATTTCCTTATCTACGGTTACGGTACCATATTTCTTCAGTTCATCCACGATAGCAGACAGATTACTGTCATCATCTATGGTCAGTGAAACGCCGACCTCTGATGTCGTAATCATATCTATGCTAGTCTGATTCTTTTCAAATGTTTCGAAGACCCTGCTAAGGAATCCTGANGCCAACAGCATTCTGCTACTCTTAATTCTTATCGCAGTAATATCGNNTTTTGCTGCAACTAGCCTTTATCTTATGTGTCTCACTCTGATTAGCGATGAGTGTTCCCTCTGCTGTCGGATCCATAGTATTAAGCAGTCTGACGGGGATATTCGCAAATCGTGCNGGTTGAACGCATGTCGGATGCAGAATCTTTGCACCGAAATANGCCAACTCTGCNGCNTCGTCGAAGTTNAGTTTGTGTACAGGATCCGTCTTGTCCACGATACGAGGATCGTTGTTATGCATACCGTCGATATCCGTCCANATCATTATCTCTTCAGCATTGATGGCNGCACCNATAAGAGATGCGGTGTAGTCGCTACCACCTCTCTTAAGGTTGTCTATCTCACCGTATGCGTTTCTACAGATAAAACCTTGTGTGATATATACCTGTTTATCATCGTTTTGTGAGAGNATTTCTTCNAGTTTCTCTTTTATATATATAGCATCAGGTTCTCCGTTTTTATCTTTTCNCATGAAGTCGAGNGCTGACAGTAGCACGATATTGTANCCCTGTTCCTTCATNCAGTTGTACATCATCGTCGTACTNAGNATNTCACCCTGTGCCACGATTATNCTCTCNTCAAAACTTGTGAATATCTCCTTAGTGAAGCTGCGCAAGTAATTAAAGATTGAACTTAGAGCCTCCCATGTTTCTTTCTTTGCACTTTCTGTTGACAACAGTTCTTCAACATGTTGTTGGTATTTTCTTTCAAGACCGTTTATAACATCGCAAGCACCTTCTACATTTCTATTATATAAGTACTTAGAGATGTCTAACAATGAGTTTGTCGTTCCAGACATNGCTGATAGTACGAGAAATATTTTCTCTCCAGATGCTGTCACGAGTTTAGAAACGTGTTTCATTCTTTCTGCGGTACCAACGGAAGTACCGCCAAACTTCATTACTTTCATTGTGCTATTATTTTAATTTATTTATACTTCATCGAACTCATCCTCTTCATCATCCTCGTAGAGTTGATTTTCGGATGCAGAATCTAACATTTCTTCATTATCTTCGTCTAAAGCCAGTTCATTATAGTCTTCCGTAACATTTGTCACGTTACCGTCTTTAAACTGATAGACGGTACCCGGAAAACGGTCAAGTAGGAGAATGTTGTGTGTNGACATTATCACNGTCGTTCCCGACAAATGAGATACTCTTCAGTAGATCTATGATATTTTCTGCNGTTTCGGGNTCGAGATTACCTGTTGGCTCATCAGCGAGTATCAGTTTNGGGTTNTTCAGTAGCGCCCTGGCAATACCTATACGCTGTTGCTCACCTCCTGACAGTTCATGCGGATATTTCTCTTCCGATCCTNTCATNCCCACTGCCGTCAGTACCTCATCGATGCGTTGGTCAATTCTCTTCTTATCGTTCCANCCCGTTGCCTTGAGTACGAAACGTAAGTTCTTATATACGTTACGGTCGGTCAGAAGCTGAAAATTCTGAAATACTATTCCCATCTGCCTTCTCAGAGACGGTATATCTTTACGACGTATCGTCATCAGGTCGAAGTCAAGTATCTCTGCCTTGTCAGCCTCAAAGATATCTATCTCCTGATACATGGATTGCAGAAGAGANCTCTTTCCTGAACCGACCTTACCGATGAAATAGATGAATTCACCCTCATCAGCCTGAAANTTGACATTAGACAGGATGACCTTGTCCTCTTGATATATGTTTACGTTCTGGTAATCTACTAACATCTCGATGTCTTTTTAATGTTTGTGCCAGTTGGGGTCATGNCTTACCTGTAACTCTTTTGCCAGGTCCTCAATGCGTAGTCCCTTAGACGTAAGTAACACGATGAGGTGGTACAACATATCCGATCCCTCGTAAATCAGTCTTTCGTTAGTACCGTTCACAGCCTCAATCACTGCCTCCAAAGCNTCTTCACCTACTTTCTGTGCCATTCTGTTCAGTCCATCCTTAAACAGACTTGTNGTATAACTGCCTTCCGGCATCTCCTCATGACGTTTNTCNATGAAGTCTTGAAGGAAAGACAGAAAGAGTAGGGGATTCTTCTCATTNTTCTCATTCCAACANGTGTCACTGCCTGTATGACAAACNGGACCTGTAGGATGNACTTTCACGAGTANNGTNTCGTTATCGCAATCNGTTTTTATTTCTACCAGTTCCAGGAAATTGCCGGATGTCTCACCTTTGGTCCACAGACACTGACGTGTACGACTATAGAAGGTCACCTTCTTGGTACTGACAGTCTTATCGTACGCCTCTTGGTTCATAAATCCGAGCATCAACACGTTTTTTGTGTCGGCATCTTGTATTATTGCGGGTACCAACCCGTTCATCTTATCAAAATCAATCATATTGATAACTATATTAATATGTTTTATCTTCTCACATTTATACCATTGTCATGCAGGTACTCTTTCAGTTCCGATATACCTATCTCTCCGAAATGGAAAACGCTGGCAGCGAGAGCNGCATCTGCCTTACCTTTTATAAAAGCATCTTTGAAATGCTCTTTCTTTCCTGCNCCNCCNCTNGCTATAATAGGGATAGAGAGGTTNTCNGACAACATCGCCANNGCCTCGTTGGCAAAACCGTCTTTCACGCCATCGTGGTTCATGCTGGTAAACAGNATCTCACCGGCTCCACGTTTCTCTGCTTCTACAGCCCATTCGAGTAGACGTCTGTCTGTACGTACCCTGCCTCCGTTTAGATAACAGTACCATTCACCATCATCCTCCAGACGTGCATCAATNGCGCACACACATACCTGACTNCCGAAGCGTGATGCTATCTCGTTTATCAGTTCNGGTCTTTTTATTGCCGCACTGTTTACACTCACCTTATCNGCTCCTGCGTACAACAGTCTCTCTACATCTGCTATCTCATTAATTCCTCCTCCCACGGTGAAAGGGATATTTATCTCTTCNGCCACGCGGGTCACCATCTCGGTAAAGGTCTTACGTCCTTCAAANGATGCCGTGATATCCANGAATACNAGTTCGTCAGCACCCGCATCGCTGTATGCTTTACCCAGTTCAACGGGGTCACCNGCTGTCCTGAGGTTTACGAAATTTGTACCCTTGACGGTCATACCGTCTTTNACATCCAGACANGGNATGATTCGTTTAGAAAGACTGCCGTGCAACTTGAGTCTGTCTACGTCAATCTTGTTTTCATAGAACGCTTTACCAAANACAACGGCAGGGATATTCTGTCTTTCCAGTTCCTCTATGTCTTCGTTGGACGAGATACCACCGCTTGCAATAAGGTGCAACTGCGGGTATGTCTCCATAACCTTCTTATANAACTCTACAGCAGGTCCCTGCAATGTACCGTCTTTCGATATTTCTGTGCAGAGCACGTTNTTCACNCCCTTNTCCACATATTTCTTGAGNAAAGGTATCAGTTCCTCCAGACGAATCCTCTTTCCATCCGTTTATGGATATATTACCGTTTCTNACATCAGCTCCAAGTATTATTCTGTTNGCNCCGTATTTATCCAGCCACAACATAAACANTTCNGGATTAGTTACCGCNACAGAACCCACTGTCACCATAGAAGCTCCTGAGTTGAACGCTTTTTCTATGTCTTCCTCCGTNTTTATGCCACCNCCGAAATCCACGATGAGATTCGTATTATCGGTGATAGCTTTCAGACATTTGTCGTTAACGATATGTTTTGCTTTCGCGCCATCCAGGTCAACCACATGCAGACGTTTAAATCCCATTTTCTCAAAGTTACGTGCCACTTCGAGAGGNTCGTCATTGTAGACTGTCATCTTACTGTAGTCACCTTTCGTCAGTCTTACACATCTGCCGTTGATTATATCTATTGCGGGAATCAGTTCTATCATAGTTCAATAAAATTCTTTATTATCTGTTCACCAATTTTCCCGCTCTTTTCTGGATGAAACTGGCATGTGTAGAAATTATCTTTATGTAGCGAAGCGCTGTAAGGCTGTATGTAATCGCTCTGCGCTATCGTATCTTTACACAGTGGCACATAGTAACTATGTACGAAATAAACGTATTCGTTTTCTCTTATATTCTTGTANAGAGGTGAGAAGAGGTTATATACNGCATTCCATCCCATGGCAGGCACTTTGTCCTCATGTCTTGTAGGATTGAAACGTTTCACATCCACGTCAAACACNCCNATACAATCCACGTCACCCTCCTCACTATGTCTGCATAGTAGTTGTTGTCCTATACATATCCCCAACACCGGTTGTTTCAGACTTTTTATTACCTTATCGAGATTATGGCTACGTAGGTATTCCATCGTACTGCTCGCTTCNCCTTGTCCAGGGAATATCACCTTATCCGCCTTCATCAGTTCTTCAGCATTATCAGTGAGTTGCGGTTCAATACCAAGTCTGCGTAGCGCGTTTATNACGCTACGTATATTTCCTGCATTATATTTTACGATGGCAACGTTACTCATTCCGATAGAAGTAATTTATGCAGAGAAATCAACTAAATACGATGGTCTTATTATTATATGTGAGAATTTTTCTCTCGATATGTTTGGTCACTGCTCTCGACAGAACGATTTTCTCNAGGTCACGTCCCTTGCTTACGAGAGTCTCAGGAGTATCCTTATGTGACACCCTCATAACATCCTGTTCTATGATAGGACCGGCATCCAGGTCGGCAGTAACATAGTGACTTGTCGCACCGATAATCTTCACACCACGTTCCCATGCCTGATGATAAGGTTTAGCACCGACGAAAGCCGGTAGGAAGGAATGGTGTATATTGATTATGTGGTGAGGATAAGCAGCAATCATATTATCCGTTATGATTTGCATATATCTAGCCAATACCAAGAACGACACTTTCTCTTTTTCGAGAAGTTCCATCTCGGCTTTCTCCACTTCATCTTTGTTGCTATGATCTTTCTTTATAGACCANACATAGTAGGGAATATCAAACTGTTCTGCAACATACCTCAGATCCTCGTGGTTACTTATGATACATGGAATATCAATATTCCATTCACCAGCCTTGTAACGAGCTAACAGGTCGTAAAGACAGTGACTCATCTTGCTGACGAATATCGCCATTCTCGGTTTGACATCACTGAAGTAGAGGTTGAACACCATTCCATAACGTGCAGAATACAGTGTCTCAATATATTCCTTTATCTTGTCGCGTGGAATGAGGAAACCATCNAGTTCCCATTCTATGCGCATAAAGAACATACCNTCGTTACTGTCTACATATTGGTCTATATATACTATATTTCCATGATTGTCCGTAATAAATTTGGTAACATCAGAAATNATACCTTGTTTATCGGGACAGTGGAACAATAATATCGCTGTTGGGCTCATAAATATTCAATTTTTATCAATTTGTTTCTCTATTGCTTAAATCAAGGTGCAAAATTAAGAAAAAAATATGTAAAACCGTTCATTTTGTAACAAAAACCTAACTTTTACTCAACCGTCTAAGAAGAAGTTTGTTTATCGCTTTTACTCTGCGTCCTTGATATTCTATATCTTCCTTTACACTATTTACGTTGTTGAAGAATTCACTAAACGCGTTGAGTAAAGGGTTGGGGTCCTTCATCGGTTGTGCATTAGAATTGACAACGATTTTGATACCNCCCGTCTCAATATGTATGTCAACCTCGGCATCACTGATTATCGGTTCACCGTCATAATGAATCTCTCCCGGNTGTTCCCTTTTCACAGTAAGTTTCTTTGTTCTGAATGTCTTGACCTTGGAATTCTGGTTCATAGACCTGTTCAGTAGGTCGATACTTATCTGTGGTGCCTCCAATGCCGTAAACGGTTCCATTATCACCACGTCGAGCAGTCCNTCGTTCATCGTTGCCTGTGGAGCAATAAAGGCATCGTTTCCATATTGTGAAGCATTGGCGCATGCCACAAGGAAAGCCTCATAATTATGAGTACCGTTCTCGTCCTCTATTATATATGTCTCCGGTTTATACGACAGTCCCTCTTTAAGCACGTTCTCAAGATATCCCAATAAACCTCTNTTTCCTTTCTCGGCAAATTTCATGCTNATGAANGCATCGAATCCCATACCGCATGTACAAAAGAATGGCAGTCCGTTAATCACCCCGTAGTCAAGATCCATGATATCACATTGATTTATCAGTTCAATGTCTTTGGACTACNTCGAGAGGAATCTGCAGATGTCTTGCNAGTCCGTTNCCCGACCCACAGGGTATGATACCTAAGGCNGATGANGAATGAGTAAGCGCTCGTGCCACCTCGTTGACGGTGCCGTCACCACCTACAGCAACAACGATGTCGTATTTATCCTCAACGGCTTTATGGGCTAGCTTTTCAGCATGTCCCATGTATTCGGTAAACACGATGTCATAATCGAATTTATCCTTATCGAGATATCGTTCAATCTTTTCTGGGATAGTCTTTTTACCCTTTGCTCCAGAACCGGATATAGGATTGATAATAAACAGTATCTTCATCTTCCTATCTTTTCCACTTACTCATCCTTACAGGCTACAAAGATAGTCATTATTTTCAAAATAATGGTGATTGCGTACGGTAAAATCAACATAATTGAAATAAAAATGAAAAAAAATAATTGTATTTCGTTTATTTTATTTAACTTTGCACGCTGAAAAAGAATTTTGTGGTGTTGTTATCACCGCATACGCATTAAAAACATGGGACAATTACAAGAAAGATACAGCAAATATCGCGAGCCTCAGAAATTCATTGAGCAGGGTGTATACCCTTATTTCCGTGAGATAACAGGCAAGCAGGGTACAGAAGTTAGTATGGGTGGACACCAAGTACTGATGTTCGGTTCTAATGCTTACACTGGTCTTACAGGCGATGAGCGAGTTATTGCTGCAGCCAAAGCTGCTTTAGACAAATATGGTTCAGGTTGTGCAGGAAGTAGATTCCTCAATGGTACGCTTGACATACATGTACAGTTAGAAAAAGAACTGGCTGAGTTTGAGCATAAAGATGATGCTTTATGTCTCTCGACTGGTTTTTCTGTAAATTCAGGTGTCTTAGGAATGGTTGTCGGCCGTGGTGATTATATAATATGTGATGACCGTGATCATGCAAGTATTGTTGACGGTAGACGTTTATCTTTCGCAACGAGTTTCAAGTATAAGCACAACGACATGGAGGATTTGGAACGCGTGCTACAGAAATGTGAACCTGATGCTGTCAAATTGATNGTCGTAGACGGTGTTTTCTCCATGGAAGGAGATTTAGCCAAACTACCTGAGATTGTAAANCTGAAACATAAATACAATGCCTCTATCATGGTAGACGAAGCTCACGGATTGGGAGTATTCGGAAAAGAAGGTAGAGGAGTTTGTGACCACTTCGGATTGTCAGATGAGGTNGACCTTATTATGGGTACGTTCTCAAAGAGTCTGGCAAGTATCGGTGGATTCATCGCGGGAGATAAGGATACCATTAATTTCCTCCGCCACACATGTAGAACATATATCTTCAGTGCTTCCAATACGCCTGCTGCTACAGCTGCTGCTATGGAGGCACTTCATATTATAAGAAAGGAGCCGGAACGTATCGAGGCTTTGTGGAACGTTACCAACTATGCTTTGAAACGTTTCCGTGAGGAAGGTTTCGAGATAGGAGATACAGAAAGTCCTATTATACCTCTATACGTAAGAGACGTAGACAAGACATTCATTGTAACGGCAGAGGCATTTAACAGAGGNGTNTTCATCAATCCTGTTATTCCTCCAGCATGTGCACCACAAGATACTCTTGTTAGATTTGCACTTATGGCTACTCATACCAATGAACAGGTAGAGAAGGCTGTAGGCATATTGAAGGAGGTCTTCAAGGAGCAGGGANTAATGAAGTAAGATTTTAAGTGGNTTCCTGTTAGGAACAACTTAATAAAGATTCTCTGGAAAAAAGTAGTNAAAAATTTGCAAGGTTCAAAAAAAACTTGTACCTTTGCACTCGCAAATGAGATAANNCTCTTTGCAGCGGGGTGTAGCGCAGCCCGGTAGCGCTCCTGGTTTGGGACCAGGCGGCCGCAGGTTCGAATCCTGTCGCCCCGACAGAAAAAGCCAATCATCATCACGATGGTTGGCTTTTTCGTTATTAAACTAATAAAAATGTAATATGATTAAATTATTTAATCTTGTTTCAATCCGTAATCCATTATCTTATCGGTAACAGAGAGCATCAGGGTACATACTGCTGCACATGCCTCCAACATGGCAAACAGTATCAGAGATGCCATATATGAAGNGTCGTTNTCATTTATTATACCTACNATCATCGGAACAATCATCAGACCGATATTCTGTATATAGAAGATAATNGAGTAGGAGGTTCCNAAGATATTCATNGGTACTATTCTCGGTATNGTAGGCCAAAGAGCACTAGGTACCAATGCTAACGATACCATCAACAGGAATGTCAGGGTTAAGGCAAACCACGAATAAGGCAAGAGATGTAGAGCGAAGCATACATATACGAAACATGCTAATACACAACCTGCAAACATCATATACATTCCCTGTTTGTATTTATCGTACANAGATCCAAATAGAGGTGTCAATANTATTGTTCCGAAAGGAAGTATTGACGGTATGATTCCAGCCCATTCCTCTTCAACACCGTAGTTTACTATCATTATCTTAGTGGCAAACTTCATAAAGGGGAATATGCCCGAGTAGAAGAAAAGACAGATAAGTATNGATACNCAGTAACCGGGGTTGTTAAACAGGCCGCGTAACTCACGCCAGAAATGTACGTCCGTTGATGCTCTCGGTACTTCTAGAGGGTCGTCAAACGCACTATTTTCAACGAGACTGTCTCTCTTCTTGTCCATGACGCAGAAGATAAAGAATCCAAGGAATGCGATAACCAACAATCCTAAAGAAAAGATTAGAGGAGCACTGATGTCGTGGAAATGCATGGCGATAGGTAGTGAGAAGAGTAATGCCGCAGCCGTTCCGAAACGACTAAGNGCAACCTGTATAGCTAAGGCCAAGGCCAACTCATGGTCGGAAAACCATTTTGATACNATCTTTGTTACTGTGATATTACACATCTCACAGCCTATACCGAATATAGAGAAACCGATGCTGGCATAAAAAGCCGAGTAGGGTATCCTCTCATAACCGATAAAGCCTANCGACAGAGACTCACCACCAAAATTATGCGATATACCATAATATTTTATCAGTGTACCCGATAACATCANACAGCATGAAAGGACTCCCGTGAATCTGTTGCCAAACTTATCCAATATCAGTCCTGCTATAAAAAGCATGAACAGGAACACGTTTAAGAAACCGTAACTACCGGAAAAGAATCCGTANGTGTCGGCCGTCCAACCCAATCCACCTTTATCTATAGGTGTTGTCAGCAATACCTCCAACGGAGACATCACATCAGTGATAAAATAGGCTGCTATAGTGGCAAATGACACCACTACCAAGGCAGTCCAACGTGCCCATCCGTTGTCTTCGATAATTTTGGATCCTATGCTGATCATAATAAGCTATTTACGATGACGCTGTTCTTCCTGCATCCTCTGTTTCTTCATTTCCTCAGCCTGTTTCTGCATCGCAGCCAAACGCTCTGCAAAACTGTTTTGCTTCTGAGGCTTATTTTTATTCTCCTTNTATCTCTGTTCCAGTATTGCCAACAGTTTCTCATCNTTGGTNGTNTTNCGCAACGTCCACATAATAGNNGCAGACAGGAACAGTGATATGAAATAATAGAAGTTAAGACCGCTACTATAGTCGTTGAANATGAAGAAGAACATCAGTGGCATGAGAACCATCATCCATTGCATCATCTTCATCTGCATCTGTTGCTGTTCACCAACACCNACCATCTGGTCTTTCTGTTGACGCATCGTCATTAAGGAGTACAACACGTTACTGCCGCAGAAAAGTAGACAGGTAAGTGAGATATGGTCNCCNATAAGGAATATGTTCTTTCCCCATTCTATTATAGGGTCGTATGTACTAAGGTCNTTTATCCATAAGAAGCTCTCTCCACGCAACTGAATAGCGTTTGGAACGAAGTTNAACATCGCNATCCAGATAGGCATCTGTATAAGCATAGGTAGACANCCTCCGAGAGGGTTGACGCCATATTGAGAATACAGTTGCATCATCGCCTGTTGCTTCATTAACTGATCCTCAGGCTTGTCATATTGNTTTGTNGCCTCNTCGAACTTCGGTTTGAGAACCCTCATCTTGGCACTGCTCATATATGTCTTCTTCACCAACGGGAAGGTAATAGCCTTCAACAGAAGTGTNAGAAGAATCAATACAATACCCATATTGATGTTCATNTTGGTCAACCAGTCGAACACATACACGGTAAACCATCTGTTGATAAGTCTTACGATAGGCCATCCGAGATATACCAGNTTACGGAAATACAGAGGTTTNTCCATCGTNGTCTCATCCTGCATAGACTGCAGTATGCGGAAGTCGTTAGGACCGAAATACATTTCAAACTCCGATGCTTTCTTGCCAGAAGGATCAAANGCCGTCTTCATCTTTGCAGCGAAATGCTTCANATATTTGTTACCTTTCTCTTGAGGCAACGATGTCATCTTTGAACCAGAAGCAAAGGNCTGNTTTGATACTAATATCGTAGAGAAGAATTGATTCTTGAAAGATACCCAGTCAAGAGGNTTATCTATTTCTTCGTCAACATACTCCTTCATCTCATTGAGATAATCGGTATCATCATCTCCAGCCTCTTTATACGTAAGCGATGTATATCTGTTCTCAAAAGTAAATCCACGTTCATGTTGACGACATTTCTCCATCCATTCTATATCCACATTATCGAGGTTGGGAGCGAACATGCCGCTCAAACCTTCGGTATAGAAAGAGAAGTCAAGCAGGTAACTGTTTTTCAGTTTATAGTCAAACACCACCTTACCTCCGTTGCTTGCATTAGCCGTCATGGTAACAGTGCTGTCAGAAACGTTGGAGGGTACGAAAACCAAGTCCTGCGTTATGATGTTCTCCGTCTTACCCGTAAGAAGGAAGTTCATCTGTTGGTCTTTCTCGTCAAAGAGTGTGATATATTCCGTACTGTCAAGATCTTTATATCCAAAAATCTTAGCCTTTGAAACAGTTCCACCTAAACCTGAAATAGTTACTTCTATCTTACTGTTTTTCAAGACGATATCTTTTGTCTGTACACCCGAATCAGGTANGGCAAACAATGACGCGATAGTATCCTGTTTCTCGGCAGCGATACTATCTTTTTTCTTGTCCTGTGCCATCATGGTCTCTTCAGCCTTTTTCTTAGCTACGAGAGCCAAAGAGTCTTGTGTTCGTTGTTGTGCTAACTGTTCCTCAGAAGGTGTGTTATAATAACTAAATCCGATAAGTACTAAAGCAATGAGTACGAATCCTATTATACTATTTTTATCCATTGTTCTTTTTTTCTATTGCTACTCTTACAAAATCCAGGAATAGAGGGTGTGGTTTGAGTACCGTACTCTGATATTCGGGATGAAACTGTGTACCGATATACCATTTCAGTCCTGGTATCTCTACTATTTCAACCAGGTTACTCTCTGGGTTCCTACCAACACATTTCATTCCTGCTCTCTCATATTCCGTGATATACTCGTTATTAAACTCATAACGATGTCTATGTCTTTCCTGAATATGTTCTTTCTTATAAATATTAAATACTCTTGAATCCTGTTTCAGCACACACTCGTATGCACCAAGACGCATAGTTCCTCCCATATCGGTGATATTCTTCTGTTCTTCCATGATATCAATCACGTTATGTGGAGTCTTCTCGTCTATTTCCTTACTGTTGGCATCGGCATAGCCCAACACGTTACGTGCAAACTCTATCACCATCATCTGCATACCCAGACAGATACCGAATGTAGGGATATCATGTGTTCTGGTATAGTGTGCTGCGACTATTTTACCCTCTATACCTCTCTGGCCGAATCCTGGGCATATCACGATACCGTCTTGACCTTTCAGCAGTTCGCACACATTCTCTTCTGTGATATTTTCAGAATTGATAAATGTGAGCACCGTCTTATGGTCGTTGTACGTACCGGCTTGTGACAGACTCTCGCGGATAGATTTATAAGCATCCTGAAGATCGTATTTTCCGACAAGTCCGATATGCACTTCTTCCTTTGCCTTCTTTCTTCTCTCAAGAAAACTCTTCCACGGTCCTAACGTAGGCGTCTCGCCAACTTCCATACCTAATTTCTTCAGTATTGCTACGTCGAGTCCCTGATTCTGCATGTTTACCGGAACCTCGTAGATACTTGGCAAGTCTTCGCTCTGAACGACGCAGTCTTGCGAAACATTACAGAAGTTAGCAACTTTCTTTAGTATATTATCATCGAGATGTTTCTCGGTACGCAGCACTAGTATCTCAGGTTGAATACCCTGACTCTGAAGCTCTTTTACCGAGTGCTGTGTCGGTTTCGTTTTCAGCTCTCCTGCAGCCTTAAGGTAGGGTATATATGTAAGATGCACATTTATAGCACTGTTACCGAGTTCCCATCTTATCTGTCTTATAGCCTCTAGGAAAGGCATACTCTCGATATCACCGATAGTACCACCGATTTCTGTTATCACGAAGTCATAGTGGTATTTCTCGCCGAGCAGTTTGATGTTTCTTTTTATCTCGTTGGTGATATGCGGAACCACCTGTATTGTCTTACCGAGATAGTCACCTCGTCTCTCCTTGTCTATGACAGCCTTGTAAATACGTCCCGTTGTCAGGGAGTTAGCCTTCGTTGTCTGTATACCCGTAAACCTCTCATAGTGTCCTAAATCAAGGTCTGTTTCCATACCGTCTACGGTAACATAGCATTCGCCATGCTCGTATGGGTTGAGAGTACCTGGGTCAATGTTTATGTACGGGTCAAACTTCTGGATTGTGATATTGTAACCTCTTGCCTGCAGAAGTTTACCGATAGACGAAGAAATGATACCTTTACCCAATGAAGATACCACTCCGCCTGTAACGAAGATATACTTTGTATCAGCCACGATGTAATTTTAATAAAATTTTGCCGCAAAGTTACAAAAAAAATAGTAAACCTACAAGAACAAGATGTAATTCTCTACTAAAAAAGAGATTTGTTTACGTTTTGAATTTTCACAGATATTGTTGTAGAAAGGAAATAAAATAAAAAAGTTGAAAAAGATGTTTACCTTTTTGATACTTAACAGATATACCTATAGAACCATTTTATAGATGGTTATGTTGATGACGTAAAATATGATGATTAAGAGATATGAATAATTTAGATGACATAGAGTTTGATCCGCAGTTGGGATTGTTCGTTAATCGTAATGATCCAACAGCTCATTTGTCTCCCAGGGAGATTAAAAATATTCGTAAGAAACCGCGTGATCCGGAGGCGGAGAAGATGAAACCTCGAATAAACTTTTTTAGACATGATAAGTCTGATAGCATGGCCGTGAAGGGTGAAACGGTAAATATATCTTGGAATGTTGACAATGCCGATTTTGTAAAGATTAGGTTCCCGGATGGTTGTAACGTGGAATTCCCTACTGTTGGAACCTCTGCTTTTCTTATGCCACCGGAGAATTGTGAGCTACTGCTTGTGGCCAAACACGGTAAATACAGGTCCCAACAGACCATAAAAGTCAAAAAAATCACCAAGATGAACAGATTCTTGCATAAGATATTTTAAAAGTAATCATATAAAGTACAAAAGTTATGGAACAAATTATTGCTGCTGCCTTTGCTGTAGGTGTTGCTCTCTATCTGAAATATCGGTTTTCAGACTCAAGAAAACAGTTTTCAAGAGAGAAGTCGGAACAAGTAAATAAAGACGAAAAACCTGTGATGTCAACGTTAACAAGAAGACGGAATCATGTTGTAGAGCAGGGAAATGGGGTACAAAAGAACACCCTGGAACTGTTGGAAGAAATATTTGCCAATATCGGGGCACAATCGTTGATAGACGACAACGGTACTTGGTGGATAGAATATCAAGGAGGTTACTTTGTCATTTCTGCCAATGCAAACAGTCTTATCGTGTATTTGTATTACACAAGCTGGTATGACATCTCATCTGAAGATATAGACCTCTTTTCTGCAATTAGACAGGCTATAAATGAGGCTAACAAAATCAGTATGGTCAATACAGTGTATACTGTCAATAAAGAAGATGCATCTGTCCGAATCTCTTCCCGTTGTCATGTCTTGATATCTGAGAATCTACCAAATATCGAAGACTATATGAGGAGTGTGTTGATAGAGTTCTTCAATGTAAGAAAAATCTTTGTCGAGGAACTGGAAAAGATTAAAGTACGTCAAAATATAAACTAAATANCTTTCTTTCTCCGTCTTTCTAAGAATTTTATGTAACTTTGCGGTGATATATGAATAAACTTATTACAGTCTTACTTATAGCATCGCTTCCTATATTTTCTCTTGCCAAAAACAAGAATGCGTTTTTGGTAGGTATATCTGGGTATAGTAAGTTGGGAAACACNGACTGGAATAATATACATGGAGCACAGGACATATATTTGATAAAGCCGATACTTGAGAAACAAGGATTTAGTGTAACATCTCTCTTAGATGCACAAGCGACATACGATGGTATCNTAANTGGTTTGAAAGCCTTTATAAAGAAACTCCACTATGGTGATATCGTATATCTGCATTTCTCAACACACGGACAACCTGTTGAAGACGGNCTCAACGGTATGGGACTTGATGAGAGTGACGGTTGGGATGAAGCNATCGTNCCTATNGACGCAANGAAAGAATATTCTCATGAGAAACAAGGCTATAAAGGAGATAAACATATAACTGACGATCAACTTAGTATATACCTGAATGATATAAGAAAGAANATCGGTAAGACAGGTATGTTGTATGTTATTATGGATGCCTGTCATGCAGGCGAGTTGTCTCGTGGAGGGTTGGAAACCATAAGAGGTACGAATATAGGTCTGTCGAGATCGGGCAAGGTGTACAGTTATGGTAATGCCGATAAAGAAACGAAATACACCATTAAACGGGAAAAGGGTTATTCAGACATAATAGTGTTGGAGGCTTGTACATCCAGAGAAAAGAATACTGAAATAAAAATCAANGGAAAGGAATAATGGATCGCTGTCTTACAACGTTTACNGTTCTTTGTTGATGGCGCCGTTGGATAAGAATCCACAGACATTCGAAAACAACGTAAAAACGTCTATTAATACACCCAACAGATGGCCAAATGCCAAAAGACAACATTTAGTTGTTGAGAAAAGTTATTAACAAGCGATGAAGGAACTTAAAAAGAAGGAAAGAATGCAGTTTGGTCCACTTCTGGATAAATTTATCAAGGAAGCAAAAGGAAACCGACAAATCAATTTAATAAAAAGGGATTTTGGTAACATCCTTTATGTTCAAGATATAGATGATGTCTTTAACGAATCTATAGATGCACTTATCGAGAATGTGATAAACGGGAAGATAAACATATATGAGATACCNCTNAAGGCCTATTTCCGTAAAATCTGTCGCAANAAATGCAATGATAAAGTCAGAAAAATGGAGAAAGTGGAACGTGTTGATCCTGAGGATTTAAGAACGGATGACAACGGACAATATTATATTTACAGTGGAGCACCTTTCGCTGATAATACGATAGATAGCGTTATCTCAACGTATAAAACGCCAACGGGAGCCGGTAACTTTTTNAAGGAGATAGNCTCTGATAAAGACATTATGTCAAAAGCCATTAATAAGTTGGACAACCTCTGCAAAGAAATATTGATGACCCATTATTCTGACGGTTGCAGATGGTCAGATGTNGCTGATATTTGTGGATATACAAGTGCAGANAGTGCCAAAGTTACGGGAATGAGGTGCAGAAAAAAGCTCAAAGACCTTTTTATATCACTAAAGAAAGAACATTATGCTTAAAGATATNGATACTATAGAGAAATACCTCAGTGGACAAATGTCTGAGGANGAAGAAAATGAATTCAAAGAAATCATGGATGATGATGAAGAATTCAAGGAAGAGGTATTTACTACGGCTTTGATGATAAAGTGTTTAAAAGAGGANGAACGAAAGTCAGACGAAGCTATAATAGAAGAGATTAAGAACTATAAACCTGTAAAGAAACAGCATCTAAAGAGCGTAAAATATTGGATAGGTTCCATAGCCGCTTTGTTTGTCTTGATTTTTGGTGGTATACAATATTGGGGCGGTTCAAAGATAAACCAGACATTTGAAAATAATTATACTGTGTCAGAATATTCTTCTACTGCTTCACGAGGTGGAGATGGTGACACAGAAAAGGAACTAACGACTCTGTTCAACAGTATAGGTACAACAGACAATATTGACGATTGTATCAAACAGTTGGAGTCTATTTATTCACAGGCAGATGATAATTATGACTATGCAACCCGCAAAGATGATATAGCATGGTACTTATCGCTGGCATACCTCAAAGATCACAGACTTGATGATGCTCGTAAAACGTTACAGACACTAATTAATGAAGCCGAAGATGACGATTATAAACAAAAGGCATCTCGTCTATACGAGGAAATAAAAGACATACACATCTTGTGGTAGACATATAGTGGATGTTAGTCTGCAGCATCCAACATGATGAATGCAGCCCAATATCGAGGATTATTATATTTCCCGTTTTCTGTAGAACGCAGATGTTGTTGTGCGGCAAGTAGTGCTTCTCGTTTGCCAAGTCCTTTCGTAAGATGCTCATAGAAAGATGTCATCAGTATCTGCGTCGCCTTGTCGTCAACTTTCCACAAGCTCATCAATATGGTGTTGGCACCGGCCTTCTTGAATGCGCGCTGCAGTCCAAAAACACCTTCACCCTGTGTGACATCACCCAATCCAGTCTGACAGGCACTTAAAACCACCAGATCCATACCTCTTAGGTCTATCTGTGATATCTCTTTCGCCGTCAGAATACCGTCATCCACACCTTCCGGTATCTCCACGCCTTCCAAGACATTGTTGGCACCAGCAAAAACCAATCCACTGTGAGTCAGGGATTTGTCTTCCTCATAATTTATCCTAGAGGAGGGCTGTTGTATGAATTTAAGATCTTTATTACGTTCAGCTTCTTCAGGAGTATAATAGAACCCATGTGTTGAGATATGCAGTATTTTCGTTCGCTTTCCACTTAGAGCCTTGAACGATTCTTCCGTAGCCTTACTGTCTGTAAGCAGCGTACAACTGACACCGCTCTGTTTTAAAGCCTTTTCTGCCGCTTTGACCTCTAATTTGGATGAAGGAAGGTAACTTACTTCACTCCTTAAATGGAGAGACCTTGATAATGATTGCGTATTGTGCGCCAAATCATATTGTTGTGCAGATGTTTCAGACTTATTCGTATGATAGTTTTTACTCTCTGCTGTCATGGTTGCAATGTCCGTATCATATTTTATACCGCCGTAGAGTGTCGCAGTATTAGTGCTTGTCGTTTTATCTTTATTTATTGCTAGGTCTCGGGTAGAGGAGAGACGGTAAAGGTTGTATGACTCCACTCCAGGAAGATACTCAATACCGATATTGTGTAGTTTTCCCGAAGGGGAGAAGTATATGTTTTTTACTCCTTTCAATTCCTTTTCAAGAGGTTTCCACACGAGATTAGTCAATGATTCAGAAGGCATAAAGGCAGTCTGTCCGTCTATGTCGCTTGAAAGTCTGTCGAGTTGTCTTTCTTCAAACAGTACCGTCATCTTTGGCAGTTTGTATCCCTTGCGCACTGTAAGAGCTATATACATGGTGCTGTCTGCATTAAGCGGAAAGGACAGAAACTCCACTGCAGCGGCATTGTCTGGCAACTCTGCCTGAACATCTTTCCATGTAAGGCGCATGTTATGAGTATAGTCACCGTATACCTTTGACTTCTGCACCAGTTCATGTTCCTGATTCTCGATTACTTTCTGCAGAGAATCCGTATTGATATTTCTTTTACTGATAGGAGTCTCTATTATTTTGTTCATCGTGTTTCGGTTCTCGCGTAACAGCTCGTACTTCTCCAAAGCTGTTTTATCACCACTTTCTTGTATCAGTCTTGACATCTCTGTCTCGGCTGAGAGCAATAATCCTTTGGCAAACAATGCCGTTTTGTTGTAAACCACTTCAGCAAACGACGTATCATGGGATTTATAGAGATATGATGGCAACCAAATATTATACATAAATCCCTTTTGATCCCAGATATTATCTCTTTCAAGACCAATCATATCCAAAAAGTAATTAAGAATCTTCTGTTGATTTATATTAGCGGATTCTGTTGCGAAATAGATTGCTTTTTTATAGTTACCTCTATCCATATAAATTTTCGACACGTTGTTTAGAGATGCAATATAATTATCGTGTCTAGTTCCAAGATATCTCTTACACATATTTAGTGCTTCCAAGCCATACTTGAGAGCTATATCATTACGATTCAGACTATTACATACAAGAGATAAATTATTTAAAGCATTAATATAGTCTAGTCTTTGATAACCAGTAAAGTTTTTAGTAACTGATATTTGTTCTGAATACAAGTTATATGCCATACTTAAATTCCCTTTCATGTACAAATACCATGCTAAATTCTTTAATACAATTGAATACTCGTATTCAAGACCCCTATTCTTAAACGGAGAAATTATATTCATAGCTTTTTGCGCTAGATCTATAGCCTTATCCAAGTTCTGTCTGTTGTAATAGACCGCAGCCATATCGTTTAATGCCATGGCATAAGAGATAGGATCATTTACTGAATCTTTCTGAAAGTAAACAAAAGCTTCTTCAACATGTTTTAGGGCATTGTCGTTATCTCCCAATCTGTCATAATAATACCCTAGTTCACTCAAAATATGTGCATATTGGTTTTGATAGATTGGTAAATTCTTTTTGTATATGTCACTAGCTATTGATCCGACCTTTATCGCATCCTTTAAATAATCTAGCGCAGCATAACTTGTGGATAATTGATGAAGTACTATAGCATACTCTATACTTTCTTTTCCCTTTACAGATCTAACTAATGTTGCATTTTCTTTTCCAAGTTCAATCGCTTTTTCATGTAAGCCTAAGTAACCGTACATTGTTGCGACATTGAGGCTGTATGTTATATATTGATCATTCGTTTTTCCAAGATACTTTTCGAATAACGCCTTTAACTTTAGATACATATCTAACGCCGTTTCATAGTCCTTTGTCTCTATTGCATAATCAGCTTTGCTTTGACAATCTATTGCAGTCTGTAGTATAGCATCTGGGTCGTTCTGTGCGGTTGAAGATATGGATATCGCAAATGTTATACATATAAATAAGATCTTTTTCATATTATACCCAAAACTCTATGAATATACTATTCAATATAGTGCAAATGTAGTAAGTTTTTATTATCCGAACAAATTTTAGAAGCTATTTATTAGAAAAATTTGTACTGAGGATGAGGACGTTAAAACATTTATGACATAATCTTGTTTACCTTTTCTTTCTTTCGCAGATATCCTTATAGAAGGAAGACAAAATAAAAAAGTTTGAAAAANAATGTTTACCTTTTTGAGGTTTTACAGATAAGTATATAAAGAGATACAAAAATATGAAAAAGAAAAGACATAGTTTATACTACAAGAAACGTCTCTCNAAGAGACCGCAGANGAAAACCCATGCACAAGTGATACANCATTTGTGNGATTCTGATGANACTGTGATTATTTATCAAAGTGAACTGGATTATATATCACGATGCATACTCGACTACAGGAACATTGAGACGGGCGGACAANTGTTCGGTTTCTATACGAGCAATGGAATTCCTATAGTATGTTACGCTATCGGACCNGGCAGACGGGCTAATCACCAAGTGACATTCTTCAATCAAGACAAGGAATATCTTGTAGAGATAGGTGAAAGACTGCTCCGNGAGTACGGTCTTCAGCATATCGGAGAATGGCACTCGCATCATCAGTTGGGACTAGACCATCCAAGTGGACATGATATAAGAACCGTGCAGACGACAATAGACGAAAAGAATTTAGGACAGTTTCTGTTATGTATCGGNACTTGTACAGACACAACCGCTACCATTCACGCCTTCAATCTAAAGGAAAATAGCACTGNATGTGAGAGTATTCGTTGGAGNNTAAAAGCTGTGGATAGTCCTTATCGTGAAAAGATAGATGCNGAACTCTGCAATAAACTTCTTCATCCCATGACGATGGAACCGTCTTTGGCAAACATGAGAATTAAACATATCACTATACCTTCGGGGTGTGATCAAGATAAAGTACTGAAAGCATATAAAAGAAAAGCCTTATGATGAATGCGACAAGACTTGCAGCAGAGAAGAGTGTGTTGAGTAGACATTTAAAGGAAAACACATANCGTTTCATGGATATGGACACNGACAAGCCGTATTTACTCATCGCAGCAATGACAAACTCNGGTCATCTGTATACNCTAAGGATTTGTCTTGAGGAATTCCCTTATTATGTTCCGGCTGTCTTTGTGATGAATGANCTGCTAACGAAAAAAGGGAAACCGATGATTGAGCCAGATGGAAGGATGCATGTACTAGGTACTTACAAGAATCATGTACAGATATGTCATTATGGGGCTTTGTCTTGGACTCCGGATGTGTCACTGTACAAGGTCTTCATTAAGTGTAGACTGTGGCTGGAGATGTATGAGGAACATCTGAAAACAGGNAAATATATAGATTTTTATTTAAAACATCAAGAATGAATTATCAGATATATCGTAAAATTTTAAATTTANGAAAAATGGGAAAGAAAAATGAGTTGATGCCTTTTGCAGAGGCTGTACAGGAAGCGCAGAAAGAGAATGGAGTTATTGATCTTGCCTATAATGAAAGGACAGGACAGTTTAGTCAGATACCATACGGTGAGGAGATTACCGAAGGTGTCATAGTAACAGAGATGGTTGACAAGGGATTCGCATGAAAGAGAATATGATACCGAGTCGTGAGGATATGTACTCCCGAAGCAAAGGAATACTGGAAGTGGATATTCTTAGGGATAAGAGAGTGTGTATTGTCGGTTTGGGTAGTTTCGGCTCTCATATCGCCCTTGAACTGACCAAGGCCGGGGTAGGGGAGTTTGACCTCTTCGACTTCGACCGTATAGAGATCCACAATCTGATACGTCATATAGCGACGGTAAAAGATCTGGGAGAACTGAAGACAGATGTTATGGAGGAGGCCATAAAAGGGAAAAATCCATACGCCGTAGTACATAAGCACAATATGGATATCGTTCAGGATGTAAATCTGTTTACGCAGGTTGCGGATGAATGTGATATCTTGATTTGTGCGACAGACAATAACCGTAGTCGTTTTCTCATGTCGCAAGTGGCAAACGATAAAAACATTGTTTGCATCTATGGCAGAGCGATAACTAGAGCTATAGGTGGAGATGTGTTCATACAGAGACCTAGCGGTGCATGTTATTCATGTCTTATCGGTAATGCTTGGTTCAATTCTCGAGATGAGGAAATCTCCAACGAGAAGTCCGCACGTCGAGAGGGTATCATTCCTGCATACACCTCGGCAGATGATGCCGATGCCATGGTACAGGTCGGTCTTTCTTCTGATATCATGCCTATCTGTAATATGATGGTAAAGTTGGCTCTCGTGGAACTGTCAAGGAGTAGGGAGTCGGGAATAAGTGAGTTGGAGAAGGAGTTGGTATACAACTATTATATGTGGGCGAATCGCAGAGAAGGGCGTCATTCTAATTGGGCACCGTTCGATGATGCAGGAAACAAGCCGACTATACTAAGATGGTATGGTGCGTATATCGCTAAGAACGACCACTGTGTCATTTGTGGTGATTGTGGTATCGATGATGAAGTTAATGAAAAATGACATAATATTCTACGATGGTTGCAAAGTCTATTTACATTGTAATGCATGAGGCTCTGGAAATCGCCATGTATTTTGTATAATAAGCAATGCCCGCCATCGTAGATTTCACAAAAAACGCACTGATTTTCTTGGATTAATGAAGATTAAGTGATATCTTTGTGGTAAATACTAATACATGCAGATAATGAAAACAACAATTAAAAAGGTATGCAGTTTAATGCTAATATTTCTTATGGCTATGTTATGTTTAAATGTACAAGCACAGCCGACCGTTGATTTAAGAAGTGTTGTTAAAGACGATTTGGAACGTAGTAATGCCGACCATACCTATATTGCCGTTATGGATATCAGAACGGGAGATATTGTAAATAGTGGACATTTCTTTAAGGGAAGTGCACAGGACAATTGGCTGCAAAAGCCGATATCAACAGGACTGTTGTCTACCATCGCAGTCAGTGCAGCATTGGAAACTAATAAGATAACATTAGAAGATACAGTAGATACTGGTGATGGTGTCCTGGAATATCGGGGAGATACGATTTATGACCACAACTGGAGAAGAGGAGGTTATGGAGATTTAACTTTAAGACAAGCATTAAAAATGTTATCTAACGTAGGTGTAATGAAGGCCGTGTCTAAGGCTTATGTCAATGTAGACGACTTTGTTAATGATTTTCGTAAAAAGACAGATTTACAGATTACAGACTTTAATTTCACTAAATGCAAGGCTACACCCACTCAAATATGTAAGTTATATAGTCGTATAGCATCAGAAGGAGACTCGACAGCTGTCGATGTTCTGAAATGTACATCCGATGAAAAAGGTCTATTACGCTATAATCTTTATGATGTGAAGGATGTGTTAGTTAATGGTTCGGTTATTTCTGACAAATCAGGTAAGACAGTGGAAATATGTGGTTTCCTACCTGCTTCGAGTCCACAATATACTATTTATGTCCGATTAGAAAAAGCAAACAGTCAGTTTAGCATTTCAATGGCAAGAGATATATTCTATGATGTTTGTAAGACCTACTTACACAAATGCAATCAGTAAATGATTATACTGCAAACTGGTTTGATAAACATCATTTAGGTTTTCTCGATACCTTCTCTTACCATCAACAGAAGTATCGAACTCAGCGTTATCACGTGGTTCCTGTTGGTACTAATAAGTTTTTTGTGTCTAAGTTTTATGAGTTGACAGTTGGTATTTTGATACTTTAAAAAAATTGCTATATTTGCACCGTAAAGAATTTATTATCATAATGAGCGATTACAGACGACTGCCTTTAGGCGTAAACAATTTCAAGGATCTACGCAATGATAACCTTTATTACGGCGACAGATGCATGGAGGATCACTCTGCCTAATGTGCACACTATATTCTGCCTCGCTCCAGGCTTGTATCACCCTGTTACATACACGTGCATTAAGTTTCCTAG
>Ga0065708_1006488_pt1 | contig 64781 bp, 53 predicted proteins | sample Hoacrofraction12_2_FD_59095 | JGI IMG/M metagenome (GOLD analysis project Ga0065708, IMG submission 59095) | Hoatzin crop microbial communities from Cojedes, Venezuela, sample from fiber fraction 12 v1 | ecosystem: Host-associated > Birds > Digestive system > Esophagus > Crop | place: Venezuela... | reverse complement strand
AAGTCTCTTTTTCGACCTCTTGGAGGTTATCAATGGCAGAATTCAAATTTATAGCTCAAGACAATTGGTATTTTTTTAGTGAACCCTAAAATAAGTATCCACTATCGTATTTTTTTTAAAATTTGCATTTTATAAAAACTTTTGCTACATTTGCAAATGTTATAGAAATTATCTGTTATGAACTAAAATACTGTGTATTATGAAGAATAACTACTTAAGATTAGTGATGATGCTGCTTTTGGCAGTGTTTGCAAATGTTGTAAGTGCGGATAAAGTCAATGATGCCGTATTTGATTTTTATGACGTAAATGAGGTTGGAGACACCATTTGGTACAAGATTACGTCAGATAGTACCTGTGAGGTTACATACAGGTACGAAGATGAAAAGGTAACATACTCCGAAGAAGGAGATATACCTACTATTACCGTTGAATATAGTGATACCTTACGATATACGGGAAAAATAATTATACCTTCAAAAGCAGAGAACGGAGGTAAATCTTATACAGTTACGGGTATAGGAGCAAGCGCTTTCAGAGCTTGCATACAACTCACGAGTGTTTCTATTCCTGTTACAGTTACATATATTGGAAATAATGCATTTGAAAATTGCGAAAAACTTTCCGATATAGGCGAACTACCTACAGGATTAATATCAATTGGAGATGACGCTTTTGATTATACCAACATAAGCAGTGTTACCATTCCCGCATCGGTAGATTCTTTGGGATATACACCTTTCTTAGGATGTGAAAATTTAAAGACCCTTACTGTAGCAAAAGATAACAAATCCTTTACGGCAGAAAGTAACGTCCTATTTGATAAGAATATGACAACATTAGTGCTATATCCAGTAGGTTTAACGAATGATACATACCCTGTTCCTGCATCTGTAAAGGAAATAGAACCGTATGCTTTCTCATTGAATAGTTCTTTAAAAGAAGTGACTATGTCTTCTGTTGAAAATATAGGAAGGGGTGCATTTAGTCATTGTCATTCTTTGAGTAAGGTTACTCTTTCACCTACCCTAAAGTCATTAGAAGTCTATGTCTTTGGAGATGACACACTTCTTACATCTATTACAATTCCTGCATCAGTGGAGAGTATGGAGAGCGATATTTTCGAAGGTTGCTTAAACCTGCAATCTATAACTGTGGAAAGTGGCAATAAGTATTATGCGACAGAAGATAATGTCTTGTTTAGTAAGAATAAGGACACATTGCTTTTGTATGCACCGAGTCTAAGAAACGATTCTTATGATGTTCCACAATCGGTAAAGGTTATAGGGAAATTTGCTTTTTTAGAGAATAAGTATTTAGAGAAGGTAACTATGTCCTCTGTTGAAGCTATAGAAAATGGAGCGTTTGAATATTGTTCCTCATTAAAAGAAATTACATTCTCACCGACTTTGGAAGAAATTGGTCACGTTGCTTTTCATAACGATACCTCTCTAACATCTATTACCCTTCCTAACTCGTTAAAAGAGATAGATGCATTTTCGTTTTGGGGATGTAATTCATTAGAGAGTGTAGATATCCCTGCATCTGTCAGTGCAAGAATTTATGGTTCGACTTTTGACGGATGTACATCCCTGAGTAGTATAACAGTGGATCCTGATAATCCTTATTACATGTCAATGGATAATGTGGTGTTTACTAAAGATACAACAACACTTTTAGCATTCGCACAAAATAATGCGATAACAGATTACACTATCCCTGCAGCCGTTGATACAATTGAGTGGAATGCTTTTTTCAATGTGCTAAGCCTAAAGAAGGTTACGATACCTGCAAGTGTTAAATTCTTAAATGATGGATCCTTTGATGGCGATGATATTCTTTCCATAGATACGATAGTATGCGAGAATACCGTACCTCTTGAGGGTTATGAATGTGAAGAAGAATATTATGACGAAGAGAATGATGAAGAACGTGATTCTATGTATATCTCAAAATTTTTCTCGGATTCAATTTGTGCTCACTCCGTATTAGTAGTTCCCGACGGTTGTAAAGTATTGTATGAAAGTGCTTATCCTTGGAGCTTGTTCCGCAATATCGTAGAGAAAAGTACAACAGGAATAAAGAGCGTAACTTCAGATAATATACCTACTTCTGTAACTACAAATGAAAGAATCTATGATTTGCAAGGTCGCAGATTGGATATGATGCTAGATAACGGCGTTTATATTAAAGGAGGCAAGAAATACTTAGGTAACTAATACTCAAGTGTAAACTTTATTTTAGCAGTGCATATAGCAATATATGTGCTGCTTTTTCTATCTTATATTATTACACTTTAATATTATTGCGGAATTTATTTTTCCGACCATACATATAATTTTGCACCATAATTTAAAGTTAACGAGTTATGAGAGTAAAGTTATATTATGTACTTTTTGCCCTTGTATTATTGGGAATCAGTATCGGTTGTAGTAAGAGTGACAGTAATGATGATTCTCAGGCATCCATCTCTGTTTCAGACATGAGCGGTTATTGGTTAGGCGTAACACGTACCGAGGGAGATGATGTCGAGGACTGGAGTGACATGGTGATGTTTTTTGATACGGATGGAACAGCCATATCATACGAGTATAACATAACGGAATGGAATCCGACGTATTACACATACACACTTAGCGGTAATACGATTAAGTTTGTCAGAGGAAGTTATACGGAGTACGCTACCATCATATCATATAGCAATAAATCATGTGTGATATCAATAGATGGTATTATAATAAAATACAAGAAGGTTAGTAGTCTACCGAAAAGGAATTAATGTTTTACGCTGTTGTCGATTGTGATAATTGTTTCGTTTCCTGTGAGCGGGTGTATCGTCCTGATCTGAACGGGAAACCGGTCGTGGTTCTGTCGAACAACGATGGATGCGTCGTGTCCCGAAGTAATGAAGCGAAAAAGTTGGGCATTAAGATGGGGACGCCTTATTTCCAGATGCGTGAGCGTTTTTCGGAAGATGTAGTGACGGCGTTCAGCTCGAATTATGAGCTTTATAGCAATTTAACAGCTGGTGTGATGGACATCATCAAGGATGCTGCGCCCGAATACTTCCGCTATTCCATAGACGAAGCGTTCTGTATTCTTTCAGGAATGGATCACTTCGACCTGCGTAAATGGGGACTAGACCTACGTAACAAAATCCTGAAAATGACAGGACTTCCTGTAAGTATCGGAATTGCGCGGACGAAGACGTTGGCAAAGATGGCCTCTCACTACGCTAAGAAGTATAAGGGATATCAGCACTGTTGTATGATTGACTGTGACGAGAAATGTGAGAGAGCTCTTCGTCTTTATCCAGTCGAGGACGTATGGGGAATAGGCAGACGCTATTTCGCTCGTCTGAAAAACATGGGGATTAAGACTGCGTACGATTTCGCATCACATACGAGGTCTTGGGTACGCACGACATTTAATGTAGTGGCAGAAAGGACATGGATGGAACTGCATGGCATTGACTGTGTACCTAATGAAGGCATGACGTCTAGACACAAGACGATATGCTGCAGCAGAAGTTTTGCGACCATGACCGACAATAAGGACACGCTACGTGCTTATATTGCGAATTTCGCCTCTTACTGTGCAAAAAAGCTCCGTGGTGAAGGTTCCGTGGCTGCCACGGTAGAGGTGTTCTTATATACAAACCGTTTTCGTACAGACTTGGCGCAATACTATCCCTGTAAAGAAATAAAGTTACTCACACCCACCAATCTTACTATTCCAATAGTCCGTGCCTCCGGTGAATGCCTGGATATGATATACAGAGAACACTATCTATTTAAGAAGGCTGGTGTGATTTTAGGAAACATAACATCTAATACAGGTATTCAGACAAATTTCTTGGATGATGATATCAACAAACAAATTCGTATGAAACGACTTGACGATGTGGTGGATCGTATCAATCAGAAAATCGGCAGAGACCTGGTCACATTGAGTGCGCAACAGTATGAGACACATGATGAAAAGGTATGGACGTCAGGCATCGCGGATATTGCTAATCATAGACTAAAGAGTAAAATTAATAAGACAAACACATTGATAAGTAACACATGAAAAGGATGATAAACGGGGAAACTCCTACAAACATTAGGGAAAATACTCCATCGATTTAGGAATAATCTTTTTGAAACCGACAAAAATCAGCCTACCTTTGCATCAGAACATTTAAGTTTAACCGCTCACAAAAGAGCATAAAGTATAGGAGATAAGATTATGAAAAAGGTTTTAGTTTCAATAGCAGTAGCATTCGTAGCAGGAGTGGTAACAGTTAATGCAGAGCCAATGCACAGAGGAAATAACCATCGTCATCATGACAAGGTAGTGGTTGTAGAGAACAGTCCTAGACATCACGAGAGAGTACGTTACATAGCAGAAGCAAGACCGGTACATCATCGTCCAGCAATAGGTGCGAGATACGAAAGATTACCGGAACACGCTGTAAAGGTTGTACACAGAGGACATACATACTGGAGAACACCCGACGGCGTAATCTTCGATAAGATAATGACAACAGCTGGTATAGTTTATTCAGTAGTACACCTACTTAGTTATTAAGAGTTTCCATAAGCTCATATATATCATCACTCCCGACGGAAGCAAGAGCCGAAGTCGGGAGTTTTTTCATGCCGTTTGTTACAGGATCGAGGCTAATCGCCCAAATGGGTGTTAAAAAGGCGTGATTTGGGCAGTTCTAACATTTTTGAAGACTCTCCCCGTTATTCCTTGAATAAATCTTCCATTTTCACCTGACTGCTCACTAGACTGGAGTTTTTGCCCTTTACTATACCATAAGGGGCGACGTATGCCACCTTATACGAAGTGCTGAGATGGAAATATTGACGTATCTCGGCAATACGTCCTCTAAGCTTTTCGTCGTCAGAAGTCGATAGCTGATAAGGCTCTTGATAATATTTCATCTCGCATAGGGTAACGGTCTTGTCTGCCCTGTCGAAGAGCAAATCTATTTGAGCCGTCGCACTTCTGTAAAGAATCTCATTCGACTGGACAGCTGCAAATTGCAAGGCTCTGCGAATCTGCATTGAATGCTTCAAACACACTATTTCAAACGTCAAGCCTTGCCAGCTATTCATGGAAGGAGTATTTTGCGCATTGCTCCAATACATAGGGTCGGGATTCTTATTCCCTTCTACGAACTTGTAATAGAATAGCGTGTAAAAGTCGGTAAGCATGTAAATATCTTCTGAACTGCCCAATGGCTTATAAGAAAATATAAAACCCGACGTCTCCAAATCATCAAGGACCTTCGAGATGTTACCGCCACTCTGCATGCCAAGGTTTTTGAGTATCTCGCTTCTGGTCATGCCTCCTCTCTTGGATGAGAGTATCTTGACCATTCGTACATACAACTGGTGTTTTTTGAAAACGGAGGCATAGAGGGCATTAAACTCCTTCCTAAGTATGCCGCCAGGAGAAAAAAATAGATTGTCAATATTTTGTGGCAGGCTAAGAGCTGGGGCCAATTGTTTCCAATAATAAGGCACTCCACCCAAAATCATATATCCGCGCAGAATCTCGTCTCTGCTTCGCATGCTGCCTCGCTCTTCTTCGTATTTCTCGCATTCTGCCAAGGTGAACGGCTCCAGATGTATGCAATGGCTCGTCCTGTCGTAAAGTCCGCCATAATCGGAAAGGATATTGTCTATAATCCAGCTTGTGGCCGACCCACATACGATGAGGTATATATTGTCCTGGCCTGAGGCCCATCCATTCCAAAAGGCTTCGAATGCAGTGAGAAAGCCCGACCGAGGAGTAGCCATCCATGGCAGTTCATCGATGAAAATCACCTGTTTACTATCCTTCGGCATCCCGCTTAGCAACTTCCGAAGAACCGCAAAGGCATCGAGCCAAGAGCCGGGGGCTGCTCCTTCATATTCTGGCCAATAGAACTGAAGAGAAAGATTGAAATGATGCAATTGTGCTCTAAGCAGATTGCCTTCGGGAATATCCTTCGGGGATAACCCTGTATGATAGAATGCAAAATTGTTCTTGAATGTTTCACGGATGAGGAACGTCTTTCCGACTCGTCGTCTACCATACACCACCATCAACTCTGCTTCGTCGCTCTCTGCGAAACGAAGCAGTTCTTGCATTTCTTTTTCTCTACCTATAATTTTGCTCATAATTTACGCTATTTGCCCACAAAGGTATAAAAAAAAAGTTTGATTTGGGCAAATAGACACGTCTAATCGCCCAAATTGTAATAAAAATTTAATATTTTGGGCGGTTTTAGCATTTTTAAAGACTTGGTGTTTCCAAAAAATCAGAAAATTTGAAAAAACACATATTTTTTCTTCCTTTGGCGTATAAATCAAGATTTTTATAAATTTACACAGAATTTCCAAAAGGTACAAATGATGAAAAGAAAAAACATCTATAAAGTAATACATTTCCATAAGCTCATATATATCATCACTCCCGACGGAAGCAAGAGCCGAAGTCGGGAGTTTTATTATTGTACATTTTTTATTTAACGGTAAACATTGTATAATAAGTCTTACTTTTTGCCAAAGAATGGAACAATATAAAGGATGAATGAGTATTTTTGCAGCACGAAATAATCATTTCGATATATAATTGCTAGAGAGCTTTTGATAGAATGGAGACAGGTATGATGAAAGATAAAGAAGAAATTAGTGGAAAACTTTTAAGGGCGATTGTTGCCACAGGATTATTGTCATTCTTAGGTGTTTTAAGTGAGACTGCTATGAATGTAACCTTTCCTACATTGATGCAGGAATTTGGAGTTAACACTTCGACTGTGCAGTGGCTTACCACCGGTTATTTACTGTTGTTGTCTCTCATCGTTCCACTATCTTCCTTCTTTATTCACCGCTTTCACATGAGAAGCCTCTTCATTACGGCAAACATACTTTTTACGGCAGCGACATTATTATGTGCCCTTGCACCTGTTTTCCATCTGCTCATATTGGGAAGGATTTTACAAGGTGTTGCTGTAGGTATTTCTCTTCCTTTGATGTTCAATATCGTACTCAACCAGGCACCTAAATCTCATATCGGTATGCTTATGGGAGTTGCCTCTGTAATAACGGCAATTGCACCGGCACTCGGTCCTGTGCTCGGAGGAGTGATAGTGACACATTTGAGTTGGCGGGTTATCTTCTGGTGTCTATTACCAGTATTGCTCATCTCACTTGCATTAGGAATGACATCTATTGAACAGAGTACAGAAACGTCGAAAATAAAATTCAATATTGGCAACTATCTTTTTATAGCATTGTCTTTTATCGCCTTCATCTTTGCAATAGAAGAAGCTTCTAATTATGGGTGGACAAGTATGCGAGTTCTTTCTCTCTTTGGAGTGACACTAGTTACATTGATTATATTCGTTATACTGTCTAAACGCTCAAATAATCCTGTTATACATCTGGAAGTGTTTGGGTACGCACCATTTCTGTTCGGGTTAGCTTATATACTAATCATCCAGTTTTCGGTATTAGCATTAGGCTATATAATACCCAACTACTCACAGTTCGTATGGGACACAAAGCCTTCAGTAGCAGGAATGTTATTATTCCCAGGATGTGTTGTCGGAGCAATCATGACATTTATTGCAGGGCGTTTGTTAGACCGTTTCGGAGCAGTAAGACCAATAATTGTAGGTTGTAGTGCAATAATTATCAGCATGATGCTCTTTAAGTTTTGCGACACGTACACGACCTTGATCTTCATTATTTATTATGTGGTATTCACCTTCGGACAGGGTTTAACAATAGGCAACACGATGACATTCTCACTTGGACAATTGCCCGCGAGTCTTTCTTCTGACGGTAATGCCGTTCTTAACACGCTACAACAATTAGCAGGAGCTGTCGGTACAGCCGTTGCTACAAGCATAATTGGTGCATCTCAGGAAGAGATGGGAAATCTCAGAAGCGGTGCAATAAATGGAGGTGACACGGTATTTACACTTCTCGCTTTCCTATCAGTTATAGCTTTAATAAGCATATTATGTATGTTTCGGAAAAATATAGGCTGTTTTTGGCATTTTTCGAATTTTTACTAAAAAAGGTATCTTTCTGACTTACAATAATTTAAATCAAAAAGATACCCTATTTTTAAGTGATTCCGTTGGGACTCGAACCCAAGACCCACGCCTTAGAAGGGCGTTGCTCTAATCCAACTGAGCTACGGAACCAGCCACATAATGAGACTAGCTCAAATGCGAGTGCAAAGGTAGTGGTTTTCTGTGATTCCACCAAATATTTTTAATGCTTTTTTCTAAAAACAAGACAGCTCCAACCGTTGGAGACATATCTTACAAGGACTTCTAATCCATACGAAGATGCTTTTTCTTCCAATAAGGATTCGTCATCTGTGTAAAAGCCACTAAGAATCAGTTGACCGCCTTCTTGCATCGAATGGACAAAGGAGGACATATCTGATAACAATATGTTTCGGTTGATATTGGCCATAACGACATCATAACCTGCGACATGACGCTCTGAATTTAATACGGAGACATCTCCACATTCTACCTCTATCCTACCCGACACGTTATTTTGCGAGGCATTAGATAACGTATTATCAACACTCCATTGGTCGATGTCATAACAAAAGGCATGTGAAGCACCTAACTTCAACGCGGCTATTGACAAAATTCCTGTACCGCAACCACAATCAAGTACATTCTTATCATCAAGCGACAAAGTCAACAGATGACCGACAATCATCTGGGTGGTATCATGCGTTCCACTGCCAAAAGCCATGCGAGGATCGATAAGGATATCGTAAAGATAGGTATACTCGGGGAGATGATATTTATCATGGATACATAGTTTGTCTCCTATCACTATAGGATCAAAACCATTCTGTTCCCACTGCTCATTCCAATCCTGATCCTGTACTTCTGTGATGGTATAATCCACCGTAACATCTTCCAAAGGAAATAACTCCAACGCTTTATCCAATAGTTTCTCATCAAAAGTCGAAGCATCGGCATATCCCACAAATTCGTCATTTTCTTCAGCGAAAGAATCGATATTGGTCTCCTCCAACAAAGACGGTAATAAATCCTGCGCCAACAGTCTGTCAGAATCGTTTCCTTCAAATATAAAGCGTATACGTTTGTATTTCATGACTATGTTAATTTTGCACCACAAAATTACAAAAAATAGGGAAAATCATATCATTAGTTAGGGAAAATCCTTATATTTGCAAAAGAATAATTACGAAATTTGCAGCATACAAGATATGCAAGTGTTAACGATCTAATTAAGCGAAAGAATATGAAAAGATTTCTATTATTATCAGTTTTATCGGGTTTGCTGCCGGTGGTTTCAGTGGCACAGACTGATGATCTCTACTTTGAGGATTCTGATGATAAGGTCGAAACCCAAAGTAAGAGTAGTATTAAAAGTACCTACACTCCTATTAGGGAAACGGTAAGTCAGCCTACATACTATGTAGGTTCCAATCGCGACGTGGATGAATATAACCGTAGGGGGCGTAGTAGTAATGGTTCTTCCTACTTTGAAAAAGTGGGAACAGACTCTCTTGGCAATGATATCATCGAGTTTCACGTCGGTAACGGGAAATATGAGATTGACACGCTCGTAGATACGGGTAAAAAAATCTATTATTCCGAATACGATGACATAGACGACTATGTTCTTGCCCGCAGGTTAGGTCTTTACGACGGTTGGTACGGATGGTACAGTCCTTATTATAGTCGTTACTGGTACGGATGGTATGACCCATGGTATTATAGTTGGTACAATCCTTGGTATTACGGAGGATGGTATGGCGGCTGGTACGGTGGTTGGTACGGTGGTTGGTATCGTCCATGGTACGGATGGGGCTGGAGTTACTCATGGGGTCCCCGCTACTACAGTTACAGACCTGGTTGGCGTGGTGGATACTACGGCGGCAGAGGTTGGTACGGTGGTAGAGGAGGATTCTACGGTGCCCCAGGTCGTGGACGTTATTATTCTGGAAGAGGTAGCTATGGTAGAGGCGTCCGTATGGGTTCTGGCCGTTCTTCTATCGGGGCTCGACGTTTCGGAGGTAATGGAAGCAGTTATTACGGAAGAAGAAATAGCAGCTACGGAGGTTCTACTAGGTCTTACGGAAATAGCACACGCTCTTGGGGCGGCAATAGAAGTTCGTTCGGTACACGTAGCAGTGGATTCTCCGGTGGTTCACGAGGTGGTGGATTCTCCGGTGGTTCACGAGGAGGAGGATTCTCTGGCGGCTCGCGTGGCGGTGGCGGAAGAAGATAGTTGAGAATTGATAATTGATAGTTGATAATTGATAATTGATAATTAAGAGTATGAAAAAGATATTTTTGGGATTAATCAGTTTGATGGCCGTAGCGCCGTCGATGGCACAGGAGACATACGATAACTCTCCGATGTTTGGCAAGGATCTTAACGGTACAGCACGATATGTAGGTATGGGTGGAGCTATGGAGGCTCTCGGTGCAGACATCTCTACATCTTCTACAAACCCTGCAGGTATCGGTATGATGAGACATAGTTCAGTGAGTATCAGTGGTGGTTTGGTTTCACAATCGGGATCTAACAGCAGTAGTGTTGAATATGTGAATAACAGCACGACACATGCTAGTTTCGACCAGATGGGATTTGTATATTCTGCTCGTACGGGACGAAAGAATTTTATAAACTTCGGTTTGAACTACCATAAGAGCAATAACTTCAATCAGTTGATGTATGCTATCTCGGCATTAGATGGCAACTCTGCACAGAATGTGGGTGCATACGTTATGGATATGGATTATCCAAATTTAAACGAAAGAACAAATGACCCAATAATAAATCAACTCAACAACAATGTGATTAACATGAATCCTACCAACACGGCAGATGCCAACTACTACTGGACTGGAGGTACTAGATCTATTTTCCAAAGGAATTACTCCGGCTATATAGGTACCTTCGACCTAAATATCAGTGGTAATGTAAACAACCGTTTCTATTGGGGTGTTTCTCTCGGATATAGTAATGTAAACTATAAACAAGAAGGTGATTATTATGAGGATCTTTATCTAACAACAGAAAAACGGGACGCATATAGTCAAACGCCAGACAATCGTAAGATTACTGGTTCAGGATGGGATCTAAAGTTTGGCGTAATTTTCCGTCCCGTAAAAGAGAGTCCATTCAGAGTGGGATTGTATGTCAATACTCCTACCCTATATGACCTGAAGCTCGAATATGAAGCTGATTTAGCATCTAGTGCATGGACAGATAGTCCTGATGACGCTTATCTCAGTAACACTCTTAGAGGAACATACCGATATGAGATGCGTACTCCATGGAAATTCGGTGTATCGTTGGGACATACTATAGGTAAGGAATGGGCCTTTGGTGCTACATACGAATATAGCGACTATAGCTCTACAAAATTCCGCATAAAAGATGGAAGCTATTCATATTCAGTATATGATGATTGGGGATATTACATCGGCGACACTTACTATGAGACAAGTCGTAATGACGGTGAGATGAATGGACATGTAAGCAGGACACTCAAGGGTGTAAGTACACTTAAACTTGGTGTTGAATATAAACCTATGCCTCTCTTGGCCTTAAGACTTGGTTATAACTACGTTAGTCCGATGTTCGATTCTAACGGATATAAAGATCTTTTCCTCGATTCTCCTGGAGCGTATTACACTACGTCAACGGCATATACCAACTGGAAGTCAACAAACCGCGTTACTGCAGGTGTAGGATTCTTCGTATCTAAATGGAATTTCGACCTAGCATACCAATACAGTCAGACTAATGGTGACTTCTATCCATTTACTACCATTACAGGGTATAAGACTGATACAGAAACAATTAATAATATCGCACCAAAGGTTGATGTAAGCAACAAACGTCATCAACTGATTGCGACAATAGGATACACCTTCTAAAAAAAAAGGATGCGCCTTAAAGCGCATCCTTTTTTAATGGATAGTTGATAGTTGATAATGGATAATTATTACCAATTATCAACTATCTTTTATTTCATTGCTATGACGCGAGTTAATTCCTGATCGAGATAGAACGTCTGTTTTACTGTATCTCGTTGCTCGCCATCCTTTATTAGCATCACGTTTACGTAGGTCAAAGTACGGGGAATACCGCCTTCCGTATATTTTACATTTTTCTTATACAGACCTTCAGGACCGTTCAACTTACGCAACTCATTAATCTTATCGGCAGAGAGGAAACGGGTACTGTCTATCTTACCTATCTTAAGATCATACAATGAAGCGTCAACCATATTCTGTTCCATAAAATCGGAGACCAGACTCTTTACCGTAGCCTTCTTGCCACACGATGCAAAAAGTATCGTACAGAAAGCAAACAATACTATCTTCTTCATATAACAAACTATTATATTAGTATGACCTTGCCATCACCACACGCTTGGTAGCTGGTTTACCGCTAACCATGTCTACACCAGGACGCTGTTCATAGTCGAAAGGTACGCAACGGATAGTGGCTTGCGTTTCCTCTTTTATCTTTGCTTCGGTCTCTGCTGTACCGTCCCACGGACAGATAAAGAAACCACCGTCTTTGATACGCTCCTTAAACTCATCGTAGTTCTCACACTCATAGATATGAGCATCACGGAAATCCTTTGCCTTCTTAAAGATATTCTGCTGGATATCATCCAATAAGTTCTTAACGTGGTCTACTATACCATCAAAACTTACTGTATCTTTCTCTAATGTATCACGACGCATAACTTCGATAGTGTTGCTCTCGAGATCACGACCACCCATACACAGACGTACAGGCACACCTTTCAGTTCATAATCAGCAAACTTAAAGCCCGGACGCTTGTTGTCTGAGTCATCATACTTAACACTGATACCCAGGTTGCGCAACGCTGTGATAACAGGACTGATCTTGTCTGTTATGGCCTTAAGCTGCTCATCACCCTTGGCAATAGGTACTATAACGACCTGTATAGGTGCGAGACGCGGAGGCAGAACCAATCCGTTGTCATCAGAATGTGCCATAATGAGCGCACCTATCATACGGGTACTTACACCCCACGATGTTGCCCAAACATATTCCGGCTTATTCTCCTTATTTAAATATGTAACTTCAAAAGCTTTGGCAAAATTCTGACCCAAGAAATGTGATGTTCCGCTCTGCAAAGCCTTACCATCCTGCATCATTGCCTCTATAGTATATGTATCAAGAGCGCCCGCAAAACGTTCTGTTTCGCTCTTCACACCCTGTACCACAGGTACGGCTGCCCACTCCTCCATGAAAGTGGCATACACCTTCAACATCCTCTGTGCCTCGGCCTCGGCCTCCTCTTTTGTGGCATGAGCCGTATGACCTTCCTGCCACAAGAACTCTGATGTACGAAGGAAAGGACGTGTACGCATCTCCCAACGCATCACGTTACACCACTGGTTTACACATTATAGGCAGGTCACGCCATGAATGTATCCAATTCTTATATGTATTCCAGATTATCGTCTCTGATGTNGGACGTATTATCAGTTCCTCCTCCAGTTTTGCTGCAGGATCGACCTCTACACCCGATTTGTCTTCGTTCGCACGCAGACGGTAGTGAGTAACCACCGCACATTCCTTAGCGAACCCTTCTACATGTTCTGCCTCACGAGAGAGGAATGATTTTGGTATAAGAAGAGGGAAATAGGCNTTGACTGCTCCCGTCTCCTTAAACATCAAGTCTAACTGATGCTGCATCTTCTCCCATATAGCATAACCGTAAGGTTTTATTATCATACAACCGCGTACGGGAGACTGTTCTGCCAAATCGGCTTTCATCACCAAATCATTGTACCATTGACTATAATTCTCCGATCTCTTTGTGAGTTCTTTCAATTCTTTTGCCATCTTATATGCTTGTTTTTATCTATTTTGAGCGCAAAATTAAGAAAAAATACTCAATTTTGATTGGAGAAATAAAAAAAACACTAATCTTTGCACCAACTAAATATGTATAAACTAAAAAATGGAGGTTTTATAATGAAAAGTGTAAAGTTTGTTTCTATCATCCTATGTCTGGGATTGATATTCAGTGGTTGTAACAACACAGGTAAGGGTGCTGGTATCGGTGCTGCAGGTGGTGCTGTGTTAGGTGGTATCATCGGTAAGATTGCAGGTAATACTGCTATTGGCGCTGCCGTAGGTGGTGCTATAGGTGCCGGAACAGGTGCTATCATCGGTAAACACATGGATAAGGTTAAGGCTCAGGCTGAACAGGTTGAAAACGCACAGGTTGAGACTGTACAAGATAATAACGGTCTGCAGGCCGTTAAGGTTACTTTCGACAGTGGTATCCTCTTCGCTACGAACAAGGCTGATCTTAACACAGCATCGAAGAATTCGCTTGTAAAATTTGCAAACGTACTGAAGAACAACAGCGACTGCGATTTGGCTGTTTATGGTCATACAGACAGTACGGGTAGCGATGCTATCAACGTTCCTCTGTCTAACCAAAGAGCACAGAGTGTTGTAAGCTATCTGCAGAGTTGTGGCGTTAACAGTAGTGTATTCAAGACTGTAGAGGGTAAGGGTAGTTCTGAGCCTGTAGCAGACAATACTACAGCTGCCGGAAAACAGCAGAACCGTCGCGTGGAGATTTATATGTATGCCAGCGAAGCTATGATTCAGGCTGCAGAGAACAACAATCTTAACTAATTCTCTCGCTACAACAGACATTGAAAAACATTCTTAATATAATTAAGAGAGTTATTCGCTATATAGTGGTAGGCTTCTTCGCCAGTACGATACTGGTTGTGGTAGCCTACCGCTTTCTTCCTGTATATTTTACTCCATTGATGTTCATCAGGGTCTTTCAACAGGCAGGTGCAGGAGACCATATTAAAATGAAACACACATGGGTATCGATAGATAAAATTTCCCCTTACCTGCCCATCGCCGTGATGTCGAGCGAAGATGCCAGATTCTTAGACCATAAAGGGTTCGATTTCAAAGCCATCGAGACTGCCGCGAAAAAGAATCTGAAGAAAGGTAAGAAACGGTATGGGGGTTCGACGATAAGTCAACAAACAGCTAAAAACGTTTTTCTCTGGCCAGGACGGTCATGGCTGAGAAAAGCATTGGAATCGTATTTTACACTCCTTATAGAATTTATGTGGAGTAAGGAGAGAATCATGGAGGTGTATCTGAACTCCATAGAAATGGGGAAAGGTATATATGGAGCGGAAGCAGTGGCCGAGGAACATTTTAACATCGAAGCAAAAGATCTTTCAAAACGCCAATGTGCACTCATCGCCGCGACATTACCCAACCCCATTAAATTCGATTCCAGTAAGCCGACTGAATATCTGTTTAAGAGACAACGCAGTATCATTAATGAAATGAACTATACAGAAAAAGTGATACGGAAGAAGTGGAAATATATGCCCAAGCAGCAATCAACAAAATAGGTATACAAACGATATCACATAAGTGATGTACCTTCTTTTTCCCTAAGTTCCTTGTATAATCGGATTACGTACTCACGATTCCAGTCGTTAAGGTGCATTTTTTCGTTGCCAAACATCATTATGTCAAGGTCTATCTTTATCTGATCCCTGTTTCTTTCGGCTGTGGTACTACCTATCTTATTTTCTAGATGTTTAAGAGCTCTGACAACTTGAGCTATACCATGACTGGTATAAAAAACGCACATACAGTTAAGATATCTGTCTGTGTCAACACCGACAGGATTGGTCCATATCGCGCCCGTAAATACAGGCGAAGGGAACAGAGATCTCAAGAAGAGCTGAGCCTTTTGAATATTATCCTCCTGTTCCACGTTAGAACCTAGTAGTAATACCACTCTATTCTTAACTGACATATAATCCTAATAACAAATCCCTCCTTAGCAAGAAAGTACTAATACAATTCATTGCTGTCGATATATGCAAAGATAGCCAAAATCTATATATAGTACAAACGTTTGTACAATAATTTTTGATAAATTACTGTATTTTTGTAAAATTTTACTTTTGCATAATATGTGGATTTTTATTACATTTGCCAAAAACGTAAAAAACAAACAGAATTTACATTTTTTCAACTAGACATTGCAAAATGGACTCAATATTATACTTTTTGTCATAAAAAAATGAAAATATTTTGCGGAATGATTTTTTTTCAGTAATTTCGCAGTCAAATTGAAAAATATTAAACAACGTAATACAAAGAATCATGAAGAAGTACAATTTTAATGCTGGACCTTCAATTCTTCCAAGAGAAGTTATTGAGAATACGGCAAAACAGATCCTTGATTTCAATGGTAGTGGACTGTCTTTGGCTGAGATCAGTCACCGTGCAAAGGATTTCCAACCCGTAGTTGACGAAGCTGTAGCTCTGTTCAAAGAGTTATTGGATATCCCTGAAGGATACTCCGTGATATTCTTAGGTGGAGGTGCATCATTACAGTTCTGTCAGATACCATGTAATTTCTTGATAAAGAAGGCGGCATACCTGAACACCGGTACATGGGCAAAGAAAGCCATGAAAGAGGCTAAACACTTCGGAGAGGTTGTAGAGGTAGCTTCTTCAGCTGATGACAATTACACGTTTATACCAAAGGGATGGACATGTCCTGACGATGTAGACTATCTGCATTTCACGACAAACAATACCATCTTTGGTACAGAGATACGTAAAGAACTAGACGTGAAAGTTCCTCTTATCGCCGACATGAGTTCTGATATCATGAGCAGACCTGTTGACGTAAGCAAATACACTGCTATATATGCTGGTGCACAGAAAAACATCTCTATGGCTGGCGTAACCGTAGTCATCGTTAAGGATGATATGCTGGGCAAGGCTCCAAGAGAGATTCCAACAATGCTCGACTACCGTACTCACGTAGAGAAAGGTTCTATGTTTAATACTCCTCCTGTAGTACCTATATATACTATGCTTGAGAACCTAAGATGGGTTAAAGCTCAGGGCGGTGTTAAGGAAATGGAGAAGAGAGCACAAGAGAGAGCTAAGATAGTATATGGTGAGATAGACAGAAATAAATTGTTCCGCGGAACAGTGAAAGAGGAAGACCGTTCTTTGATGAACATTTGTTTCGTGATGAATGACGAATACAAAGATCTGGAGAAACCATTCCTTGATTACGCTACAGAGTGTGGCATGGTTGGTGTAAAGGGACACCGTTCTGTAGGTGGATTCCGAGCTAGTTGCTATAACGCCCAGACTATAGAGGGTGTTAACGCACTCGTTAAGTGTATGCAAGATTTCGAGGCAAAAAACTAATTTAGAAAATATGTAACACGCCTACATGCACTGAACATATTGTATGGAGGCGTGTTTTTTATTATAATAAAGAGTTATGAAAGTATTAGTAGCAACAGAGAAACCATTTGCAGCAGCTGCAGTAAATGGTATAAAAGAAGAGATAGAAGGTGCAGGTAACCAACTTGTGTTACTTGAGAAATATACAGAAAAGCAACAGTTACTGGATGCAGTGAAGGACGTAGACGCGATGATTATCCGTTCTGACAAAGTTGACGCAGAGGTGTTGGATGCTGCAAAGAACCTGAAAATCGTGGTACGTGCCGGTGCTGGATACGACAACATCGATTTGGAGGCTGCCACTGCACATAAGGTCGTAGCAGAGAATACTCCTGGACAGAACTCTAACGCTGTGGCAGAGCTTGTTTTCGGACTTCTCGTATACGCTGTTCGTAATTTCTACAACGGAAAAGCAGGAACAGAGTTGAAAGGTAAAAAACTGGGAATACTTGCTTTCGGTAATGTAGGCCGTAACGTAGCACGCGTCGCAAAAGGTTTTGGCATGGAGATTAGCGCATACGACGCTTTCTGTCCTGCTTCTGTGATAGAAGAGGCTGGCGTTCACGCTGCAAAGAGTCAGGACGAGCTTTTCGAGACATGTGACGTGGTAAGTCTGCATATTCCTGCAACAGCAGAAACGATAAAGAGCATTAACCACGACCTCGTTGGCAAAATGAAGAAAAATGCTATCGTTATCAACACTGCGAGAAAAGAGGTGATAGACGAGGACGGTCTACTCAAACTGATGCAGGAACGTGACGATATCAAGTATATCACAGATATCAAACCTGATAAAGACGAGGAATTCGCTAAATTTGAAGGAAGATATTTCTCTACACCGAAGAAGATGGGTGCACAGACGGCCGAAGCTAATATCAACGCCGGTATCGCCGCTGCAAAACAGATTAACGCTTTCTTCAAAGACGGCATAACGAAATTCCAGGTTAACAAATAAGANTATGGCAAAGGTTAAACCTTTTAGAGGTATTCGTCCTCCAAAGGAATATGTAGAACAGGTCGAGTCGAGACCATACGACGTTCTCAATTCAGAAGAGGCCAGAGAAGAGGCCGGAGATAACGAGAAATCGTTGTACCATATCATCAAACCTGAGATAAACTTCCCCGTAGGAACAAGTGAGTACGATCCGCGCGTCTATGAAAAAGCTGCGGAAGAGTTCCAAAAGTTCCAAGATAAAGGATGGTTGGTACAGGATGACAAGGAACTGTACTATATCTACGCCCAGACGATGAACGGCAAAACACAGTACGGACTCGTTGTCGGTGCATACGTAGACGACTATATGAACGGCGTTATCAAGAAACATGAGCTGACACGCCGTGATAAAGAGGAAGACAGAATGAAACATGTAAGGGTAAACAATGCCAACATCGAACCGGTGTTTTTTGCATACCCTGACAACAAAGTTCTCGATGACCTTCTCAAACGTTATGCACAGACCACACCGGAATACGATTTTATTGCTCCTATAGACGGTTTCAGACATCAGTTCTGGGTTGTAAGCAACGATGATGACATAAAGACCATCACAGAGGAATTTGCCAAGATGCCTTCATTGTACATTGCCGACGGACACCACCGCAGTGCCGCTGCAGCATTAGTGGGAGCAGAAAAGGCAAAACAGAACCCTAATCATAACGGTACAGAGGAATATAACTATTTCATGGCTGTGTGCTTCCAGGCTTCACAACTGACTATCCTCGATTACAACAGAGTGGTTAAGGATCTTAACGGTCTTTCATCAGAGCAGTTCCTNGACGCACTGAAGAAAAACTTCACCGTGGAGAATAAGGGTAAGGAGATTTATAAGCCTCAACAGTTGCATGAATTCTCTCTCTACTTNGATGGAGAATGGTATAGTCTGAAGGCTAAAGAGGGAACATACGACAACAACGATCCTATCGGTGTGCTTGANGTAGATATCTCAAGTAGACTTATCCTTGATGAGATTCTCAACATCGGTGACCTTAGAAGCAGTCAGAGAATAGACTTCGTAGGCGGTCTTCGCGGTTTAGGAGAACTGAAACGACGTGTTGACAGCGGAGAGATGCGCGCTGCCTTGGCACTATATCCTGTATCTATGCAACAGATAATGGATATCGCGGACAGTGGTAAGATTATGCCTCCAAAGGCAACATGGTTTGAGCCAAAACTCAGAAGTGGACTGGTGATACATAAACTATCATAATAACGTATTTCAGACATGGATACGTTTTGGACCATATCCAAAGAGGGACAAGGAACTTACACCGAAAAAAGGAGTAAGTTCCTTGCCTTCTGTCATCATGTCACCACCGTAGAGGAGATAAAAGAGATTATCGACAGATACAAGAAAGAGTATTACGACGCCCGACATGTATGTTGGGCGTATATGCTCGGATACGAAAGGAAAGAATTCCGCATGAACGATGACGGGGAGCCGAGCAGTACTGCGGGAAAACCGATATTGGGACAGATAAACAGTAATAACCTGACGGATATACTGATTGTCGTCGTCAGATATTACGGTGGTGTCAACCTCGGTACAGGCGGTTTAATCGTCGCTTACCGTACAGCTGCAGCAGAAGCCATAACTAATTGTACAATCGTGGAACGACATGCTGAGGAAACGATTTCATTCGACTTCGAATATATCATGATGAACGACGTGATGAAGGTTATAAAGGACATGTCACCACGTATCATATCACAGGATTTCGGTAATTCGTGCAACATCCAACTGGCCATCCGAAAAGATGAAGCGCCACTGTTACGGAACAAGTTAGAAAGTCTTAAAATAAAACGNGGATATACGACTACGGAATGATTTATGGAGTTTTTTTACTACGTGTTATCGTTATATCAGAAAAAAAACTTACATTTGCAGTTGTATTAAAAATATAAGCAATATGGATTTCTTTATTTTCAGAGATGGTAAGCAAGAGGGNCCTATTTCCCTTGAAAAGATGTACGACGAGCACATCACCGCTGACACGATGGTATGGCATAAGGATCTAAAAGAATGGATGCGTGCTGATTCTGTTCCGGAACTGGCACCGNTNATTGCGNGATCAAAAAATCCAAATACAGGAAAAGAAGAAACCTTATCGCAACCTGTAGAAAACATCAGTTCATCAACTGCAGAACCAAGAGAAGAGAATTTTAAAGAACCGGTAGCTATGAATAACGGCAGAGGAAAGAAGAAATGTAAAGGATGTCTTATCGCAGCACTGATAGCAGCTCTGATAATTTTTGTTATGTTTGCTACAAATCCTACAAAAGAGGAACATTGGGCGAAGATAACATCAGAAGTGGGTGAAGCTGTTGTTGAACAGGAAAACGATTTCTTCGGTTTAGGAGGTGCTCTAAATAGTGTCATTACAGAAGCCATAATGGCTTTTGGTAAGAATTTCTTTACCGTAGAAGATTATGTTGTCTGCTCTGTAGGAAAAATAAACTATGACGGAGAGCCCAAAGTCGTTTCTTTAGGTCTGCTGAATCATGTCTTTACCTTCGAAAAAGAGGATGTAACGAAATACCTGGAGGAGAATGTCACAGATGAGTTAAAGGATAATATGCAAGACAAGGTAAAAGATAAAATCGGAGATATNACAANNACNNTANTNGATCANGNGAAAGAANGTAGCAAAGAAGGCAAATCAAAAGAAGGTCTAAACGAGCTCTTCGGAGATGATGAGCACTCGGACAAAGAAGAATAATGGAGAAAATAAAGAGCATCTTGATAAAAATATTGGTACCTCTCGTTTTGGGAGGTGCCATATTGTATTGGATGTACCGCGATTTTGATTTTAGCACCATTGAAACGGTACTGAAATATGAGATGGACTGGACATGGATGATTGTATCCCTACCCTTCGGTCTTTTTGCACAGATGTTCCGTGGATGGAGATGGAACCAACTGTTGGAACCACTCGATGAACATCCNCGTCATCATGTGAGCATCAATGCCGTATTTATGTCATACTTNCTGTCNCTTATCGTTCCACGCAGTGGAGAATTCGCCCGTTGTGCTATCTTGAAAAGATATGATGGCATATCTTTCTCTAAAGCCCTTGGCACCGTCGTAACCGAGAGGATAATAGATATGGTGCTTATGCTTGTTGTGGTAGGGACTATCATACTACTGCAGATGGGTACGTTCTACACTTTCTTCCAACGTACTGGACTAAACCTTACGGGATTTCTGAATCAATTTTCGACAACAGGATATATAGTTAGCTTTATCTGTATTATCGCAGCTGTTTACTCTGCCTTTTTGATAATACGGAAACTGTCTATTTATGAAAAGGTAAAATCAACGGCTAAAGACGTATGGAACGGTGTCATGTCGGTAAAGAAAGTGCACAACCCTATCCTCTTTATCGTATACACCTTCGCNATATGGTTCTGTTATTTTCTACACTACTATATAACGTTTTNCTGCTTTGACTTTACCAAGGACTTAGGATTGATGTGTGCCTTAGTAACGTTCGTTATTGGTTCCATCGCCGTTATCGTGCCTACTCCCAACGGAGCCGGTCCATGGCATTTTGCAGTTAAAACAATGCTTATACTATATGGCGTGGAAGAGAACAGTGCACTNTATTTCGTACTTATCGTGCATACTATACAGACGTTATGGGTTGTATTGATTGGAATATATGCTTATATATCACTTTCAGTCATAAAACAAAAAAAATTATAAAAAAAAGAACTATCACGTTTTTTTTTACTAACTTTGCACTCAGAATTAAGGCTGGTGCCGTATAGGCATCANATTATTAACTAAAAATATTCAAAAATGGACGATTACCACGCGGAAAATTACAAGTCGTAGGTGTCGAGGTCTAAATGGTAGTCCTCGCTGCCTTGGTTTTATTTAAGAGGATTCACCATGCAAACTTTTTGGAATATCGCAGGAAATTTGAATGTCATTGATGAGTGGCAGCCAAATTGTTGGATACAAGTAACGTGTCCGACGGAAGAAGAAGAGAAAAAATTAGAAGAAAGGTTTAACATCCCCGATTATTTCCTTATGGACATCAGGGATACTGACGAGCGTGCCCGTTTCGAATATGATGACGGATGGATGCTTATCATCTTACGTATACCATACGTAAAGGAGGTAAGATCCAGAACACCCTATACCACCGTACCTCTCGGTATCATACATAAGAAGGATGTAACCATGACCGTATGTAATTTCGAGACCAATATGATGATAGACTTCGTTAGTTATCATCAGAGGAGAGCCGTTGGTTTTACCGATTACGTAGATTTTATCTTCAGGGTATTCCTTTCATCCGCCGTGTGGTATCTAAAACGTTTGAAACAGATTAGCAATCTCATTGAGAAGGCTAAGAAGAATCTAGACAAAGAAGTGAATAACGAGTCTTTGATAGGTCTGTCACGACTACAAGACTCACTGACCTATTTCACTACATCCATAAGAGGTAACGAGACTCTGCTGCAGAAACTGAAATTTAAGTTGCAGGTGGATGAGCTCGATGCCGATCTTATAGAAGATGTAAATATTGAGATGACGCAGGCCAGAGAAACAACGTCTATATATTCTGATATTCTAAGTTCTACGATGGAAACCTATTCCAGTATTATCAGTAATAACATGAATACCGTGATGCGAACCCTTACATCGGTTAGTATTATCCTGATGTTTCCAACACTTATTGCATCCTTCTTCGGTATGAATGTTATCAACGGTATGGAGACCAAACCATGGGGATTCATCTGTGCAATGATGATATCATTCCTAACCTCCGCATTGTCTTGGTTCATCCTCCGTCACAAACGGTTGATATAGAAGTCAGAAACTCCTGATACGTTAAAAACAAAGGTTTCTTAATAAGTTTATTAAGGATTATTGTGCTATTTTTATAAAAAAAAGAAAAAAAATTAGGTTAATACAAAAAATGTTTATATATTTGCAGAAATTGTGACGCGATTTATTTCAAGGAAAGGGACTATACCAACTGAGAATCGTGGGGATCGCGCAAATCATAACAAAACGAAAATATTATGATAGACTCTCAAGAAAATGCTGTCGTTAACCCTGAGAATGAAGAGGTTAAAGACGAAAACCAACAACAAGAAACTGTTGCGGAAGTAGAAGAAGTACAAAATCAGGCAGATGCTACACCTAACGAGGAGGCAACAGTAGAAAGAAAAGTTTACAGCACAGAAGAAGAGGTGTTGCAACGTGTCAAGGAATTAGCTCATGGCAATGAGCAAGTAGTAAAAGAAGAAGTTGATTACCTAAAGACGTCTTTCTACAAGATACACTTGGCACAGAGCGAAGCGCAATACAAAGAATATATCAAAAACGGAGGTGACCCCAACGCATATCAACCCCTACCCGACCCCTTAGAACAGTCGTTTAAGGCAGAGATGGGTATAATAAAAGAGAAAAGGGCAAAAGAATTAGTCGCTCAGGAAAAAGAAAGGGAAGATAACCTCAAAATCAAGGAGGGTATCATAGAAAAGATTAAGGAGATGGCAGCATCTCCCGAATCGGCAAATAAATCATACCAGGAATTCAAACAACTGCAACAGCAGTGGAAAGAGATAAAGAACGTACCTGCCAACAAGGCTAATGAGATATGGAAGACATACCAGCTGTACGTTGAACAGTTCTACGATCAGCTTAAGCTCAATATCGAGGCCCGTGAATACGACTTCAAGAAAAACCTTGAGTTGAAGACCCATATCTGTGAGGCTGCAGAAAAATTAGCCAATGAGGAGACTGACGTTATCAGTGCTTTTCATCAGTTACAGAAACTGCATCAACAGTTCAGGGAGATTGGTCCTGTAGCGAAAGAGTTGCGTGAAGAGGTATGGGCACGTTTCAAGGCGGCATCAACTATCATCAACAAAAAACATCAACAGCATTTCGAGGAACTTCGCGGTAAGGAAGAGGAAAATCTGCAGAAAAAGACNGCGCTGTGCGAGAAGGTTGAGGCAATAGCTGAAAAAGAGGATATAAAAGGTTCCGAGTGGGACAAACTCACAAAAGAAATCCTAGATATTCAGGCAGAATGGAAGACAATCGGTTTCGCNCCNCAGAAAATGAATGTCAAGATTTTCGAACGTTTCAGAGCTGCCTGTGATAAATTCTTCGAGAAGAAATCACAACATTTCAAGGATNTGAAGAAACAGTATACCGAGAACGCTGAGAAAAANTCTGAATTGGTTGAAAAGGCCAAAGCTTTGATGGATTCTACTGATTGGAAGAGGACCAGCGATCAACTGATACAANTTGCAGAAACAGTGGAAGACCATCGGTATGGCTCCAAGAAAGATTGGAGANAAGTTGTGGGANGAGTTTACCGCTGCCTGCAACCATTTCTTNGAAGCNCGTAATGCAGCCTTAGGTGATGTAAAGAGCGAAGAAAGTCAGAACCTAGAGAAGAAAAAGGATATCATACAGAAGATAACCGCTCTGCTCGATGAGGCTGAGGATGGCATCAAAGATAAACTCGATGAGTTGACCAAGGANTTTTCCGAGATTGGTCATGTACCGTTTAAGGANAAAGATAATATCTATCAGGCTTACAGAGACGCCNTGAAGAGCGTATATGATAAGTTCAGACTATCACCTGCACAGAGGAAACTCGATAGTTTTAAGTCTAACATCAAGAACATGATGGAAAAAGGCGGTGATGCCCTCGACAGCGAGAGAGCAAAACTGCTGAGGCAGTATGACGCTATAAAGAGTGAAGTACAGACATACGAGAATAATCTCGGTTTCCTTAATGCTTCAAGTAAGAAAGGTAATTCTCTAGTAGAAGAACTCAATAGAAAAGTGGACAAGTTGAAGGAAGAACTGGCACTTATCAAGCAGAAAATTAAGGAGATAGACAAACAAAATAACGATAACGAACAATAATCAAACAATAATTATCTAACACGGACTGTAGAGAGGGGTTTATCAGAGATTGATGAGCCCCTCCTTTTTATTCTAAAAGATAATAAATAAATTTGCACGGTTTATAAAAAATTACTACCTTTGCATAACAATAGGTTATGGAAGAAAATAGCACCTACAGCAAGACAAACAAGCAGTTTGACGAGGTTATCGCCAAATGTCGTAGCGTGTTCTCTAAAAAGTTACACGACTACAAGGCTTCATGGAGNATACTGAGACCTTCGTCTCTTACAGACCAACTCTTCATAAAAGCCAAAAGAATAAGATCTTTGGAGATAAAACAGGTGTCGTTGGTAGGAGAAGGTATATATCCAGAGTTTATTGCTCTCATAAACTACGGTATCGTAGGACTTATCCAACTCAGTAAGGGTTACGCCGACACTGTAGATGTCAGCAATGAAGAAGCTTTAGATTTGTATGACAAGTACGCTAACGAGGCCTTAGAGCTCATGAAGAAAAAAAACCATGACTACGATGAGGCGTGGAGATCCATGAGGGTAAGTAGCTATACGGATATCATACTCACGAAATTAGAGCGAATAAAAGAGATAGAGGACCTGGGTGGAAAAACCCTTGTAAGTGAAGGTATCGACTCCAACTACATGGATATCATCAACTATTCAGTCTTTGCGGCGATAAAGCTTTCACCTAATGAAGAAAGTAATAGTTAATATATGCCGGTTGGTTCTCGCCGTAGCATTCATCTTCTCAGGGTTTGTCAAGGCAGTAGATCCTCTCGGTACGAAATACAAGATCAGCGATTATCTCTCCGTATGGGGAATAGAGNAGTTTATACCTGATGCACTGACGATTACCGCTTCTGTTGCTTTAGCAACATTTGAATTCACAGTAGGTATATTACTGCTGTTTTCCATCAGGAGGAGACTAATGTCTAAGTTGGCTTTGATATTTATGTCGCTGATGACATTGCTGACAATATGGATAGCCATAGCAAATCCCGTGGAGGATTGTGGATGCTTTGGTGACGCCTTGATACTTTCTAATGTAGAGACATTAGTAAAAAATGTGATATTACTTGCAGCTGCCATTGTCGTAGCTTGCGCCCCTCTGATGATGCGCCGCTTTATAAGCAAGAATAACCAATGGATAGTGACAAACTACACGTTGTTGTTCATACTCGTAATAGCCGCTATAGGATTGACAAACCTACCGGTTTTGGATTTCAGACCATACAAGNTGGGCGCAGACATCAAGAAGGCGACAACATTGCCAGAAGGAGCTAAACTGCCGGAATATCGAACGACGTTCATATTAGAAAAGAATGGAGAAAGGAAAGAGTTTGACGTTGACAACTATCCCGACTCTACATGGACNTTCATNGATAGTAAGACAGAGAAAATTGCTGATGGCGACACGCCGGAGATAACAGATTTCTCTGTTGAGCAGAAGGGCGAGGATATCACACAAGACATACTGAGCGATACCAGTTATACGTTTCTACTCGTNTCNCCNTTCTTAGAACAGGCTGATGATACGGAGTTGGACGATATAAACACCATCTACGAGTACTGTGTCGACAACGGATATAAATTCTATTGTCTCACAGCGAGTAACGAGGATGCTATAAACCGGTGGATAGACATTACAGGAGCGGAATACCCCTTCTGCAGTACGGACGAGACAACACTAAAAACCGTTGTCAGAAGCAATCCCGGCTTGGTGTTACTGAAAGATGGTGTGGTAATAAATAAGTGGAGCCATAATAGACTTCCCAAAGAAGAAGATTTGACAGGAAAGCTGAACACCCTGCAGATAGGGAAATTAGATATAGAATCGAAAAAGGCGACAACAGCTAAGATTATATTATGGTTTATCATTCCGCTACTCATACTCACTATAGCAGACAGATTATGGGCTTGGAGCAAATGGGTAAAGAAGAAAGAGGAAAGACTATATTTTTATAAACATATTAAAAACAAAGAAAAAATGAGAAAGAAAATTGTTGCAGGAAACTGGAAGATGAACATGAATCTCCAGGATGGAGTAGCTCTGGCTAAAGAGTTGAACGAGACATTGGCTGCAGACAAGCCAAACTGTGGTGTTATCATCTGCACTCCATTCATACATCTCGCTACTATAGCTCAGTTCCTCAATCAGGACATTATCGGTCTCGGTGCAGAAAACTGCGCAGATAAAGAGAAAGGTGCCTACACTGGAGAGGTTTCTGCTGAAATGGTTAAGAGCACAGGTGCTCAATATGTTATCCTCGGACATTCTGAGCGTCGCGGATATTATGGTGAGACACCAGAAATACTGAAAGAGAAAGTTCTTCTCGCTCTGAAGAACAACCTNAAGGTTATCTTCTGTATCGGAGAAAGTCTGGAAGAGAGAGAAGCNAACAAGCAGAATGAGGTTGTTAAAGCTGAGCTGGAAGGAAGCGTATTCAATCTTTCTGCAGATGAGTTCAAGAACATCATCATCGCATACGAGCCAATCTGGGCTATCGGNACAGGTAAGACCGCTACCAGCGATCAGGCTGAGGAGATTCACGCTTATATCCGTTCTATCATCGCAGACAAATACGGCAAAGAGGTTGCTGAAGATACAACAATCCTCTATGGCGGTAGCTGCAAGGCAAGCAACGCTCCTGAATTGTTCGCTAAACCGGATATCGATGGCGGACTTATCGGCGGCGCTTCATTGAAGGCTGCTGACTTCAAAGGAATTATCGATGCATGGAAAAAATAATGAATAGAAGATTTTCTATAATATTAACTATTATTGTCTGCTTCACAGTGAATGCTGTGGGGCAGACATTTACCGAGTCCCTCGGGAAACCCAACTACAAGGATGCTAAAGTTACGGTGACACACAGTAAGAGTATCGATGATCTCGTAAATGGTCCCGCCGCAACACAAAATGCGGCAAAAAAGACCGAGACNACAGAGAAAACATCTACCACTGCTGCGACACCTACTACATCAAATACAGCAACAGCATCTAACAGTAATAGCACATCGGCAGAAGCTACTAAATCAGAGAAGACAGCAAAACCTAAGAATACGACAGAAGAGGAGTCGGAGACAGATGTAACAGTAGACACCCGAAAAAAGATGCTCGTGGGTGGCAGAAAGGTTACAGGATACCGAGTACAGGCTTACGCTGGAGGTAACAAACGGGCAGACAGACAGAATGCCGAAAAAGCAGGTAATACAATAAAGAGGAAATATCCNGACGNACCTGTCTACGTGCATTTCTATTCTCCAAGATGGATATGCAGAGTGGGTAATTACAGAACATACGAGGAAGCATACCAAATGCTTAAGAACGTAAAAAGTCTGGGATTTAAGCAAGCCTGCATCATAAAAACGAAGATTACCGTGTCATATTAAAATAAAGGAATGAATCCAGAGATAGATTTCAGAGACGGACTAGATGAACTGAGCGTACATTATAAAGCCATTCTGCAACTTTTAGGAGAGGACCCTGACAGAGAGGGACTTCTGAAGACTCCTACCAGAGTGGCTAAGATGATGCAGATACTTACAAGGGGATATTTNCAAGATCCTCATAAAGTGTTGACNGACGCTCTCTTNAAAGAGGACTACAACCAAATGGTTATCGTGAAAGATATCGATTTTTTCTCTCTTTGCGAACACCACATGGTACCTTTCTACGGAAAAGCTCATATCGGATATATACCTAATGGTTATATTACGGGACTNAGCAAAATAGCTAGAGTCGTGGACATCTTCAGTCATCGACTACAGGTACANGAGAGAATGACACAACAGATAAAAGACTGNATACAGGAAACGCTGAAACCACAAGGTGTAATGGTAGTTATCGAAGCGAANCACATGTGTATGCAGATGAGGGGCGTAGAAAAACAGAACAGCATCACCACGACAAGTGATTTCTGCGGCGCCTTCAATCAAGCTAAAACAAGAGAGGAGTTNATGAAACTCATGCAAAGCGAAGGAAAACGAATNTAAAAAATAAAAAATATGCCTAATTCTTACTACAAGAAAAATAAAACGAGAATAAGTTTTAAGTGGATATTCTTTATCTGTGTAGCTGTACTACTGATTATTGCATATTTCACTGTTCCGTCAGAGGATAGTATGAAAGATGCTGTGGATGGTTATGTTAAGATGGGTATTTCATCAAAGACAGCCAACAAAGAGCCGACAGAAAGGGACGTGAAAGAGACATTCTACACGTTCAACAGTATGGAATATCCTAAATATGCCTTCTTCCGCATAGGAAAGCTTCATAATAGATATAAAACGAAGGCAGAAAATTGTTGTATCGGTATTTTCGGTATCACCATTCCTTTTGTAGACTTTTATGATTATACTTATCCTCTCGGACCAACGAAACATAACTATTACAGAGCTGGGAAGAAAAATCCAGAAACAACAAAGATTATAGGTGATAACGATTATGACACTGGAGTTATCCCCGATGAAAACTAAAATATATTATGTCAGATATACCTTCATTAGTCTTAGATTTATCCACGATACTCATCGTTGCAGGTATCGTAACACTTATATTTAAGAAACTCAAACAGCCATTAGTACTAGGATACATAATGGCGGGATTTCTTGTGGGTCCTCATTTTCCACTTTTTGCCCAGTTAGGAGATATAGAAAATGTTGAGACTTGGGCGCAAATAGGTATTCTCTTCCTCCTATTTTCGCTCGGTCTCGACTTTTCTTTCAAGAAGATACTTAAAATGGGTATGGCACCGGTTATAGCCAGTATAACTATTATATTCTGTATGATTGTACTTGGCCTGTTTGTCGGGCACCTATTCGGTTGGAGTCACATGGACTGTATATTCTTAGGAGGTATGCTAGCCATGAGTTCCACGACAATCATTTATAAAGCTTTTGATGATCTGGGTCTTCGTCAGCAGCAGTTCACGTCACTGGTAATGAGTGTACTTATCTTGGAAGATATACTTGCTATCGTCATGATGGTGATGTTGTCTGCCATTGCAGGAGGTAACGGTGGTGGAGGACAGATGCTCGGAAGCTTGATCAAGATAGCTTTCTTCATAATTTTATGGTTCGTCGTCGGTATCTTCGCTATACCTCTATTCCTACGCAGCGTCAAGAAACTGATGACTCCAGAGACACTGCTCATTGTTTCGCTAGGCTTATGTTTCCTTATGGCNGTNATATCCACGAAGGTAGGNTTCAGTAGCGCTTTCGGTGCTTTCGTCATGGGAAGTATTTTAGCAGAGACAGTTGAAGCTGAACGTATAATAAAGTTAGTAGAACCGGTAAAGAATCTGTTTGGTGCCATATTCTTCGTTTCCGTAGGTATGTTGGTAGATCCGCAGATNCTCGTNGATTACGCATTGCCTATAGCGGTATTGGTACTAACGATCATCTTAGGACAGGCAATTTTTGGTTCACTTGGATACTTTCTTAGCGGTCAGACATTGAAATCTGCCATGCGATGTGGTTTTTCTATGGCTCAAATAGGTGAATTTTCTTTCATCATAGCCACCTTAGGATTATCTCTCGGGGTTATAAGTAATTTTCTATACCCTGTCATCGTTGCGGTATCCGTAATAACAACGTTCCTAACACCATACATGATACGTGCAGCTATACCATGCTATAACATGTTAGAGAAGATTCTTCCACAAAGATGGATCAACGGTCTTAACCACATGACAATGGGTCGTGGTATTAAGAGTGAAGATGGTAACTGGAAAAAGCTAATATCAGCGCTGCTGAAAGTGACTGTAATATATGGTACATTGTGCGTTGCTATAATCATTATAATGACAATGTTCTTCCTGCCGTTTGCTAAGGAAATCATGCATCCACAATGGGCAAGATATCTTACAGCAGCACTCACCATACTCTTCATGTCACCGTTTATGAGAGCTATGATAATGAAGAAAAACCATAGNGATGAGGTGAAAGCGCTATACAATGACAATAAGCTTAACTTGTTGCCAATAATATTCCTCGTTCTCGCACGAGTAGCCATTGCGGCATCCTTGATATTCTATGTATGCATTATGCTTACACCGTTCTCTGCAGCATTGATGCTCTCTATAGTGTTTGTAATCGTGATATTAATAGTCCTGTCAAAAACGCTGAAAAAGAGGTCGATTATGATGGAGCGTATGTTTATTCAGAATCTACGCTCAAGAGATATCGAGGCACAGGTTAGGACCAAGAGACGTCCACTGTACGAGGGACGATTGTTGGACAGAAATATCCATACAACAGAGATCGAGATACCTGAAAACAGTAAGTGGATAGGNAACACGCTTATGCAACTTAACTTAGGAAAGAAATATGGTATCCACGTTAGTAGTATCATAAGAGGCGGTAGACGTCTTAACATTCCATCCGGACAAGATATGATATTCCCTTACGATAAACTGCAGGTAATCGGTAATGATGAAGAATTGTCAAAATTTGACGAAGCGGTAAGAGAAAACGTCTATGACGAGACAAACATAAACGACAACGAGATGCATCTTAGAAGTATTATACTCTCGGGTAACAGTCCTTTCGTAGGTAAGAAACTTATGGAGAGCGGTATCAGAGATAAGTACGGATGTATGGTTGTCGGACTGGAAGAAGGTAAAAAGAAACTATCCACCGTATCGCCTAATTATGTTTTCAAGAAAGGAGATGTGATATGGGTCGTTGGAGAAGATGAATCCCTAAAGAAAATAGACGTATAATTATCAACTAAAAAGATGGTGTTCGCGCCATCTTTTTTAGTACCATTTAATAGCGCTGTTGGAAGAGCCGTTCTTGTCGTACTTCAGGGCATCGGTAAGTGTTGACGCCTTACAACGGAAACTAAAATTGTAGCTCGTATAAGGGTAAAGCACTAAAGAGCACGACATACTGAAACAGTGTAGATCTCGACCCAACGATGCGGTGGTCATACTCGGTTTCTTATCTTCGAAGTCGTATCCTGATGAGAAACTTATATTCCAACCGTCACTTATACGTATGTTTCCAGATATGTTTAATGTCTGCGTAAACTTATATGGATAACGCATCGTTTCTGTATTGAAATTACCAGAAGTGTTCTCACGCATAGTGATACCGTAACCTACACTTACAGACCAAGGAATAGAGAAAGCTTTATATCCGTCTTCATCAGTCTCTGCTTTACCTTCATCGCTATTCTTAGCACCTCGCTGACCTTCCACCATTTTATCATCGATATTCGATTCTATATTTGTGTCTATATCATCAGCCCCTGGTGCAGAATTCTTTTTGTCATCATCATCGTCATCCTCTCCAGGATGAAAGAGTTTGCGGATCTTCTTCAAGATACTGTTATCTATGGTAAATGAGAAGTTCTGAGACATACCCTGGAAACGGCCGAAACGACCCTTGCCCCACTCCGTGTGAGTTCCTACGTATGGTTTACCATTAGCATCCAACTCGTATGCGTATGTAGCAAACACAGCATTTAAACTAAATGTGTAATTTTTCCACCATTTTAAACGCAGACGGGTACTCAGGTCACTCCATGGTCTGGAATCTGCTGCTGCATTATAACTCAGGGAGGCACCAAGTTCATCTATAATACTTATCTTCTTATAACCAGAACTATCCTTATCACTCCTCAACTTCATCTCTATGTTATTGGAGATATCCATACTGATATTACCTGTCCTACCTTTTCCCGGTACACCGTAAAGACCTGTTGAGTAGGGAGAATAATTAACTAACGACACGTTACCGTTAGCATCGGTTTTTAAATAGCTATCATAATAACCGTATCTGTCTGTGCTGAAGTCTGGCGCATAGCTTACCGATACTGTAGGCGTGAAGACATGTCTAACAGTCATAAGTTTATCCTTCAGGATCTTATTAAACCATTTCGTAGGAGTATAGAAACCATACATCTTGGTACTGGCAGAGAAAGATAACGACCAGTCGTAAACATTATAGAAACCGTAAGTGGTATCCGCCAATTCAACTTGATTTATCTCATCCCATGAGCGTTTCACCCTACTGCTGTAGGTTCTGTCTGTAAAGGTAAACGAAGGGTTAAGGTTGAGGTATCCAAGTACAGTAAAATTACCAGATATAGGTATACTGTGCTTCATACCGTTCTTCCAATCCTTTATCAGATTAGAATGCATAATCTGATTCTCTTTCGTCGAGATAGAGTTGCTTATAGATCCCGTATAACTCATAGANATCTTCTCATACCATCTCTCATCACCCACAGCTTTCTTTCTCTTAAATGGATAGAAACGTGATATTGAGATATTCAAATCCGGCAATGTCAGAGAAACGGTAGAGTCACGCATATTCTGGTTGGCATTCATCGTAGCAGACAAAGATAAACCGATACTTGAGAATGTTGTGCTCCAACTTACAGAAGAGGTACGTGTCGTCTGCGACAGTGCCTGAGGGTTATACAATGAGGTAAGATTGTTTTTCTCGTATGCCGTTGTAGCGTAGTTGACGCTGGCAGACAGAGAACTATAAGGATTAGCCTTAGCATCCTGACGGTGACTCCATTGCAGTTTAAAACTTGTCGTTCTGGAGAAATCAGGCATATTNTTCTCACCCGTCTGTGAATTCTGATAACTGAAATTGAAGGTACCGCTATAACGGTAACGTTTCTTGTAATTTATAAGTCCTGACACGCCCCATGAACCCTTGGTGAAAATCTCGCCTAAGAGTTTGAGGTCAAACTTATCGCTAAGAGCAAAATAGTATCCACCGTTACGAAGATAAAAACCACGCTCCGTCTCATCTCCGTATGTCGGCATTATGAAACCACTGGTATTCTTCTTTGTAAACGGGAAGAAACCGTATGGTACTGCCAACGGTAGCGGTACATCAGCCACAACCAAATATGCAGGACCAAAGACNACATCTTTTCCTGGACGTACCTTTGCGCGAGACAACGAGATATAAAAGTCAGGATGAGGCTCATCACACGTCGTATACTTTCCATGTTGAATATACACTTCACCGTTATCCATACGCTTCGACTTCTCACTACGCATATATCCCTCCGCCTGTTGGGTATAGGTGTTATGTATAAGTCCCTTCTTGGTCTTAAAATTGAAAGCAAGAGTATCTAGGTCGTATGANTCGCTACCCATCTTGAATATAGGTTTGCCATCGATAGTTCCCAAAGTATCNTTTATTGCTCCNGTTGCCCTTACGATACTGCTGTCAACAGATATTTGAACNTTGGCACTACTAAGATCCATATTCTGATACTGCACCTTACTGTCACCGTACAGATGCGCTACACGTGTCTTAGCATAGTAAACGAGTGAGTCTTTAGCTGAATACACCACCGGTGCATCAACACCATTCTTTCTCTTCATATTAAGAGAATCNAGACGCAGAGAATCNTCTATGGCTTTATTGTATTTCCATATAGATTTCTGNAGAGAATCCATCTTGGTGGTATCATTGATGGTTTCCGCTGCTTTTGCAACGGAATCGACAGCAACACTATCCGCAGAGATCTTACCTTTNCCTTTCTTTTGAGGAAGGGCAAAAGAAGACTGTATCGACGACAGTGCCGCAATACACAATAATACAAATAAGACAAATTTTCTACTCACACCAAACTTCTTTAGCAAAAAAGTGAGTGCCACTCTCTAAATCTCATAACATTATCATAGCCAAATTTCATAAGGCTACGTTCAACNTGTTCCAAGCTCTTCTCTATATCAAGGTGAGACTTCGAAAAGAACTTATCCGCATAACAGACNATCTTCTCCTCTATCGTCTCNGGGAAGAAATCGGCAAAACCTTCATCAGGGTCTATNCCTNCTAAAATACGACGTAAATCTTGATACATAGTACCACCCTTGTCTACTCCATGNAGAATATCCTCGGCCGATATACCCGTNCCNGTATGTCGTTCACANACCCTCGCATGNCGCTGGAATCCTTTCTGTCTTAACAGTTGGCCNCCCAATATACCATGAGAGATATATGGATACTTACCATGACATTCTATCCCGGGAGCATCCGTGAGAAATATGCCTACATCATGCAGCATCGAAGCCTCAACAATGAAATCCCTGTCGGCATGTAGTTCAGGATGTTTATCCACTATCTGTAACGCTTTACGCATAACAGACTCACTATGTACCAACAATATATCTTTCAGTTTATTGTTGTCACTATAGTATTCTTCTATGATTGAAGAATAATCCACTGAAGATTATGCCTTACGTTCAATGTAGCCGATGACGGTGCCCTTTGCTATCTTAGCTCCCTGTTTTGCGTTTATCTCAACCAATTTTCCGCCGAGGTCAGCAGGAACCTCAACGAACTCACCCCACGGAGCCTGTATGTAGCAGAACACATCACCCTCTTTATATTCTTTACCGATAAATGGTTCTACAGACGGAGTACATTCACCTTCGCCGTTAAACTCCCAGAACACTTGTCCTTTTACAGGAGCAACAATAGCATCAGCCTTAGCATGTTTAAATTCAGCCAATTGCTCAGGAGTCATGCTACCGCCAAGTTTCGCATCTTTTGCTGCCTGCANATCNGCGAGGAAATTCTTCTTGGCCTGACCNCTCNTATAGTTACGATACTGTTCAGGATGCATAGCGAGTTCAAATAGNTCCTCGTTGTCCTGACCATAATCCCATCCATTCTCATCCATCTCCTTCTTGAAGTCGTCGAGAGCGTCCTTAAGAAGAGTATGCGGATCTGCATCCGTAAACTCTCTGCCCTGCTGTTTTGCCAATTCCACGAGTTCTGGGTCGATCTTTCCTGGCACCTTACCACTCTTACCGAGAATCATACCCCACATAGAATCGTCCATCATAACNAAACGTCCTTTTCCTTGTTCCATAGTAAGGAGATTCATNAGAGCGATGTTCTTCGTATATTGAGAAAATGGTGTTACCAATGGAGGATAACCAACTCTTGGCCATACATACGCTACCTCGTCAAAGAGTTTTACCAGCATATCATCCATCGACAGTTCCTCTTCGCCTTTCTTTACACGTATGTTGTTGATCGTCTGACGGATACCGCCAAGGTCTGCCATCATACTACCCATCATACCTCCAGGCAAGCCACATGTCAATAGTAATGAGCTCATGTGCTTATTAGCAGGATTAATGAAATAGCCCAACCATTCATCTATAAACTCCTGTGTCAAAGAACGAGCTTTCATATATGCCTGCATATTTATCTCCGGTACATCGAAACCTTCGTTCTTAAGCATGCTCTGCACAGAAATGACATCAGGATGTACCTTACCCCATGACAGAGGTTCTATCGCGGTATCAATAATATCAGCACCATTCTCACATACTTCAAGTATTGAAGCCATAGANAAGCCTGGGCCAGAATGACCGTGGTATTCTATTATGATATCNGGATGATTGGTTTTTATTGCTTTCGTAAGCTTACCCAACATCGCAGGTTGTCCGATACCGGCCATATCNTTCAAACAGATTTCCTCTGCACCTGCAGCAATCACCTCATCGGCTATCTTACTGTAGTATTCCACCGTGTGAACAGGAGACGTTGTTATACATAGCGTTGCCTGTGGTATCATACCAGCTTCCTTAGCCCATTTTATGGAAGGTATAATATTACGGGTATCGTTTAATCCGCAAAAAATTCGTGTTATATCAGTACCCTGAGCTTTTTTCACTTTGTACATCAGACGTCTTACATCGTCAGGCACAGGATACATACGCAATGCATTAAGACCTCTGTCAAGCATGTGAGTCTTAATACCAGCATCATTAAAAGGTTTACAGAAAGCTCTTACCGCCTCATTAGGATTTTCACCAGCCAACAGATTNACCTGNTCAAATGCGCCACCATTGGTTTCTACACGAGCAAAACATCCCATATCAATTATTACGGGAGCNATCTTTGCNAACTGATCCTTACGAGGTTGGAACTTTCCACTACTCTGCCACATGTCNCTGTAGACAAGGCTAAACTGAATTTTCTTTTTCATATATCGATATACTTTGATTCAAAATTAAAACGGCCACCTATCACAAGCGGCGACGTTTTCAGCGTGCAAAATTAGATAAAAAAATCCAATAAACGTGGCATCAGACGGTTTTTTTGCAAATTATCACTATATTTGCAGGAAATTTCAAANTTATTCTTATGAGAAGATTCCTTTTTATTATAGCGGTAGGGTTACTTACTGCGTGCGGAGGACAGAAAAAAAGAGGCTAACGAGGCATACGTTGANTTCAACAAAGAGAAGGGCGANAGTTGCCTGTANGGGTTGGTTTGCGAAGGATGTACAGACTCTGTACTCGTGGTTTTACCTTACGAAGGCGGTGACCCTCAGACATTCAATATTATAAAGGCGATGATGAACAGAAAGATATACGGCAGACCCAACGTGGGGGACAATATCGCCCTCATAATAAACAAAGAGGACTCTACTGTATGCGATTATGCCATCAACCTAAATGAGTTGAANGGAACATGGTGNTACNAACAGGAACCGACCATTATNCCGATGCCTGGCGAGACGAAGGAACAGGCNCTCAGACATTTTAGCAAAATGCCCGACAGTATAAGNATGAAAGAGATGCAACCGAGAATATTTGGATTCGAGCTACAAGGTATGGGAAATGCGCATACCATAGGAATACAACCNAGCGAAAGCAAAGAACATACCAGATTCGAATACGAAGAACCGAAACTATATGACAGTTGGAGAACATGGAACCGATATATTCTGCTCATATCCTCAAAAGAGAAACAGGGAGATTCCCTTGTTTCAAAGANNTCTATNGANACTTTCAGTGTTAAAATGATGAGAAGAGACACTCTTGTATTGGTANACAACAACGGAAAAGAGTTAGGACTATATCGACAAGNNACAAATAATATAAAAAAATAAAAAANGGCNGGATATTCAGAGAAAATTGCTACCTTTGCAAGTCGTATAAGGATAAAAAGATCAAACATGATAGCAACCGAATTAAACGANCAAGAACAAATTAGAAGACAGAGTCTGCAAGAGTTGAAGAATATGGGCATAGACCCCTACCCTGCAGCAGAATTTCCAACAGATGCTTTTTCCGTTGACATAAAGCAGGAGTTCAGTGATGATGCTCCACAGAGNGACGTGTGCATCGCAGGTAGACTTATGAGTCGCCGTGTCATGGGTAAGGCAAGTTTTGCAGAATTACAAGACTCAAAAGGTAGAATACAGTTATACGTGTCTAGAGACGAGATATGTCCCGGAGAAGATAAGGAGTTGTATAACAAAGTATTCAAGAAGTTGCTTGACATCGGTGATTTCATCGGTGTTAAAGGATATGTGTTCCGTACACAGATGGGTGAAATTTCTGTGCANGTNAAAGAACTGACACTGTTGAGCAAGAGTCTTAAGGTTCTTCCTATCGTAAAATACAAAGATGGTGTTGCTTACGACAAGTTTGATGATCCTGAATTGCGATACAGNCAGAGATATGTAGACCTCGTAGTCAACGAAGGTGTTAAAGATACTTTCCTTAAGAGGGCTAAGATCATCAAGACGATGAGAGAGTTCTTCGATAACGCAGGATATACTGAGGTAGAAACACCAACGTTGCAGTCTATCCCTGGAGGAGCGTCTGCAAGACCGTTCATTACACATTTCAATGCTCTCGACGTAGATATGTACATGCGTATCGCTACAGAGCTGTACTTGAAACGTCTAATCGTAGGTGGTTTCGAGGGTGTATATGAAATCGGAAAGAACTTCAGAAACGAGGGTATGGACAGATACCACAACCCTGAGTTTACCTGTTTGGAACTGTACGTTCAGTATAAGGACTACAACTGGATGATGTCGTTTACAGAAAAACTATTGGAAACAATATGTGTTGCAGTAAACGGTAAACCAGAACAGGTTATAGACGGACAGGTTGTCAGTTTCAAAGCGCCTTACCGTCGTCTCCCTATCTTAGACGCGATAAAGGAAAAGACGGGTTACGACCTTAATGGTAAGAGCGAGGACGAGATACGTGCGATATGCAAAGAGTTAAAGATGGAGATAGATCCTTCTATGGGCAAAGGTAAACTTATCGATGAGATCTTCGGTGAGTTCTGTGAAGGTACATTCATACANCCTACNTTTATCACCGACTATCCNGTGGAAATGTCACCACTTACAAAGATGCACAGAAGCAAACCCGGTCTTACNGAGCGTTTCGAATTGATGGTAAACGGTAAGGAATTGGCGAATGCCTATTCTGAGCTCAATGACCCTATCGATCAGGAGGAGCGTTTCAAGGCACAGATGGAGCTTCTCGACAAGGGTGATGATGAGGCGATGATCATAGACCAAGATTTCCTTAGAGCACTTCAGTATGGTATGCCTCCTACATCAGGTATCGGTATCGGTATCGACCGTCTCGTCATGCTTATGACTGGCAAGACGACAATACAGGAGGTTCTTTTGTTCCCTCAGATGAAACCTGAGAAAAAGCTTTCTAAGAAAGAGGACGAAGACAGCAAAGACGAAACAGAGAAATAATGAGTTTTAATTGCGGTAAAATTGCGGTGATTGGCGGAGGTAGCTGGGCTACAGCCATTGCCAAGATAATAGATGGACATACACACCATATAGGGTGGTATATGCGCCGCGATGACCGTATAGAAGAATTCAAGAGATTAGGGCACAACCCCGCCTATCTTACTAGCGTACACTTCGACATCAGTGAAATAGAATTTTCATCTGATATCAACAAGATAGTTGAAGAATACGATACGTTGGTATTCGTAACGCCTTCGCCATATTTAAAGAACCACCTTAAGAAATTAAGAACCAGGATCCGCGATAAATTCATCGTCACGGCAATTAAGGGTATTGTACCCGATGAGAANCTNGTTTGTAGCGAGTATTTCCATCAGGTGTATGACGTACCCTACGAGAATATCGCTTGTATAGGAGGTCCGTCGCATGCAGAAGAGGTAGCACTCGAACGTTTGTCCTACCTTACCGTGGCATGTTCAGATGATGAAAAGGCGTCATCTTTCGCTGATATTCTGTCAAGTGAATATATAAAGACGAAAACCAGTGATGATGTCATTGGGGTAGAATACTCATCCGTATTAAAAAACGTGTATGCTATTGCGGCAGGTATCTGCAGTGGTCTTAAGTACGGAGACAACTTTCAGGCGGTACTTATGTCAAATGCAGTGCTAGAGATAAAACGTTTTCTCAACACAGCCGCTCCCAACGACCGTAACATCGACGATTCCGTATACCTTGGAGACCTGCTCGTTACGGGTTACTCCAACTTTTCCCGAAACCGTGTTTTCGGTACTATGATAGGGAAGGGTTACAGTGTTAAAAGTGCTCAAATAGAGATGGAGATGATAGCAGAGGGATTCTTTGGCACTAAGTGTATGAAAGAGATAAACCGTCATTATCATGTAAACATGCCTATACTCGATGCTGTTTACAATATCCTTTATGAGAGGATATCTCCNCAGGTAGAGATAAAGCTTCTCACCGACTCATTTAGATAAAGATAAACCAAAACATACTTAGTAATGAAAAATATAAGTTTGAACATNAGTAAGGCTGCACAGTTCTTAGGTACTGGAGCCGTAGACGCTTACGAGTCAAAAGTTAAGAATGCCATCAAGAGTTTAGAGAATGGCACATGTCCCGGTAACGATTTCTTAGGATGGTTACACCTCCCGTCAAGTATTACTCCGGCATTCCTCGATGAGGTACAACAGACAGCCGACACGTTGCGTACCAACTGCGAAGTAATCGTTGTAGCTGGTATCGGCGGTTCTTATCTTGGAGCACGTGCCGTTATCGAGGCACTTGGCAATTCTTTTGCTTGGCTCATACAAGATAAAAAGAATCCTACCATCATGTTTGCTGGAAACAATATCGGTGAGGATTACCTGTTTGAACTTACAGAATATCTTAAAGGTAAGAAATTCGGTGTTATCAANATATCTAAGTCNGGTACGACNACCGAGACAGCTCTTACTTTCCGTCTGTTGAAGAAACAGTGCGAGGCACAGATGGGTAAGGATATGGCAAAGAAAGTTATCGTTGCCGTTACCGATGCTAAGAAAGGTGCNGCTCGTACTTGTGCAGANAAAGAGGGTTATAAGAGTTTCGTTATTCCAGACAATGTAGGTGGTCGTTTCTCNGTACTTACTCCAGTAGGTCTACTCCCTATCGCATGCGCAGGATTTGATATCAAGCAGTTGGTAGCAGGTGCACAGGAGATGGAGAAAGTCTGCGGCATCAACACCCCATTCAAAGAGAATCCCGCGGCACAGTACGCNGCAGTACGTAATGCTTTATATGAGAGTGGCAAGAAGATAGAGATAATGGTTAACTATCAACCAAAGCTTCACTATATATCAGAATGGTGGAAACAGTTGTATGGAGAGAGCGAAGGTAAAGAGAATAAAGGTATCTTCCCTGCTTCCTGCGATTTCACTACCGACCTGCACTCTATGGGTCAGTGGATACAAGAAGGGGAACGTACTATCTTCGAGACCGTNATAAGTATAGAGCAGCCTAACAATAAGTTGCTGTTCCCTTCTGANGANGAGAACCTCGACGGACTGAANTTCTTGGCAGGCAAGCGTGTTGANGAAGTAAACAAGATGGCAGAATTAGGTACCCGTTTGGCTCATGTCGACGGTGGTGTTCCCAACATCCTGCTTTCTGTACCAAGCCTCAACGAATACTATATCGGTCAGATGATATATTTCTTCGAAATCGGTTGTGGTATCAGCGGTCAGATACTCGGAGTAAACGCATTCAACCAACCAGGTGTGGAGGCATANAAGAAGAATATGTTTGCNCTGCTCGACAAACCGGGATACGAGGCAGACAGCAAGGCTATAAAAGAAAGACTTGCCAACGAGAAATGAATATCCAAGNAGCGATAGACAAATACATACAAAGTAACGGCTTTAGGGAGTTCTCTCCCAAAGCCGTACTTTTTGATATGGATGGAGTCCTCATAAACTCCATGCCTAACCACTCCCGTTCGTGGCATCGTGCCATGGAACGTCATGGACTAAAAATGTCGGAAGCTGAAGCCTTCAAATACGAGGGAATGAGGAGTGTTGAGATAGTAAAGCTGAAAGCCCGTGAACAGTGGCATAGAGAGCTTTCTGATGAAGAAGCACTAAAAATCTACGACACTAAGATAGAAGAGTTTGCCAAATGTCCCAAACCGGAGAAGATTGATGGTATTGACGAGNTGCTNCAGATGTTATATGATGAAAGAAAAATCATCACCGTCGTCACTGGCAGTGCCCAAAAAGGTCTGCTACACAGACTGGAGACCGATTTTACCCCTTTTATAGAAAAAAGCAGGATCGTCAGCTCGTATGATGTCACGAAAGGCAAACCTGAACCGGATCCTTATTTGGTNGGTCTCAAGAAATCNGGNAATNTACANCCATGGGAAGCTGTNGTNGTGGANAATGCACCTTTAGGAGTGCAGGCAGGTCATGCCGCAAAAATTTTTACTATCGCCGTAAACACTGGTCCTTTAGATGACGAAGAGTTGTGGCAGTCTGGTGCCGATTTGGTGTTCTCAAATATGAGAGAACTTAAAGATCATTGGCAGCAGCTGACTCAGGGTCTAAATCCTCAGAATTAGAATATTCCCCATCGGAAGAAGTGTCGAGTTGTGTATCCTTGGCAATGCTTACCTCACCGAAATTAGATATTGTAAGCACCATNGGCACATATTCGTCACTTGTTTTCTCAGGACTGCCGACACTGGCACCAAACACAAGTTTNTTTCCATCCACCTTATCNAGAACTATACCAAGTAGNGCACCATCATCGGCATAACCTTTAGTCAGAAACTGACGGAAATCACTTTTTGTAAACACACGGTTGAAGAAGGTACTGCCATCGGCACGTACAACCTTAACAGATATTTTATTATCGTAATATTTCTGTCCTTGCTCGTCCTTTGTCAAAGGAAGACTAGTATCGGGATTACGTTGTACGATAATCTTATATTTGTTTCCCATCCATTCCCTACTCAGCTCACTATCATACGGCTGCATGCTCAAGGTATCATTTCTCTTTTCNACCTTCTGCATCTTNGTNATTATGACATCACTGTTCTTTTTACCTTTACATGAGCTTAAGGCAACAGCAAAGATTGCTGCTATAGGGATAATATATAGTATCTTCTTCATCTTATTCATATCTTGTAGAGTGCAAAATTACGCAAAAAATATCAAATCGCTATGATAATAGTGCAAAAAGTTATTCAAAAAAGAAGCCGCACACCTTACAGTGTACGACCTCNCCAATTTAAAAGTATGAAACGTGATTACTTATGTTTATCGCAGTTCTTACATCCCTTATGCTTACCTCCGTTGCAATTATTCATACACTTCTCGTATGTAGAGTACTGATCGCTTGAGAGGATTGCCTTAAGTTCTTTATTATATGCATCGCGATTAGCCTTATCTTCTTTCATTTTAGCATCCATTTCCTTCTTCTGAGCGTCTGTCAGCTGAGGACGGCTATTATCATTTGACTGTGAAGCAGCTGTTGTACCATCGGAGTTCTTGCAGTTTGCGCACTGTCCGTGTTTACCATGTCTGCCAGGACCTCCGCCCATAGGACCAATCTTTCCTGCATATTTCTTGTTTAGAGCCAAAACCTTCGTAGCTTGATCAGACGAAAGGCCTAAATCTTTCGTCATCTTATCTGTCTGTTTCTGTGCCATCGTTGCAGCATCCATCTTAGGCGGCTTCTGTTGAGAGTTACTACTCTGTGCATTCGCAACAGTCATCGTACATACGGCTACTATAGCCAATAACAATCTTTTCATAATTAAATAATTTAAAATTCTATTACTCGTTTTGTTTTGTATTTGCATACGATNTTTTGACGGATGATATTATAAAAGGTTTAATCATAAATTNAAATTTTCAGTGAACAAGACAATTTGTTCAACGTATAGACCATTTTTATTCACTTATCATCGTCACCTCGATGCGTCTGTTTGATTTAAGTAAGTCTTGTGCTACTTTCTTAACATCATCCGCCGATACTTTATCAAGAAGATCTAGATAACCTGTATGATAATCCACGCCGTCTGAGACGTAGTTGTACATAACATAGTTCCAATAGTCGTTATATATCACATTTTGGTGATAGCTCTTAGATAGATATTTCTTTACCTTATCCATATCCGACGCGATGGGACCATTATTGGCGATATTCTCTACTTGCTTATAAACGATTGGTATCAGAGTATCATATTTAGCNGGATCTGTACGGAAATTTATCTTCATCAGAGCAGTGGGTACGTCATCCTTATCCAAACTGTAGCTGACACTTACTCCGTANGTACCACCCTTCTCTTCTCTCACAGAGTCGGTATAAGCAATGCTTAGAACACGTTTTAAAATATCGAGAGTGAGATCTGTCTTCAGGTCAATAGGTTCGTCAAANGTNTAGNATATATTNACCAAAGCAGATGGAGTATTCATTTTCTTCTTGAAGGTCTTNGTGAAATTACCATCTACAATCTGNGGAAGTTCATAGGTTTCATCTCTCTGTAATTTTTCAACTTTATTTACAGCATCCTTAGCGCTACTAGGTAATGAAGCGATATATTGGCATAGCAACTGACGTACATTGATTGAATCCACATTGCCGATAATCAACATATTGAANCCGTTTGCGTCATGGAATGACTGACGATATATATCTAACACCCTGTCGTAACTTACTGCTGACAAATCCTCCTTCTTTAGCGGTTGAACACGTGGGTTATCACCGTANCAAATCTTCATCAGACTATCATTNTATGCAACATTAGGATTAGCGTCACGATTAGTGAGNAATGATGACATACGTCTCAATTCTCCGTTGAAAGCTGTAGTATCCTTACGNGGTGATGTAAAATACAGATATGCTAACTGNAGCATCGTTTCCATATCTTTTACAGAAGAAGAACCGTTGATTCCCTGCGTTCTACTACCTATAAATGGGTTTACTCTGGCAACCTTGCCTGTAAGCATTTTAGAAAGCGTAGTCTCACTGAAATCGCTCACTCCACATTTNGATGAAGCNGTCTGTANGAANGCNAAATTGACGCGATCGTCAGCAGGNAANTACTGNTTTCCACCGTCTCCCCACAAACGCATTTGTATCTGATCTTTAGCAAAATCTGTCGGTTTNACATATACNGTAACACCATTATCGAGTACATACTGTTTAAAACCGAACTTATCCGTCTGCTTCTCACTTTTAATGTGACCNNNCTTAGGCATAGATGATAAGAGTGAAGAAGGCAGAACCTCCTCTTTATACGGATCNTATGTNTTTTGCTGAGCCTCGGTTACATAAGCAACAAAATCTTCTTTCGAAGGAATCNTAAAATCTTTTTTATCAGGTGAGAATATCACCAATACCTGATTTTTGTCAGAGATAATATTTTTTGTCNCCTTGTTGATGTCATCAAGAGTGACATTCTTGTCAAAGTCTTTTACCAACTGTAGATCATACTCCTCTGAGGTTAAAGGCTCGTAGTCCATGAAGTTCTGTAATATCTGTCTTACNTAATAGCCATTACGACGGTCATTACGCTCTGCATATTTTCTTTCCACAGAANTCATGAACAGAGATTTCGCACGTGACAATTCNTCCTGCGTAAATCCATGCTGGCGAGCTTGNTCTGCNATACCNACCGCAGCCTCTACAGATTTTTTNATATCATCTTGTCTACATCCNAAACTGATACTGAAAGCATCTTTTGTACGACTCACAAAGAACGAACCGTCACGAGCCGTGGCGCTAAGNCANGGAGGATTATCTAGGTGCTGTAGTTCCTGATAACGTTCCATTATCATCGATGATACTAGTCGACTGATATATGCACCTCGTTGATATTCNANGCTTTGTTTTTCGCTGTCAGGCGTAGCATCNCGTTTCATATACAGATGAGCAAGCATGATTGGCTGTTCGCTGTCTTTATCCATTGCTACNATCATCTCATCGTTGTCCGTAACAGGATAGTATATACGTTGTGCTGCATTTTCNGGCATAGGAATGTCAGAGAACAAATCCTGGATTTTTTTCTCTACCTTGTCTACATCAACATCGCCAACAACGATGACAGCCTGCAGATCAGGACGATACCATTTACGATAGTAGTCACGTAAATCTTCATAAGGAAAATTATCTACGATATCCATATTTCCAATAGGTAGACAATCCTCATATTTAGTACCTTTATATACCGTAGGCATCACCCTTTCCATCATCCTTTGCGTAGCCATTTTTGCAGAGCGTGTACGCCACTCCTCATGTATGACGCCTCTCTCCTTGTCTATCTCCTTATCTGTAAGAAGTAGATAATGACTCCANTCATGNAAAATCAAGAGTGCNGAATCAAGTACATTTTCTTGTGATACTGGTGCAGACTTAATATTGTATACTGTTTGATCTACACTAGTATAAGCATTAAGGTTTGCTCCAAACTTGATACCCTTTGTCTCACACCACGGTACAATACCCATACCAGTGGAATCGCCTGGAAAATTCTTTGTNCCGTTAAATGCCATGTGCTCTAAGAAATGAGCCAATCCCCTCTGACGCGGTTCCTCGAGGATACTACCCACGCGCTGCGCTATATAAAGGTCGGCTAGTCCTTTGTCTTTTGCGTTATGACGAATGTAGTAAGTAAGTCCGTTACTAAGTTTTCCGATTCGGTAACTCCCATCTTGTACTACATTTTGTGCATTTATGCTTCCCGTAGTAAGGATTAACAGCAATAATGAAATAATTTTTCTCATATTTTTCTCCTCTTTTTTTATCTGATTTATTTTTCAGAATGAACAACCTACATTTAGCTGTAGTAAAGTGTGTTGGTCACCAATATTGTAGATATTCAAATCATTTGCTTTCTTATATTTTACCAATGCTCCTGCATGCATTTTAATCTTCGTCTTTGGTATAATAAAGGAAAAGGTCCGCTTCTCCTCCAACGGTAAACTGCGGTGCTGTAAGATAATCATATTCNCNATATAGATAATCGCTCATCTCTGCCACTGTATTTCCTGATGCCGCTTGTGAAGCAGTCTCACNGTATGGTTCACCGCTACCTTTCTGATAAGATANAGACAANCCNACATTAAGNATNCCTTTATGAATAAANATNTTGCGNTTTCCTNGNACACCTATAAGCCAGTTTTTNAANGATTGATCGCGTTGATATGGATACATATACATCGTCTGTGTACGATCNANAANATTCATCTCNGCCTGTATCGTCCATATNGGTAACTCTCCNTTNATGTTCAGATAGGCNGTATANNTAANNTCNANNGTGTTCCATTTTTTCTTTGATGCNAGAGTGTTTTCTCCATATTCGTAGTATGTAGCACCATTATCGTTTACTTTGCTGATATATGTACGCATATAACAGTCTATTTTCTCTGTACCCCAGCTGTAATCAAGGATATGCTGCTGTTTGTTGCCCACATATTGTACCCTTCCCTTCCACGCAATATTCTGNCTGTCGTGGTCGGTATAAGTTACCGTATATGGCGATTTTCTACCATAATACCCNTCNTGTGACAAGTATGTAAGACTATTAAACCACGTAAGANGATGATTGAGAGATACGCTTANNTGNGCATCCAATCCTCCNCCNTCCTCTATAAAAGGCATCTCNCGNGATTTGTCGGTAAAACCATCATTGCCAAATTGTTCCACCCTACCTGAATGCAAAGCGTATGCAATGAGNGTCTTGTATATTCTGTCACCCGAACCATAGGTGGAAAAAGTGACACTCTCCGTAGTTCGTTTATAAAAACCATCGATACCGACAGTAAGATACGGTATACCATCATAATATGCACCTCCGGAAACGAACAAATCCAAATGCTTATTTTTATGACGCAAATCTTTATATTTGGCATAGTTGGATGCTCCGAAGTCCACCTTTACACCCAGTGATAGGTGTTTAAACGTTTCTATACCCAAAGCACCTGTCAACAGATAGTTATCTAGATGACCGTCTCCCTGATTAGACGTAGAATCTTCCTCTAAATCAAAAGGCATCCTTTCGGGATTGATAAACGCACTACCTGCCATATTGCGCATAGAAGAATTATCATAACTTATACCGCCAGAAAGTACTATCTTAGGAGAAAGACGGTAGAACGATTCAATGGCAGCCCCAAAGGTTACGTCACGCGAAGGTTGATAGTAGTTTACAAATCCTCCTTCGCCATATCGAAAATAGATGTTGGCGTCGGATATCGGCGCATGGTTGTAACGGGTAAGGGCAGCAGCATTATTTCCCGTTAACCAAATATCACTATTCTTTATGTAGCCATAATCTCGATATAGAATATCATTGGTGACGGTATCACCAATGATATTCTTCGCAACAACGTTATCGCTGTTGACATCCATCGCCCTTTCATCTAAAGCCAACGCTATAGCTGGGATAAAAGACCACAATAAAAATAGTGTTCGATACATATTTATTCTCTTAGAGAACATTTCTCTCTTTCGAAGAAATCTGTAGATGAATTATTGTTGTCTTGATATACTATTTTAGCACCTTTTTTCAATGATGCTTCTGCATCGATACCTGAAGCGTCAGCACTATATCCGTATACTATCAAGTCACCGTTACCCTCGATCTTAAGCGTAGCATCCTTATCTACATTACGATAGAGGGTGTGTCCCAATTTATTGGTCAACGATACATATCCGGCATCAATATCATTTGTAAGACGTTTATAGTTTTCTGTATATGCCGAACTAAACACCTCCATTCCATCAAGAATCCATTCATTTGGAACTTTGATGCAAGCATATATGAGATCGTTTTCATATCCCTTTTGATAACAGAGATTAGCAGAATTAGATGCATATTCCTGTGGAGTTACGCCCTTAGTCTGGAAGATGAATACTGCAGGAGAAGTAACACTAAGAGACCATGCATTACCCTGACCATATTTCACAGCCTTAAGATAATGAGATGTAGGTATCACGTCGGCAGGAGTTGGATAATAAGTGGTATTGCTATATCCACTCTCTGGATCATACATACAATAGTAATCGGCATTAGCGTAGTTTACAGACTGTGAGTATGTCAGCGTATTATCTATTGCTCCCATGCAGTTAACCACTACCTGAGTATAAGGTTGTATCACTAGAGTGTCGGGGAAATACCATATACCATTAGCTGCAGGAATATAACCCTCAGAAGCATAATATAGACTACCATCAACGTAATTGGTATTATTAGCCTGTGAGTTGTAAGGGTTACCCATACCGATACAAAGATTCGCCAATATTGCAACAGTATCGCTGTTATTATACAATATGATGCATTTGTCTTTCTGGAAGTATGAACTGCCGTTATCTGTAGGACATCCTCCATTGTACAACTCTTTGATAATCACAGAACCAAGCAACTGTGTCATAGTAACCGTCACAGGCACTTTTATCGTTGTATTAGACTGTACCAAAACACCACTCTGCGTACCGTTACAGATGCGTTTATAACCAGCCACTGTATCTACTTCTGTAGTTGTTATGGTATATGTACCAGCAGGTACGTTAAAGACAACCATACCATTTGCATCCGTAGTATCTNCGACAATCGTCTGCGTAGAATTAGATATCATTTCNACTACNACTCCTTTATGCACGGAAACNGAAGCATCCTCNTAAGNTAGTTGNACCGGAACGTTATAGTAAGTAACGTCATTGCTACTGTCGCTATCTTTACATCCTGTCAGAGTAAGAACCGTTGCGACGATAAATAATAATGTTTTTTTCATTGCTTTATATACTTTAATTAATAATATTGTTTCNTTATAATTTCAGTTTCAATGCTAAGCCATAGTAAAATGATGGTATATANCCNCTACTGAAAAGCGATGTCTCCAATCCCGTCTGTGAGGATGTCACGGTCTTCATATTATTGAAGAAATTATTTGCATAGAAGGATATACTAACATGGTCACCTATCTCCTTCGTAATGGTGAAATTAGCGGAATAATAGGCAGATATCCTATTGGGATTTAACGTATATGGGTAATTTGATTTGACAACGAGTTTACACAAATCATTGTACAACGTCTGATCATTNNCGTATGCCCAAACAAATTTCTCATAAAAAGGTATCTTTGTGTCAGGGTCGTCCCAAGTAGAATAGTATTCAGGATATATCGCTATATACTTATCCGTAGTACTACCATCGTATGGCGTACCGAAATATTCACCACTTGAGGATAAGATGTATCCTCNGCTGCCGCTAGACGATTCACTGAGCGCCCTACTATACCGATATAACGTGGATTCCAGTCTTAGACTGACAATAAGTCTTATCTTTGGTATATGTGTCGTGATTGTAGCATTAAGATTTAGTTGTTTCGATAGTGATCCATTGTTAACGGTCGCAGAAGCGGCATAGCCTGTTGAAGTAGCACTACCNCCACGATAATAACCNATATAGGAATACAAATTACCATCCGTCTGTGTNGATGACAGACCTACAGGAACAGCGGCAAACAGTGTTTCATCAATACCTTTATAATAGTAATATTTNCCGTCGACCCTTATTTCCGTCCGTAANGGCTTTATCTGCGGNAAATCCACNATCCACTCCAANCCATAACGATCGATAGGAGACGCATTNACATANTTTAGATTAGATACGTANGTATTCTTNTCACTATAAGCTAACGTTACAGGACTCAGAACACCTGTCGCATCACTTACGGTAACAACACCCGTCTGCGAATCAACNGTAAAATTCCTATTTTCTGCAGATATGCCGGAAGNCTGTAATGCCGCCTGACTAGTATAATGGTAGGTAAATGGNGTGTATACATTTGTTGCCATGTAAGGATTATACGTACGATGATGAAATGCCGACAACGTAATTCTTGTTCCTAAGAAATTAAATTCAGCACCGATGTCCGTTTGGTTGGTGTATTGCCATCGCAAATCAGAGTTGTATACTGCTCTAGACGGATATGTATGATAAGCATAATAAGAAGTATTGTCNTTTGTAGAAGTAGACGCAAATGTGAGATGGTCACTATACGATGGAGATGGATACAAGACCTGGAACGAGGGCAACTTGACACTTTTTCCCCACCCTGCATGTATTGACAGATCTTTTATCCATGANNCCTTACGTCCTCTCCAAAGNATATAACGACCGTTGAAGCGAGGAGAGAAGGCATTTACATTACCNTAATCAGATCCCTTNATCATCGTAATGTCATCNCGCANACCNNCTATCAGTTCGAATGCNGAATTTGGCATATTCTTGACTTTTAGAGGGATATGTACCTTATCCTCTATATAAAGAGCTATATTATGGAGCGAAGGCTGTTCATCATAACGATANTCACGCCATGTGGGAGCGTATCGCATATCGTCGTAATAAACACCGCGACCATTATTTCTCGACCCTGTCCACTGTACACCAATCTTAATACTGTTTATTATACTTTGATCTTTATCCTTAAATACATGGAAACGTTTTGTTTGTTCTCCCTTAAGTTTCAGTTGCCAAGTCATCGGTTTTGAATCGGTGAAAGACTTGACATACCAATATCCAGTCGGTCCAAGAATAATATTGGCAGTGGGATTAACATCATAGTCTTCTGCAATATTATACCCTTCCGTTAGTGCATGGATATATGGCTGAGTCGATGCACTGTTCGTATTGGTGTATGTTTCAGTTTTTTTATCTGCAACAGACAGAACACCGGTAAGACTGAGATTCGTAATCCATGACTTATTAAGCAACCATTTTGTGTCAAAGTTCACACGTAGTGAATTATCTCTCGCTTTACTATAATTATCCAGTTCATTGTCCGGATCACTTTTCGAATTATATCCTCCCACATTCCCCGTCATACCCACATTGAGAGTAAGAGGTGTTGTAGATTGCATAAAAGTATTCGAATAGTTCAAGTACAACACATTACGTTGATATGCAGTATGCGGTGATGCAGCATCAGAGAACGACCTTGCATGTTCAAACGAAGTGTTTATGATTCCCGCTTTCCTTCCTAGATCAAAACCCTTACTCAATGCTATCTGTCTTGTATGCTGATTTATCCTGCCTTCAACAACGTAAGGAGAACGACCCTTACGAGTATTCACTTTTACTACACCATTGCTGAGATCGCCATATTCGACGGAGGGTATTCCCGTTATTATCTCAACGCTCTCTATATTGGCTGTACTTACACTGCGCAAGCTGCTACCCGTTGTTTCTCCACTACTGGCATTATTGTCGAGTCTTACGCCATCAACCTCTATAGCCGTACCGAAGGANGCATTACCCTTTTCATTATTTCCGCTACGTAAAGATATACGGTTATCATTAATTAATGAACCATTGGTGGTTTGTCCTCCAGGCAGAAGCGATGTGATATCCCCCAAGTTTACAATCTGCTGATTATCTAGTGTCATCTTATCAACAGTATAGCTTGTCGTAGCGTCATCAGTACTTCTCTTTGCCACCACTTCCACCTCCTGAAGCTTAAGATTATCCTCTTTCATCACAATCTTTACATCATGCATATCCTTTGCTAGATTGTATGACACTTGCAGCTTCTTATATCCCAAGCACTGTACGATGAGCACTGTCGAACCCTTTTGTATTCCTTTGATGACAAAATACCCTTTCTCATCACTCGTTGCCCATTGTCCTCCGTCTTTAACCAGAATAGAAGCATATTCCACGGGACGATTATCGGTGGTTACTATGTAGCCATCAATACCGACAGTCTGCGCTAGTGTCTGCATGCAAGCACAGAATGTTAAGAATATAATGAGAGTAAATTTTTTCACTTTGCGATGCAAAGGTATCGGTTTTGTTTTTCAGGGAAAAAAAATGCAGAATAAAACTTGCATATTGATGCTAAAAATACCTATTTTTAGGTATCGCTATTAGATAATGGATAGTTGATAATGAATATTTATTTTTTTAACCATTTTATGTATGCGGCTANATCTTCGTTATATGCATACNGTCGATTCAGAGGNTNNCCGTTAGCATCCAACTGAACATAGAAAGGTTGNGCCACNGCNCCNAACTTCGTCTGNTGCAAATAACTCCATTTATCTCCTACCGTACGTAANNTACGNTTATGTCCGTTTATCTCCACCTCCATCTTCTCTTTCAGAGGAGTCTTATCATCTACGAAGAGAGAGATAAGGATATATTTATTTGTCAACAGATCTGCGACTTCCGGGTCTGTCCATACAGCAGCTTCCATTTTTCGACAGTTAACGCAACCGAAACCGGTAAAATCAATCAATGCCGGTTTACCCTGTGCAGCCGCAGCAGCCATACCCTCTTCGTAATCGGTATAAGCAGCCCTCACCTCATTGGCTTTNTANAGATTAAAATCCTGAGTACTCATAGGCGGAGCGAAGGCACTGATAGCCTTACAGGGTGCGCCCCACAAACCTGGTATCATATATATCGCAAAAGCAAACGAACACAATCCAAGCATGATACATNCCACNGGCATCGGTTTCGNTTCACCAGTCATCATATCNCTCTGAAACTTCAGTTTCCCGATAAGATAAAGTCCCAATAATCCAAAAATCGCTATCCACAGAGCAAGAAATACTTCTCTGTCGAGGATACCCCACCCGTATGCAAGATCTGCAACAGAAAGGAATTTCAACGAGAACGCCAGTTCTATGAAGCCTAATGTCACCTTTATNGTGTTCATCCAACTGCCAGACTTCGGTGCTTTCTTTATCCATGTGGGAAACAGTGCAAAAAGNGCAAAAGGNANNGCCAAAGCCAAGGCAAAGCCCAACATACCTATCGCAGGAGCAGTGATGCTACCCGAAGTAGCAAAATCAACCAACAGAAAGCCGATGATAGGACCTGTGCAGGAGAAAGATACTAACGACAAGGTGAAAGCCATCAAGAAAATAGACAACAGACCACTGGTACCACTAACTTTGGAATCCACACTGTTGCTCCATCGTGACGGTAATCGAAGTTCAAACCAACCAAAGAATGAAAGAGCGAAGACTACCAACAAGAGGAAAAAGAAAATGTTAAACACCGCATTAGTAGCAAGATCATTAAGTTTGCTCGCCCCAAATATGGCTGTTATCAGTAATCCTAATGTGAGATATATCACTACAATGGAAACACCATATATCACGGCATCTTTGATAGCTTTCGAGCGATCTTTTGCACGTTTCAGGAAAAAGCTCACCGTCATCGGNATTATCGGCCANACACAAGGTGTNAACAANGCNATAAGNCCNCCNAGNAATCCCATAAGGAATATCCACCATAAAGATTTACTNGCGGTAGNATCTCCGCCAAAAGCATTCAACTCNGATATCACAGGAGTCCACAAATCATTGTTTATAGATAATGGGGAATCTTTAGCAAGACTGTCTGTCGCAGCAAGAATAGTCATGGAATCTGTTTTTTCCGACAAATCCGTTTCATTGCCATTTTCAGAATTTTTGTCAGCCTCTTTATCTTCGTGTTGGTCTTTTCCTTTCCCGGAGTATGCAAACTCCACAGACGTAGGAGGAAGGCACATCGCATCGCTGCAAGCGCCATACTCCAAGTAACCTTTTATGTTGTATTTCTCAGCTGTAATCTTAAATCGTTGTATGAACGTCACCGCATTCTCAAAGTAGCGAACGTTCATTCCAAACAGATTATCGTGTATACTTATCTCCTTCCCTTTAGTCTGCAGTGTACCAACTTTCTCTGCACCCTCACACTGTTCCACATTCAATGTTGCAGATGTAGGCCCACCCTTGGCCAAATTAGTGGAATAGACGTGCCAACCTGCATCTATCTTGCCCTTAAAGACCACCTCCATTTCATCAGCAGACACCTTATTCTGCTGAACAGTAAATGTCACCGGCTCCTGCGCATTGGCGGCAGACAATATTATGAAACACAACAATATTATCGAAACAATCTTATTTGTGTTCTCTGAAAGTTTTATAATATAATGCATCAAACAAGTCTATAAACAAATCAATATTCTCTATGGATATCTCCTCTATCATCGCTGTTAGCGTTGCAAAAGTAATAATTTTTCTCTAATTATCAATAATCCATTGTCAACTATCATTTGAAAAAGCGGTATTTTGTGCCGGAAAATATATAATTTTGCAGCGAAAAAATCAACAAAAGTAATGATAAGCACAAATAAAGACAACCAAGAGGAGATGCTGCCCGTTGTGGATGAGTCGGGCAACATAATTTCCTCTGCCACGCGCGGCGAGTGTCACAACGGCTCACACCTACTCCACCCTGTCGTCCATCTACACGTTTTCAACAGTCGCGGAGACCTCTGTCTGCAGCAGCGTCCGATGTGGAAGGATATCCAACCCGGCAAGTGGGACACAGCCGTAGGCGGACATGTAGACTTAGGAGAGGATATTCTCACAGCACTACGACGCGAGGCGCAAGAGGAAATAGGGTTCCATCTGAGTGGTCTCGCTAAGACGGCCGAAGAAGCGAAAGATGGCCTTGCTTTTCCCGTATGCCATTACGTGTTCAATTCTGAACGAGAGTCGGAGTTAGTATACGTTCATAGCACTATCTTCGACGGTCCACTCTCTCCTTCAGACGAAGTAGATGGTATACGTTTCTGGAGCAAAGAAGATATTGCCGCTAATCTGGGCAAAGGAGTCTTCACTCCGAATTTTGAACAGGAATACATACGCTGCTTTGGCACAATAGATTAATTATTAGATACCATCAGCAGTACAGAATTTGCAACCTTTATTCAGTCAATGACTTAATGAGAAAATTGGTAGCAATACTTATTGCTGCATCAGGATTAGGATTAAAGCCTCCCTATTAATCGGATACTATTTAAACAATCAAGTAGTAAGTAACAGAACTATTTGAATAAAGACGACACGCCTGATTGTATTAGCAGACAGTTGTCTACGTTTAGCATACATTCTACGTTGTCTTTATTCACTCGAACTAAAGTGGCAGCAGGTAATACCTGGGCCATTTTTTCGAATGGAAACCTTATTATAGAGGGAGTATTAAAACCTACGCCTAATTCAAGTAAAACGACCTTGGTGTCTTTTAATGTATTAAGAAAATCGAGATATCGTTTTTGAGACTCCTCCCATTGCTCATTCTCAACGAAATAGCCATCAACCCGCACGTGTACAGCCATCGGTTCCCCACAACGCGGACATCGTGGAATAAGGTCTGATGGTATTCGACAATCACATGTCTCAGCCACCATTTGTTTCACCAATGACTCATTGTAATACAGTTTATCATGGCATCGTTTTGAGCACTGCAAGAANCCGTAATCACCTTGCACCTCAAAGAGTCGTTGCACATTGAAACCNGATTTNCGGAATTGTCCATCCACGTTGGTTGTTATTACGAAATAATCCTTATCCTTCACAACGTCAAAAAGTTGTTNATATAAAGGCATGGCTCCAGGACGATAGCGGATAAAGTCTATATGTCTCGCCCAACAAGCCCAATATTCCTCCTGCGTTTGAAAAGGATAAAAACTTGATGAATACAAGTCTGTTATACCATATTTGTGTATAAAGTCAACAAACTCCCTTTCAAACTCAGGACCATCATATAGTAATCCGGCAGCAGTAGAGAGTCCAGAACCTGCACCAATAATGATTTTATCAGCGNCCGTTATTAACTCCTTTGCTATCTNNACCTTGTCGTAATTACTNACTAACGATGTTTTGTTGGAGTANTNTTTTGTAAATATCTTTGTCAACATCTTTGAATACATTAAAGATTACATGTTTGATATTCTGTGCTTTTGACATAAACGTTTTAACCTCGTCAACGGCTATCTTTGCTGCCAACTCGTTGGGAAAATGGAATTCCCCCGTGGAAATACAACAGAAAGCGATGGAGCGTAANNCTTGCTTTTTCTGCCAACGACANACAATTGCGATAACNATCAGCTAACAGTCGTTGCTCGGTGTCATTAGGNGTATCTCCGTATATTATAGGACCAACAGTGTGAATAACATATTTAGATGGTAGATTATAACCGTTTGTTATCTTTGCCATACCGGTAGGTTCCTCATATCCCTGGCCTTTCATTACTTCAGCACATTCTAGTCGCAGTTGCACTCCTGCTGCCGAATGGATAGCGTTGTCTATGCATCCGTGTAAAGGAATAAAACACCCAAGCATTCTCGAATTTGCAGCATTGACAATAGCATCAACCTTCAGACGGGTTATATCTCCTTGCCATATTTCAATACCCTCTCCGTCAAGATTTACTACACTTTTTTCTTCTANCTGATACTGCAACTCTTCATCTTGAGCTGACAGAAATTCAGNCGTAACAGGTTTAGGTTCCCGTACATTCATCAAAGCACGAAACAAACGTTTTTTGTCNGTAATGTCAGCAGGGATCCTAATACCCTGTGCTTGAGGGACATCCTCTATAAGTCTGGATATCAACCAATCTAATCTNTCACTTCTGCTTGCGTAAATCATAATATTCATTAATTGGAGGTGTCGGAGTCAAATCGAAATACCANAACGCATCTGGAACAATTTTAAAATAGACCAATTGTTTGTAGTCCGCGTAAAGACGTTGCAGTATCGGGTTTTCATTATATATAGNCTTACCCATCGCATCATCAACATCGAAATCAGTTTTTCCTGCCACGCGTACAAAGATATTATCTTTTGACGCAGTAAACTCTACATACGGATTCTCCTTNATCTGACTATANACATGTTTCTGNGAAGATGTTGCGAAAAAGAAAGTNTCTNCCACNCTTTTCATNACCTGGAANATCCTTATTCGNGGTTTATTATCTTCCACTGTAGCTAACGCTACTTCTACGTTTTCGTCCAAGAATTTAAATATCTTTTCCATTGTACTACTTATCTAATGGTTTCACATTAAGTCTTTTCNATTGCAAANATACANCAAGAATATAGNTTTGTCAAGACGGCACCATTTTGTTTGAAACTTACCAAAAAGTATGGAATATGTGATAATCGGAGATTGTAAAAGAAACATTTANAATTCTTTAACATNCTTTCTTTCAGTAAGTATCTTTCTTTTAGAAAGAAAATATATAACTTTGCAGTGTTAACCATAAAACAAATAACATGCAGGAAAAAGAGATACAAGAAGAATACGCCATGTGTCCTATCAGAAACGTAATCAGTAAGTTTGGTGACAAGTGGTCATTATTGGTATTATATCATCTTCATAAGTGCGGTAATGGTGTAATGCGTTTTAGCGAGATACAACGACAGATGACAGACTGTTCACAAAAGATGTTGTCACAAACTCTTAAAAATCTGGAAAAGACTCAACTGATAAACCGTACCGTTTATCCTGTTGTTCCTCCCAAAGTAGAATACTCGCTTACAGAAAAAGGTAAGTCATTAGTACCTATAATTGATAACCTTATAAATTGGGCTAAAGATAATTTCTTTCGAAATACCGTATCGTTTTAAGTTTTAACGATATATTATTTCTACTTGAGTCGCAGCTTCTCTACCACTCAAAAGTGCTCAGTATTTTACCCAATTGAGAAACAGCGAAGAGAGGACAGATCTGAACTTGTCGTACGGCATTATTGTCGTTGGCATCAGTGACCTCAAAACTGCCATAATTCTCAAGAGAACAAATGACGCACTGCCGTTGATTTTCCAACCTGGCGCGCGCCTCTGAGCAACAAAGGCTTGTGTGATGACCTCTGCGACCATTCCAACAAATACCTATCTATAATTCTTGGATAATACATTTTGTTCGTTGTTTATATTTGGGAGCAAAAATACAAAAATAAAATTATCCAAACAAATAAATTATCATTTTTTACAAAAATCCAAAGAAATAATTTTGCAAAATCTGAAATTTTCCAAGGAATTCCCGTGTCTACTTTTTAAGGAGCAACAGAGCAACAAGCAACAAAGCAACAGAGCAACAACAGAACAAATCATTTTGGAAGAAAATACCCAAAGTCTTGTTTATTTTGGAAAGAATAATTATCTTTGCAAAAAATTTCGACGAAAAGATGGAAAGAAATACTCTCATGAACCACGAGATAGTGATGGGCACATCCGACAAAGCCACCTCCAAATTCATCACACAGATGAAGAAGGAAGGAAGGCTCGTGAAGATTGCGCCAAAGATATATACCACAAACTTGAACGACACGTCAGAGAACATAATCCGTCGCAACCTGTTCTTCATCCTCGGCGAACTTTACCCAGGTGCGGTGATGAGTCATCGGAGTGCTTTCGAATGCCGTCCAACGAGCGATGGACACATCTACCTTACTTATACATACACAAAGAAAATTCATCTGCCTGGCATCAGTGTACATCTATTAGAAGGGCATGAGGCTTTACAGCAGGACTATCCCTTCATGGGTGGACTTCGCATCTCTTGCAGTGCTCGAGCTTATTTAGAGAATTTGCAGACTGGCTACGCCAGGGATGGTGTGGCGAAGTGCTTGACACAGGAGGCTGTGGAGGAAAAACTCGACAAGGTGCTGCAGACCAATGGCGAAGCTGAGCTGAACAAAATTCGCGATGCTGCCCGTGAGATAGCGAATGAATTGGATATGTCTAAGGAGTTCCAGAAACTGGATGCCATCATCGGAGCATTGCTCACAACCAANCCGTCGAAGATACTCACCTCCACNGTGGCCGAAGCACGCGCACTGGGCGAACCGTTTGACAGTCAACGGTTGAACCTGTTCGGTACACTGATGGCAGCACTCAACGAACGGGAATTTGAGAACCTGCCCGACCCGAATGAAACCGAAGAGGCTTATTCCAACTTTGCCTTCTTCGAGAGTTATTTCTCCAACTACATTGAAGGAACGGAGTTTGAGGTGGACGATGCCCGTCGCATCATTGAAACCGGGACACCGATGCCCACCCGCAATGCCGACAGCCACGATGTACTGGGTACCTATTACATTGTGTCTAATCGCAAAGAGATGTCTGTCACCCCTAGTTCTCCCGACCAACTGCTCGAAATACTCCAGCATCGTCACCGNATTATGATGTCGGCACGTCTAGAGGCAAGTCCAGGACTGTTCAAAACGCAGAACAATCGAGCTGGTGAAACACATTTCGTCGATTTCCAACAAGTGCGCGGCACGCTCAAGAAAGGTTTTGAGGTGTATAGTGCCCTGCGCCATCCATTTGCCCGTGCCCTGTTCATGNTGTTTATGATTAGCGAGGTNCATCCGTTCGCTGACGGAAATGGNCGTATCTCGCGCATTATGATGAATGCCGAACTGACAGCAGCAGGCCAATCGAAGGTCATCATCCCTACCGTGTTCCGCACCGACTATCTCAGTGCCCTGCGACAGCTCACTCGCAAGGATAATCCCGAGAAGCTTATNAATGCAATCCTGCGTGTCAGGAAGTTCAGTTATAACCTGCGTGGCGACGACTTNACCGCCATGCGCGACTATATGCAGCGTTGTAATGCTTTCCGTGAGGAAGATGAGTACATTCTAAAATTCTAATTCGAACCCAACATGAAAAATAACATAGCCATGGCTGTTGAATAACAAAATGTATTTGGTATCTTATTTTCTAGATTCCAAATGCTCACAATAGGAAAAGTGTAACTATATTTTATAGTTAATGAACATCGATTATAAATAAGTACATTCGAAAAAAAATGTCAAAATCGTGAAAATCCGGACTGATGATGTGTTATATAGATGTAAGAAGAAAATAACGATATGCTCGACAAAAAGATATTGGAAGGTCTGTTTCGGCAGAACTACGGTGGAATGATTCGTCTTGCCAGGACGATATTGGATGATGACGGAGAGGCTGAGGACGTTGTTCAAGATGTTTTTGTCAGACTTGCGAACAGAGACAATGTGAGCGACATTAATGCTGGTTACCTAATGACTGCTGTGCATCACGGTTGTATGAACCAGATTCGTAGNAAACAACTGCATAATCAGGTACACANCCTTTATCCTATTGAACCAGAAGCAGACATCATGCCCACCAGACAACTGATGGAACGACTGGATGAAATTCAGAGCTTCGCACGAGAGCAGATGCACGAGCCGTATTGCACGATATTTCGCCTACGCTTTGATGAAGACCTGACTATCAAGGAAATCGCAGAGCGNACGNGGTTTGGCATCGGAACAGTCCACAAGTATCTTCAACAGAGCATACGATTAGTTCAACAACATCTTAAGCAGCAAGAATTATGAGTAAAGAAGTTCACTTCAATCAATTAATGGATATGCTTGATAACCCGCAAGCATATTCTGAAGAGGAAATCCGCAATTTCATCACCGACGACGAGTATATGAAGGAGTTCTATGACGCGATGGTTGAGTCCAAACAAAGTTACCGCAAGGCAAGGGCTGAGAAGCAGACCATAAATACCGACAAAGCCTGGCAACATTTTCAGCAGCAAAACCTTCAGGAAGAGAAATCTCCAATCATCAGCTTGTTTGGTAGCATCCGCAAGTACGCTGCCATTATAGCATGTATATTGCTGATAAGTGGTATATCGTATGCTACTATTCTCCAGATTCGCCAAAGAAAGGAGGCCGAACAAACGAAGGAAATCACCAAAGAAACACCCAAGAGAGCAACCAGCCCATCCACAACCATCAAAGTAGAGTCTGCCGATAATTCGCAGATGAAACCTAAGGTCTTCGACAATGTGCTATTGGAGGACATACTTCCAGAGATTGCTGAGTTTTACGGTATGAAAGTAGAGTTCCGCAATCCGGAGGCAAAAGGAGTTCGACTGTTTTTTACATGGGATCCTCAGGAATCTGTCGACAAGACTATCAGTAAGTTAAACCAGTTTGAACGTCTGACTGTTAAGCGCGAGGGAGAGAACATCATCGTAGAGTAAGCCATGAAGATGTTATTTACCCTTATGCTTCTTTGTCTTACCTTTCCACAGGTCGAGGCACAAAGAATTAGTCGCACATACAAAGATGTTTCACTTTCAGAAGTGTTGAGAGACCTTAACGATAAATCGACACGTTATGAAATCAGCTTCATCTACAACGATTTGGAGGATTTCCGTGTGACGGCAGACATATACCAAAAGACCATTCCCGGAGCTGTGCAGCAGGTAGTGGGTTTCTATCCCATGCGTGTCATCGTGGGCGATTCACTCATCACAGTGGAGTGTACTCATAAGACCGACCGTCACCTTTCAGGTCACATCATTGACGAACATGGTAAGCCCATTGCCTATGCTAATGTCGCCCTGCTCAATCCTACCGATAGTACTTTAATCAGTTGTGGAGTCTCTAACGAGAGTGGCGTATTTGTTATTCCTACAGAAAAGTTTCCTGTTCTTGCTCGTATCTCTTTTATAGGATACAAAACCATTCTCAGAAAATTCTATTCAGAGGATGCCGGAATGATACAAATACTGCCAGATGCCATCGGTCTAGGGGAGGTCATTGTAGAAAGAAGTAACATGGTTCATGGTAGCGAGAAATCAGCATATTTCCCAACCAAGCCACAAATGAAAGGAACCAATAACGGACTAGGATTACTCTACAACATGATGATACCAGAACTGCGTGTCGACAGGAGGAACGGAAGTGTGAAGACCTCCGATAACAAGACCGTGACACAATGCATCAATGGTATACCTGCCTCCATAACCGAAATAAAGGGTATCAGACCCAAGGACATCATCAGAATAGATTTCTATCCTGTTCCAACAGGGAAATTTGCTCGTTATGATGCCGTTATCGACTACATCGTGAAGAACGCCGACCACGGTGGATACTATGACATCAAGACCGCCACCACTGTTATTAACACCGCAGGTGACTATAATGTAGTCATGAAATACAGTACCAAGAAATGGGTGCACAACCTGATGGGAGGCTTTAATTTCACAGAAGACAAGAAAGGCGGTAACAGTTCTGACGAATGGATAGGACTCTCCCCCGATTTTGAAAAGACCTCATTGAACAACAAACATAGGTTAGAGTCGTTCAACGAGTATATCCATTGGGGACTTTCGAACAATGACGAGAAGCTGCAAATATCCATAAAGACGGGATTTTTGGGTAATAATACTCCTCATAACGACAATGAGAATACGGTGTGTTATACCCCCGAAGTGTATGCATCCTCCTCATCCGTTACCAATACAAAGTCAAAAAGCATAGGTGCATATCTAGAGGAATATGTGAAATGGGCCATCAACAAGAAGCAATACATAATCCTTGACGGTTGGTATCAATATGGACATAATGATTACAACCGACAGATGACAGAGAATACCTACACCTCAAATCTCATCACGAAGGAAGACAATCATGAATATTATGGTGGTCTGACTTATTCTCTGAGTATAGGAAAAAGTGGAAATCTAACGGCTCAGCTTTACGATATGGGTAAAATTTTCAAAGATAAATATAGAGGAGACACTGAATCTAACCAAAGTTTAATCAACAATTTTGTAGTGGGAAGCCTTAGCTATAGACATAACTTTTCAAAGAAATTGTATGCCCAGATTGATCTGACGGAACAGTATATCTTTTCTAAAATCAACGACACGAAGGAGAACACATGGTTGTTCCTACCATCTTTTTACATTTCTTACAAGACGAGTGAGAAAGGACGCCTCGTTTTCAATATTAACGCAGGATACGTTTCGCCTCCTATAGAATGGAAGTCCGACACATATATAAATGTGAATGAATATGAACAGACAAAGGGTAACAAGGATTTACGACATTACTCAGCCTTTTTACCGTCACTCTCTTACTCGCATAACTTTAAAAATTTAGCGATGAACATCTCTTACTTTGCATTTATGTCAAGACATAGTGTACAAGACTATTATCTGATAGAAAATGAAAAACTGATACACACCTACAGTATGGGAAGTTCTTATATATATAACGCGCTAGAATATAAACTCACCTCCTATCTACTGAAAAGGCATTTGCAAACATCTGTGGCTATCGGTTATGACATTTCCAGAACCAACGACGAGCAGCAAAAGATATGGCAAAAAGTCAGATATTCCTTGGATGTACTGTACAATACGGGTAACTTTACCTTTTCTGGATGTTACTCATCTAAGAGAATGGGCATTATGTGGTCCACGGGGTCTTCCTATTACGACATTCCATATAAGTACAACCTTTCTGCCGCATATTCTTTCGGGAATTGGTATGCTTCTATTGATTTAAACAATATTTTTAGCAGCAAGCAATATGGCACCGAATACATGAGATCTTCCGTATACACCAGAACAGCTCACATCATTAGTTTGGATTATTTTCCCTCCATCACGTTCAAACTCTCTTGCAACTTTAACTTTGGACGCAAGAAAGTGGAGCGCAAGGATGAATATTTTGACAGAAAAATCTCAACGGGATTCCTGAAACCACAAGAATAACAGAAATTTGGTTTCGCAGCAAATTACCAGCAAATTAAAATTAAATAGGGTTCACTAAAAAAATACCAATTGTCTTGAGCTATAAATTTGAATTCTGCCATTGATAACCTCCAAGAGGTCGAAAAAGAGACTTTT